>VFSW01012307.1_pt1 | contig 11958 bp, 10 predicted proteins | sample 5358111 | NCBI WGS metagenome assembly VFSW01 (sample SAMN11554181, study PRJNA540505) | mine drainage metagenome | isolation source: sediment from site ElyBrook_90M | place: USA: Ely Copper Mine, Vershire, VT | collected 2017 | reverse complement strand
CGGCCCGGCCCCCGTGGACCAGGCGGATCTCGAGCGGCTCCTCCGTCACGACCGTTTCGGGCGCCGGGTAGGAGAGCGACTCGCGGCCGGCCGGGACCGACCACTTCACGCACTCGACCGTCGCGACGCTCGCGAACTCGCCCGACCTCATCTCACGGCCCGGGGGATCGACCGGCGCCCCGCAGGAACCCGAGGGTCAGGCGCACTCCCCGGTTGAAGTCCGGGTCGTTCAGCGCGGCGAGCACTTCGACCGGGCCGACCGGCGGGCCCGACGCGGCGCGCTCCGCCTCGGCGAGCGCGCGCGGCACCCGGGCGGTCCAGGCGGCGAGAGTGGCGGAGTCGACGTCGCGCAGCGCCGCCGCGAGCGCCGTGGCCGCGCGCATCGCGCCACGGACGTCGGAGGCGGGCAGCCGCTGGGTGAGCACTTCGACCACCCGGTCCTCCTCGCGGAGGAGGTCGTGGCCGAGCCGCAGGAGCCCTTTCTCGTCAAGGAGGCGCAAAAGGGCGAGGAGGGCGCGCAGGGAGTCGGCGGAGGCGGCGAGGTCAGGCCCCAGCTCTTCGGAGAGTCCGACGGCCGTGGACGTTTCGCTCGCCGCGGGTCGAGAACGAATCGGACGCGCCATGTTAGCTCCCCGGAGGCCGGTAATCGGGCCGAGCCCACTTCTTCTCCACCTCGACCCCGTGCTGGGGGTGGCGGCGCTTGCCGCGCGGGTTCGAGGGGCGGACGGGCGATTCGAGCGGGCCCGGCGAGTCGATCCGCTCGAGGCGCACTCGGGCCCCCTTGTAGTCGGGCGTCGAGGTCGGCGGGTCCCGGACGTCGCTCGTGAGTCGGTTGACGGCCGCCTCTCCGCGGTCGTTCAGCGAGAGGAACAGGGTGCGCCCGCGGACGCGGTCGGTGACATGAACCCGCGTCCGGACCGCTCCCGACGCGGAGACCAGGCGCACCGATTCCCCCTCGCGAAGGCCCCGCTCGGCGGCGAGGGCGCTCGACACTTCGACGTACGAATCGGGAACTTTGGCGGAGATCCCGGCGGTCTCGTACGTGAGGTTCCCCCAGTGGAAATGCTCGAGGACCCGGCCGTTGTCGAGCGAGAGGTCGAACTCGGGGTCGGCCGCCGCGGGCTCGGTCACGTCGACCGGGAAGAAGCGCGCCTTCCCCTCCGGAAGGTTGAATCGATCGAGGTGGAGGACCGGCGTGTCGGTCCCATCGGCGCGGATCGGCCAGAGGAGGCTTCGGAACCCCTCGAGCCGGGCGAAGCTCGCCCCGGCGAACGCGGGAGTGACCCGCGCGACCTCGTGGAGGACCTCGGACGGCGCCGTCGCGGTCCAGCCGGCGCCGAGTCGGTTCGCGAGGGAGGTGAGGATCTCGCCGTCGGTCTTCGTCCCCTCGAGCGGGGGAAGCGCGCGGTAGAGTCGCTGGAGGCGGCGCTCGGTGTTGACGAACGTCCCCTCTTTCTCGAGGCTCGCCGCGACGGGGAGCACGACGTCGGCGTACTCCGCGGTGCGGGTCAGGAAGAGGTCCTGGACGACCAGCAGGTCGAGGCGCTCGAACGCCTTCGCCACCTTCGCCTCGTCCGCGTCGGCGAGCAGCTTGTCCTCGCCCAGGATGTAGAGCGCGTGCAGGCGCCCGTCGAGGATCGCGTCGACGAACTCGGTGCTCGTGAGCCCCTTCGCCGTCGGAAGGGGCGACGACCACTCTCGCTCGACGCGCGCCCGGGCTTCGGCGTTGTCGACCCGCTCGTACCCCGGCAGGAACGCGGGCAGGCACCCAAAGTCGCTCACGCCCTGCACGTTCGCATGGCCGCGCAGCGGATAGCCCCCGGTGGCGGGGCGCCCGAAGTTGCCGGTGACGAGGAGGAGGTTGCAGATCGCGGTCGACGTGTCGCTCCCGTTCTGGTGCTGGGTCACGCCCATCGCCCAGAGGATGCACGCGCTGCGGGCCGCGTGGAACATCTCGGCCATCCGGACGATCTCGGCCCGAGGGATTCCGGTGGCGTCCTCGGCGAAATCGAGGGTGAACTTCGCGAGGCTCTCCTTCCATCGGTCGAACCCCTGCGTCCGCTCGGTGATGAACCGACGGTCCTCCCACCCCTGGTCGACGATGTACCGGGCGACGGCGTTGAGGAGCACGAGGTCGGTTCCGGCGCGAGGCGAGAGAAAGAGGTCCGCCCGGGCGGCGAGCTCGTGGCGCCGGGGGTCGATGACGAGCAGTTTCAGGCGGCCCCCCTTGTGCGCCCGCTTGATCCGTCCGGCGAGGACGGGGTGCGCCTCCGCGGCGTTCGACCCGATCGTCACGACGAGCTCCGCGCTCTCGATGTCGGCGAAGGTCCCGGGGTCGGCGCCGACGCCGACCGTCCGGAAGAGCCCGGTCGTCGCCGGGGCCTGACAATAGCGCGCGCAGTTGTCCACGTTGTTCGTGCCGAGGACCTGGCGGGCGAACTTCTGGGTGAGATACGCCTCCTCGTTCGTCCCGGTGCACGTGGCGATGACCCCGATCGAATCGGGACCGTAGCGCTCGCGGATCTCCCGGAGGCGGGAGGCGACCCGGTCGAGCGCGTCGTCCCACCCCGTCGGACGGAAGCGGTCGCCGTCGCGCACGAGCGGCTCGGTGAGCCGGTTCGGGCTGTTGACGAACCCAAGTCCGAACTTCCCTTTCACGCACGTCGCGATGCCGTTCGCGGGCGATTCGGCGCGCGGGAGCACCTTGAGGATCTCGCGACCCCGGGTCCAGACTTCGAACGAGCACCCGACGCCGCAGAACGGACAGACGGTCTTGGTGCGCGCGATCGAGCCCGAGCGCGACGCGGCCTCGATCTCGCTCGACAGCCAGAGCGGCCCGAGGTCGGGCGACGCCTCCTTGACCCACGAGACGAGCTGCGCGCGCGCGGGCGTAGAGAGGCCGGAGAAGTGTGCCGCGCGTCCCTTCATCGACTTCTCGAGGAGGGCGTCGACCGGGCAGACCGTCGCGCACGTCCCGCACGAGACACACGACGAACGGTCGATCTCCGCGCCGTCGTCCCAGACGACCCGGGGGGGCTGGAGCGTCCAGTCGATGTGGAGGACCTCGTTCACGACGACCTCCTGGCACGCCTCGACGCAGCGGCCGCACAGGATGCACTGGCTCGGGTTGTACGAGTAGAACGGGCTCGACTCGTCGACCGAGTACGGCTTCGGCCGGAACGACTGGCGTCGGATCCCCATCCGGAGCGCGGTGTTGTGGAGCTCGCAGTCGCCGTTGTTCCGGTCGCAGATCGTGCACGCGAGCTCGTGGTTCTCGAGGAGGCGGCCCATCGCCGCCTCGCGGGCGGCGACGACGAGTGGGCTCGATGCGTCCACCTGCATGCCGTCCTCGAGCCGCGTCGCGCACGCCCTCACGACGCGTCCGTCCACGGCGACGAGGCAGGTGTCGCACGTCTCGAGGGGGCCGAGCCTCGGGTGATAGCAGACGCTCGGAACGCTTCGCCCTTCGGCGCGCAAGAACTCGAGGAGGGGCCCACCCGTTCGGGTCTCTCGCGACTCCCCGTCGAGAACGACCCGAGCCATGTCCAGCGACCGATGCGCGCGGTCGAGCGGACGTAGGGGGCCGGGCTATTTAGCCGCCTCCAGAATCCGCCGGGCGGCTCCGGGATGCGCCGGCCTCCGACGACCGTGACCGGGAAGACCCGGACGCCGGGTCGAGCTCGAGCCGCCGGTACTCCTCCTCCGTGTCGACGTCCCGGAACGAACGGGGCTCGATCGTTCCGTTCGGGAGGAATCGCGCCCTACCGGCCCCGTCGAGCTCCGCGACGAGGTCCTTCAGGCCGCGACCCTCCCTGCGGAGCGCCTCGACCCGACGGGGGTCGAGCCCCGCGTAGATGGCGTGAAGGACCTCCCACTCTCCGTCCGGTCCGAGCGGTACGAGCGTGCGCCCGTCGAACTCTTCCTGCATCGTTCGGATCCCGGCGAGATCGAGGAACGGCATGTCGCCGCCGAACAGGAAGAACGGCGCGTTCGCACGAGAGAGCGCGACCTCGAGGCCGCCGAGGGGACCCGCGTCGAACGGGTCGCGCACGACCGTCACCCCGCCGAGCTCGCGGGGAAGGACGCTCACGACCGTCACCTCGAGGCCCGCGGCCGTGAGGAGTCGCACCTCCCTCCGTACGATCGGCTCGCCGTCGACCGCGAGGAGGAACTTCCCGGGGAGGCGCGTCGCGCGCCCGAGGAGGAGGAAAGCGTGCCGGACCGGTGCGAGCGGGCGGTCCGTCCGCATCACGGGCGCCGGACCTCCCGAATGCCCCGGGCGCGCATCAGATGGCCCACGAACGTCCAGAGCGGGTCCGCGGCCCGGCGTCGGCCATCGAGCTCGAGCATCATACGGCGCCGTCGAAGTGGCGCCCGGGCGAGAACCTGCCCGACGAGGCCGGGCGCTTCGCGCGGTTCGCGAATCCTCAATCGGAGCCCCCCGAACGAGCGACGAGCGTACCCTTCGACGAGGACGATGTCGACCGGCAGGAGACGCACGAGGGCCGGCGCGGCGCCGCGAAGGTAGAGGAGCGAATCGGTCGAATCAAATACCACCACCTGCGCCCCCGCCGCTCGGTAGCGTCCGGTATCCTTCCGGGGGAGGTCGGGGGGGTGGTGGGAGTGCTTGACGACCCCCACCTTCCATCCACGCGCGACCAGCCGGCGCACGCTCTCTTCCAAGACCGTCGTCTTGCCCGACCCGCTCCGGCCGACGACCTGGACCACCACCGGGAGGTCGGGCTCCACGCCCCGAGACCTCGGCGCGGCCCGCGGAGCCCTTCTTCCTCGCTTTGCCGGCACGGTCGCTCGCCTCCGTCGACCGATCGCCCCGGTCCCGGAAGCACCGGCGGAATCGAACGGGCGTCCGGTGAAGCCGACCTCCGGCGACGCCCGGCCGCCCCGGGCGGGGGCCTCCGGACCCCCCCGCGCCGGTTTTTCCCTCGCAACAATACGCACTTATACACCCTCTCTATCGGGAAAGTATGCGGTCTCGCGCCAAAGCCGAACTCCCTGCGCAGGGCATGTTGAGGAAGAACATCACCATCACGCCCGACGAAGCCGAGTTCCTCGAACGCCACCCTGAGATCAACCAGAGCGCCCTCTTCCGCCAGATCGTCGAGAGCCTCATGCTCGCCGAGCGCGTGCCGGGCGTCGCCTCGACGCAGGCGGTTCGCCTCGGGAAGGCTGTCTATCGGTCGGGCGCGATCATGTTCCAAAAGGCCGGGGAGCGCCGTCCGTAGCCGCTCCTAACCCGTCGCCCCGTCGGGGGGCCTCCTTCTCGCGGAGGCGGGTCGCCAGGCCCTCGAAGACGGGGTCCCGGGCGTCCTCGGACCTGACGAAGAGTATCCCCTCCGCCCCGGGGGTCCCGGCGAACGCGGCCCGGGCCGTGGCCCGGTCTAGCCCGTCGAGCGCGTGTCGGGAGATGAGGTGACCGAACGCCCAACGCCTCCCCAACGCGAGTTCCGTGAAGCGGGGGGCGTAGTGACCTCCACCGACCCCGAGCGCGACCCGGTCGTCGGTCGCCACGGGGAGCGCGGGGAGGACCCGGGCGAGCAGACGGACCGCCTCCTCCGACGGTTCGGACCGTTCGCCGAAACCGATCTCCACGAAGAACGCGGGCAGGCCGAGCTCGGGTCCGTGATGGGTCGCCTCGTAGGTGGCCGGGACTCCCGTTGCGGGAGCCCCTTCGGCCAGCCCCCGTAGGGCGGCGGCCATCCGCGCCGGATCGGTCGGGACGAGAGTCCGCGGCCGGCCGCCGACGTCCGCGGTGTCGCCCGCGTTGCCGAGCGGGTGCACCGTGAGGCAGGCGACGCCCCGCTCGCTGCGGTGGATGGAGGGAAAGACGAGGGTTGGCGCCTCGGCCCTCAGCCCAGCGGGCAGGCGGAGGTCGAGGCGCTCGTCGTGGACGTGTCGGGTCCCGCGCTTGAGCAAGCCCACACCGCGCGCGAGACGACGTATCGGGGCCCCGTCGACGTGGCCCTCCTCGGCGGGTGGGGTCCCCCAGAGCTCGGCCACCCGAGCGGCGACCGGGTCCGTTTCGCAGACCACGACCAGGTACTCGGTGGCCATCCCGAAGGCGGGAAGCGTGCGTACCCTTAGGCGTACCCCTCGCCGAGGAGGAGAGACTCCTCTCCTCCGCCCGGGGGCCGGTCCCGGCTCACGCGGGAGCCTTCGTCGGGGATGAGGGCATTCTCACGGAAGTCGCGGGAGGCGCGACGTACCGGCCGACCTCGGTCGCGAGGTCGCGGAGCGCCTCCCTCGCCTTTCGGAGTGCCTCTTCGCCCGCCGTCTGGGCCTGGGGAGAGATCGCGCGAACGAGGCAGTGGGCCGCGTACTCCTCCTCGTACTCGGCCCACGCGCGGTCCGAGGCGGTCGCCCCCCGGAGCATTCCGGTCAACATCGCGCGGCCGCCGAACTGGCCCGTGGAGTAGTACTCGAGCATCCTCTCGAGCGACGGGATCCGGCGGTCTTCGAGGATCTGCTGCTCGCGCAGTTCGCGGATCCGGGAGGCGCAGGCCGGAATCTCCTCCGAGGTCGGGAAGGCGCCGAACAGTTCCCGGATCCGAGGGGCTCGAATCCGGGTGAAGTACTGGGACCAGAGACCGAGCCCGGCACGGACCTCGTCCACCGTCACTGCCTCGCCCTCCTCGAGCCGGTCGGCGATCCGGTCCATCTTCCTCAATAGAGGGATGAGAACGGTCGCGTGCTCCTCCCGCAAGAACTCGCCGATCTCGACCGCCAGAAGCGGGGTCGTCGCCACGGGGCACCTCCTTCATCTCTTTCTTGGCGGCCCGCCCGATAACGACACGGTGGAACTGGCTTGACCCCCCCTCCGCGGAAGCCCGGGAGCTGAGGGTACGGCGCCCGGGCCGCACCCTTCAAAACGGGACGCTCGGTCGCTGAAGACGTATTACTCCGTCCGGCCTGAGGCGCCCAACGGACCATGCCGAGCGAAGGAGAGTCGCCCGCGAATGTCACCGCCGGCGCCCGGGCCGGCCCGGATGCCCTTCCGGTCCGGCGGTTCTCGGTAGAGCTGATGGACCAGTCGGCCGACCCTTCGGCCGACTTCTACACCTACGCGACGGGCGGGTGGCGGAAGTCGAACCCCGTGCCGGCCGACAAGGCGATCTGGACGAGCTTTGACGAACTGCGCGACCGAAACCGGACCCTGCTGCGCGCGATCCTCGAGGCGTGCGCGAGCCGATCCGAGTCCGACCCGGTGCGCAGGATGCTGGGGGATTTCTACGCGGCGGCCGTCGATACGGGGACGCGCGACCGGCTCGGGTTCGCGCCCGTTCGCGAGGACCTCGACCGTATCGCGTCGGCGGGGAGCGTCGCCGAGCTGGTGCGCGTCGTCGCCCGATTCCACGAGGACGAGATCTCGGGTCTGTTCCATGCGTTCGTGCGCCCCGACCGTCGCGACAGCACGGTCTACTCGCTCTACGTCTGGCAGGGGGGCCTCGCGCTACCGGACCGGGACTACTACCTTCTCGACGAGTTCGCGGAGCTGAGGGGCCGCTACCGTCGCCACATCGCTCGGCTGCTCGCGCTCGCCGGGTCGTCGGCCGAAGAGAGCGAGCGAGACGCCGGCACGGTCCTCGAGATCGAGACCGGACTCGCTCGAGCGAGCCGGACGGCCGCCGAGCAGCGAGACGAGATCAAGAACTACAACCGGTTCGAACGGGACGACCTCGTCCGGGCGAACCGGAACCTCGCGTGGAGCGAGTACCTCGCGGGGCGGCACCAGTCGAACGTCGCGTACGTCGTCGTCGGCCAGCCCGAGTTCTTCGCCGCGCTCGACGGACTGCTCGTCGCGCGGCCGCTCTCCGACTGGAAGGCCTACCTCCGGTGGCACCTCCTGCACTCGGCCGCGCCGTCGCTGCACGACGCCGCGGAATCCGAGGACTTCGACTTCTTCCACCGGACGCTGCGCGGGCAGCTCGAGCCGGAGCCGATCGGCAAGCGCGCGGTCGAGGCGGCCGACCTCTTGGTCGGGGAGGCCCTCGGACGGGAGTTCGTCCGAGCGCACTTCCCTCCCGGCAGCCGGGAACGCGTCCGTGCGCTGGTCGCCGACCTTCGCGAGGTCTTCACCGACCGGTTGCGGTCCGTCGAGTGGATGAGCGAGGCGACGCGCGAACGGGCGCTCGCGAAGTTCGCCCGTTTTCGCGTCAAGATCGGCCACCCCGACCGCTTCCGCGACTACTCGGGCCTTGAGGTGAGGCGCGACGACCACCACGGGAACGTGCGGAGGGCGGCCGCCTTCGAGTCGCGGCGGACGATGGGCCGGGTCGGGGGACCGGTCGACCCGGACGAGTGGGAGATGACGCCGCCGACCGTGAACGCATATTTCGACGCCTCCCGCAACGAGATCGTCTTCCCGGCCGGCATTCTTCAGCCGCCGTTCTTCGACCCGGACGCGGACGACGCCGTCAATTACGGCGCGATCGGATGCGTGATCGGTCACGAGATGACCCACGGGTACGACGACCAGGGGCGTCGGTACGACGCCGACGGCAACCTGAACGACTGGTGGACCGAACGCGATTCGGCCGAGTTCGCGCGCCGCGCGGGTTCGGTCGTCGAGCGGTACGCCGCCGTAGAACCGCTCCCGGGGGTCCACATCAACGGCGAGCTGACGCTCGGCGAGAACATCGCCGACTTTGGGGGCGTGAGCATCGCGTTCGAGGCGCTCGAGCGACGGCTCGCGCGTGAGCCGGCCGCACGGGTGCCGGTCGACGGCCTCACCCCACAGCAGCGGTTCTTCATCGCTTACGGACAGGTCTGGAGGGCGAACTACCGCGAGCCGGAGCTCCGCCGGCGACTCGCCGTCGACCCCCACTCTCCGGCGCCGTATCGCGTCGCGCTGCCCGTCCGGCAGCTCGACGGTTTCCACGTGGCGTTCCCCCCGGGCGACGATGGCCCCCCGGGCGCCCACACGAGAACACCTCCCTTGCGCATCTGGTAGCCGCTTCCCCTCGAAGTCCCGGAGGCCCGGGTGTCGTCCCGTCGTTCGAGCCCGAGGCACCGTTCTGGCGGGATCCCTCGGTGCGTCCGCCCGACATCGATGGCCGCCGCGGGGCCCGATCGCCCCCCGCGTTGCGGATGAACTGCTACGTTTAACTAACCCAAGTCCACCCGGATTGCCCGTGAGCCGGGCGCCGTGGTCGGGACCCTTCGCTCACGAACCGGGTCCCTTCACGGGGACGGTCGCCGTCCCCGGAGTCGCCGAGGGACCGGTCGAGGCCGAGATCGTCCCCGAGCGCTCGGTGCGCCGCTGCGCATCCTGCGCCGGCGCCCTGACCGTCGGCGAGCGGATGTTCTACTTCCTCGAGGGAATCGACTCGCCGCCCATCTGCCGGACCTGCCTTGCCCGAGGCAACTCCCTCTCGAGCGCCGCGCCGACGACACACCGGGGCCCGGCCATCGTCCCGGAGTTTGCGCGAGCCGCGGCCCCCGTCGGCGACGGAGCCGCGGAGGACCGAACGCCCGAGGCGCTCCGGCTGGCCGCCGACCTCGAGCGAACGCCTTTCCCGGCGGCCGGGCCGCCTCCGCCAACGAAGCCGACGAGGCTCTGGAGCTCGGACGTAGACGAGATGTTCCACGAGGTCCTCGAGCGCGCCCGGACCATCGCGGCCCAGTCGAGGCCGGGCACGCTCGGACCCGACTCCTCCCTCTCTCCGGACGAAATCCCGTCGAACGAGGGCTCCGGCTCCGCATGAAGGGGAGCGCGTCCGCGTTCCCGGGCGCTTGGCCCGGCGGCACCGGAGGCGGCGCGAGGGACGACGGGTGACCGGTCTCTTCTTCCTCGTCGTGGCGGGTTGGGAGGCCGCGTCGATATCCCTCACCCTCCTCATCAGTGGCTACCTCATCGTTGACCTCCTCGCGGCCGTCCTCTCCCGGCCCTCGACGAAGCGTTACCCCAGCCAACCCCGCTTCCCGTTCGTGAGCGTGGTGATCCCCGCGTACGACGAACCCGAAGAGATCGTGCGGGCGACTCTGGAGTCGTGGAGGAGGGTCCGTTACCCGTCGTTCGAGCTCATCCTGGCGGACGACTCCGAGGTCCCGGTCGAGGTGGACGACCCGTCGGTGCGCGTCTTCCGACGAGCCCATCGGGACGGGTTCAAGGGGGGGGCGCTGCGGGAGGCGTTCGAGCGCCTCCACCCCGACTCGGAGTGGATGGTCGTGTTCGACGCCGATTTTCTGGTCGACCCCGACGTCCTCGTTCGGTTCTCCGAGCACTTCCGGCCGGGCGTGGGCGGCATCCAGGGATACCAGTCGATGGGGCGGAACGATCCCCCCACGTACCTTTCCCGGTACTCCGAGTCGTTCCACGCGGTGGCCAACACGCTGCTCACGGGGCGCTACCGGTTGAGGGGTTTCGTCGGCGTGCAAGGTACGGTCCAGGCGTACCGTGTCGAGGCGATCCGCGCGCTCGGCGGGATCGCGCCGTACACGACCGCGAACGAAGACCTCGACACAACGTTTCGGCTCCGCAAGGCCGGATGGAAGATCGTCTACGACCCGGAGATCGTGGGGCGGGGGATCGCACCCGAGCGGTATCGCACGCTCTTCACGCAGGTCACCCGGTGGACCTCCACGACCGTACGGGAGTACCGTCGACACTGGTGGTCGTTCGTCCGGTCGCCCGAAGTGCCCGTGCGCGAGAAGGTCGACGCGTTCTTGTTCCTCCTGACATGGATCAACGCCCTCGCCGTGACGCCGACGCTCGCGTTCCTTCCTTGGGCGATCACCGACCTTCACTTGATCCCACTGTGGCTCTCGATCCTCATCACCGCGTTTCCGATCCTCCTCTTCACGCTCCCGATGCTGAACGGGACGCCCGTCCGCCTCGGGATGACCGGCTGGCTCGGCTACTACGTGCTCCTCATCCCCGGATACTTCGTCATGTTCCGCGCTTCGTTGCTCGGCTTCTTCACCGACCCCGGCTTCGCACGAACCCCGAAGGGCCACCCGGCGCCGGCGGAACGAGGTCGTCTCGCCGTCCTGGCGCGGCCGCGACCGGCTGCGTGGACCTCTCCCGTCACTCCCGGGACCGTCCGACACGTCGCGTGCTCGACCTGCGGGCGACGGCTCTCCCACCGGGAGGTCCTCTTCTACGCGGTCGGAGCCCTCGACGTCCCCGACCTTGCGTGCCGACACTGCCTGCGTGGCGTGGAGCGCAAACGCTTCGATCCGGCCTCGACGACGCCCGTCCCGAGGGAGCTCTCCGTCCCCCCGGCCCGGCGTAGGGGACTGAGGTCGCGCCACACAGTCGTGGGGTCGACCGGCGTGCGATACCGGCGCTACCCCAAGACCCCGTGAAGGCGTCGGCAAGATTCCGTGCCGCGGGCGCAACGACCGGGCGAACGTGACTCCCGCCCCCTACGGGCCCAGGCGGCCGGACATCGGCCCGGGCGCGTAGTCCTACTGTGTCATCTTCCCCAATCCCCGTGTGACTCCCTAGGCGGCCGGGCGTGGACCCAATGACCCGGAGCGGACCGCCCCGACCCAAGGCCCGGACAGGGCGCGGTAAGGGGAGGGCGCGGCACGGGGCCGGCGAGAGCTCCTCGCGCTAACAGCGGGTTGCAACCTCTCCTCCCCGGTGGGTTTGGGGCAAGTTCCAGACCACCCAAAGAGCCCGCGCTGTTGGGCTTCTTGGCCCCAAGTGGGACAAACGGCTCGGCCGGACCACCGGCCCGGCGGGCTCACCATCTCGGACGGGGGCGGCGCCGACCCGGAGCCCGCGGACCACGCCGGATCGTCCTCGGAGGTGCCGGGGCGAGTCGAGCTCGTTGCGGGGGTCCGACCTCCCTCTTCTCAGGACGGTCCACGGGAGCGGCGCGACCCCTCTGGAACGTGCCCGGCCCAGGGGGCGGCCGAGCGACTCCCACGTTGGGGGCTGCTCCCGGCGGGAGTCTCCCCGGTCGGCTCGGTCCCGACCGGCTTTGAACCCGC
>VFSW01012306.1_pt1 | contig 11959 bp, 8 predicted proteins | sample 5358111 | NCBI WGS metagenome assembly VFSW01 (sample SAMN11554181, study PRJNA540505) | mine drainage metagenome | isolation source: sediment from site ElyBrook_90M | place: USA: Ely Copper Mine, Vershire, VT | collected 2017 | reverse complement strand
CCGCGGCAGCACCTCATTGAGCCCCTCAATGCGCACCGGCACCACCAAAGTCTTCAGCCGCGCGGCCAGCATCCCGACCCCCGGCCGGAACGGATTGATTTCGCCCTGGTCGGTGATCTTGCCCTCGGGGAACACGAGCACGCACACACCCTCGGAAGTCATCGCGCCCATCTCGCGCATTGTTTCGAGCGTTCCGGCCTCGCGCTGGGGAATCGGGAAGGCTTGAAAACACAGTGCCGCGAGATAGTAGTTCAACCCGTTGGTGAAGCGCTTCCGCCACCCGTAGCGCTCGGGGTGAAAGTGCGCATCGAAGAACTCCTTCGCCATCGCCGGCGCCACGCGGTAACGCCATTGCCCCGGCAGCGCCGCCAGAATCGCCGGCACATCCAGGTGGCTCTGATGATTCGGGGCAAAGATTACCGGCGGTGTGAGGCCTTTCAAATTCTCCAAACCCTCCGCCCGCACCCGCGCGAACACGCGTGTCAGCGGCAGCAGGAAAAACGGCAGCGCGAGGCGGCGCAGCGTGCGCGCCCCCCAACCTCGGGTCCAGGTGGGAAACGCGAACGGGGAATCAACGGCAACCGGCGCGGCGTGCGATTCCAGATCGCCGATCGTCATTGCGGTCTCGAGCGCCTTCTCATCCACGTTCAGCGCCACCATCAGCTCCACGCGTTCGAGCGAAGTGAGGGTGTCGAGACGCACCGCGCGGTCGAACCGCTCCTCGCTCTTACGCGGCGCGACACCGCGGGCGATCTCCCCACGCTTCAGCTTCCCCGTCCCCTCGGTCCGCGGAAATTCCTCATACGGCCAGATCGACGCCTCGCGGATCTTCTGATGATCGGCAAGCTGCGAGTTGGCCGCGCGCACCACATCGTCCAGTACGACGCCGGACGCAAGAATCAGCGACGCATGCACGCGGTCCGTGCCCGTCACCGCCGCGTCCACCACGCCCGGAACCAGCTTCAAGGCCGTCTCCACATCCTCGGGAAACACGTTCAGCCCCTCGGGCGTGACGATCATTTCCTTCTTGCGGCCGAGAATGCGCAGGCTGCCATCGGGGCCAAGCTCGCCGATGTCGCCGGTGTGGAACCATCCACCATCGAAGGCGCGCGCCGACTCTTCCGGCGCCTCGTAGTACCCCTCTGTGACGTTGTCCCCGCGCACGAGCACTTCGCCGTCTTCGGCGATCATTACCTTCACGCCGCCGATCGGTGAGCCCACCGTGCCCTGCCGCGCATGGAACGGATGGTTCAGCGTCACAATCGGCGCGGTCTCCGTCAGCCCGTAGCCCTGAATCACCAGGAAGCCGAGCCGGGCCCAGAACGCCTCGAGCGCCGGATCGAGCGGCGCGGCGCCGGCGATGAAGCTCCAGAACTTGAACCCAAACAAGCGATGCACCTTGCGATACCGCCACCAGCGGGCCGTCCAATGCAGCTTCGTTCCTTCCGGCTCACCGTGCGCCAAGTCGGGATAAAGCTGCACCAGGTATTCGCGCAGCACTTCGAGGATCTTCGGCACCGACACAACCACGGAGATCCGCCGCGCGCGGATTTGCCGGATGATCTCCCGCGGGTCGTTGCCGCGCAGGAACACCACCGTGCCCGGCAACATCGGCGGAATGAACGTCGCCAGCGCCTGCCCGAACATGTGGCTCAACGGCAGCAGGTTCAAGAAGCGGATCGGCGAGAACGGCCGCGCCCAGTGCCGGTACTTCCGCACCTCGCGCTCCACCGGCACGATGTTGGCGAGCACGTTGCGGTGCTTGATCAGTACGCCTTTGGGCTCCGCTGTCGCGCCGGAGGTAAAGATAATTTCCGCCAGCGTTCCGGCATCGCAGGCGGCGCGCGTTCCTGCCTCCGGCGCTGCCTCGGCGAGTTCTTCCATCTTCCAGACGTTCGCGGCGCCCGGCTTCGGCTGCGGCACATCGTCGCCGGCCAGAATGATCCTTGCCTTCACCTTCGCGCACACGCGTTCGAGAAACTCGAGCGGCGAACGGTAATCGATCGGCACCGCGATGACGCCGGCCAGCAGGCAGCCCCAGAACGCGATGATCCATTCCGGCCGGTTCTCACTGTAGAAAACTACTTTGTCGCCTGCCGCGAGCCCCGCGCGCTGGAGCCGCGCTGAAAACGCGCGTGCCAGCGCCGAGACGGAGGCGTAGCTGAAGCGGCGGGTCCGTAAGCCGTCATCGTGAATCAGGAACTCGGCAGGACTCGCCGCGAAGTCGTCGAAAAAATCCAGCAGCGTCTCGCGGCGCACTGGTTCCATCATCCCTCGAAAGGGATCGTCTTCATAGACCGCCGCGCGATGCTTTTCTCGCGGGAGAGACGAGCGCTCGTGCGGCCTTCACCGCCTGGCCCACCTGCGCATCGCGCTCGGCCGGACCTGTGGCGCTGTAGACGCCGCGCACGGTGCCGCCCGCATCGAGCAGCACCGCATACGCTCCATTCGCCGCCGAGTAACCCACGCGCCGCTTCCATTCCTCAACCGGTGCAAATACCGCAATCGCGTTGCGTTCTTCGCGCTTCGGCATCACGTGGCGCAGTTTCGTCACCGTAATCGTGCGGTTCAGCCGGTTCACGGGATTCAGCAGGAACACTTCGCGCGACACCACGCCGGTCGCCCCCGCCGCCCGTTCATCAAACGCGCTCTGCCACTTCCGCGCATTCGCCAACGCGCCGTCGCTGAACGCCACCACCAGCAACGCCACGTTCCCGCGCAGGTCCTCGGGCAATTCCGCTTTCTCGCCGCTCAGATACTCGCCCTCGAGATGCGGAAATTTCTGACCCATGAAAGGCGCCGCCACCGCGGCGCCGGCAAGCACGAAGGCCAGTGCGGGCCACAAGGTCATGTGAGGTAAGATGCCCGCAACGCGGCGCCCGTTGCAATCCCCTGCCCCGAAACAAAGCTGCTATTCTCGGAAAATTATGGGGATTCGCTGCCTGCTCGCTCTTTGTTTGTCCGCGTCCGCCTGGGCCGGGACGCCCGCGGCTCGCGAAACGCAGTCCGACCCTCGCCTCCATGGCTCGTTCCGCCGCGAACCGCAGAACGACTGGATTTTCGTCCACCTGGAAGGCGACCCCACCACGATTGGTTTTCAGCACGGCTACCTTCTGGCGCCGGAAATTCAGGACGGTTTTCGCGTCGTCCAGACTGGCCTGACGCACGACGGCAAAAAGAATTGGGCGTTTTTCCGCGAGGCCGCCCAGAACGTCCTCTGGCCGCACATCGACAACGAATATCGCGCCGAACTGAAAGGCATCGTCGAGGGGCTTCACACCCGTGGCGCGTCCCTCGATCTTTGGGACCTGGTCGCCTATAATGCCTGGCTCGAGCTCAGCCCCTACTACACCAACTGGTACGACCGGCAGCACAAGACCCCCGCCGCCGCGCCACGCCCCACGCCCGAGCACTGCAGCGCCTTCGTCGCCACCGGCAGCTACACGCGCGACGGCCGCATCGTCATCGCGCACAATAACTGGACCGAGTACAAAGAAGGCTCGCGCTGGAACATCGTCTTCGACATCGTCCCAACCTCCGGCTATCGCATTCTCATGGACGGCATGCCGGGACTGATTCACAGCGGCGACGATTTCGGGCTGAACAACGCCGGCATCGTCATCACCGAGACCACCATCGGGTACTTCGACGCCTTCGACCCCAACGGCGTGCCCGAGTTTGTCCGCGCCCGTGAGGCGATGCAGTACAGCTCCTCCGTCGACGACTTCGCCCGCATCATGAAGGACGGCGACAACGGAGGCTACGCCAACACCTGGCTCGTCGCCGACCTCCACACCAACGAAATCGCCCGCCTCGAACTCGGGCTCAAGCACATTACGCTCGACCGCACCAAGGACGGCTACTTCGCCGGCTCGAACTTCCCCATCGACCCAGCGCTCATCCGCGACGAAGCTTCGGCATTCCCGGTCCAGGACATGAGCATCAGCGCTAATGCCCGCCACAAGCGCTGGGACGAACTGATGGCCCAATACAAGGGCAAAATCGACGTGAAGCTGGCGGAGAAATTCCTCGCCGATCACTACGACACATACGCCAATCGCGCCAACTCGCCCGACGAGCGCACGCTCTGCGGCCACATCGACTTGAGCCCGCGCGGCTCCCAACCCTGGCAGCCTCCCTACGGCATCGCCGGCACCGTGCAAAACAAAGCCACCGACGCGGCGATGGCGGCGAAGATGGAGTTCGTCGCCGCCATGGGACATTCCTGCGGCCTCAACTTCAAAGCCGCGTCGCACCTGAAGAAGCACCCCGAGTTCGCCTGGGAGAAGGACATCCTCCGCGATCTCGACTCCTACCCCTGGACCCGGTTCCAGGTCGCGCAGTAGCCGCGGCTCACTGCTGCAACGTGAAGTTCACCGTGACGACGCTCTCCACTTCCACCGGCGAGCCGTTGAGCAGAGTCGGCTTGTAAGTCCAGTGGCGAACGGCGTCGATCGCCGCCGCGGCAAGGGTGGTGTCGCCATCGATCCGCTCGGCGCTGAGCACCGTCCCGTCGCGGCCGAACACGCTCCGCAGATCCACGGCGCCTTGCAAGCCCTGAACCTTGGCGTCGATCGGGTACTTAGGTATCTGGCGGTAGATTAACTGCGACTGCTGGACGTTTCCGCCGACCCTGATGCGCGTGGCCGTACTGTTCGGCGCCGAAATCACCACGTCCACCATGCCGTGCTCGTTTTCCGCGACGAAGGGAAACAGACGCGAATCGAGGTTTGACACGCGTTTTGCGGCCGCCTCGATCTGGCCCATCGTCACCGTCTGGCTCTCGCTCAGCCCCAATTCCTTCATCACACTGGCGCGCAGCGCCTCGGGCACCCCCGCGACGTCGATCTTGTGAATCGTGACGCTGCGATCGGCCGAATCGGTTGACGTCGCCTGCGCGGCCTGCATCGGGATCGCATGCACAGCCAGAGCAATGGTGAAAAGCGCGGCCGCGCCCGCGGCGGTGGCCGAAAACAGAACTCGCAATCGGGACATGCGATGATCCTCCAGTAAATGAGCCACCCGCTCACGCAGATGACGCTTCTTCATGCAACTGGGCGCCGGAGCGATATCGGCGCCCGCCGCCACGGAAACCAGCGTCCGTAAATACCGCTCCCGCCCGCCGGTCATTTCCACCACTTCGCGATCGACAGCCTGCTCGCGGCTCAACTGAATCCGCCCGAGCAGCCACAGGATCACCGGATGAAACCAGAACAGAGCGCCCACCACGCGCTCGGCCAAGGCAAACGCCCAGTCCCTCCGCTTGACGTGCAGCAGTTCGTGACATACGATCTGCTCGTCGTCGAGACACTCGCGCGGCGCAACAATCGCCGGACGGAACCAGCCAAACGTGACCGGGCCCGCCGCCCCGTCGCTTGCATAGATCGCCGCACGCACGCCGAGCCTGGCCTGCAATTCGCAATGCCCCTCCGGCATCGCCTCCGCGGACCGGCGCAAACGCCGCAGCGAGAGCAGACCGTAGCCGATACGCAGCAATCCCACCGCCGCACCGAGCGCCAGCGCGGCCCACAAGAGCGTCGCCGCGTCCGGCCACCCGTCCTGGCTCCGTACGCGAAGCGTCGCCGTGCTGGCGCTCACCGTCGCAACCACGCGCCGCACCGCCGGCGGCGGCGCCTTAGGCTCAATCACCGGCAGCATCAGCGCCAGCGCCAGCAATAGCTGCCGCGAGACCACGAGCACCCGCCCGTCCCGCATCTTCATGAACGCCGTCGCCGCCTCCGCTGCCGCGATTAGCACCGCGGCATGCGCGCTCCACAACAGCAGATTCGCCAGGCTCATGTGGTCTTCCTCCGGATCGTCTTCGCCAGCTCTTCCAAATCCGCGGGCGTCAGCCGTTCCTCCTCGGCCAGATGCATCAGCAGCGGCTCGGCCGACCCGTTGAACACACGGTCGAGAAACTCGTGCACCATCCGGCCGATCGTCCGCTGCTTCGGCTCGGCCGCCTGATACACGTGCGCGCGGCCCGACAACCGCCGCTTCAGATGCCCCTTGCCGTGCAGGATGTTCATCAGCGTCATCACGGTGGTGTAGGCGATGCGCCGCCGCTCGCGCATCGCCTCATAGACATCGCGCACGGTGGCCGACTCGCGCGCCCAGACGATCTTCATGATCTCCAGTTCCTGAGCGGTGAGCGCGGGGACGGGGCGTTCCGATTTCATATACTAAGACATTAGTACGTGTTGATTCGTTTGTCAATCCTCTTTTTTCGCCGTGCTTCGCTTACCGCGCCCGGAGCGCGGCGACGATCTGGCGGTTGGCCGCGTTCCGCGCCGGCAGCAGACCGCCCACGGCCCCGATCAGCGCGGCGAACAGCAGCCCGGCGAGCATCACCTCGGCGTTCACGTTGAAGTTGAATGTGAAGTGGCTCCAGGTGGTGAAGCTGCCGATGTCGGTATTGATGTAGTTGAGCGGCAACGCGAGCAGGCAGCCCACGATGCCTCCCAGCACCGACAGGCACACGGACTCGAGAACGAAGCTCGAAAGAATGGACCGGCGCGAGAAGCCGAGTACGCGCAGCGTGCCGATCTCCGCCGAACGCCGCGCCACCGCCGCGTACATCGTATTCATCGCGGCGAACGAGCTGCCCACGGCCATGATCAGGGCCACGAATGTGCCCATGAACTGGATGGGAGCAGCGTTAACCATCTGGTCCGCGTAATACTTCCGTTAGGGTTGGGCGATGACGTTGAATCGCCGGTCCTGTTCCAGGTGCCGCCGCACGTCGCCGAGCCGTCCGGACTGGACGCGGAGAAGGATGGAACTGAGATACCCGGTGCGGTCGTAAGCCTCGCTGATCTGGTTGAGGTCTCCCCAGATCTCGCCGTTGAACACCGAGCGCCCGCCATCGAGGATTCCGACCACACTCCAGTCGCGGTGACCGCGGCCAAAGTACAACACGCCTCCCAAGCGGGCGGACGGAAACCGGTCCGCAATGGAAGAGCCCACCACCACTTCGCGCTTGCCCGGCCGGAAGAGGCGTCCTTCCCGCAGGTGCACCTGGGTGCGCATCGCAATGCCCGTTGGGGTGATCCCACGAAGATTGACGTTCATGTCCCGGCCGCCCGCTCCGCCTTCGAGATTGACGACCGTCACCATTTCGAGCGAAGCCATCGGCTGGCCGTCCGCACTTCGCGCCACGCCTTCGAAGTCCTTAATGTCCTGATAATTGCTTCGTGTGATCACGCTCACCAGTTCCGACGTCGAGCCCTTGCGCATGATCAGCAGGTCGTTCGGGTTCCCGGCGATCACGAACGAGGTGCGCAGTCCTTGAACCAATGCCAGAACGGCGACCAGCACCGTGACGCTGAGCGCGGTGCCGAGTGCAGTCATCACCGTCGTGATCCGGCGAACCGCCAGATTGCGGATGTTATAAGAGAGCGGGATCGCCATGAGGGAGTCCGTTCAATCCGCCAGGCGCAGACACTCGAGAATCCCGCGGCGGGCTGCACCCCAGGCCGGGCCCGCCGAGCTGGCCAGACCGACGAGCACAGCCAACACCATCCCCGCGGCGACCAGCGGAGGAGAGATTTCCAGAAGCTGCAAACTGATCATCGCGGCATGCTGGGTTCGCAGCACCGCAACGATTCCAAAGGCCAATGCGAATCCCAGAACGCCGCCCGCGATGGCGATTACCACTGACTCGCCAACGATGAGAAACAGCACATTCTCCCGCGTGAAACCGAGCGTCTTGAGAATCCCGATCTCGGAGACGCGCTCGCGAACGCTCATTGCCATCGTGTTCGCCGACACCAGCAGAACGGTCAACGTGAGCGCGCCGCAGACCGCCATGAGGAACAGCTTCACGTTTCCCAGAAACGAGATCACCGCAAGGATGAAGTTTTGCTCCGTATCGGTCTTTGTTTGCGTGTCGGAATTGCGGAACTGTTCGTCGATGGCGCGCGCGACTTCGGGCACCGCTTCCGGGCTTTCGGCGAGCACGGCGAACATGCTCACGAAATTCTGGCTGCCCTTGAACACCGCTTCGTTCATGTAATCGAAGTGGAAGTACAGATTCTCGTTGTCGGTCTCGCTCGCGTAGATGCCGCGGACAATGAACTCGAGCGTAGCCGGGAAAATGTCGCCGACGATCGTGATCCTGTCGCCGACCTTGAAGCCAAGCCGGTCGGCCAGGGCGCGTCCCACGATGCAGGCGTCGCGTTCGTGAATAAACGCCGCTTTGTCGGCATCGGAGAGCTGGATCTCCGGATGCACGATGAAGAGACGATCGGGTTCGACCGCGAAACGTGCAAAGTTGTTCTTCGCGTCGGAGTCCTTATATACGCCCTGAAACCACTGATAGATCATCACCTGGCGTACGCCCGGAACCTTGGCAATGCGGTTTTCGTAAGATAGCGGCACCACGTTGGTGAAAGAAATGCGATTGCGTACGATGAGCCGCAGCGCCCGGTCCGGGCTGGACTGGTGCAGATAGAACATCGCGTACATCGCCATCAGGACGCCGAGCAGGCAGAACGACGCCGAGATGCTCAGGATGGTCAGAACGCTCCGCCGCCGGTTGCGCAACGCGTTCCGGAATAACAGCGGGATGAGAGGCACAATTTATTGTCCGACGTTCCCGCCGCCCGCGGTGTTCCCGGCTCTCTCCCGCTAGCGACCCGTGCCGTTGTCGATGGTCACGGGTTTCAGGTTGTCGTCCGGAATCCGGTCCACCAACAGCAGGAACGGATCGATGCCCGCCTGGTCGGGTTCGCGGTCGACGGTGAACGTGTACGTCGCCTTGCCCGTCTTCATATGCACGCGCTGGCGGTACAACGTGTCGCCGTACTTGCGTCCCTTGGCCGGTTTGGCGAACGCGCCGATATCGATCCAGTCATCCACCGGCGTCTCGCGCTCGTTGCCCGTCGCATCGGCCCGGAACTTGTGCGCTTCCACTTCAATCGTCACGTCGTACTTGCCGTCGGCCCGCTTCCGCGCCGTCGCCGAAAGAGCGCGGTTGGAAAACAGCGTGATGTCTTGGAACAGGTCTTTCCGCAAGTACGCGTACTGCGCCGGCGTCTCGCGCGACAGGGCCTCCACCAGCGCGTGGGAAGTCGGATACGGCGGCGGCGCGTAGCCGTAGCGGCCCAGCACCGAGCGCAGCGCGCGGTTGATCGCATCCTCCCCGATCATCTACTTCAGGTAGTACATCACCACGCTCCCCTTGCGGTAGTGAATGTAGCCCTGCTCGGATTCCACCTTCATCAGCGGCTCTTCCTTCAGCAACTCCCGTCCGCGCGAACGCAGATAGTTGTCCATCTCGTATTTGAGAAACTTCCGCATCTGGTCGCGCCCGTACTCGTGCTCCATCACCATCAGCGCCGAATACTGGGCCTGCGTCTCGCTCAACATCGTCGCGCCCTGCATGTTCGCGCCTACCACCTGATGCGCCCACCACTGGTGCGCCATCTCGTGAGCCACGACGTAGAACACCATGTCGATATCGTCGGGCTTCTTCAGGTTCGCGATGAAGCCGATGCTTTCCGAGTACGGCATCGTCCCGGGAAACGCCTGCGCGAAGCTCGCAATGCGCGGAAACTCGATGACCCGCGCCTCCTTGTTCGGATACGGCCCGAAGTTCTTCGTGTAATATTCAAACGACTTCTCGACGCTGCGCAGCATCTTCGGCACGTTCCAAGGCTGTTCTTTGAGGTAGTAAACCTCGATAAGGATGCCGTTCCAGTTCCGCCGCTCCACCTCGTATCGCGCCGACAGCCAAGAGTAAAAGTTCAGCGCCGTGTGGTCCAGCTTGTAGGAGAAATATCGCCGGCCGTTCGCATTCCAGGTGCGCACCAGCGACCCCGGCGCGATGGCGATCTGATCCGGCGCCGTGCTGATCACCGTTTCCACATCCACCCAGTCCGAGTTGTTGCTGATGTAGTTGTCCATGCAGTGCGCCGTGCAATCGCGCTCGAGCGCGGGCATCAGTTCTTTTTCTTTGAGCCCGTGCCGCTTGCGCGTGTTGCGATCGGTCAATTCGTTGCCTGGCTGGTAGCCGATCTGCGGCGCCACACCGCTATTGAAAAACGTTCCGTTCTCCGCGATCTGCAGAAGCGTCACGTTGTTCTCAAACCCGCGCGTGCGTTTGACCACCGTGAAGCGCAGGTGGCGCTGCTCGCCCGGCTGCATCGGCGGATCGAGGCGATAGATGCGGTAGTGCAGCCGCTTGTCATCGAGCTTGAGCTTCGCCCCATCGATGTTCGCCGTCGTGGAGAGATCGGTATCGAGGGTTAGGTGCAGGTCGCCGATCAGCTTCGCCGTCCGGTTCACGATGATCTCATCGCCGCGCATCGTAGCCTCGCGCCGCTCCGGCACCAGGTCGATGTCGTAGCGCACGCTCGCCACCCGCGGCTGCGGGATACCTTCGTATTTCTTGTAAGTCTTCTCGTAGTCCGCCGCGGCCGTGTCCCGATCCTCCTGACTGAGCAGCGTGTTCAGCACCTTCGTGTTGTAGAAGATCCACGCTCCGCAGAGCACAAACAACACGGCAAACGCCGCCGCCGCGCGCCCCAGTCCGCCGGCAAGCCGCTGCCGCGCCACACGGAATCGCGACTTCCACGCGTTGTCGCGCCCGCGCTGCCACAAGGCGACGCTCAGCACCGCCAGCAGGCCGCAAAACAGCGCCCAGTACACCGTGAACCACATCCAGCTTTCCCAATACGGCGAAAATCCAAAAAAATCCGAATAAGTTGTATCCGGCGTCGAGCCGAACTGCACCAGCCGCGTCGCCACATGCAGCGGCCGCCACACGAACACGTTCGCGATCACGAATGCGATGAACCCGAAATAGCCCACATACTTGTTCGGCGAAAGCACGTGCAAGAAAAACGCGAGCACCGCCAGGAACACGAAACCCGAAAAATCGAGCACATATAGTTCCGTGAACCACAACCCGAACTGATACCGCGTGTAGCCGCTGAAAACCTGCGTCAGAACCCCAGCCACCATCGCCGCGCCCATGATGAGGGCCACGGAGCCGAGCAGCGCGCTCAGCTTGGCCAGATACGTCGTCCACTCCCGGTTCGGCGCCGCGTCGTGAATCTCATCGAGTCGCGCGTCGCGCTCCCGCCACGCCAGCACGCCGGCGTAGTAGGTGATCATCGCCACCAGAAACATATAAAGCGTGCCCTGGATCAGCTCGAGCAGCTTATAGGTGACCGGGAACGACGAATTGCCGTAGCCTTCCGTCGCGCTGAGAATCAGGCTCGGCACCGTGTTGAGCATCGCCGCCGCGGTGATCACGATGAAAGACGTGCTCTTCACCAGGCCCGCGAACTCGACGCGCAGCGTGCCCCAAAACTGCGCCCAGTGCGCCGCCAGCCCGAACGACGGCACGGCCACAACCGCCGGCACCGCGACCCGAGAACCGACCGGCGCTTCCTCAACCGCCGCCTTCGAACGCCGCTTCCACCGCCACCCCTCCGACTCCTCAAACCGGAAACGCATCGCGCCGAACGCGAAGATTAGCCCCGACGCCGACAGCCAAATGAGACGGTTCCACAACAGCAGCCCGGAAAAGCCGATGGCGCGCGTGTTCTTCTCCGCCACCGTCCAGTACTTCGTCGCGAGCACGAACGTGCGAATCGCGAACGGATCGAGCAGCGCCGCCGCGGTTTCATGGCGCAGGTCGCTGGTCAGCGCCTGACCGACGCCGTATGCCGAAAGCAGCACCAGCCCGCCCAGAAACGCCGTCACCGTGCTGCGCGTCAGCACCGCAATCACGAAAATAATCGCCGCAATCAGCAGCGTGTTCGGCAGCGCGAACACGAGCACGCCGTACAAGTGCGCCGTCCAGTTCACCGCGCCCCATCGCTCCGGATCCGCCCACGGCATCCACTTCCCGGCGCAGATGCACACCGCCGCCCCCAGCATCGGAATCACCGCGATCAGCGCGGCGCCCAAGCACCGCCCGGGGAGAAAATGGAACCGCTTCTGCGGCGTG
>VFSW01012305.1_pt1 | contig 11959 bp, 11 predicted proteins | sample 5358111 | NCBI WGS metagenome assembly VFSW01 (sample SAMN11554181, study PRJNA540505) | mine drainage metagenome | isolation source: sediment from site ElyBrook_90M | place: USA: Ely Copper Mine, Vershire, VT | collected 2017 | reverse complement strand
CGGTTGAACGGGATGAGCTCCTCCATGACCTGGCGGAGCGCTGCGGGATCCATGGCCGGCTAGCTTCCGCCGGAGACGTACCGGACGTCCACCCAGTGCTGCTGCCCGTTGGGGAACGCCACCAGGAGCTGCCCGCCGGAGGCCTGCAGCACGGTGCCCGGGTAGCGGTTGCCGTTCGACCAGTGCACGAGCACCATGGTGCCGGGCGGGAACGGGTTCACGGCCGCGGGAACGGGCGCGTAGGGCACCGGCGTCTGCCCTTGCACCGCCCCGACGTTCCACGGTGTGCGCACGCTCGCCTGCGGTTGCGCGGGATCGCCGGGGGTCTTCATGACGCTCGAGGCCATGGGGGAAACCGGATTGGGTCGCGCCGGGGCCACGGCGCCGATCGCGATGGGGGCCGTCGGCACGCGTGGCTGGCTGGCGTGGGCGTCGGCGGCCGCGGCGGCCGTGGCGGCTGCCGCAGCGGCGGTGGGGTCGCCCATCACGGTCCTCGCGAAGGGATCGGGCGCGGGCACGGCGGGCATGGCCGCCGTGGGACCGCGTGAGTCAGGGCGGGACTGGGGCGCTGGCGTGGTGTTGACCAGGACGGGGCTGCCGCAAGCGGCGCAGAAGCGCGCCGTCGCGACGAGGGGCGCAGCGCACCTCGCACATACCGCCATGGCCGCAGTCTCCCATGACGTGCGAGGGGACGTACAGCCTCGCGGGCGACGCTGTACGGATGGCTCCGGAGCCCCGGCTCAGCGGACACGCACGAACCGCTGCATCTCGGCGTCGAAGCCGCCCATGTCGAGGGTGCGGGCCGACTCCAGCGACAGTCCCGAACGCGCCGCAGCCGCGCGGCCCCGGTCCGCCCAGGGCGTGATCCACACGAGCCGTCCGCCCGGGACGAGGACCGTCGCGACGTGCTCCACGAAGCGGTCGAGCGTGTCGGCGAGGCCCGGGGCCCGCGCCAGACGTCGGCCCATCGGGGGGTTCGTGATGACGAGGGTCACGCCGGCAGGGTGCAGCGACAGCGCGTCTCCCTGCTCGAGCGTGGCCGTCGTCAGCCCTGCCGCGTCCAGGTTCGCGCGCGCCACCGCGAGCGCCCTGGGCTCGACGTCGCTGCCGTGCAGCGCGCGGTACGGCCCCAGGCGCGCCCGCTCGACCAGCTCCGAGCCCGAGCCCACGAACGGGTCCCACACCACGTCGCCGTCGCGCGCGCCTGCCACTCTCGCCAGCGCGGCTGCGATGGTGGGGTGCGACGCGGCGGGCACGTCGCCCCTGCGCCACTCGAAGCGCGGGTCGGACAGACCCCGGGGCGCGAGCGACACGTCGACGAAGCGCCGGTTTTCCGCGATCACGACCTCCCAGAGCGAGGCGGTGGGGTCGTTCACCAGCTCCGGCGCGCGCTTCGAGATCGCCTGCGCCGTGCTCCAGGTCGTCGCGCGCCGGTGGCCGCCGTCCTGCCAGGCCAGGCGGTAGCGGACGGGGCCCGTCGTGAAGGTGGCAAGCACCGTGCGGGCCGCCTCGCTCGTGACCGCGCGCGCGACGACCTCCTCCAGCGTCTCGCCGTCCGCGGTCCACTCGGTCGCCAGCGGGAACCCGAACGAGAGCATCGTCCGCGCCGCGAACAGCGACCGCAGCTGCCCGGTGAGCCGCGCCCGCACGTGCCCCGGACCCGTCACGCGCACGTCACTCACGCTCGGCACGTCCAGCAGCTCCTGCGACAGCAGCTCCTCGAGCCCCTCGCGCGCCAGCAGCTCCACGTCCACTGGTTGCGCCGGGGCGCGCGCGTCGTCGACCCGACCGCGGTCGGCGCGCGTGGCCGTGCGCCCCACCATCATCGACGCCTTGCCCGCGATGCGCGCAAGCTCCGCGTCCCCCGCTCTCGCAGCCGCCTCGAGCAGCGCCGCCGAGCGAGGCCCGCCCACCTTGCCCAGCGACGCTGCGATCGTCCGCCGCATCTCGGGACGCGGATCGCTCTCCCACGCCGCCAGCAGCGCGTTCTCCGCCGCCTCGTCCTGGACGTGGCCCAGGGCCATCGCTGCGTTGCGGCGCGTCTTGGGGTCGGCGTCGGCCAGTCCCGCGAGCAGCACCGCCCGCGCCCGGACGTCCCCCGGGAAGCGCCCGATCGCCCTGAGCACGCGGGCCCGCAGGGGAGGTCGTGAGCCCTCGAAGCGCCGCGCCAGGCGCTCGACGGTGCCTTCACCGAGCCTTCCGATGGCCCGCTCCGCCGCCTTGACCAGGGCATCGTCCGCCAGCAGATCCACCAGCGCGTCGAGATCCCGCGCGCTCGGCGTGAAGCCGGGATCGAGCACGGCCTTGAGCAGGGGAATGCGGGGCAAGCGGGCCATGCTTGCGCGCCGGCCCGCCTCACGTAAAGATCCAAGTGTCCCCATGACGCCCAACGTTCTCGCCTGCGCCAACTGCGGCGCGCCCGACGACGGCCAAGAGGTCATCTGCAAGTTCTGCAAGCAGGCGGTGTCGGCGCAGGTCGCGTCCTCGGCCATTCCTTGCGGGCAGTGCAACCACCCCAACCGCTGGGGGCGGCAGCAGTGCCAGCGCTGCAACGCGTGGCTCGTCGTCCAGTGCGTGTTCTGCAGCGCGCTCAGCCCCCGGACGATGTCCGCGTGCATGCAGTGCCACCAGGTGTTCGCCGGCTCGTGGGAACGCAAGCAGGCTGCCGCCAGCCAGCAGCAGGTCCAGCAGGCCGAGGAGGTGCTCGGCACCGTCGCCGCGATCGCGGGCAGCGTCCTCCTCGGAGGCATCGGCAGGCGCTGGTGACCGATCTGGACGTCCGCGTGCTCCTGGCGATCTACGGAGGTGCGCACGGCAGCCTCGCTTCGCTGATGACGGCGCTCACGCTGGTGGGCGAGGGCTGGAGCGCGCTGCTTCTGCTGCCGCTGCTCTGGTACTCGCGCACGCGACGGTTCGCCGGGACGCTGGCGATCGCCGTCCTGGCTCAGGCGGTGATCGTCTGGACCATGAAGGCGGCCGTGGGTCGCGTGCGCCCGTGGATCGCGCTCGGGCTGCCGGCGCCGATCGGATCGCCCCACGACTGCTCGTTCCCCAGCGGGCATGCGGCAGGCGCGTTCTGCGTGGCGGCCTTCGTGGCCCTGGCCCTGCCGGTGGCGTGGCCGGCTGCCCGGGGGAGGGCCAGGCTCCTCGGTGGCGCGGTGTTCGTGTACGCGGCGCTGGTGGCGTCGTCGCGCGTCTACCTCGGCGCGCACTTCCCCAGCGACGTCCTGTTCGGTGCGCTGCTGGGCGGAACCATCGGCGCCACCGCCGGACTGGCCTACATCCGCGGGCATCGGGCCCGCGCGACGAGCGCCGCACAGCTCGAGGTGGAAGAGGCGACGGAAAGCGGCTAGACGTGGCCTCGCCGTGCGCACTCCGCGACTGCTCCTGGCCCTCTTCGCGCTCGCGCTGGCGCTGACCGCGGCGCTGCTGTCGGCGTGCAAGGACAGCAGCAGCGGCTCGGGAACCGGTGACGTCCCCTCGGCGGCCTCGGGCGCGGGCTCGGCCGAGCCCAAGGACGTGACGCTGCCCGGCGTCGACACCAGCGCGATGACCCCGCGCGAGCGCCACGAGTTCAGCGCGCTCGTGACCGAGCTGTTCGCGCCCTGCACCAGCGTCCCGGTGCCGCTCGCCACGTGCGTGCTCGAGAAGCGCGCGTGCGCGCAGTGCCCCTCGGCGGCCAAGGCCATCGCGAGCCTCGTTCGCAGCGGCGCCCCCGAGGCGGACATCGAGCGCGCCTACAAGGCCCGCTTCGATCCCTCCACCGTGAAGAGCCTGCCCCTCGCGGGCTCGCCCACCAAGGGCCCCGACGACGCGCCCGTGACCGTGGTGGAGTTCGCCGACTTCGAGTGCCCGCACTGCCGCGCCGCCGTCCCCATGGTCGACGCCGTGCTGGCCGCGCACCCCGACAAGGTCCGCCTCGTCTACAAGTTCGTCGTCCTGAGCATGCACGTCCACGCCGAGGCCGCGGCGCGCGCCGCGTGGGCCGCGGGCCAGCAGGGCAAGTTCTGGGAGGCGGAGCACCTGCTCTTCGAGCGGCAAGACCACCTCGAGCAGGCCGACCTCGAGCGCTACGCGCAGATCCTGAAGCTCGACGTCGGCAAGTTCAAGATGGACATGGAGTCGGCTGCCGCCAAGGACCGCCTCGCCCAGGACCGCAAGCTGGAGGACGACCTCAAGCTGGTGGGCACGCCCACCCTCTACGTGAACGGCCGCGAGCTCGACCTCGAGGCCGACGAGTCGCTCGAGGACCGGGTCGCGGGCGAGCTGGGGGTTCCGTCCGCCGCAGCGCCCTCGGCCGCGCCGTCGGGATCGGGAACGCCACCGGCTGCGTCGACGTCGGCGGCAGCTTCCGCGTCGGCGACGGCCAGCTCCAGGCCGCATTGAGCACCATGACGACGACTCGAGTCTTCGCGTTCGCGCTCGTCCTGCTCGCCGGGTGCGCCAGTGCGGAGACCCAGGCCAGCTCCCCGGGGCAGGACGTCGACCTGCCGGGCGTCGACACGCACGACTTCACGTCACGCGAGCGCCACGAGTTCACGCAGTACGTCACGCAGCTGCCGGCGCCGTGCAAGGACGTCGCGGTGCCGATCGCCCAGTGCGTGCAGGAGCACCGGGCGTGTCCCGCGTGCCTGCAGGCGGCGCAATCGGTGGCCAAGGCCGTGCGCGAGGGCATGTCGAGCGAGCAAGTGCAGACGGCGTACAAGCAGCGCTTCGATCCGACCTCGCTTCACGCCATCCCCGTCGACGGCTCGCCCTCGCGCGGCCCCGAGGACGCGCCCGTGATGCTGGTCGAGTTCGCGGACTTCGAGTGTCCGTTCTGCCAGCGTGTCGCCCCGGAGCTCGACAAGCTCTGGGAGGCGCGCAAGGACAAGGTGCGCTTCGTCTACAAGTTCATGCCCATCGCCGCGCATCCGCACGGGGAGAGCTCGGCGCGGGCGGCGGCCGCGGCCCTGCTGCAGGGCAAGTTCTGGGAGCTGCACCACGCGCTCTTCGCGAACGGTCAGCGCCTCGAGCCGACCGACGTCGACGGGTACGCGCGCGCAGCCGGGCTCGATCTGGATCGCTTCCACGCGGACCTGACCTCGGCCGCGGTCGACGCACGTCTGGCGGCCGACAAGAAGCTCGCCGACGACCTGGGCGTCAAGGGGACTCCCACCATCTTCGTCGACGGGCGCGAGTACGATCCCACCAAGGGCGATCTGGGCGACTGGCTCGACCAGGAGATCGCGGCGCGAGGCGGCAAGTAGCATGCGCGCCGCGCTCGAGGCCTGCGGATGCTTCCCCACGGGCCGCCACTACGCCGGCATCGCCCACCTGCTGCGCACCGTCACGCGCGGTCTGCTCGAGGATCACCCCGCCGACGCCCCCTGGGCCGAGCTGCCCATCGTCCTCATCGACGTGGAGACCACCGGCCGGGATGCGTCGGTCGACCGCGTCGTCGAGGTGGGAATCGCGGTTTCGCGAGGCGGTCGGGTGGTCGATCGCAAGAACTGGCTCGTCAACCCCGGCATCCCCATCCCGAAGGAAGCGAGCGAGATCCACAAGATCACCGACGAGCACGTCAAGGACGCGCCGCGCTTCGAGGCCATCGCCGCCGAGCTCACGGCCGCGCTCGCCGGTTGCATTCCCGGGGCCTACAACGCCCCGTTCGACAGGGCGTTCATCACCAACGAGCTCGCCCGTGCCGGCCAGTCGCTGCGCAAGGACGTCGAGTGGCTCGACCCGCTCGTGTGGGCCCGGGAGCTGCAGCAGGAAGAGCGCTCGCGCGCCCTCGGCGAGGTGGCGGCCCGCCTCGGCATCGCCCTCGAGAATGCCCATCGCGCTGCCGACGACGCCGAGGCCGCTCTGAGGGTCCTGCTCGCGCTGGGCAGGGACCCGCGCATTCCTCGCGCGTACGGTGCGCTCGTTCAGGAGCAGCGGCGCCTGGCCATGGCCCAGGCTGATGAACGCCGGCTGCGATGGCGGCAAAGCTGATGGGTGCCTGACATCCCTCGTCACGGTCCCTCCCACGCAGACCTTTTTGGCCTATAACGTTCGCTGCCTTCCCTACGCGCTACGGAGGAACCCGTGACGGACAAAGCCAGCATCCAGGTGGGGGACACCAAGCTCGACGTGCCCGTCGTCATCGGCACCGAGGACGAGAGAGCCATCGACGTCGCGCAGCTCCGGGCGAAGACCGGCTACGTCACGCTCGATCCGGCGTTCATGAACACGGCCTCCACCAAGAGCGCCATCACGTTCATCGACGGCGACAAGGGCATCCTGCGCTACCGCGGCATTCCCATCGAGCAGCTCGCCGAGAAGTCCACGTTCGTGGAGACGGCGTACCTGCTCATCTACGGGCAGCTGCCCACCGAGGCGCAGCTCAAGGGCTGGAGCCAGAAGCTCACGCGTCACTCGCTGCTGCACGAGGACATGAAGCACTTCTTCGAGGGCTTCCCTCCCACGGCCCACCCCATGGCCATCCTGTCGGCCATGGTCACCGCGCTGTCGAGCTACTACCCCGACGCGCTCGACGTCGACAACGTGGAGCTGCGCGACATCACCATCGCGCGCCTGGTGTCGAAGGTCCGGACCATCGCGGCCTTCGCGTACAAGAAGTCGATCGGGCAGCCGTTCGTGTACCCGAAGAATTCGCTGTCGTACTGCGCGAACTTCCTCAACATGATGTACTCGGTCCCCGCCGAGGACTACGAGGTCGACCCCGAGCTCGTGAAGGTGATGAACCTCTTGCTCATCCTCCACGCCGACCACGAGCAGAACTGCTCCACCAGCACGGTGCGCGTCGTGGGCTCGAGCCGCGCGAACCTCTTCGCGTCGATCAGCGCGGGCATCTCCGCCCTGTGGGGCCCGCTGCACGGCGGCGCCAACCAGGAGGTGCTCGAGATGCTCACGGCCATCCACAAGGACGGCGGCGACGTGAGCAAGTACGTGGCCCTGGCGAAGGACAAGAACAGCACCTTCCGCCTGATGGGCTTCGGGCACCGCGTGTACAAGAACTTCGACCCGCGCGCGAAGATCATCAAGGTCGCGGCCGACAAGGTGCTCACGAAGCTGGGCAAGAAGGACCCGCTGCTCGACATCGCCAAGGCCCTGGAAGAGGCCGCGCTCAAGGACAGCTACTTCGTCGAGCGCAAGCTGTACCCGAACGTCGACTTCTACTCGGGCATCATCTACCGGGCGATGGGCTTCCCCACGAACATGTTCACGGTGCTGTTCGCGCTGGGAAGGCTGCCCGGGTGGATCGCGCACTGGAAGGAGATGATGGAGGACACCTCCACCAAGATCGCCAGGCCGCGGCAGATCTACACGGGATCGCCGGTGCGGGATTACGTGGCGATGGAGAAGCGGGCGTAGGGACCCGCGTCCTTCAGCCCGTGGGCTTGGCCGCCGCGCCGGACGCGCCGGTCTTGCTCTTGCGCGTCGCCGATCGCTTGAACTTCGACAGCTGCGCCGAGACCGTCTTGTCGTTGCGGAAGGCGCCGCGCGCGGCGTTGAGCGCCGCCGCGAAGCGCCCGTAGCGCGCCTCCTGGTCGGAGCCGAACTTCGTGTGCTGCGCTTCGAATGCGGCCTGCGCCGCGTCGTACGCCGCGCGCTCGGTGCGCTGGGCGGCGGCGTCGGTCGCGAGCTGCGCCAGGTCGATGTTGCTGAAGGACCAGTTGGAGCTCTTGTAGAGCGCCACGAGCGCGACCAGATCGTCGTCGAACGTCCTGGGCGGGTAGTAGGTCCGGGCGGTCGCCTTGAGCTGCTTTGCGGGCTTCTTCTTCTTCGTTGCCATGGGATGTCCTCGCGGGACAGCTCTGCTACCACGCCTTGCCTCTCGCTGGCTCGGCCATTCGCTCGGGCTCGATTTTCTTGCCGTCGTGCTGCAAGGCGTTGCCATCGGATGGCAAAGCGTTGGCTCCCGATGGCAAACCGTTGGCTTCCGATGGCAAAATTTTGGCTTCCGATCGAAAAGCCTTGGCTTCCCGTGGCAAGCCTTTGGCTTCCGATGGCAAACCGTTGGCTTCCGATGGCCACGGCTGGCAGGGCGGCCCCGAGCCCGCGGCAACGAACCGGATAAGCCTGGATCGGGGGGTATGCTCGGCAGGTGCGCCCGGTCTCGCGTGCTCTCGTCCTGTCGGGGGCCCTCCCCCTGCTCTCCGCGGCCTGCGCCGGCGGCAATGCGGCGTCGCGGCTCGCGCAGCCGCCGCGGTTCGAACCGAAGGACGAGACCCGGTGCAGCGTGGTCGCGAGCCAGTCCCACCCGCTCATCGTGGAGTGGCCTTCGGCGGATCGGCTCACCCTCGAGAACAAGATCCGCGAGGGGCTCGTGGTCGTGCGCTACCTCGGCTGCGAGATGCAGGTGCTCGAGCGGTGCAGCGTGCCCGCGCGCTACAAGTACCTGGGTGCGACGCGCTCCGAGGACAGGGTGGTCATCGACGACGACGACGCGCTGTACGCAGACCTGCCCGTGGGGGCGGCGAAGCTGGAGGGGACGCTCGAGCGCGCCGGTCGGCTGACCGTGGACATGGACCTGGTGGGTCGGTACGAGTCCGAGAAGGCCGTCGTGCGCGCCGACGAGCTGCAGGGGGACTGCCGGGGGGCCACGCACTTCGTGTACGGGGTGGCGGTCGGCGCGTTCGACTTCTATGCGGGAGCCGACGCGGCGGTCGGCGGAGGCGTGGGGATCGGCGGCATCGGCGCAGCAGGCCGCTCGCAGGCCGGGCGCGAGACGCTGACGCAGAACGGCGTCGAGGCGGCGTGCACGAAGGCGACGATCGCCGACGCTTCGCCGCCCGAAGGCTGCGGGGCGCTCGTTCGCATCGAGGTGGTCCCCCTCGGACAGCCCAGGGCGGTGTTGCCCGCGTGCCCCGCGGGCGCGCAGTGGAACGGGAGCGCGTGCCTCGCCAGGAAGCTGGTGACCGCGGTGGTGTGTCCCGACGGCTCGACGTGGAACGGCACGGCCTGCGTGGCCACGTCCGTGGTGACCGACGTGCAATGTCCCGCGGGCGCGTGGTGGAACGGGACCGAGTGCCTGGCGAAGGTCGTCTGTCCGCCGGCAATGGCCTGGGTTCCGGGCGGGAAGTACGGAAACGCCCAGGGAGGGTTCGCCGACGAGCCAGAGGAATTCACCGTCCAGCCTTTCTGCCTGGACGACTCGGAGGTCACGGTCGACGCGTACGCCGCGTGCGTGCGCTCGAGACGCTGCAGCGCCGAGGGCGTCGAGGACGCTCTGGAGGGCTCGACCCAGGCCCTCTTCCCGAACGGCGTGAACGGGCCCAGCTACGCGGATCAGGTCGTGAAGCTGCAGGCGCACGATCCGCTCTGCAACTACGGCGGGGCCGGGCGCGGCAACCACCCGATGAACTGCGTGACGTGGGAGCAGGCCGAGGGCTACTGCCGCGCCGCGGGAATGCGGCTGCCGACCGAGTGGGAATGGGTCTGGGCGGCCATGGGCGGTCGGGGGCCACGCGCGTACGCGAGCGCAGATTCCGCGGACTCGTCGACGCCGAGAGGTTGCTGGAGGTCTGCCCCCGCCGACTCCCGCAGGCAGGTCGCGCCCGGAACGGGAACCTGCCCGGTCGGCGGCTTTCCGGGAACGCTCCAGGGGATCGAGGATCTCGAGGGCAACGTGTGCGAGTGGACGTCGAGCCGTCACCCTCTGGGTGGCCTCGTCGCGCGCGGCGCGTCGTGGCGGTATGGCGAGAGCGCGTACCCGGTCGCTCGCTGGGACGACAACGCGAAGGGCATCGACCTCGACTACCCCGCCCGCAACCACTACGCGCCCACGGTGCGCCGCGCGGACCTCGGGTTCCGGTGCGCACGATGAACGCCGCGATGAACCTGGCCGCGCGTCACGGGCCGAACCGGACCCTTGCGGGGAGAATTTCCCCTCCTCGGGAGGATTTCCCTGACCTCCGCCCTCGATTCGGGGCCCAGCAAGGGTAGACTCGGCGGCCTCCGGTTTGCACCCGTTCGGACCACCACCACCATGACGAAACCAGTCATCGCGCTCGTCATCCCGGCCGTGTGCGGCGCATGGTCGCTGACGCAGCGCCCTGCCCTCGCCCAGCCGTCGTCCCCTTGCGCAGCCGTCCGGGAGCATGCGGGTGACACGGTCATCGTCTTCCAGCCCCCGTCCTCGTTCGCCGTCTGCCGCAACGGCGAGGTGCAGGACGACGTGGTCACCGGTCGCCCCGTCTACTTCGAGCTCACCCCCACGCCCGGCTCCCGCATGTTCGACTTCCGCCTGCATGGCGAGGCGACCGAGTGGACTCCCACGGGCCTGGCCACCTGGGAGCAGCAGGCACGGCACATCGCCGACGGGCTGCGCGCCTTCGACCTGTCGGGCGAGCCCATCTCGGACGTGGTGATCCCCGCCGAGGTGTCCAGCACGACCGCGACCTCCCCCCTCCGGCAGCTCGCCACGGCACGTTCCAGGTACCTCGGCGTGGTCACGCCGCGCTTCCTCGAGATCCTTCGCAGCGTCGGCGGCGAGGTCTCCGAGCTTCCGGTCGTCGCCGGCGTCGTCCGCAGGTGGTGCGGCGAGCTGCGCGGCGACTCGCCTGCATCGATCGCGGTCGGCATGGAGCTTCAGGCCCGATGCGCCGGCCCCGAGGTGCGCGAAGGCGCGCTCGACCACGACGTGGATGCGTTCGAAGCCGGCGCGAAGACCTTCGAGGCCAAGCGCCTGCGCGCCCGCGACCTCGCCATCGCTGCGGTCGCGCACCCCGAGGACGCGGCCGCCGCGGCCGACGCCATCCGCGCCATCGACGAGGCGCGGGAGGCGGCCGCAGCGACGGTCGCAGCCGGCCGGGTGCTGCGCGAGTCCAGCCGTCAGCTCGTCCGGGACCTCGGAACGCTCCGCACGGCCATCCGCTCCATCGACGCCGTGCGCCCCGGCGTGGCCTCGTACCTGTCGACCTACGAGAGCACCGGCAACGCCTCGCTCGAGATCGACGCCATGCCCGTCGACATCGACGCAGCCGGTCGGGCCGCCGAGGACAAGACGGCAGGCAAGACCACGGTCCGCTTCCCCGTGGTCGGGCGGCACTATTTCGACATCGAGGCGGGTGTGGGCGTCACCGCGGGCCAGCCTCCCATCCCGAGCGTGGCCACCCAGTCGAACAACGCGACCATCCAGGGACGACCCGTCGACGAGTTCGTCGGCCTCGCGCTGTTCGAGCTCGAGCCGGCCCGCTTTCTGTGGCCCGATCGTCCGCTCGCCGGGTTGCTGCGGCTTCCAGTCATCGGAGTCCCTTTCACGCGCGATCCGACGCAGAACTTCTTTCTCGGCGCCGGGATCGGATGGTCCGGCGTCGGATCGATCTCGGCAGGGCCGTACCTCCTGCGCGAGCTCTCGCTGAAGGACGGATACCAGGTGGGCCAGGCGCTTCCCGCCGGGACCTCGTTCGACGCGGCGACGCAGGCCTCGCTGCAGGTGGGCTACTTCGTGTCGGCGAGCGTCGATCTGGTCGGCATCTTCCACCTGTTCTTCCCCGCTCACGCTTCGTCGATAGACGCCGTGACCGGCAAGGAGAGGTAGGGGGCAGCCCGATGTCGCGGATAGTCGTCGTCGTCCCACGAACGCGCGAGTACTGCGGGCGCCTCGTGCTGCTGGGCGCCGACGGGCGCACGCGGGCGGGGCCGCTGCGCGTGCTGGCTACCGCCAGCAAGCGCGTGGCACGGCGACACGGCAACCCCTCGTGCGACCCGCGGCGGCCCTTCGGGCACCCCCCTGCCGGTAGCTACGTCGTCGCGCGCAGCCTGCCTCCCGGCTACTCGCATCCGCGCAGGCCCCGCCGGTACGGCGTGGTGGGCGGCTTGCTGCTCATGCCGAAGAGCGGCGAAGCCCTGGCCTCGCGAGCGAATGGTCGGATCGTGTTCGCTTTGCACGGGGGTCCTCTCGATCCGTCCAACCGGCTTCGCCCCACCCGCGGCGGCCTGCGCATGTCCGACCGGGACCTCAAGACCC
>VFSW01012304.1_pt1 | contig 11959 bp, 14 predicted proteins | sample 5358111 | NCBI WGS metagenome assembly VFSW01 (sample SAMN11554181, study PRJNA540505) | mine drainage metagenome | isolation source: sediment from site ElyBrook_90M | place: USA: Ely Copper Mine, Vershire, VT | collected 2017 | reverse complement strand
CATTTATACATATCATAATATGATATATAATGATGAGGAGATGCCGGACATAGAAATAAAGAATATGGTGAAGTTGTTTACGGTCCTCCTGCTCAATGAAAAGGAGCAGCACGGTTACGAGATAATGAAAGAAGTGGAGAGGAGGATGGGAAAGAAGGCCAGCCCGGGGCAGATATACCCATTCCTGAAGCAGCTCAAGAGGCACCATTACGTTGATACGGACGGCAGGACTGAACGGGATAAACAGGTTTACCACTTGACGCCCGAAGGGAGGAAGTTCGTAGGGAGGCTCTCGGACAAGTTCGGGGATCTCTTTGAGGTCGCAATAAGACCCAAGCTGACGGCATGCGCGCACTGCGATTGCGAGATATACAAAGGGGGCTACAAGGAGAGGATCAATGGCAGATACCTTAGCTTCTGCTGCGAAAACTGCGCTAAGGGCTACAAGGCAATGAAGAGGAAATGACATTGGTAAGTTCATGGCAAAAAGCAAATTCTCTGAGATAAATGCGAAGGCCGCCGCAATTACTGGCGCCGCGGCTGGGCTCTTGGTTTGGCTGTTCGGGACAGGAGCCGGTTTCGGAGGCGCGCCAATGTACGGGGATATGAGCAGCATGATGGGATACTATGCGGCAGGATATGCGGGATTCGCCGCGTCTTACTTCATAATCATGATGGCAGCTGGCGCCATAGCAGGGGCTGCAATTGCGTGGGTGTATAACTGGGCGCTGAGGTTGAAGTAGCATTTAGAAAGGTGAAAAAATGAAAGATCTCGTATGTGGTATGGATATAGGGGAAGGCACTCGTTTCAAGAGCAGCTATAAAGGCAGGACATATTACTTCTGCTCCGCATCCTGCAAGCAGAGCTTCGACAAGGAGCCAGGCAAATACGCGAAGAGCTAGGAGTGGAAATGAGATATCAATGCGCTATCTATGGGTTGCATTACAGGAGCAGGAAGTTGTCCGCCGAGTGCCATAAATGGTGCTCTGCGCATGCCAGCTGCAACTTGAAGATTGCAAGGCACTCTATTGAAGCCAGCAAGGATAAATGATATTATGGCAACAGATCCCGTGTGTGGAATGTACGTTGATGAGAAATCAACAAAGCTTACTGGCGAGATGCAGGGCAGGAAGTATTACTTCTGCAGTACGAACTGCAAGCTGCAGTTCGAGAAGCCAGAAAGGGAGCTTCGCAATCTACGGACTGCTTTGGAGGTTTCATGGGCGCTCACAATAGCAGTGGCGATTCTCACATACGTTCTGCCGCTTAGTTACGGCCCCTATGTAATGCTTGTGCTGGCAGGCATTGTGCAGTTTTATGCAGGGCAGAGGTTTTATGCAGGCACAGCAGACGCGATCAGGAACAAGTCAGCAAACATGGACACATTAATAGCGATAGGCACAAGCGTGGCCTGGATCTACAGCGCGGCAGTTACGCTGTTCCCGTCATTCTTCCCTGCCGGGGGGTTATACTTCGATACGTCCACCATAATAATATCCCTGATACTGACTGGAACGTACATGCAGAGGCTTGCAGAGTCAAGGGCGTCAACTGCAGTCTCGGCACTAATCGCTTTACAGCCAAGGATAGCGCATAGGATTGAAGGAAGCAAGATTGTCGACACTGCCATCGAACAGATAAGGGAGGGAAATATACTTCTGGTAAGGCCGGGGGAGAAGATACCCACAGATTCCGTTGTTGTGGAAGGAGAGAGCTCGGTTGACGAGTCGATGATCACTGGGGAAAGCATGCCTTTGACCAAGAGGGCAGGAGATAAGGTAATAGGTGGCACCATCAACGCCACAGGCCCTTTAAGGATTAAGGCAACTAAAGTCGGAAGGGGCACTGCGCTTGCGCAGATAATAAAGATAGTGCAGGACGCAGCTTCGAGCAAAGTCCCCGTACAGAAGCTGGCGGATAAGATAGCGTCCTATTTCGTTCCGATAGTTGTGCTCGTTGGAATCGTGGCGTCGCTGTCATGGTATCTCATCGGAGGTGTTGGGATTAACGTCGCCATACTCATATTCGTAAGCGTGCTGATCATAGCCTGCCCGTGCGCGCTTGGCATAGCAACGCCTGCGGCATTGCTGGTGTCTTCCGGAAGGGCGGCCAGGGAAGGGATACTGGTGAAGAGCGGCGAAAGCCTGCAGAAAGCAAGCAGAGTAAATGCGATGGTATTGGACAAGACATGCACGCTTACAAAGGGCAAGCCAGAAGTCACCGATATAGTTGCAGTGCCTGATTACAGCAAGAAGAAGATACTAGGGCTTGCGGCCACAGCAGAGATGGGTTCGGAGCATGTGATAGGAAAGGCGATAATCGAAAAGGCAAACATGCTGAAAGTGAAAACAGGTTTCCCTAAGAAGTTCAATTACAAGCAAGGCAGCGGCATAACCGCACTTGATAAGAATGGCAGAAAAATAGTTGTTGGGAACAGGGATTTATTCGGCAAGGAACAGCTAGGCGGCCTGGAGAGGCAGCTTCAGAAGCTGGAGTCCGATGGCAAGACTACGCTAATAGTTGGCGTTGGCGGCAAGGCGGTCGGGCTGATAGCCCTTGCAGACGTACTGAAGGAAGACAGCAGGAAGGCCATCGGCGCTTTTAAGAATGCAGGATATGAAATATGGCTCATAACAGGGGATAACGGGAAGGTAGCTGGCGCTGTTGCAAAACAGCTGGGGATAAAAAACGTAATCGCGCAGGCAAAGCCCAGGGACAAGATGGACAAGATAGCGCAGTTGCAGAAGGAAGGCAGGGTTGTCGCAATGGTCGGCGACGGCATAAACGATGCTCCTGCGCTTACAAAGGCGGATGTTGGAATAGCGATTGGCGCAGGAACGGACGTCGCAATACAGGCAGGAGGCATCATTCTCATAAAGAACAGCATTTATGACGCATTCACAGCCCTTGAGCTTGGCAAGAGGACCATGGGCAAGATAAGGCAAAACCTCTTCTGGGCATTCGGATATAACATAATACTGATCCCTGTTGCTGCAGGAGCATTGATACCATTTTTCACGGTAAGCGTCTATAACGTACTTCCATTGCTTGCTGCGTTCGCAATGGCATTTAGCTCGGTTACCGTTGTGTCGAACTCGCTATTGCTTGCAAGGTTTAAGGCGCAGTAATAAATGCAGTGCAGGCTTAAGCGAAGCCTTGTTCGCTCCAACAGTCATATTACCAATCTTAAGCATTCTTCTTTCCCGTTGGCACGAACAGCAGCGAAATCGAGTTGACACAGTGCCTTACGTTCTTCATCGTGAACATTTCCCCCATGAACACGTGCCCCAGGTGGGCGCCGCACTTCGCGCACTCTATCTCGGTGCGCGAGCCGTCCGGATCGGGGATTCTCTTTACTGCCCCTTTTATCTCGTCGTCGAAGCTGGGCCAGCCGCACCTTGCGTCGAACTTGTCCTCCGACCTGTAGAGCGATGCACCGCATTTCTTGCACACGTAGACGCCAGGCCTGAAATTATCCTCATACTCTCCGCTGAACGGCGCCTCTGTTCCTTTGTCCTCTATAACGCGCCTCTCCTCCTCCGTAAGCTTCCTGTATTTGGCCACAATAATTCTTGCCTTCCGCGCTTAAAGAACTTGCTGTCGCCGCAGGATAGGCGCTTCGCAATCGTTCAGCGTATGGAGCACGAACCGACGTACCTTTCGACGTCCGGAATTATCCCCATGAGCTCCTCCATTTCATAGGAGGTGCATTCCTTGAATGCGTGGTCAAGAGTTACGGAGCTTGAAAACCTCTGCAGCACGTATCTTTTGGATCCGGATATCATCTTTGCAATGCAGACGATGTCCTCCTTTGTCAGTTTTTGCTTTACCACTGTTGTCCTGAACTCGTAATCAACCCCGCTGTTCTTTATTATGCTTATGCTGCGCCTTATGTTGCCGAAATTTATGCCAGTTTTCGTAACCGATTGGTATTTTTCCTCTGTCGCCTTTATGTCCATCGCTATGTAGTCCACCAGTTTGCCCCGTACGGCGGCCTCCAGCACGTCCGGGAGGATTCCCGAAGAATCCAGCTTTATCAGGTAGCCCATTTCCTTTATCCTTTTCATGAACTGCAGCAGGTCGCTGTGTATCGCAGGCTCGCCTCCGGTTATCACGACCCCGTCAACGCTGCCCCTCCTCAATTCAAGGAATTCGAAGATATAATTCTCGGATATGGGGCCTTGGTACAGCTCTGGAAGCACGAGCTCTGGGTTGTGGCAGTACCCGCAGCGCAATTGGCACCCCCTTGTAAACAGCACGGTCGCTATCTTGCCAGGATAGTCTATTAGGGATACCTTTTGCATTCCGGCTATGATCAAGCCTTCACCATGTAGGTCTTCCTTTCCGCAAACTCATACTTCTTGCCCATGTTCCACTGCTTCACCGGCCTAAGGTATCCCACTATCCTTGAGTATACTTCGCACTCCGAGCTGCAGGTCGGGCATTTCATATGCTCCCCAGCAATATACCCGTGCGTCTGGCACACGCTGAACGTGGGAGTTATTGTGAAATACGGCAGCCTGTAATTGCTGCACACGTTCTTCACCAGCCTCTTCACGGAAGCCGCATTATCTATCTTCTCGCCAACAAACAGGTGTAGCACAGTGCCTCCGGTATATTTTACCTGAAGATCGTCCTGCAGATCAAGTGCCTCGAACATGTCTTCGGTGTGATTTACTGGAAGGTGCGTAGAGTTGGTGTAAAACGGCTCTCCTCCGCTTCGGTATGCCGCCTCGTTTGCGCACATCACCTTGCCGTAGCGCTCCTTGTCCTTCTTCGCAAGCCTGTATGCTGTGCTCTCTGCCGGCGTCGCCTCAAGGTTATAATTGTTGCCAGTTTCCTTCTGGAATTCCGTCAGCGCCTCGCGCATGTGGTCCATCACCTTTGAGCTGAATTCCCTTCCCCTCTTTGTGTATGTGCCCTCCCCGGCCCCAAGGAGATTGGCGCACGCCTCATTCATGCCCACTATGCCTATGGTCGAGAAATGGTTCTTCCAGTACTGGCCGAACCTTGCCTTTACGTCCCTAAGGTAATACTTGGTGTACGGATACAGGTCGTTTTCCGTAAGCCTCTCTATCACCTTCCTTTTTATCTCAAGGCTGTCCTTTGCCATGCCCATTGCGGCGTCAAGCCTTTCGATGAATTCTCCCTCGTCTTTTGACAGGTATCCCAGCCTTGGAAGGTTGATTGTCACTACGCCTATCGAGCCGGTGAGCGGGTTTGCGCCGAAAAGCCCCCCGCCCCTCTTCTCAAGCTTCGACGTGTCAAGCCTCAACCTGCAGCACATCGATCTCGTGTCCTCGGGATCCATGTCCGAGTTCACGAAGTTGGAGAAGTACGGTATCCCGTACTTTGCAGTAACCTTGAACAGGAGGTCAAGCTTCGGGTCTTCCCAGTCGAAGTCCTTTGTTATGTTGTATGTGGGTATAGGGAACGTGAAAACGCGGCCCTTTGCATCCCCCTCCAGCATTATCTCCAGGAATGCCCTGTTGAACATGTCCATCTCGTTCTGGAATTCCCCATAGGTCTGGGTTTGGGGCTTGCCGCCTATTATCACGTTCTTTTTCAGATAGTGCTTTGGCACATTCACGTCCATCGTTATGTTGGTGAATGGCGTTTGGAACCCCACCCTCGTCGGTACATTCACGTTGAACAGGAACTCCTGGAGCGCCTGCTTTACCTGGCCATAATTAAGCCCGTCATACTTGATGAAAGGAGCAAGCAGCGTGTCGAAGTTGGAGAACGCCTGGGCCCCCGCTGCCTCGCCCTGCAGCGTATAGAAGAAATTCACGACCTGGCCAAGTGCGCTGCCTAGGTGCCTTGCTGGGCCGCTCTCCACCTTGCCTGCAGCGCCCTTGAAGCCGTTGATCAGGAGGTCCGTAAGGTCCCAGCCTACGCAATATACCGAAAGCGTATTCAGGTCATGTATGTGGAAATCGCCATTGAGCTGTGCCTCCTTTATCCCCTTTGGGTATATCTTGTTCAGCCAGTACACCTTGCTTATCTCCGATGACACGTAGTTGTTCAGCCCCTGCAGGGAGTATCCCATGTTGCTGTTCTCGTTAACCTGCCAATCCGCCCTGTCGATATATCTGCCTATAAGGTCCACGTTCGACGATTCTACTATCTCCCTTATGTTCTCATGCTGCTTCCTGTAGAGTATGTATGCCTTGGCCGTCTTGTGGTACGCGCTTGATATCAGCGCATCCTCCACGTAGTCCTGTATCAGCTCGATTGATACAACAGCTTCCTTTTTGACCGAGAAAAGGGACCTTACCGCGCCCATTGCAATGCCTTCGGCAACGTCAGTGCCGAATTCGCCTGTTGCTGCGCCAGCCTTTGCTATCGCGTTTACTATCTTGAGGAAGTCAAATTCGACCACTCTTCCGTCTCTCTTCAATACGGATTCAAACCCATAATCTATTGCACTAGTTGCCCCCATAAAATCGCCTTCTAGTAAGTGAGGCTTCTTTCTTTTAAAAAGAAAGGTATCCATTTGGATACCTCCTTGCTATTATAGGCGCATCTGCTTTGACGGCAATCGGGACTTGGAGAAAAGGAGGCACTCGCTGCAGGGCCTGTCCGCGCATGACGCATCCAGGTCGTAAATGCATGCTCCGAGCACTTTGGCATTCCTTATGAACCCCTTTAGCGCCATCCCCTTCTTCGTGAGCGAGTATTCCGTATAGACAAACCTGTTCTCCTTCCGTTCCACCTTTTCGATGATTCCGATTTTGGAGAGCTCCTTCAGGCTCTGGCTCAGGTTCCTTGCGGTTACGTTTCCATTCAGTCCGATAAGCATGTTGTTGAAGCTGATCTTGTTGCGCGGAGGGTAAAGTAACTCGATTATAGGTATGGTCCATTTCTTCCCCATTATATGGACCAATGACAATGTAGGGCAGGGGCCTGATTTTTTCACGTTTAGTAATCGACTCGCAAATATTTAAACAGTTGCAAACGGAATCTTGAGCAGAGCGCCGCAGCCTATCCAATCCGCTTGGGTTTCGCCAGGCAAAGGAAAATGCATACGCAATAGGAAGCCCGGGCAGCGCGGCGAAATGCCCCAGGGCAAAAAGGCAGGGGCCCGCACAACAAATCACGCACGTTATTCTTCCGTGTTTCTCCAGGAGGCGCTTTACTTGACGAATGCAAAAATGGCTATTATGAAAATTATCACAACCGCGCTGCTCGCGGCGATGCCTACCCCTGTGTCTTTTGTGCGCCTTCCGGAAAACAGCGTCATGCATGCAAGCCCCGCGTCCATAATAACGGTAAGCGCGAAAAGGGAGATCCTCATGAAATACAGGAATACGGTCAGCATGGCAGCACCTCCAAGGACCCGTTTATCTTTCTTGAAAGCATGAGCATGTTCCCTGCAAAGGGCAGCTGCTCCATTAATGGCATTCTGCGGCAGTCATCGCCTATTGAAAACGCGTTTATCCTGTCGTTGGAGCGCAGCATGTCTGCAGTAAGCCTTGTTTCCCTTGCCATCCGGTTCCTTCTGAGCACTCTCTCCGGGACGTCGTTCCGCACCACAGCATATTTCCCGGAGTACATGTGGCAGTCGTATACATTGCGTGACACAAAGGCAGCCGTTTGCATGGGTTCGTAGACCATGTCAGAATGCATGGAGATCTCCTTCTTATGGTCCAGTATGGAGGCAAAGTAAAGGTCGTACTGCGCAAACCCGCACACTGCCGGATCTCCAATCTTCTGCGCGAGCCCGGAAACCATAAAAATTCCGTTTTGCTTCCCGGAGGCGCATGATGCATTCTTTTTGTAGAGCGAGATACCATTTGAGGTGGGATAATTTGAGTAAATAGCGATGCCGCGGTTCGAACAAGCCGAATCTGATGCAATCTTTATGGCGAGCAGGGCGACCGCCCCGAACAGTATCAGTATGATTCCGCCTGCTGGCATTTTACCACTCCAATGCCGCGGCGACCCTTTCGGGAAGCTCCTTGTCCATGCCGAACTCCATGGCGATCTCCTCAAGAAACTTTGGGCCTTTCCTGTGCAACTTTGAATGGTTCAGTACTGCGATGCAGAATTCCCTCAACGGCTTTGCCTGCATTTGGATCCTGGCGTTTTCTCCCGACAGCTCTACGATTGCATTTGAAAGCACAGAATTGGACTCGTTCAGGCTCCTGGCCTGGCTGTCGAGCAGCATGATCTTCTGGTCCTGGTTCCTTGAATACGTCTGCCAGTTCTGCCTGAGCGCCTCTATTATATAGCCGTAGAGGTCCTGCATATTGAAATCATAGTCGTCTGCCAGGATGCCCGAAAGGGCGAGAAGCGATGCGAGAGATTCATTATAGAGCCTGGGCTCCTGCCTGTCAAAGCTCATCTGCACCGTTATGCGGTCGGCAGAGAACTCTGCTGTGCAGGCATGCGTGCCATTCGATAGCAAAACGCATCTCAACGTTCCGTGGGCGTCCGATGCCAATCCTAGCCCGGAAATGCTGCGCCTTATGCTTTCTATGCTTGTCTTCATCCTTGCGCCCACGCTGAACGAGCATAGGAATTTCATCATGCACCACTTGCTGCCGCGCCGTAGGAGATTGCTATGTGCCTGTCATTGACGCCAAGGCCTCTAAGGAAACACACGATCTGGCGCCTTTCTATACCCAGCTTAACCATGCTGCCGATGACTGCCTTGCAGTCTATCTCGCCGCCAGCCTGGAAGATCCAGTTCGAGAGGCCTTCCCTTACGGCCGCATCTACGTCGAGCGCCTTAAGGGCAGCATCCAATGCCCTTCTTGAGATCGTTGTTTTCATTTTACCACTCGTTATCGCAAGATTGAAGATCTGCACCCCGTTCACCCTCCTTATGAAGAATCTTGACTGTGCGCCGCCGTTCCTCTTCGCTGCAACGGAGACCAGGCAGCTGCCGATCTCCAAGCCAGATATCGCCGCCTTTTCAGCATCTGTTATCACGCCTGCCTCCATGAGCTGGCCGTAGTCGGATTCGTTCTGCATCCTGAACAGGAAAAGCGACGCGGAATTGGATATTATCTCGTTGTTTATGTCGTTGATCAGCTGGGTCGCCGCTATTATTGAAAACCTGTATTTCCTGCCCTCCCTGAACAGCGAGCCGACGTCGGCAGAGCCCCTTACCAGCCTCCATGCCTCGTCCAGCACTATTATCCTTTCCTCTCCTCTTTCGGAGATTCCGCTCCCGCGCATCAGGCGCATGATGTTCCTGAATACTGAATTGCAGAGCTGGACTCGGCGCGCTTCGTCCGCGACAAGCGAAAAGTCTACGCTCGCTATGTCCCCGACTTTTGGGATCCCGCTTTTTCCCACCTGCTCTGGAGGCATCACCCTGCCGCCCAGGAATTCCACCATGTCCCTGTATTCGCCGTTCCAGTCGATTATGAGTATCGTTGAATTTTTGTGCACCGCGCTCTTTGCGAGGATGCTTTTGAGCAGGAAGCTTTTTCCCGAGCCAGACATCCCGATTATCGCCACATTCCTGTTCATCATCTCCTCCGAGCTGAACAGGAACGGGATGTTGTATATTCTTGTATTGCCGAGGTAGATCCCGTTGCCGGAGTCCGGGACTGGCTCCTGCATGCGCGCAAGGCATATCCTCGCGCATGCGTCCCTCGAGTTAGAGTTTTCCAGCATCATTATACGCACGCATTGAATTTTACCAGCTCAAGGAGCTCGTTGCCTTCCAGTATGGCCGCGCTGCATCCGGTTGCCGCTCCAAATTCCCCAGCAAGCTCCCTTATCTGCGACCTTGCCCTTTCCTGGGCGCCGGCTTTCGTCTCCGACATGGCGCTTGTCACTATGTAATTTGACAGCTTTAGCGGCGCGCCGCCGGTAGTTATCGCCTCAAGCTCGTCGCTTATCATCGCTATCCTGCGCTTCAGGGCGTCGATCCTGTGCCTCTGCGAGCCGGATGCCTCAAGCCTGCCCATGGCGATCTCACACTTTATCCTGTTGGTCTCGAGGCCTTCCACAAGCCTCTTCATGTCTATCCTTTCAACACCCAGGACCAGCCTGAATGCGCAATTGGAGTTTGACACTATTCCCTCTATTCCCGAATTTGAGATCGGGGAATCAGGCCTGCCCCTCAAAACGGCCGCGGCAGTGGCGCAGAAGCGCCCGTTTATCTCCCTTATCGCGGCGCGCCTGTCCCCGCTCAGGCTGCATTCGCCAAGGACCTGCACGAGGCTGGTGCGCCTGAATACCACGGAGTCTATCAGGTAATCCAGCTTGTATGAGGCTATCGCAAACGAAGACAGGACCGCTGAAACTGCGATTATGGCAGGATTCAGCGTCGCGGCGCTCACAGCTATCATGCACAGGAGCGCTGCCAGCAGCAGGTAGAATCTAATGTCCATCATATCCCCCTAGAAATGAAACATTCCGCCGAAGCTTATCTCGGAGCCGAGAATCCGCGCCAGTTCCCTTATCGAGATTGCGGTTATGACAAGGCTGAAGATCGGCAGGAAGAATACCTCTATGATAATCAGCGCCACAATTGAAAGCAGCTGGTTTATGAACCCCTGGAAGCCCTGGACCAGGCCGTTTATCGCCCCGGTGAAATAGCCTATCGAGAATGAGCTCTGGTTTGACGGTTTTGACGGCACGGATTCAGCACTGGACAATATGCCCCCGCTCGTGCCTATCTCGGTGTTCACGAAGCTTGTTATGGCCCCGTTAGATATTGAGGAATAATAGTTGCTCGCCATCGCCGCGTTCAGCACATAGCTCATGGGGAACACCGCAAATAGCCCTATGGCTATGGCCATTATCGCCCCGCCGAGCCTTCTTGTCACGTAAAGCGTCCTGAGCACCATCCCCACAGGCAGCAGTACCGGCATAGCCACGAACGAGATGAATTTCAGGAGGACCGCCTGCACTTCTATGCTTATCACCGCGGTGGTGAGTATCTCCAGGACGTAATTGAGGGCGGTAAGCACAGGGGTTAGGGCGCTGGAGAAGCCTATCGTGATTATGCCAATGCTCAATTTCATGGAGCTGAGCAGCCCAAGGGAGGCATAGAGCACGGATATAGGCACAAGCAGCCCGGCCGACGTTTCTATCAGGGTGGGGTACGTGATGTTGTTTATTACTATTGGATTCAATCCCGCAAGGTAGTCGTATGCGAAGCATATCGCGTAGTTTCCGCTCATGGACTGCTCGCAGGCGGCGCTTATCCCCGCATTGCCGACCATGCCGTTCAGCATTATCGTGAAGAATCCCCCTGCGCCGAACGCCGTTATGAGGGATCCCACGATTACGCCATTTATGACCGCCTGGTACATCTCCGATTTTCCGAACTCCTTGAGCCTCCTGTCGTCTATCGCATACCCTATCCCCAGGATAATCCCGCAAACGGACAGCATTATCCCTATTAGCCCCACGGCAACTGAGTACATTCCAAGCAGGCAAGCACCTCAAGCGGTGACGTTCGTGGCGTTTCCGAGAAGGTGGGTCGACGCAACCGCAAGCGACGTCGATGCGACGCTCAGGACCCCTACGACTATGGCGCCTATTATTATGTTGACCGCAGTGGTGTGGAAATTCGCCTTCTTGTCCGGAGGCAGCATCTGCCCTATCGCATAGAATATCCCGGCCAGCACGAAAAGCATTGCGCTGAGGGCGGGACCCACCTGCATAAGTACGGACTGTATCTCGTTCACCTGGGCAACCAGGGGCACGCTCCCTGCGGCGTTGGCAAGGTGCGCGGCAATGAGCAAAGCCAGCGCCGGTGCGGCCACGTATCTCGCTACCCTGAACATCCTCGTCAGTGTTTTTTCCATTTTATCCAGCATTCATCCACCAGAAATAGTTTACTTAAGTAAATATATTTTACTCAAGTAAATATTTAAATATATAGGTATCCATAAGATAGGATATGCCTTTGGAGATATGGGCAGCCCGTTTGGGGCCGTGTCCAATAATTCCACTAATTCCTAAGGGTTTTAAGGACCCTCAGGACAT
>VFSW01012303.1_pt1 | contig 11959 bp, 8 predicted proteins | sample 5358111 | NCBI WGS metagenome assembly VFSW01 (sample SAMN11554181, study PRJNA540505) | mine drainage metagenome | isolation source: sediment from site ElyBrook_90M | place: USA: Ely Copper Mine, Vershire, VT | collected 2017 | reverse complement strand
GTGCACAACTTCACGGGCACGGGCGGTTGCCTCCTGGACTACGACCAGGACGGTGCGCTCGATGTGTACCTCATCGACCGGGCACCGTGGCCCAGTCGGATGTACCACAACGACGGGCACGGACACTTCACCGACGTGACCGATGCCCTGCACATCGGGGACATTGGCCCCTCCATGGGGTGTCTGGCTTTTGATTTCGACGGCGACGGGGACGAGGACATCTACATCACCCGCAACGACGGCGATCACTTGTACCGCAACGATCGTACGGGCTTCGTGGACGTGACGGCGGGTTCGGGCATTGTAACCCCAGGGCTTGGATCCTCGGCCGCGGCGGGGGACATCGACAACGACGGGGATCTCGACCTCTTTGTCGGACGGTTGCTCGATGAGTCTACCTGCCCGGCCGACTGCAACGAAGTGCGTCTGGAGGACTGTCGTCCCGAGCCGAACATCTTGTTTCTCAACGACGGGCACGGACACTTTACAGACGTCACCCGCGCGCGGGGTGTGTACCTCCCGATGCCCACGGTTGTCGTACGGTTTTACGACTTTGACCGGGACGGCGCGTTGGACATCTACGTGGGCAACGATCTCGGGCGAGGGCCGACGTACATCCCCGATCAGTTCTGGCACAACGATGGGACGGGGCATTTTACCGACGCGGCACCGCAGTGGGGCACCAACCACGACGGGGACGGCAGCAGCGGAGACACGATGGGGGTGTCGATTTCGGACATCGACCTGGATGGCTCACCGGACATGGTGCTCTCGGACGACATGGGCGGCGACGCGATGCTGTACCACTGCGATGCAGGGCTCCATTGCGAGATGCAATCGTCTGCCCGCGGGCTCGATTGGAGCTTCGATACCCTCAAGTGGGCGGTGGATCTTGAAGACTTCGACAGGGACGGCTGGCCGGATCTGTTCGTCGTCAACGGGGGGTACTACGACCCCATCGCCCAGCTATCGCAGCTCTATTGGAACGACGGCGGGGGGAGGTTCTCCCTCGCGGACCTCCATGTGTCGGACCCCTTGGCGCAGCCGAGGTCGGAGCGCGCTGCGCTCTACGGCGATCTGGACGGTGACGGACTGCTGGACGTTGTGCTTACGGGTGTGGGCGAGGCCCCACGGGTACTGCGTGCCCGTCAACGGTGTGGCCGGGGGATCACCGTGGCCCTCGACAGTCTTTCCGCGGGTGCGCGAGTCCGCGTGAGCTTTGACGGACACAGTCTCGAACGCCAGGTGGTGACCAGCGCAAGCTACGCAGGGTCGAGCACTCAATGGCTGTATTTTGGCCTTGGAACGGCCACACACGCCGACGTGACGGTCCGCTGGCTTGACGGGCGTACCGCACACGTCCCGGACGCTTCGGCCGAACAAGTGCTCCACGTACTAAAACCGTCTCGATCCATGTAACGAAGGCGCTGCGCGGCTTGTTTGTTGGCACCGCGCGGTGCAAGCATGCATCACGGCTTGGATGATCTTTACTCGCGGACCACGGTCCTCGAGAGCGTCATGGCCACCTGCACGGACACCGTGGTGGTGTCGGTGGGTGTCGCCGTGGGTTCTCTCCCTCTCTGCCTGCATCGGCCAGGCGGTCGTTGGCAAGACTTCGTGGGGACCTCTCCCCGACGCCTCCGTCACGGGCATGGACATCGGGCCGGTGAACATCGTTACGGATGTTCCAGACGCCTCGTCGGGACTCGAAGCATCGGTCACGACCGAAGCATCTCCAGGGGTGCTTCCCGCCACCCTCCCCTCCGCGGCCTGTCACGACACCCCCTTTGAAGACATCACCGCCGCCAGCGGGATCACCTTTGTCCAGCACACCACACCCGCATGGTGTGAGCACAACTTTGTGGGCATGGGAGGCTGTGTCCTTGACTACGATCTAGACGGCGCGCTCGACGTGTACCTCATCGACCTGGCGCCCTGGCCCAGTCGGATGTACCACAACGACGGTCACGGACACTTTGCCGACGTAACCGACGCGCTGCACATCGGTGACGTCGGTCCGTCTGTCGGCTGCCTGGCGTTCGATGCCGACGGGGACGGCGACGAGGATATTTACATCACCCGCAGTGACGGTGACAGGCTGTACCGCAACGACCGCACGGGCTTTGTGGACGTGACGGCGACGTCGGGCATCGTGACGTACGGTGTGGGCACGTCCGCCACCGCGGGGGACATCGACGGCGACGGCGACCTGGATCTCTTTGTCGGACGTCTCCTCGATGAACCCGCCTGCCCGAGCGCATGCACGGATTGCTCCCGGGACGGTGTTCCTCAGCCGAACGTGCTGTTTCTCAACGACGGACACGGACACTTTACCGACGTCACCCGAGCGCGGGGGGTGTACCTCCCGATGCCGACCCTCGCCGTGCGTTTCTACGACTTTGACCGGGATGGTGCGCTGGACATCTACGTCGGCAACGATCTCGGGAGCGAAGCACCGTACTACCCCGATCAGTTCTGGCACAACGATGGGACAGGATATTTTACCGACGCGGCACCGCAGTGGGGCACCAACCACGACAGCAATGGAAACAGTGGAGACACCATGGGGGTGTCGATTTCGGACATCGACCTCGACGGCGCGCTGGACCTGGCTTCCACCGACGAGATATTCGGCGACGTGATGCTGTATCACTGCGACGGAACCCCGCGGTGTCAGGTGCAGTCGTCCGCCCGGGGACTGGACTGGAGTCTCAACGCTGTGAAATGGGCGGTGGATCTTGAAGACTTCGACCGTGACGGCTGGCCGGATCTCTTCACCGTCACCGGGAGCTATGACCCCCTTTCCCTCGAACTGTCCCAACTCTTCTGGAACCACGAAGGGTATTTCTCCCTTGCAGACCTCCACGTAGCAGACCCCCTGGCGCAGCCGCGGTCGGAGCGTGCAGGGCTCTACGGCGATCTCGACGGCGATGGACTGTTGGACGTTGTTCTCACGGGGGTGAGCGAAGCCCCACGGGTGCTCCGTACCCGTCAACGGTGTGGCCGGGGAATCACCGTGGCCCTCGACAGTCTCTCCGCGGGCGCACGCGTCCGTGTGAGCTTTGACGGACACAGTCTCGAACGCGAAGTGGTCACCAGCGCGAGCTACCTCGGATCGAGCTCACCGTGGCTGTACTTTGGCATCGGGACAGCCACCCACGCCGACGTAGACGTCCGCTGGCTGGACGGACGCACCGCCCACCTCCCGGGTGTCTCCGCCGAACAGGTCCTCCACATCCCGAGGCCCGCCCGGGGAACGTGACGTCAAGGGGTCCAGACGTCTGTGCCAGGGAGCACCTGGACGTCTAGACACTCTGCCGCCTCGGCGTTTGGGTCCCTACAGCACGGGCAGTACGGGCAGTGCGCGCAGTGCTTGCATCAAGGCCCGCAGGCCTGTGACCAAGGCGGTGGATGCTTGCTCACCCGGGGTTTCTACACCCGTTCCAAAGCCCGAGAGCACACGGTAGCCTGCGGTGGGGCGTACCCCTTGGACGTGCACCCAGGCGTTGGCTTCTTCGCCTTGGGGGCCGCGAAGGGTGAGCTCGGCCCGGTGGTGTTGTACGTCCACGGCGAGGGCCACCCACGCGAGCGACGCAAACGGCGCCCGCGCCCGCAGCCTCGAAATCACCGCACCGAGAACCTGCACGCTCTGGACGGCATCCTCCCCGGGCGGATGGTCGCTCGGGAGCCCCGCGGCCATGAGCCTCGCCCAGAGTTCCCGCAGGAGGCGCAGGACAGTGGCCGGGTCTCCCGTGGCGTCGACAACGTGCAGCCCGCAGTGCGGTCCCGCGGCGATGCCCCCCCGGTCGGGGCGCAACGCGAGACGCACCGGCGGGGCCATGGACCGCGCAAACGACAACGTCACCGTACGGTCATCCAGGTGCTCCACCACCGGGGGAGCAAAGGGGGATGGAGGGGTCCAGTCCGCGGTGGCCGCGGAGAGCAACGTCCGGGCGTGGTGGGCAAACAACCGCCAGTCGGGGTCGGCGGAGTGCAACACCGCAGGGGTCACCGGGCGCAGTTCCGACAGACCGTACAAAAGCCTGTAGTCGTCGAAGAAGCCACAGCAGTCGGGGTCAAAGACGCATGCGTGGCACGCGGGCAACTTGCCCGCACCGAGGTGTTTCGTACGGTACTTGTCGTGCGGGGCGTGGAGGGTGGCGGCAACCGCGACGTCGTCGACGGTGACCGTGTGCGTGCCCTCGCCCGCGTGATGGATCCATGGCGCAAGCTGCGGCGCGACGCAGTACGGTAGATTCCCGATGCTCACGGGAAATCCCTTGGGAAAGCCCTGCACCATCCGCGTGAGATCGTCGACGATGTCCGTGTACCGTGGGACCATCGTGTGGAGGTATTCCCGGAGCACGGAGTCTCCGCGGTACCTCGGGATGTCTCCCATGTCCTTGGGGTGGATCATGTCCACGTGGACGTGGCGGATGTTGTACGGCGCGAGGAGGGCGGGCAGTCGGTCGAGGGAGGCGTGGTTCTGTACAACCACGCAGGTGTTGGTGGTGATGTCCTGACCGCGGGCATGGGCCGCGGCGATGGAGCGCATGAGCTGCCCGAAAGATCCTCGGCGGCCGGTGGTGCGCTCGTGGGCTTCCTCGGTCGCGCCATGCACTGAAAAACGCCACTCGAAGCGCCCGCCGGTGGCCAGGACTTCGTCCATGAGATCCGTCCGCCCCGTTTTGGAGCCGTTGGAAAAGATCACGATCTTTTCAAAGCCCAGGGCGACGGCAAGGCGCACCGCGGGGAGAAACACTGGCTGGATCGTGGGTTCGCCACCAAGGAGCGTGAGGGTTCTGTGGCCCGCTCCCCACCCTGCCCGAATACTACGGAGGACGGTGTCTTCAGGGAGCAGCGGGGCGCGTCCCTCGGCGGTTCGCCGACCGCTGATGCAAAACACACAGCGGTCGTTGCAGAGGTGTCCGAGCTGGATCTCGAAGTGTCGCCCGGGCAATCAGCCCTCGACGGTCTCGACGAAGCGAGCGCTTGGGGGGACCACACCGGGTTGGAGCCCGAGAAAGTCCTCGTCGGTGAGCGCCCAGAGATCCGCGTGCGTAGCGGACGGACGGACCCAGTGGATGGCGGATACCCCGTTGGGGACGAGAATGCACCCCACCACCGGGCGGTCGCTCTCGGACACGTTGGGCGGGGTGCCATGGACGGTGCGGTTCGAGAACACCACGCCCTCCCCGGCGTGGAGGTCTGGACGGACACCCCGGGGCGGGAGGTCGGTCAGGGATTGTTCGACGTACGGACAGCGGTGGTCGTGCGGGCGAATGGCCGGGGCGTCACGGTGCGTCCCTTCGATGAAGGTCATTGCACCGTTGGCTTGGGAGACGTCCACAAGGGGAATCCATACTTGCAGGGCTGCGTCGCCAGCCCGCTCGTCGATCACGGCAAAGTCCTGATGGTAGGCCACCGTGCTCCCGGGTGAACTTCGACGCTTGATGAAAAAGTTATAGAGCAATGGACGGCACCCGGTGAACTCCCGGTGGAGAAACGGCGCCATGAGCGCGGCGATGCGCAGCAGGACGGCCCGGCGGTAGCCTTCGTCCGGGTTGCCCCAGAGTTCATCAAAGCCGATGTCCGACGACCGCCCGTGCCGCATGATCCCCGCGTCGGTCTCCGTGGCCAGCGCCAGGAGCCTGGCCGTAAGGTCTTTTCCGAGGGCTCCAAGGGGCGCCCAGCCCTTTACCGCAAGGCTCTCCCGCGCGGAGACGTCACACAACACGAAGGTGCACTCCCGACCAGGGCATGGGCACAGTATAAGCTTTGTGGCGGACTCCGCGCGGGGCCGTCAAGGGCTCCCGCGGGCTGCCCCTGGGATCTACCGGGTTTGACAACGATGACGCACACTTGAATACTCCCACCGTGTCCGAGACGGATCGCAGTGCGTCGACCGGACCCCCACGGCGGCATTACGCCATGTGGATGTTCACCGCGGCGTGCCCGAGTCGGTGCACGTACTGTGACATTGAATCCCAACGCGGTAAGAAGACGCTCACGACGGAGGAAGTCCGTCGGGTGGCTGGAGAGATTCTCGCTGCGGGGTTCTCCGAAGTGATGTTCGCGGGTGGAGAGCCTTTGCTCTCCCAGGATCTCCCCGTGGCCCTCGGGGTGTTCCGTGGCAAAGTCCCGACGGCGGTGTTCACCGGGGGGCTGCCGGGTCCCGTCGATCGGTACGTCCGTGTGCTCCGGGACGGAGACGTCCGACGGATTGTGTATTCCATGGACTCAGGAGATCCGTCCCGAAACGACCTCCTGCGGGTGCGCAACGGTGTCACGCAAGAACTTCTCGGGATCGCCAGCGCGGTACGGGACGAACTCCCGAAGATCGACCGCTCGGTCAACACCGTGGTCACCCGCTTCAACGTCTCTTTCCTCCCCGATGTCTGGGAACGCATGGGCCCCTACGGACTCCGTAGCTGGTCGCTCACCCTCGCGGGAGATTTTTTTCAAGGCAGTCCACGGCACGCCCTGCTCGACGTCTCCATGCTCGAAAGCTTCTACCGCGAGACCGTACCGTCCCTGGCCCGACGCCTCGCCCGCGACCAGGCCGAACTCGTGGTGCTCCCTGTTCCGTATCCCCTTCTCGCCGCGGGGATCCCGCCCGCCCGGTGGGACGCTCTCCCACTCGCGCTCTCGTCCGCACTGACCACGGAGTTCGGACTGTATTCTCGCGGAGATTACAATCACACCTTTGTCCGCAAGTGCGGCTGCCCGCTGGTCGGCAACGACGTGGTCATCGGCGTCGGCGGCGAAGTGCACCCGTGCAGCCAGGCCCCGATCATCCAACCCGACTACGTCATCGGGAACATCAAAGACCATTCCCTCGATGAGATTCTCGACGGTGAGCTTCTCCGTGGTTTCTCCGCCGGGGTTCCGCACCCGCCGTGTTCGCGTTGCTGGGCGCCGTCCAACGTCCCGCGGGAGGTCCTCACCCGAATCGTCGCCAAGGCCGAAGCAACCGCCGCGTCCACAGTGATTGTCTACCCCACGCCATGATCGGTACCCCCGACGAACTCCACGCTCGCCTTGCGCTTGTCCGCGCATCCCTCGCGCGAAGTTCCGAGCCTCTGCACTTTCCCCTCGGGCTGGTGTTTCGCCCGCTGGCGGGCACCGCACGGCTCGACGCCTGGGCAGCGCACACCGCACGGGTGCTGCACGGAGACACCCTGTCCACCGCCGTGCTGTACGTCCATATTCCGTTTTGTGCGAGGGTCTGTACGTACTGCCTTCTTTCAGCGGTGCGCACGCCCGGGCGGGAGGCCGTGTCGGACTATGTTTCCGCGCTCCGCCGTGAGATTTCCATGGTCGAACCTGTTGTCCGTGGGCTGACCTTTCGATCGTTGCACATCGGTGGAGGGACCCCCACGCTGCTGGATGAAACCCAGTTGGACGAAGTCTTTGGAGACCTCGCGCGGTTGCCCCTGGCCCCTGGGGCGCAAGTGGGTGTCGAAGCCCACCCCGGGACGGCAACCCTGAAGCGCCTCGCCGTGCTCCGACGTCACGGGGTCCACAGGGTGAGCTTTGGGGTCGAGAGTCTTACGCCCACGGTGCTCCGTAACGTCAACCGTGAAGACCAGACCGAGGCCCGGGTGGCCGCCGCGGTCGCAACCGCGAGAGAACTAGAGCTGGGGGTCAACATCGACCTGTTGGCCGGGCTCCCGGGAGAAACCGCCGAGAGCTGGGAAGAAACCGTCCGCAAGACCGTGGGGCTTGCGCCGGACTCCCTGAGCGTCAACCGCTTTCTCGGAGAGAACTCTCCCCTCGCACGGTACGGATACGCGCCGGACGAGGGAGAAAACCACCGGGCGGATGAGATGCTCCGCCGTGCCGACGAGATCCTCCGGGCGGAGTCTCCCCCGAGCTTTCCCCCAGAGCCCCTCGGCTTGCCGGGCTTTGGGACGCAGTACGGCTGGGACCGTCCAACCGTAGACCGTGAGTACTTTCAAGACGACATGATCGGGCCGGTGTCTACCCTGTCCCTGGGACACGGCGCCCTCGGGCATGTTCACGGGCAGCACTTTACGGTCGCCGCGGGCGAGATCCGTGACTACGTCGCGAGCCTCGCCCGGGGAGAAGCCCCTGCGATGCTCGCGGCGACGGTGACCGAGCGCTTCGAGATGGCTTTTTTCGTCGCCGACCGGGCATCCCGCGGAGACCTCACGGCACGGTCCTTCGACCGTGTCTTTCGCCAGAAGATCCAAGAGGTCTTCGGCGACGAGCTTGGCTACCTCCTTCGGCGGGGGATGCTCAGCCGACACGACGAACGGATCGCCAAGCCACAGCATCCGTGGTTCGATGCAACGCACCTCCTGGCTTTTCTCGCGGGGGATGCGCCCACCCTTGCAGCGGAGGCCAAGGCGATCCCAGAAGAATCTCCCCGCGAGGGCCCGGTGGGGACGGTTGTCGGACGGCTCGACGACGTGGACGGCTTGATCTCCCGGATCGCCGCCGAGGGCGCCCGAGAACTCACCGTAGACGTCGGAGATGGACTCGACGGAGAGACCGCGACGCGGCTGGCGTCGGTGGGCGCGCGGCACGGAATGGTCATGGCCGTCCGCGGGGATGAGCACAGGGCGCTGGCGCAGTACGGTGCCATCCGGGGCGAGATGCCCTTGTCCATGCTCTGGGTGCGTCTTGCGATACGGGCGAGTCAAGCAAGCCGGGGAGCGCAACGCCTCGCGGTCATCCGCGCGCGGTGACCGAAGAAAACCTCGCCGCGGCCACGTCCCGTGCGGCGCACCACCGCTGAAACACCCGACGCACCCGCGTGCCAGAACCGTCTCGCAAGAGGGCAGACACCGTGTCAAACGTCGCCGTGGAGCGCTGGCACCAAGCGGTTCCACGGTGTCTGTCGGGGGTGTCTTGGGTGTACCAGGGGAGGATTCCACGGGCGCAGTACGGGTCGTACGGGCAGGTGTGACACCCCCGGGGGGGATCGGTCACCGCGATGTGTTCTGCCCCGTCGGGGGTGTGTACGACAGCAGGCGCTTCAAGGGCCGGGCGCTGCAAGCCTCGGGCGGCAGCGATGACTTCAAGGTGCAGCGCGAGACACTTTTCCACCAGCAGGGTGCCCTGGAGGTTGGCGTCGAGCACACGGTCCAGAGCCTCGCGGTAAAAGTCCCGATAGACCTCTGGCGCGACACCCACGGGGAGCCATCGTGCGTACGGCGCACCGAGGCGAAGGGCTGCGGCGACAAAAGCCTCGGGGCCTGCCGCGAGGGTCTCGGGGTTCACCGCCGAGGCCACGGTGACATAAGCACCCTCGGGAGAGATTCCCCGGGCTGCGAAGCGTGCGTGAAGATCTTGGAGGGCGCGTACAGAGACTGTGTACGTCGGCGCGCCGGTGCGGGCTCTGTCCGCTTCGTGCGCGTCTGGGAGGGGATGCAAAGGGACCGTGACGGTGATGGCCGTGTCGACGAGCCAGTCACACACCGCCGGGGTCAGGGCACCAAGGTGGGTGACCATCGAAAACGTGAGCGCGCGGCCGACGGTGAGCGCCCGCGCGCGGTCGATGACGAGACGAACGACGTCGGTGTGGGCCAACGGGTCGTCGCCACGAAACTCCAGGGCGAGGGTGCGTGCAGGGGTTGTACAGATACGGTCGGTGATGGCCACGGCGACGGAGGCGTCCATTGGAGCGGGATGGACTTTGGAGTCCAGGACGATGACGTGACGGGCCGTGTCGCGCGGTGAAACCGACGGTGGGACGGAGGATGTCCCGGGAGGAGGCACGCGGACGGTGGCTACCAGCTTCCGTGCGAGCCGTGACTCCCGTGGGATCCGTGGGATCCGTGGGAACCATGGGAACCATGACTCCCGTGGGATCCGTGGGATCCGTGGGATCCGTGGGAACCATGACTCCCGTGGGATCCGTGGGATCCGTGGGAACCATGGGAACCATGGCTGCCGTGAGATCCGTGAGATCCGTGGGAACCATGGCTGCCGTGGGAACAGTGCTGCGCGCCGCGCTGGGCTTCTTCAGGCGGTTCCGGGTGCTTCGGAAAGCGTCCGGCTTCTTCGCCCGCCCGTTCGGCGATCACACGCTCACGTTGAGACAACATGCCAGCCGCGTCGCGCTTGAACGACGGAAGCTCTCCGTCGTCGTCGACAGGATCATCGGGCCCGTGTTCGTCGTCGCGTCCTGACATGGCTATCTTCCCTCTTGGAGGTGCTGTGGTCCCTGGGTGAGTCTATCGCGGATCGTCGGGCAAGGTCAGGGCGTCTCCTGAAAGAAATGGTCCCTGTCCCGTACCGTCGTCCATCGTCGGAGAATCTCCATCGTGGCCGGGTCGGCCTCGTGGATCTTGCCAAAAAGATAGTCTTGAATGCCTTTGTGTACTGCGCAGAGCGTGCTTTCACGCATCCGCCCCGCGAGGGAGCCCTGGGTCTTGTAGGTATGCACCGGACACACCCCGCAGTAGGGCTTGTACGCACAGTTGACACAATCCGGACGGGCATCAAGGTTGGACCCGAGCGCCAACGCCCGAAGCGTCGGGTGCGTCGCGATGTCCCGCCAGGAGGAAGTATTCACGTTGCCAAGATGAAACGTGTCGTCGCCCATCTCGTGGAGCATCCGGGCTTCGTCCCCGGCAAAGATCCCGCCGTCGTAGTTGTAGGCGATGGCCGCGAGGCCGGCGCCCGCGGGACTACGGATGTCGAGATAGTTCGGGTCGTCGCCCGTCAGGATCTTGGTAAGAAAAATCCCGGCGTAGCGTTCGAGGACTTGAACACCCTGTTTGTTGAGGGCGATCATGTAGTCCGTGGCGTCGCGGTAAAAGTCCAGAAACTCCGCGCGGGGATACTCCATCCGACGCCCGGTACGCTCGGCGAAGCCAAAGGGGTCGAGGGGACGGAGGAAGATGGCTTTGCACCCGAGGCCGACGTAGGTGTCTACAATCTCACGCCCACGGGAGAGTGCCTCGCGGGTGGTCGTGAGCAGGGCTTCGACGTGGTAGAGGCTCGGATCGAGGCCCATGGCAACGTAGGCTTTGTTGATCCGGTCGATCCAGTACACCGCGGCTTTGAAAGAACTCGCGGAGACAAGCTTGCGTTGCTTGTCGTGGAGGTGTTCTGGCCCGTCGATGCTGGTGCAGATCTGGACTTTGTGCTCGAGAAGGTACTTGAGCTTGGTCTCGTCCATCAGGGCGAGATTGGACACCATGGTGAATTCAATGCGCTTGCCCAGGGGAGCAGCCTGGGCCGTGGCGTATTCGATCACGTACTTGACGACGTTGAACGCCACCAGGGGCTCGCCCCCCTGAAACTCAATGGTGATAAACGGAGACGGAGACTGAAGGATGATGTCCACCGCGCGCTCGGCGACGGCGATGGGCATGTCCGTGTGCAGGGCGTCCATGTCGGCACGAGAAGCGTGGCAGTACGCGCAGGTCTCGTTGCACCGCAGGGTCGCGATGATCATGTGGAGGTTGGGGCCCTGATGTAAAAAACCCGTGCGGCGGCGGAGGCGCTCGACGGCGAGCGGGACGTTGAACTCAGAACGGATGAAATTACCGGACTTGAGTCGGCCGTAGAGCGAAGACGACGGATCGACCGTGCCCTCGCCAAAAGACCTGAACTCCGCGGGGGTAAGAATCTGCCAGTCGCCCTGGTCGTTGGTTACGACGTAGACCCCGTGGACCTCACGAAACCTGAAAAATCCAGGGAAGGATCGGCTGGGGGAAGGCACGTCCAGGTGCATCATGGCGACACCTCGGGCCTGCGGGAGAGCCCCAGGACGTGGTTGCCGAGTTCACGCACGATGTGTCTTTCACGGGCGAGGGTCTTGGCGGTCACCTGGACGACGTCGTAGTTCCCGTCGGTCACCCGGGCGAAGGTGCCAAAGCGGGCAAAGACCCGGAGGGACTCGGTCACGGCGTCGGCCGTGTAGATCTCCCGGTGAAATCGCACTTCGGTCACGGCTTGTCCTGCACGGGCACAGCCACGG
>VFSW01012302.1_pt1 | contig 11959 bp, 12 predicted proteins | sample 5358111 | NCBI WGS metagenome assembly VFSW01 (sample SAMN11554181, study PRJNA540505) | mine drainage metagenome | isolation source: sediment from site ElyBrook_90M | place: USA: Ely Copper Mine, Vershire, VT | collected 2017 | reverse complement strand
GCGATCTTGTTGTCGGTGCTGTATTGGTAGTCTTTGAAGATATGTTCGGCGGAAAGGATCTGGTAGCTGCCGTCCGCATTCTTGCGCGAGGTGTCCTTGAGGCGGTAGGTGTAATGCCCGCAGGTCCAGCATTTGAAGTTGCGCATATGGGTGCACAGGCAGGTCTTGTCGAAGACCTGGATCTTCTTGGCATCCGGATGCAGTGCCACTTCGCGGTTGTAGGCGTCGATGTAGTCGCAATGGCCGTTGGCATCCAGCAGATAGCCGTAGGATTCGCAACCGGGACGGATGCCGGAGCCGATGGACGGGCTGTTTTTCAGCATGCGCATCGGGTAGCCGGTGGGCGAAGTGGTGTTGACTTCGATGTCGCTCTCGCTGGCCTTGAAATATTCCTGCTGCACATCTTCCGGCAGGCCGCATTCCTTCGACACGGTGAAGCGCGTCGCAACTTGTACCGCGGCAGCTCCTTCCTCGAGGAAGCTCACCGCATTGCTGCCGGTAAAAATTCCGCCTGCAGGGATCACCGGAATGTCGAGTTTTTCGTCGCGCAGGTATTGATGGACCTCATTGGTGATTGTGCGCAGGTCGTACTTCATCCAGTCGTCCAACCCGAACCCGAGGTGGCCTCCGGCCAAGGGACCTTCCACCACGATATAGTCGGGCAAGCGGTTGGTGCGTGCGTTCTTGCGCAGGAACAATTGCAGCGCACGCAGCGAGGAAACGATGATGCCGAGTTTTGCATCGCGAAAGCGCGGGTGATCTTCCATCAGTGCAAACGAACCCAGATGCAGCCCGGCTGCCAGGGTGATCCCGTCGATTCCGGCGGACAGCGCTCCCTGCAGACGCACCCGCAGCGTCTCTTTGGGCGCGTTCATGGTGAGCTTTTCCATGCAGTTGATGAAGATCATGCCGGTGCCGCGCTTGGCTTCCATGGTCTTGCTCACGTGCAGGCGGGTTGATTCGGCGATGTGACCCAGATCGAATTTGATATCCGTTTTGTCGGAGTTGTCGATGTTGTACTTGTATTGCAGGAGCTTGGTCTTGACGAAATCGGTTTCGTAGCGGCGATCCGAGACGGTAGGCAGCATGGCATCGGAAATATGGCCCACACCACCCAGACGGGCAGCCTCCAGCGCCAATACCGCGGTGGAGATGTCCACGCCCATGCCCCCGACCATGATCGGGACCAGCTCTCGTTTGCCGAACTTCAGGCGAAAATCATCAACTTGTTTCATTATTTCTCTCGCTCCTAGACGAGGCTCATTTTACCCCAAAGTATCAAGCCGCCCCCGCAAAAGTGCCTGCGGCGGCGCCTCACTGACGTTAGCCAGTGCTACCTAGATGACTTTGGAATAGCGCGTGTGTTCTTGTTTTGTGCGCAGGTATTTGTCAAAAACCATGCAAATATTGCGGATCAGCATACGCCCTTTGGGTGTGACGGTGATCCATTGCGGCGAGAGCTTGAGCAGCCCTTCTTTTTCGTATTCGGCGAGTTCTTTCAGTTCGGTGGCAAAGTATTGGTCGAAATCGATCAGGTAGGAGATGCTGAACGACTCCTTCGATAGCTCGAAATGGCACATCAGCGCCTGGATAATTGCGCGTCGTACCAGATCGTCGGCATTCAGCTCCATGCCGCGCATGATGGGCAGGATGTTGTTGTCGAGCGCGTCATAGTAAGGTTCCAACTCGCGGAAGTTCTGGCTGTAGGTCGGACCGATCTTGCCGATGGAGCTGACGCCGACCGCGATCAGGTCGCAGTCCGAGTGTGTCGAATAACCCTGGAAATTGCGGTGCAGACGGCCTTGGCGCTGCGCCACGGCCAGTTCGTCATCCGGCTTGGCAAAGTGGTCCATGCCGATGTAGACATAACCCGCATCGGTGAGTGTATTCACCGCCAGTTTCAGAATATCCAGCTTGGTTTGCGGTGAAGGCAGGTCTTCTTCGTGGATGCGCCGCTGCGGCATGAACAACTTGGGCATGTGCGCATAGTTGTAGATGGAAAGACGGTCGGGATCGGCCGCGATAACTTTATCCAAGGTGGTTTTGATTCCTTCCAGAGTCTGCTTTGGCAGTCCGTAGATGAGGTCGATACTGACCGACTTGAAGCCGTTGGCGCGCGCGGCACGGATCACTTGTAGCGTCTCCGCTTCGCTCTGGATGCGATTCACCGCTTTCTGCACTTCGGGATCGAAATCCTGCACTCCGATGCTGATACGGTTGAAGCCCAGTTCGCCGAGCAGGGCGACAGTCGCATCGCTGACTTTGCGCGGGTCGATCTCAATCGAATATTCCCCGTCTTCCACCAGCTGGAAATTTTTCCGGATGGCACCCATCACCGTGCGCAATTCGTCGTCGCTCAGGAAGGTCGGCGTGCCGCCCCCGAAGTGCAGCTGCTCGACGCGGCGGTCATTGCCCAGCAGAGCGGCCTGCATCTCGATTTCCTTGACGAGGTAGCGCACGTATTGGTCCGCTTTGCTGAAATCCTTGGTCACCACCTTGTTGCAGGCACAGTAAAAGCACAGGGTGTTGCAGAACGGAATGTGCACATACAGCGACAGCGGTCGGCTGATGCCACCAACTTCGCGTTTACCCACCCATTGAGCGTACAATTCGGCATTGAAGGCCTCAACGAAGCGGTCCGCCGTGGGATAGGAGGTGTAACGCGGGCCGTTCTTGTCCAGGCGGCGTATGAGGTCCAGATCGACTTCCAGCTGGGGGCTTATTTCTTTATTGGCAAGCATGAGGTATTCGACAAATTATTCGGATTCCGGAATGTGCCAGCATACCGCAAAATACGTTTGATATAGGTCAAAAACCATGTCATATTTCTACTCTCTAAAGCGCAATACCCCTATATAAACAAGTGCAAAACGCCGTTTCAAATTCAGCATTACGCATCGCCTGCTCAAGCTGCAACCTGCGTGAACTGTGCCTTCCTGTCAGCCTGGAGGGCGCGGAGATGCAGCAGCTCGACGCGCTGACCAGCCTGAAACGCACCTTCCGTCGCGGCGAATACCTTTACCGTTGCGGGGAACATTTTCAATCCCTGTTTGCCATCCGCACCGGCTTCTTCAAAACCCAGGTGCTGCATGAAGACGGGCGCGAGCAAGTGACCGGATTCCAGATGCCCGGGGAAATCATCGGGCTGGATGCGATCAGCTCGGATGTGCATACCTGCGATGCGGTGGCGCTGGAAGACAGCGAGATCTGCGAAATTCCGTTTGACCGGCTGGAAACGCTTAGCCGCGAGTTGCCCAGTCTGCAGCGCCATCTGCACAAGATCATGAGCCGCGAGATCGTGCGCGACCAGGGCATCATGATGCTGCTGGGTTCGATGCGCGCCGAGGAACGTCTGGCCGCCTTTTTGCTAAATCTCTCGCAGCGCTTCAGTGCGCGCGGCTATTCGCCGACTTCCTTCTATCTGCGCATGACGCGGCAGGAAATCGGCAGCTATCTCGGTTTGAAGCTGGAAACGGTCAGCCGCACATTCTCGCACTTTCAGGAAAACGGCCTGCTCAATGTGAGGGTGCGCGAAGTCGAGATCATGGACTTGCTCCGCCTGCGCAGTTTCGTCAGCCATACCTGATGCGTCATTATTGCCGCGTTCTATAAATCCACCAAAACTGGTATCCTGCGCTGTTAATGGCGGACTTCAGTTTTTTGACAATTCGAGGGAGAGCAACATGCACCAGCATTTCACCATATCGCCCGAAGAAATGGTCCGTGCCAAGTGGCCGCACGAGATTTTTCTGATCAATCTGGTTTTCAACCATATTCTGGTGTTCGCATCCACTTTCGGCGTGTTCAGCACCTTTCCGCTGATGGTATTGATCGTGCCGATCACTTCCTTCGTGATTACCGGCTACATCGTCATCAAGGCAAAACAGATTGCCAGGAGCGATGAAACCTGGTTCGTCAAGTCGCACTGGATCATTGCCGACAAGCGTAACAGCCATTTCATGAAGCTCCTGACTATCACCTGCGCGGTCATCGGCATCGGTCTTTTTCTCTCGAAAATGATGGGATGGTCGAAGATCACGACCATTGCCCTGCTGGGCGGAGTCGGCATGTTGCCGTTCATGGTTTCGCTGCTGGTGCTGATTGTGCTGGGCAATGATTCGATGTATCAGGCCCGCCACGGCAAATTGCCCAAACGCTTTGTCGAACAAAATCCGGATCAGTCAAATTCCGTCACTTCCGTTTAACCCGACACAGGCCCGCCATGTCAGCTGAAAGCAAGATCTATTGGGGAGTCGGCATTGCGTCCGTACTTTTTATCGCAGGTTCCTTGCTCATTCCGGGAGAACCCAAGCGCAGTGATGACCTGCCATGGCACATCGAGCACCCGACGCGGGATTCGGTGCGCGTCTTCGGCTTGACTCTCGGTGAATCCGTTGCCAATGAGGCTGAGCTCAGGTTCAAGGAAGAGGCCATACCGAGTCTGTTCAAATCGCCCGATGGCAAGCTGATCGCCGAAGTGTTCTTCGAACAGGTCAATCTGGCCGGACTGCCCTCCAAGGTCGTGTTGACCATAGACGTTCCCGAAAAAGAATTGCAGGATATGTATGAACGCGGGTTGCGCATGGCGACAACCGGGAGCGGCAAAAAAATCACCCTGACCCCGGAAGACATCGCGCATTTGCGCACTTGGCCGATCAGCAGTCTGACTTACCTGCCCAGCCTGCGCGTGGATGAGGCGGTATTCCTCAAACGCTTCGGACAACCTGCGCAACGCGTCCAGGAAACCAAGAGCGGCCTGATTCACTGGCTATATCCGCAGGACGGCCTGGATATCACCCTGGGTAACGGTGAGAAGCCTCTGTTGCAGTATGTCCCTCCCAGGAATTTTGATTTGCTGGTTCGACCATTGATGGCGAACGGGGAAGTCCTGAAATAATTCCGGCGTGAACGCCTACTTCTTGTCGGCGTTGGTTTCCTTGGGCTTGTCTGAGCGCAGCATGTCGTCATCGTCATCCAGCAGGATACGATTGGCGTTGCCTTCCATATCCTCGTATTGCCCTTTCTTTACCGCCCACACCAGCACAATAACGAGCAGCACGCCGAAGAACATCATGCCGGGTATCAAACTGTAGATCACATCCATAAATTCACCTCAATGCCTGTTGAATAGTGTGCGTATGCGCGCTGCATTGCCGATCACGATCAGCGAGCTTATCGGCATGCTGATGGCGGCCACCAGCGGATTTACTCTCGCCATCATCGCCAGCGGCACCATGATGGCGTTATACACGAAAGACAGCCCGATATTCTGCTTGATGGTAAGCAGGGTGCGCCGCGACAACTGCGTGGCCTGTCTGACCTTGTCCAATTCGTTGTACATCAGCACGATGTCTGCGCTCTCCACCGAAACATCGGTGCCGGAACCCAGTGCAATGCCGACATCGGCCCGTATGAGTGCCGGAGCGTCGTTAATCCCGTCGCCCACCATGGCCACCACCGCACCACTCTGTTGCAAACGACGGATCACCTGATCCTTGTCTTGCGGCAACACTTCTGCGATGACTTCCATGCCGCCAAGCTGGCGCGCAACGGCCTCGGCAACCGGCCTACGGTCTCCGGTCAGCAGCGTCAGCGTGATGCCTGCCGCACGGAGTTCGCTTATCATCTGTTGCGCATCGCCGCGCAGCTTGTCGGCCAGCGCGATGATCGCCACATGCTTGCCTTCACGCGCCATGTAAACACAACTCATTGCCTGTGTTTCCAGTTCGTGCGCCCGGGTCTGTAATTCCGCATCCAGTTCTATGCCGTGCCGTATCAACCATTCTGCGCTGCCAAGCAGCACAGGATGTCCGGCGACTCTGGCCTCAACACCCAGCCCCGCTGTTGCCTGAAATCCGTCCGATCCAAGATCGCGAAACATCAGTTGCCTTAACTCTGTTTCTTCAACGATGGCCTTGGCTACACTATGTTCGCTGTAACGCTCCACTGCAGCGGCAAACTGTAACAATTCCCGTTCGTTGCAGCCTGCCGCGACTTGTACCTGTGCCACACTCATTTTGCCTTCGGTCAAGGTGCCGGTCTTGTCGAACACGAAGTGCGTGACCTTGGACAAGGTCTCGAGCACCAGACCATTTTTGACCAGAATACCGTGCTTGGCTCCCAGACCCGAGGCCACGGCAATGGACATCGGCGTGGCCATGCCCAGCGCACAGGGACAGGTAATAATAAGCACCGAGGTCGCGGCCATCAGGGCGATTTCGAAATCGTGACTGTTCCAGATGAAGAAGGTGATCGTTGCGCAGATGAGCGTGACCAGCACAAACCACGGCACGATAGCGTCGGCAAGGCGTTGTATGGGCGCTTTCGAGGACTGCGCTTCTTCGACCAGTCTGATGATCCTGGACAAGGTGGTGTCCTGCAATTGCGCACGCACTTCCACCAGCAGCGCTCCATTTGTGTTTGCCGTGCCCGCAAAAACCTGGGACCCTGCTGTTTTGCTTACCGGAACGGATTCACCGCTCAGCATGGCCTCGTCCACTGCGCTACGACCTTCAAGCACTACACCATCCACCGGCACTTTATAGCCCGGTTTGATGAGCACGCGATCGCCCAGTTTCACGCCGCGTATCGGTGTCATCTGTTCCTCGCCGTCACGCATTACAATGGCGACGCGCGGCTGCAATTCCATCAGGCGTTTGGTGGCGGAAACCGCCTGGTGCCTGAACATCCCTTCCAGATAGCGCCCGATCAGAATCACAAAAATCAGATTGGTAACGGTGTCGAAATACACTTCACCGATGGTGCTGTGCGTTACGGTCACATACAACGAGTAGGCATAAGTCACGCTCAGGCCTATGGCAATAGGCATGTCCATCGTAAGATGACCGCCGCGCAAGCCGCCCAATGCGCCGCGGTAAAATGGATATCCGGAATACAGCAAAGTCGGTGTGGCCAGCGCCAGTCCGACCCAGTGGAAAAATTGCCTGAACTCGTCGTGGTCCGCACCGCTATACAGCGCAATGGATATCCACAGCATGTTCATCATGGCAAAGCCGGCGAAGAACAGGCGGTAGAGCATGGCCCGGTTTGATTTCTGGATTACGCCTTCTGCGCTTTCCGGATCGTAGGGTACGGCGGCATAGCCGATCTTTGCCAGCGCGCGAATCAGGTCGGATAATTTGCTGCGCGAGTTGTCCCAGCGCAGGTGCAGGCGCTTCGCCGCCAGATTGACGTCGGCCGACTGCACTCCGGGTGTGCGCTGCAATCCGCGCTCGATGAGCCACACACAGGCTGCGCAATGAATCCCCTCGACCAGCAGATGGATATCGCGGATATCGCCCGATGAAGTGGTGAATTCCTGCTGTACTTCGTCAAAGTCGTAAATCTCGATGTCTTTAGGAAGCTCGGGGGGAGGTGCGAGTAACACGCCTTCCGGCGTGCGCTGATAGTAACCCTGCAATCCGGCTTCATAGATCGCGCTGCACACCGACTGGCAGCCGAAGCAGCAGAAATCCCGCTCTGCATCATCCAGTCGTGCATGGAAGGCCGCCTCAAGCGGGATGGGCAGTCCGCAGTGAAAGCAGCCGCCTGCGTCGGAATGGCTACGCGGCGTCATGCAGTTTTACTGACAACTACGACGCCGCAGCGACCATGAACTTGTCTGTCGCCACGTTAAAGATATCCTCGCCGCGCTGTATACGAATATGCAACTCCCAATACCCCTTGAGTGGAAAACTGATGTACCCCTGGTAGCGGCCGGGAGCAACTTCCTTGAATGTGGTAGAAAAGTCCTTGCTGGCATCGGATGCCCGATAGGCGACCACTTCCAGAATGCCACTTACCGGCTGGTCCGCTCTGTCCGTCACTCCAATCTCATAGGCAGTCGGCGTACCCATCACAACGGATACCGGCTTTTTGACCTCCGTCTGCCAGGATAAGGCATGTTGTGCCCTAAGTTCGCTCAACTCCTCCTCGTTCGATTTGCGATCCTTGGTCTGGTAATCGCGATCGACCAGTGTTGATCGAGTCCCTTTGGTAGCGTACCAGACGAAGGTTGCATTCACTGCCAGCACCACCGTGATCAACGCTAACATGCCCCATACCCAGGGATTGCGCAAACCGGTTTTATTGTTTTGTGAAATCATTTCATCGCTCCTTTAATTTTTTGGGCCGTTGAATTTGCTGTTGTATTCAGCGGAAACCGTCGGATCTTCGACCCCTTCCACCCTGAATTCAATCGGAGTTATCTCTTCCTTGACGCTTGCCCCCGGCGCTTTGACGAAGATGGTGAAAGAAGTTCCGCGGCCATGATGGGTCAACAGCGGCTCCTCGGCCCCGATAATAACCTGTCCGGCTACACCACCCTCTGCCGCCACCCTCACATGAATATCTTTATCCGTCTTGTTAACCACCTTGAATTCGTACTTGTTCTGGATCGAACCGTCGCTCATCGTTACAAACAGCGGCTGACGATCTGGAATCACTCGCAAGGTCATTGCCCCCAGATGCGTCAATCCGTACACGATGCCGGAAAGAGCAACAAGAATGATACCAACATAGACCAGCGTTCGGGGATGCTGGTACAGCTTATGCGTTGGCTTACCCGATAGTTCATCCAGCGAGGCATAGCGAATCAGGCCACGCGGCTTGCCGATCTTGTCCATGATTGCATCGCAAGCATCCAGGCACAGTCCGCATGTGATGCAGCCCAACTGGCTTCCATGGCGGATGTCTACACCGGTAGGGCAGACCTGCACACACTGGAAGCAGTCGATACAGTCGCCTTGCGGCGCGACACTTTCTCCGCCACGGCGCAGTTTTCCGCGCGGCTCACCGCGCTTTACATCATATGCGGGCATGATGGTCTGCGAATCGCTCATGACGCCCTGTATGCGCGCGTACGGGCAGAGCCAGAAGCAGGCCTGCTCGCGCAAAAACCCGGCAAGGATATAGGTACCAAAAAAGAACATGGTAAGCACAACCCAACCCACCTTGGGCAAATTCAGGTGGATCAGGTTACTCCAGTAGTCACGTGCATCAACAAACCAGACGGAGAAACTGATACCAGTGAGCAAAGCGATCAGCATCCAGAGTGCATGTTTAAGCACTCTTTTCTTGATCTTATCCAAACTCCAAGGTGCGTCGTCCAGTTTTCGACGTGCGGATGGGTTGCCATCAATCTTGTCCTCCAACCATGTGAACCAGTCGGTCCATGCCGTCTGAAAGCAGAAATAACCGCACCACACGCGCGAGGCCACTGATGTCACTGCGAATAGTGTCATCGCCGCCATTAACAATACCAGTGACAACATCCAGATATCTTGTGGCAGTACCGTCAGGCTGAAAAAGTGAAATTGGCGATTCTGGATATCGAACAGGATGGCCTGCTTGCCATTCCAGCGCAGGTAAGGCCCCAAGAAAAAAGGGAGCCACAAAGCCAGTTGCGTATAGTTTTTTACGGTTCGAAAAAATCCCGGCATGCGCTTGGCATGAATCGTTTTTTCTCCCAGATTGGCATTCCATGATTCGAACTCGTGATAGATGGTCGTAACGGCGCCCATCTCCTTGTTTTCTATTTCATTATTCACACTACTCTCCTAGAAATTTTTTCGTCAATTTATGAATTGACTGCGATCAAGATATTTCCGAATCGGCTCGTATATTTCAACAAATTGATTCGCAAACACCTTGGTCAATGAGAAAAAGGGAGGAGAGTATCGCTCTCCTCCCTTTTTCAATTACCGATAGCCTATTTATTATCCTTGCTCTTCATCGCGTTACGGAATGCCAAATAAAGTAGCCAAACTGCTGTAAGGGCGGAGCCTGCAACAGCAATGATCACTGCCCAGAAAACTGCATCATGATTCATCTCAATTTACTCCTTTATTAGTAAGCGTCTGCACGGGCTGGCCCGTGCAGACCGAGACAGACTTATTTAGCTACTGGGGCATCGGCCTGACCGCCGCCGAATTTGTACACATACACAGCCAACTTCTTAATTTCGGCATCACTCAATTTGCCAGCCGCTTTGAAGGATGGCATCACTGCAATGCGAGCATCAGGACCGGCATTCACACCATACGCAACTGTCTTCTTGATGCCTTCCAATGACCCGTCAAAGCGCCATACCTTGTCCGTCAAGTTAGCTGAGCCCATAGCCTGTATGCCCTTGGCATCAGCACCGTGACACGCTGTACAGTCACTTTCCATGAACACCTTCTTGCCAGCAGCAACTGCTGAGTCGGCATCTGCTTTGTCCTTGCCTTCTTCGCTCATTGCCTTGACATAATGTGCCACATCATCGATCTGTTGGTCGGACAACACGCCCTTGTGAGGAGTCATTACCCCTTGGCGACCGCCAACAATGGATGTGTGGATATCATCGATCTTGCCGCCGTACAGCCAGTCATCATCACGCAGAATGGGAGCAAACAAGCCTTGCTTGTCTACCGTACCCACACCGTTAGTACCATGACAGGCTGCACAGTTATCGCCGAACAGCACCTTGCCGGAACGGGTCACGTATTCGGTCAATTCGCTATCAGCCAATATTGCGGCAGGCGTCATGTCCTTGAGCTTGGTTTCATACTTGCCGCGCACATCGTCAACCACGCTTTTATCCGCTTCCATCTCGTTAATCGCGGTCCATCCACCGATTCCCTTGAAAAAACCATGTGCGTTGGAAATAGGAACGGACGGATAGAACAGGCAGTACACCACACACCAAATTGCACTGGCTGTCAGGCCCAGCATCCACCACTTCGGAGGTTGATTGGTAAAGTCCCCCAGATCGTCGTCCCAAACGTGACCGGTTGTCGGCACGCCGCTTGCATCGTGTTTATCACTCATCTTTTTTCTCCCATATTGATAGGGTCTTCGTCATCCAGCGCCATACTGCGCTGGGACTCAAACGTGGCCTTGTTAGCCGGACGGAACACCATGACATATACCGCCACCATTCCAAACGCAGCAACTAGGACAAAAAAGACGCCCAGCCAATCGTTTGTGGTCATGGCAGCGACATCCATGCCAAGATATCCCATTAGCTTAGTCACGATAGTTAACACCCTCTTCGAACTTGACGTGGTTGCCCAATCCCTGCAGGAAAGCAATCAGGGCATCCATGTCGGTCTTGCCTTCCAACTGCGCAGCAGCGCCGTCAATATAGGCAGGTGTGTAAATAGACTTGGGTACCGGATTGAACGGCATGATGGTCATGACCTTCATCGCTTGCACGGTCTCAGTCACATTCACAGGCATCTTTTCCAACCAGAAGAAGTTCGGCATGACGGATTCCGGCACCACTTCGCGCGGATAACTCAGGTGACGGCGATGCCATTCATCCGAGTACTTGCCGCCAACCCGCGCCAGATCAGGACCGGTACGTTTGGAACCCCATTGGAAGGTGTGGTCGTACATCGACTCTTCCGCGATTGAATAGTGACCGTAGCGGTCCTTTTCGTCGCGGAATGGACGTATCTGTTGTGAGTGACACAGATAGCAACCTTCACGAATATAAACAGCGCGTCCAGCCAACTCCAGAGGCTTGTAGGGACGAACACCGTCGCCGGGCTGCCAGTCTTCCAGAGTTTTGTGGGCGGATGTTGCCGGATTCCAGACGATTTTATCCATCGGAACAACGTTACCCTCTTTATCCTTGTGGGCCGTGCCGTTGAAAGTACCGTTCCCACCGCTCATCGCGGTATTGGGCAGATAAAATAACGGGACGATTTCCACAATACCGCCGACCGCCACAGCGATCGCAATCATCACAAACATCAGAACTGTGTGACGCTCAATATTGTCCTGAAATTTGGTCGAATAGATTTTGTCGTGATCAGACATGTCTCACTCCTTATGCTTTAGCGGGAACGGCGCCGGATGAGCGCAAAGCGCTCGCCTGACGCACGGTCATCACGATGTTGAACAGGGCAATCCAACTACCAATGTTGAAGATCAGGCCGCCGGCTGCACGCATCGCGTAATACGGATGCATCGC
>VFSW01012301.1_pt1 | contig 11960 bp, 7 predicted proteins | sample 5358111 | NCBI WGS metagenome assembly VFSW01 (sample SAMN11554181, study PRJNA540505) | mine drainage metagenome | isolation source: sediment from site ElyBrook_90M | place: USA: Ely Copper Mine, Vershire, VT | collected 2017 | reverse complement strand
CATCGCTGCACCCCTCAACGCCCTCTATGTCAGTGACGCGCAGATCCCATCGTGGGCCACAGAAAAGTCCCCGTTGCGCCTCGCGTGCTTTCTCCTTGAGGTGTTTACCGCCGCGGCCCATCGCAGTGGAATCTCGCGGGATGACATCGACGCTCGGTCCGTCGGAACGCTGGCCCAGTCGGGTGTGCTCGCGCGCTTGCACCAGGACTACGGGAGTTGCCTGCACCCACAGAACGGGTTGTTTCAACCCACGGCCGCACCCGAGGGACACCTTCACGGTGTGCTGCACCCCACGCTGGCTCCCGATGGCACCCACGGGTGGGAACTGGAACTTGGCGTCCTCGGCCCGAAAGACCGCTTTCTCTCCCTCGATCGTATGATCACCGACGACACGCTGAAACACTCCGCGGTCGAGCACGATGGCGTGAATTTTCTGTACCCTGCGTCGATCATCGAGCGGGACTGGACACAGCTTTATGGCGACGCCGTGGAGTGCCTCCGCGCGCCTGAAGCGCTGACGGGTCGTGTGGGCCTCTCGGAGCGTGCGGGGCAGGCCTTGTTGGACCAGGGGCAATGGATGGGTGACCCGGGTGCCCTGCAGCAATGGGGTCGCGAGCGGGGAATCACGGGCAAGGTGAAGTTTGCCCCGATGTTCTCTGTGACGCCCGCGCGGCAGGGTGCCGCGAGCGTCAAGGTGCACTGGGAACTCGCTGCGGGAGATGACGAACCGTCTCTGCACGCCGCCCGATTTGTCCCGACGGTCGAAGTCATGGTGGGCGACGATGCCATTCCCGAAGACGAAGCCCGGGCGATTCTCGAAAACTCCACGGCGGCTTTTGTTCGTGTCCACGGCAGGGTGGTCTCCCGCGACGATCTATCCGCAGCAATCGAGTTGATGAACGCCCGTCTGAAGGTCTTGAACCGACTCAACGAACCCGGCGGGGTCTCGTGGCACAGGGCCGTCGAACTCGATGACGCCTGGTCACTGGAACACGCATCCGCGGCGATGGAGTCGGTGTTCTCCGCGCGATGGGAAGCCATGCTGTCCAAGCTGCGGGACGGGGCGGGCGTACCGATGGTGTCACCGCCCGAGGGCTTTGTCGGCACCCTCCGGCCTTACCAACTCCGTGGCCTCGCGTGGCTGGCCTTCATGGTTGAAAAAGGCTTTGGTGGATGTCTCGCCGACGACATGGGACTCGGCAAGACGGTGCAGGTGCTCGCACTGCTGGCACTCCACCGCGGGAGGCCCAAGGGACTGGAACGTACGGACCTGGTGGTGTGTCCGACGGCGGTGGTGCTCAACTGGGGGCGCGAGGCGCGTAGGTTTACCCCGGGGCTCAGGGTGTACATCCACCAGGGCGCGGGGCGTGCGGCGGATGCCGAAGACCTCCTTGCGAAAGTCCGGGATGCCGACCTGGTGGTAACCAGTTATGCCCTGGTACGAAGGGACAAGGCGCTCTTTGACGCCATCCCCTGGGGGACCCTTGTCGTAGACGAAGCGCAGAACCTCAAGAACCCGGATGCGCTGCAAACCCGTGCGGTAAAGGGTCTGCAGGCCATGGCCAAGATCTGTCTTACGGGCACGCCGGTCGAAAACCGCCTACGGGATCTATGGTCCATCTTTGACGTTGCCCTCCCAGGCCTCCTCGGTGGACCGACCCGCTTTGTGCGCACGTTTCAGTCGCCTGTGCGTACAGGGGAGCCGGGCGCGATGGGAAAACTCACCCGCCGCGTGAGTCCCTTTCTTTTGCGACGCACCAAGACTGACCCGGGTATCGCTGCGGATCTCCCGCCCCGGCAGGAGCAGGACACCTACTGTGATCTCTCCCGGGAGCAGGTGGCACTGTACCGCGCGATGACCGATGCAACGCTCGTGGGGATCGTCGGCAAGGACGGTATCTCTCGCAAGGCACAGATTCTCACGGCGCTTCTGCGCTTCAAGCAGATTTGCAACCACCCCGAAAACTTTCAATCGGACACCCCCGCGAGGCTCTTCGGCCGTTCGGGCAAGCTCGATCGGGCCATGGAACTGATCGACGAACTTCTTGAAGAAGGCCAGAAGGTCTTGGTGTTTACCCAGTTTGGGGAGATGGGAAGGATCTTGCAGCGAGCGTTGGCCGAGCGCTTCGACTTTGAGCCTGATTTCTACCATGGAGGGCTCGCTCCTGCCGACCGTGAAGACGTTGTGGCGAGCTTCAATTCGCAAGACGGCCCGCCCGTGCTGATTGTGTCGCTCAAGGCGGGTGGTACGGGGCTGAACCTTACGGCGGCTTCTGCGGTGATTCACTACGACCGCTGGTGGAACCCCGCGGTTGAAGATCAGGCCACGGACCGTGCGCATCGCATCGGACAGACCCGCAAAGTCAACGTGTACAAGTTTGTCACGCGCGGCACGCTTGAAGAACGCATCGTGGCGATGCTCGAATCCAAGCGCGACCTTGCGGCCCGGGTGCTCGGGGCCGCGGACGAATCGTGGATCACGGAGATGGACGACCAGGCGCTGCGGGCCTTTCTCTCGCTGGATGACACCGCGGAGGAGGCATGACAGAAGATCCTTGCGCGCGTCGTGAAGAGATCGCGGGCGTCACCCTGCACCCGCCGCAGGCGTGCTACGTCGTTGAAGGGCTCTCTTTCGGCGCGGCGAGCATCGAGCTCAATCCCGCGGGAAAGTACAACCGAGACGTCGTGACCCTCTTGCTCACGTCCGAGTCCGTCGCGATCTCGACGGCCGGGGGCGGCACGAGCGCTCCGAGGGTGAGCATGTTCTTGGACCGAGGACGCGAGAGCACGGTTTGCACCGAGCTCTCACCCGACACGCTGCACGATGGGCTGCTGCCGCTGATCGTGGGCCACAATCTGTATGGCCAGGACGGTGGCCTGGTGCGCAAAGATCTCTTGAGTGACCCGGAGAGCCCGGCGCGGACAGTGCTCAGCGCGTTGCAGGCGGCGTTGGCGGACAAGATCGTCAGGCGGCCCTATGGCTTCACCGAGTACCTTTGTGCAGCTTGCATCGAGTCGATCACCGAAGCTGCTCGGCGCCCCTTCGCGGAAGAACTCTCGAAGATCGAACAACAGCGCAAGATCGCGACCGGGTGGGCTGACAAAGTTCGATTGGATGCCCTCGAAAGGGAAGTGCAAAAGCGCATGCTCGTCCCGACCCGGCGAACAGGCACCGGGTGCGCGTGTCCGCACATCCCGTGGTTTCGAGAGGCGATTCGAGTGCTGTTCGAACGCTACCCAGAACTTGGATGGGTGTCGCTTGGGCAGATTGAACCGACGAGGGGACTACAGCCACCACGCTTTGTGATCGCCCATGAAGTCTTCAACGGCATGGTCGGCCGCTGGCTGGTCAAGCGAAGCACCGACAACCCGTACGACGACCGTCGTTGGTACGAGCGGTTGACGGGTCGGCGGCGGTACAACTCGCGAAAGCATCCCAGCGATTTCGTCGATGCGCTGCCTCCAGAACGGCGCGACGGGGTGCGCTTTGCGGCCAGCGCGTGGGGAATCGACGAGCCTCCTGCGGCGCTTGTGACCCGCTCGGACGCCCTCATCGAGGGGAGGGTCGACACGGGGCTTTCGGGCGACGATCGCTTCGACGTCTCCGTGGTGCTCCCCGATGCACTGCTGGCAGAGCCGCTGTCAAGCGCTCCCGTTGCCATGAAGCGTGCGGGCGCAAAGCCTTTGGTGGCACCGCCCGCTCAGCCACCGCCGCCCGCTCCGGCGCCGCCGCGCAAGCCCGCGCAGCCCGCGGTGGTCCCGCCAGAACCGCAAGCTTCAGTGTCGGAGGTAAGCGCTGAGGCCCTTGATGCCAGCGGCATCGATCAAGCCATGGTGACGGGCCTGCTGCGCCTGGGTTTGCTCGAAGAGATCAGGCCCGGGGTGTACGTCAAAGGTCCTGGGCGGGCGATCCCGGTGCCCAGGAATTTTCGGGTGAAGCGCAGTCGGCAGTCTTGAAGCTTACGGTGCCTCGCATTCCGTGCCGCAGGATTCCAGAATGCAGGTCGGGGTAGATCCGCCCGGCGCGGCCTACACCGTCGGGGGCCGTGGCCGGTTGTTTCACCGCGCAGCGAGAACGGCTGCGGTGCGTCGTGGTAGCTTCGGCGCTAGGATGCACGCCACGACCCTCCCGCCGGGACGGCTGATTTGCCTGCCCTGCCGATACAACGCGATGCCCCTGCGCAATCGCGTGCCTGTGAACTGACACGCCATGGTTGCGAACGATCTTCCCCCGGGGCTCCACGCCCAACTCGTTGACCACGACGACTCCCTCCGCGTCGCGATCTGGTTTGAGCGCGCTGGGCAGCCCATGGAGTTCAAGGAATTTCGGAGGCTTGCTTCCGAGATCCCCTTTCAGCACCCCCGCGCGATCTCAACCTCGCATCCGCCCGCTGGGATCCCCGAGACATGGCCCAGGGACAACCTTCACTTTGTGCTCCCCGCGTTAGGGAATTATCTTCCGATTCCACTCCCTGGTCTCGCCCCGGCGTGGGATCTCACCCGCTTCAAAGTCGGCGCACGGGTCATCCGTGATACCACCTACGAAGTCCCCGTATGGCTCGTCCCGGCTGAACACTCCCACGTCGTCCTCCGGAGGTTTTTCAGAGACCATGTGACCGCCGCGGGGCCTGGCTTCGCCTCCCCTGGCGTCTACGCCATCCTCGATTTTCTGGACTTTATTGCCATGCGGCTGGCCGAGGGACCGATCCTTCCCGTAGTCGTGCCCCTTCCGGCTCCCGCCTGGGATGCCCGACGGGTCAGTGCACCGGCACATTCCATTCGCTGGACGGCGCCCGTCGGACTTGTGGAACTTCATCAACAGTTTCTGCGGCTCCGCGCTACGAAGTACATCTTCGCTGTCCTCGCCGCCCCGTTGTTTGGCCGCACCGAGTGGGTGTTGCCTTCGTGGGCCACCGACAGTTTGCCGACTCGCTTCGCGACCTTTGTCATGGACATTCTGGACGGCGCGATCCGTCGCAGTGGCATCGTGCCCGAGGCCCTGGACCCCGAAGTCCTCCGCGCGAACTTCATGTCCGGGTCACTCGCGAGACTGCACCAGGATCACGGAAACTGCCTGCATTCACAGCACCCGTTGTTTCAACCCGGGGCAGCCCCCGAGGGTCATCTCCATGGCGTGCTGCACTCCACGGCCACACCCGACGGAACCCATGGGTGGGAGATGGAAATCGGCGTGCTCGGCGCGAACAAGCGCTTTCTCCCCCTCGAACGGATGCTCGCGGACGGCACGCTCCATCACGCCCTGGTGGAGTACGACGGCGAGACCTTTCGGTCCCCGGCGTCGATCATCGAACGCGACTGGTCGCGGCTTGATACCGAAGCCCTGGGGTACCTCCGTGCGCCCGAAGTACTCACCGGTCGGATGGACCTTTCGGAGCGTGCGGGACAGGCGCTGCTCGACCAGGGACAATGGCCCGGCGACGCGAGCGCTTTGCATCGGTGGCGACGCGATCGGGGCGTCCTCGGCAAGCTCAAGATCACCCCGGCGTTTACCGTCGCGCCCGCACGGCAGGGCGCCGCGAGCTTGACGGTCCATTGGGAACTCGCCGCGGGGGATGACGAACCCTCCCTGCACGCCGCCCGCTTTGTTCCAACGTTTGAGGTCCTGGTCGGAGACGAAGCGATCCCTGAAGAAGAAGCGAGGGAGATTCTCAAAGACGGCGCTGCGGCTTTTGTGCGCGTGCACGGCAGGGTGGTTGCCCGCGAAGATCTCTCTGCCGCAGTCGAACTGCTGGATGCCCGTTTGAAAGTCTTGCGTCGACTCGACGAGCCCAGCGGCGTCTCATGGCACAGAGTTGTCGAACTCGATGACGCATGGTCCCTGGAGCAGACATCGGCTGCGATGCAGACGGTATTCTCCGAGCGCTGGGAGGCGATGCTGTCAAAGCTTCGGGATGGTGCGGGTGTCCCCAAGGTGTCTCCGCCCAAGGGCTTTGTCGGGACGCTGCGACCGTACCAGCTCCGTGGCCTCGCGTGGCTGGCCTTCATGGTCGAAAAGGGCTTTGGCGGATGCCTTGCCGACGACATGGGACTCGGCAAGACGGTGCAGGTGCTCGCGTTGCTTGCGCTTCGGCGCGGGAGCCCAAAGGGCCGGGAGCGCACGGACCTGGTGGTGTGTCCGACGGCAGTGGTGCTCAACTGGGAGCGGGAGGCGCGTAAGTTTACCCCGGGACTCAAGGTGTATGTTCACCAGGGCGCGGGACGGGCAGCCGCGGCCGAAGACCTGCTCGCAAAGGTCAAGGCCGCCGATCTCGTGGTGACCAGCTACGCACTCGTGCGACGGGACAAAGTGCTCTTTGACGCGACACCCTGGGGAACCGTGGTGGTGGACGAAGCGCAGAACCTCAAGAACCCGGATGCGTTGCAAACCCGGGCAGTGAAGGCACTGCAAGCCACGGCAAAAATCTGCCTCACGGGCACGCCGGTCGAAAACCGTTTGCGGGATCTATGGTCCATCTTTGATGTCGCCCTTCCGGGATTGCTTGGTGGGCCCACCCGCTTCGCGCGGACCTTTCAAGCACCGCTGCGTGCGGGAGAGCCCGGCGCCATGCAGAAACTCACACGCCGGGTGAGTCCCTTTCTCTTGCGACGCACCAAGGCCGACCCTGGCATCGCTGCGGATCTCCCTCCCCGGCAGGAACAAGACACCTACTGTGACCTCACCCGGGAGCAGGTGGCACTGTACCGTGCGATGACCGACGCGACGCTGGGGGGAATCGTTGGCAAGGACGGCATCGCCCGCAGGGCGCAGATTCTCACTGCGCTCCTGCGCTTCAAGCAAATCTGCAACCATCCTGAAAACTTTCAGAAGGACACGCCCGCGCGACTCTTTGGCCGCTCGGGCAAGCTCGATCGGGCGATGGAACTGGTCGACGAGCTTCTTGAAGAAGGGCAGAAGGTGCTGGTGTTTACCCAGTTTACGGAGATGGGGAGAATCTTGCAGCGGGCGATCGCGGAGAAGTTTGATTTCGAGCCGGATTTCTACCACGGCGGGCTCTCTGCGGGCGACCGCGAAGACATCGTGGCGAGCTTCAATTCCACCGAAGGTCCGCCCGTGTTGATCATCTCGCTCAAGGCAGGCGGTACGGGGTTGAACCTTACGGCAGCCTCGGCCGTGATTCACTACGACCGCTGGTGGAACCCCGCGGTGGAAGACCAGGCGACGGACCGCGCCCATCGCATCGGGCAGACCCGCAAAGTCAACGTGTACAAGTTTGTCACCCGCGGCACGCTCGAAGAACGAATCGTGGCGATGCTAGAATCCAAGCGAAATCTCGCAGCCAAGGTACTCGGGACATCGGACGAGTCGTGGATCACCGAGATGGACGACCAGGCGCTCCGTAGCTTTCTCTCGTTTGACGATGCAACGGAGGAATCATGACGGACGACCCGCGTGCGCTGCGTGCCGAGATCACCGGAATTACCCAGGGCCCACCGCAGCAGCGGTACGCCATCGACGGGTTGTCATTTGGCTCGGCGACCTTCGCGTTTGGACGCTCGGGACACTTCGCCCATGACGTCCTGACCCTGGAGCTTTCTCCCGAGTCGGTGGCGGTTTCGATCGCCGTCGAAGGAAGCGACAAGGCCACCCTCGAAATGAACGTCGATCGTGGGCGGGCGTACGGCACCCACGGCGAGATCTTTACGGATGCGGTGTACGACGGATTGCTCCCGTTGGTTGTGCAGCTTCGGCTGTACGCCAACGTCGGATGGCTCGGTTCGGACGAGCCTGTCGGCGACGGCAACAGCCCGGAGGCCGCGGCGCTCTCGACCCTGCGTGCCGCCCGGCGGGAGAGACTCTGGCCCACCGAAAGGGCTTACACACCCAAGTTCTGCAAGCACTGCACGGCGTTTCGTATGGAGGCTGCAGAGCGCGCGATCGTGGCAGAACTCGCCGAGATCGACGCAAAACTCCGCATGGCCCGCCATCGCATGGATAACGGGGCGATCCGACGCTTGAAGCTCCGTGAGAATGCGGTGCGCAGCCGCGCGAGCTTTCTTACGGTAGCCAACGATTTGTCTGCGCATTGCCCACACATCGCGTGGTTCAACGAGGCGCTCCGTGCGCTGGTCGCGCGTTACCCCGAGATTGCACTGGTATCCCTGGGGCTGATCGAGCCTGCCACGGCGCTTGACCCGCCGCGCTTTGTGCTCGCACACGAAGTCTTCACGGGAATCATCGGCCGCTGGCTGGTCAAGCGAGTCGGGAATTCGTACGTATTCGGCAGGTCGTACGAACCACGGAACGGTCGTCGTCGCTATGCGTCTCGGAGAATACGTAGCGAGCACGCTGATGCGCTGCCGCCGGAACTGCGTGACGGGGTGGGCTTTGCAGCGACGGCGTGGGGAATCGAAGAGGCTCCCGCGGGCTTGTTGGCTCGGTCGGATGCCGCCGTCGAAGCGCGGGTGGACCTGGAGGTCTCGGGCGACGATCGACTCGACGTGTCCGTGGTGCTCCCGGACGACCCGCGGGTGGAGCCCATCGCAGAAGCCACAGCGCTAAAAAAGCGCACGAAGGCAAAGTCGAGCGCGCCGACGTCACCCGCGAAGGCGACGCGGCGCAAGGCGACCCGCGGCGAGGCTGAGAAGAAGCCTGTCCGGACGGTGCGCGAGCCGGCGGCGACGATCGCGGAGATAAGTATTGAAGGCATGCGGGCGTTTGGCGCTTCGGACCAGATGATTGCGAACTTGCATCGGCTCAATGCGCTGGCCGAGGCCATGCCCGGCGTGTTCAACTTCGTCCCAGAGTTTCTCGCGTCCCGGGCCCCTCGTAAAAAGAAACGGCGACGCCGGTAGTGGCGTGGTGTTGCGCAGTCACCCGGCGCGGTTGACGGACGCACCGTCGTCAAAGACGTGAACGAACAATCCGCTACGGAGTTTGGGCTCAAACCATGTGCTCTTGGGCGGCATGAGTCTGCCCGCGTCGGAGACCGCAAGAAGCTGGTCGATGCGTGTGGCGTGCATCACGATGGCCGCTGACCAGCCCTCGGAGTCTACACGCCGGGTGAGTTCGTCGATGCCGCGAATGCCGCCGACAAAGTCTACACGGGCGTCCCTCCGCGGGTCGGTGATGCCAAACACCGGCCCGAGAAGTTGTTCCTGGCAGAGCGAGACGTCGAGCGATGCGACAGGGTCCGCTGGATCGTACGTTCCGTGACGTACCCGTCCGTGCAGCCATTGGCCACCCACATAGATCCCAAAGGCACCCGGAGCGCCCGGCGATGGATGTGCCGCCGGGGCGAGATCCAGCACGGCTCCTAGGGCCGCAATGAGTTGCTCCGGGCCACGCCCCATCGCATCCCGCACCAGTCGGTTGTACGGCAGAATCTGCAACTGGTTGTCTGGAAAAACCACGGCTGGAAAGACTCCGTGCGCGCCCGTTTGCCCGGCACGGACACGGTGTACCCGCGAGGCCGCGGCGCAGCGATGGTGTCCGTCGGCGATGTACATCCGCGGGATGGTCTCGAAGCGCTCGGAGACCTGACGGCTCATCACGCCATCCATCACCCAGAGGGTGTGCTCGACGCCGTCGGCGGCGACGAAGTCGTAGACGGGCTCTTCGCGGGTCACGTTCGCCACCCACCCATCGATCACCCCATCGGCGCGGTAAGCGAGAAACACCGGCTCGTCGTGCGCCCCAAGGATGTCAATATGACGGGTGCGGTCGTTTTCTTTGTCGGCCCTGGTGTTTTCGTGTTTTCGGATGTCGTCGCGGTCGTAGGCGTCGACCGAGACGCATCCGACCACGCCGACCTGGCGGTGATCTCCCATGCGTTGTGCGTACACGTACATTCTTGGGTCAGGGTCGGCGACAAGAACGCCACGACGACGAAGATCATCGAGCGCACGACGGGCTTGGAGGTACACCGGGCCAGCGTGCTCGTTGATCCCCGCGGGGAGGTCAATCTCGGGGCGGGTGACATGCAAAAAACTATTCGGGTTGCCCTCTGCAAGAACGCGGGCTTCGACGGTGTTCAGCACGTCGTAGGGCGGGGATGCAACCCGCGCAGCGGACGCAGCGGTCGGACGCAGTGCGCGAAAGGGTTTCACGACGGCCATCAGTTCGCCTCTCAGTCATTGGGTTGAGGATCATCCGCCAGGGCCTGTCCGATGTCCGACAAAAGATCGTTGCCGTCTTCGCAGCCGACGGACAAGCGTACAAGTCCACCGGAAACTCCCATACGCTGGCGCTCAGCGTCTGTCACCCTGGCCAACGACGCAGGAAACTGCACGAGGCTCTCGACGCCGCCAAAGCTTGTCGCAAGGGTAAACAACCGTAGTCTCTCGACAAAAGTGCGCGCGGCCGACACGCCGCCTCGGAACTCGACGGAGACCACGCCGCCAAAGCCCCGGTACTGCGTGTGCGCCCACGCAAAAGCCGGATGCGAGGGCAGCGAGGGGTAAAGCACCCGCGCCACCGCGGGGTGCGCTGACAAGAAAGACGCGACCCGCTCGGCGTTGGTGTTGTGCCGCTCCATTCGCAGGCCCAGTGTACGCAGTCCCCGATCGATCAGCCAGGCGTCAAAGGGTCCAAGCACGGCCCCCATGACCCGAACGAGTGCCCACGCCGCATCGACAAAGGTCGCCCGTCCGACGATCAGCCCGCCCATGGCGTCGCTGTGACCCGCGAGGTACTTGGTCGCGCTGTGGGTGACCACGTCGCAGCCAAGTTCGAGAGGGCGAAGATTGTAGGGCGTGGCGAGCGTCGCGTCGACAAGGGTGGTGGCGCCACGGTCTCTTGCCAGCGCAGCGACGGCTTTGAGGTCTACGATGTCCAGTGTGGGATTGGCCGGACACTCGACAAAGACCACCCGGGTGTCAGGCCGCAGCGCACGTTCGAAGGCCGCTGTCGACGGCCCGTCCGCAAAGGTCACGGTGATGGCCATCCGCGGGGCGATCGTACGCAGAAAGCTCGTGACTTCGCCGTAGACCGTACGCGCACAGACCACATGCCCGCCATCCGGTAGCGCGGTCATCAAGGCGAGGGTGTTGGCGGCCATGCCCGAGGCTACGGCAAGCGCGCGCTCGGCGCCTTCAAGCAACGCGATGCGCTCTTCAAGCGCGGCTACGTTGGTGCCGCCGAGGCGACGGTAGAATTCAGGCGGCTGGACGACGGAGACAAACTCGGCACCGGACTCGACGGAAGGCCACCGCCAGGTCGTCGCGAGGGTGATCCCCTGGGCTACTGCCGCGGAATGGCCCACCGGGCCCGCGTCGGAGTGCGCGTCGGGCAACGACCCGTGAATCGCGAGCGTCTGAAAGCCAGAATGTGGTGTCGGCCGCGCCACGTCAGGGGTTCCAGTACCACACTCGCCTGCTGGGGAAGTACCTCGCGGACGGCACTCGGCAGCCCGCGAAGGCGGTGACTATCCGTGCGCGGGCACAATCTGCGAAGGAGGAGGGATTCGAACCCCCGGAAGGCTCACACCTTCAACGGTTTTCAAGACCGCCGCCATCAACCACTCGGCCACTCCTTCATCGGATGCCGTATTTCTGCCGGGCATCGTACACCCGAAGCGATGAGCGTCTCCAGCAACCCGAGCGAGGACGAGACCTTGGACCTACGCCAGCGAGATTGGCAAAAGCCCCTGCGGGGGAAGGATCATCCCCCAGGGCGATGCCACGACGGTGGAGCTGACCGGGATCGAACCGGTGGCCTCATCAATGCCATTGATGCGCTCTCCCAACTGAGCTACAGCCCCGTCTACGACAGGCACGAGTTTCTACCGTCTCGCGTTTCGCGGGTCAACTCCCAATCGTGGGAACTACGAGATGCGCAACCCGCTCGCACTGACGTCGCGGATGGATCGGCACGCGAAGGGGATTTGATTGCTTGCGTCGCGCGACGCTCCGATGTGGCGCGCTTGGAGGGCGCGGCGGCTTTAGCCGCAATGCCGGTCAGTTAGCGTAGGTCAAGCCCCGTGGCACTTCTTGTATTTCTT
>VFSW01012300.1_pt1 | contig 11963 bp, 13 predicted proteins | sample 5358111 | NCBI WGS metagenome assembly VFSW01 (sample SAMN11554181, study PRJNA540505) | mine drainage metagenome | isolation source: sediment from site ElyBrook_90M | place: USA: Ely Copper Mine, Vershire, VT | collected 2017 | reverse complement strand
GAAGAGGTTGATCCCAATGCACGCCGCAGAATCAACTCCGGTAATGTTGTAAGGAGATCCGTCGCCATCCTTGGCCCATGCAGACCCTGTATAGAATCTGGCCTTGTCAGCTCCGTTGACTGCCATCAGATAGTTAGCCGCCGTCGTAGCGACGTTGATGTATTGCCAGCGACCGTTGGTCAGTGTTGATACGTCTGCGGCTCCGATGGCCCCGCCCGCAGTGATGTTGTATATTCTTGCGGTCACAGCCGCGCCAGCATTCGCGGAGAACAGCTTGTTGCTGCTGCCCCCGTAGTAATTCATGATCGTTTCGCTCTGCACCGTCATGCCGGTGGCAAACTGGGAATGACCGTAACGCAGCGCAACACTGGTCGTCTGCGGGAAGTAATTGAGCAACGTCACCGCGTCCAGTTCGCTCATATCGGCGTAGGAGTCACGGGCATTCCAGCCCCCGACCGGCCCCGGCACGGAGACGATTCTGGTCTGTGGACGCGGTTGTTTTACGCCTGCTGCCATATCGGTTGCTTCAGTCGCCAGAAATCATACTTCTCCCACACATGGGGCTGTCGGTAGCTGTCCACGATATCCTGAAACTCGCCCTCGGTGAACGAGCAGTAGTCGAGGAAATCGTTAAGATGCTTCTTGGGAAACTCGCCATCGAACCGCTGCACAAGAGCAATGCCTTCCTCCCGCGTAATCTTGCCATCCCTGATTTCGTGGGCCGCGTCAGAAGTCGCCCGTCCGATGCCGAACTTGATGTAGCCCATGTAATAATGGAACCCATCAAGACAGTCATCCACGCTGGCATACTTGGAGTAAGTCCCTTCGGAGCGTTCCGTGTTCGGGACAAATCCCGTATGTTCCGCACAATAGTAGAAGTTCTCCTGCGGGTCCCAAAACTTGTAGTAGCCCATGAAGTGAATCTGCGTTTCGTTCTTCACGATGCTTTCGTATGCGGGTGCCATGAATGGCCTGAGATCGGCCTCCGATATTCCGTGTTTCGTCCAGAACTCCGGCGGCAGACCAGAGAAATAGTGCTTATCGTGGTCGGAAATATCCCGGTCAGGGCGGAGCGCGTTCTTCATGTCGCCGCCGTATTCAACCTCGCCATTTTCCCCGTACATGATAAGAGGAACACCGTAGCGCACGGCCACCTGCAGAGGAAAATTTGTCTGCCCGTAGATAAACGGCTGGAACGGGTCGCCAAGGTGTTTGGTGGAGAGGGCGCAGAGTTTTTTGGTGACGACTCCGCTAGGTTTGCCGAGGAGGTTATCAAACCCTGAGTCGATAAATGAATCAAGATTCCTGCGCCCGATCTCCGTAGCCTTGAGTGGTGCCCACGTCACCGTAAGCGGGTTCATGCTATACTTGTACTTCAACTGGTGCGCGACGAAGCCGGAATCCTTGCCCCCACTGGAGGGCACAATTACGTCATACTCGCCGTTGCTGCGCCGGTGCTTATCGCAGAGCGCCTTCAGTTCCCGCTCGCGCTCATCCCAGTCAATCTTGGTGCGCTTGTATTCTGCATAGTTACAGGCCGAGCAGACACCATGCGCGTCAAAAGTGATGCGCGGGCGCTGGTTCGAGATCGTGCAGCGCACGCAATACCTCACCTGTTGGGTGGAGGACAAATCTGTATGGGTTTGAGACAATGCCTTTTGATCGCGCCCAGACGGCTCAAATTTGCCCCCCATATCAAGTTCCATAACCTGAATCCGGTATATTCGCCATGCTGATTAACACCTCGCTCATGCGCGGGGCCATCGAAAGTTTCGGACTTCCCGCGTCGTTCGCAATCGCAATCTGCTTCTGCGAGTAGAACTGAGGCCCGTAAGGATCAGCCCATGCCTTCGCCTGCATGTACTTGCTCTTGGCCCCCAGCACCATCAGCGTGTCGTTGAACATGCAGGTGTCCGTATCGACCGTGAAGCTCGCCTTGTCCGGCGTTGGCCCAGCAGCGGCGGCGGAAGCCGAAAGCACCCACTGGTTGCTGACATACTCGAACCCGATGTAGTCTGCAATGCCGGAAGGGGGCCATATCTGGAAGTAGCCACCCAACACCCGAAACCGCATCCGGGGGCCGGTTGAGATGTATCCGGATTTCAACCACTGCCACTGCTGCCCCGTCTCCGGCCCCAGCATCTCCCAGTGCCGCGACTTGTCCCAGTCCGTGTTATCGATCAGCCGGTCATAGTCTGAAGGCATCGCATACTGAGTCTGCGAAAACGTGAGGGAAACCGCCGTACCGCTGGCGCTTGCTGCCTGCGACAGAACAACCGTGGTGCCGGAAGCCGATACCACGTAGGTATCCTGGTTGATGCCAGTGCCAGTCACCATAAACCGCGCTGATAGCCCGACGATGGATGACATACTGGTAATCGAAGTGCTGGCGTTTGTCACGGTGCCGGTGTAGGTGTAGAACACCGTCGTAGTGCGGTATTCCTTGGTAATCGTCTGCCAGTCATGCTCGCGCTGTAGCTCGTAGCCAACCGCGTTTGTCAGGGCAAGCAGTTGCACGACCTCCTGCGTCGTGTTGCCGATTACCGTGGCCGGCGCGGACAGCGATAGTTCGTTCGCCGTGCGATCAACTAGCTGGAGCAGGGTTGATGCCATCTGGTTTCACCTTTTTCGCTTCCCGCGCTTTTTTCAGTCTGTCGCCAGCCGCCGCCCGCTGTTCGGCGCTCCAGCCCTTCTTTTCCTTCTTCTGAGGTTTCGCGGCCACCATCGCGGTCAGGTCGGCAATCTGCTTCTTCAGCGCCTCGATGTCCTCTGCCTGTTTTTGGGGCAGCGCGGTATCGTTTGCGGAAGCCAGGTAGGCTTGCGCTCTCGCCCGCAGCACATACGGGGCCATGCCTCCAATGCCCATGCCGAGAGCCTGCAGCATAATGTCGGAAGCCGCCGCAATGTTCTCCACCGTGTTGAATTTCAGACCGCGCAGATTTTCAACGTCTGCCGGTGACAGGATAGGCCATTGGGTAAGCGGCGTTCCGACTTCGCGCGAGTCGCCTCCTTGCGTAGACTGGAAGTATGCCCACTGCTTGGAAAACCGTTGCTTGTGTTCTTCTCGCACCGGGATATCCATCTTGAGCAATGTGCTGCCTGCCGGATAATACTCGCAGTAAATCCGGTCCTCGAAGATCGGCCTGCCCTGCTTGTTGGTTTCAAAATTGTTCTGCACTGCGCGCTTGTAGAACCTCGCAATCATTACCGAATCCGGGTCCATCGCCCCTACGAACTGCTGGTTATTTACGTCTGATGCAAGCATGTGAATGCTCTCCTATAGTTGCGACCAGAGGATTCTGGCCTTTTGTGCCGCTACCTGCCAAATCTGCTTTGCCCTTGGTCCTTCGTCCGCATGAACGTGCATCGCACGAGCGAGATGCGGGATCAGCCCGTCGCCGTGTACGACGACCTTGATACCGCATAAATCCCGCAGCGCAGGAACCAGAATCTTGAAATCTTCTGCCTGCTGCGCCATCCACGGAGCGCACCGGAAAGCCCGATTGTTGGCCATAATGTGCATCATCTTTTCATCCGTGGTGCTTTTCCTGATATGCGTTTCTCCGTTAAGAAATGAGCTATCGCCACCCCAAATATGAATTGTGGTGTAGCCCATGGTGGGAGCTAAAATCATTGCCCTTGTCACCGCTGCGGTCCCGCCCGCAACCATCGGTTCCATCTTTCCGTGCTTCGTAAGAAGCTCTGAAATGTTCGTGTCGCCCGCTGCGTGCCAGCAGACCACGCGGCAACCTTCCAATATTTCAAATGCCTTCGGAGGGCAGCGAGAGGCGATCAAATAGGTTATATCCTTGTGCGGAGTCAAAAATTCAAGCATCAGAGGATCAGCATCGAAACACATCATATATTTAGGGACAACCCCCCTCTCTAAAAGGAACTGACTGGAAGCGTTACAGGCGATGATGTCGCAATCCATGTCCCGCAGACTTTTCCAGTTCTCCTTTAGAGAGGGGCCGCTTCCAACCACGGAAACGGCTCCTGACTCCGTGCCGACTATATCGCTGTAACTGATGTAATCGCGTTTGAGGGCCGACTCGATGTTGCGGTCTATATCTTCGACCGTATTGGCGAGGAAGCTCTTGACACGCAATTCCACCCAGGGGGTTTCTTCGCCCCCATGGGTAATCACAGGATAGTCGTTCATGCTTAGAGCGACGGAACGCCGGTAACGAGCGCGGTGCGCGGGAACGTCAACATCAACCCCTGCACAACGCTATTGGTCGCGCTATTGGCCGACTGCCACATGAAAACGCCCGCCGCCGTAGCACCAGCCGCCATCAGCAGAGAAGTGCCGATGACCCCGAGACTGCCGTATCCGACCTGCGCCGGAGGGGCGAGAGAACCGGTCACCAGTGCATACAGGTTAGAGCCGCGTTTTGCAACGAAGCCGTAACTTGCAGCGCTGATCGTGAACTGTGCAACACCGATACTCGCGCCTGCCGTTGCCGCAGCAGCATACGCGGCGTTCAGCAGGTTGGCAGTGCCTTGCGGGGCGATGTAGACGAAAGCCCCGGTGGTAATCGAGGCGGTAGCAATGACATACGTCCATTCGCTATCGTCTGACCCAATTACCTTTTGATTCAGCGTGAAAAGCTGAGTCGCAGAAGCGTTGTTCAGATCAACGCCTAACGTGCTTGAAGTGGAAAAAGCCATAATGAATCTCCTAAGAAGCGATCAGGACGCCGGAAAACTGCGGCCCCGAACTGGTCATGTTGCCGGCCCAGCCGATGAGCTTCACCACGGCGTCTTGATTGACGCTTTGGCGCTCGCCACCGATGGGAACAAAGTTGCGATCCTTGTGAGGACGGAAGAAGATGTAGTTGGTATTCAGCGCCCAGGCATGATTCGCCGTCTCGCCCGAAGTGGACTGAGACGAACTCACCGCACCTGAAATACCGCTTCCCAACACCACATCTGACGCCATGCCGCCGCCGTAGAACTTGAGTTCCGGCCCGAATCCCGCGCCGGCGCCCCCCGAACCGTCCGAACTGGTAATCCGCTGGATCGCTTGGAGGGAATTGACGTAGAACCCGTAATAGTTGGCGTCATGCACCCACAGGTCCGGCTTGTCCGAACCGCGAACGCACCGCAACGCAAGAGTGGTCATGTATTGCTGGATGTTTGCCGCCGAGACTGCCGCCCCACCGTCTGTCGTGCCGCGATAGTACTGCGAGCGCCAGAAGGAGAACGAAGCACGGGAAATCCCGCCATACGTGCCGGTAGTCGGATCGTCAGGCACCGCTGCCGCAAGACCCGTGACGTTCTTGGATGAATTCCCAGTCCCGTCTTGATACAGGTCGTAGTCCATGCGGTTTTGCAGTTGCGCTTCAGCGAGCTTGACACGGCCTTCCAGCAAGTCGATCAGAGCTTCCTTGCCGGAATTCTGGAGGACTTCCAGACCGGACATCGAGACAGCACCGGCATACTGCGTGAAATTGAACTGCGCGGCACTGATCGAGCTGTTCGGCGCGATGTTCAGCACCTCATACCCGCTGTAGCTGTTGACGTTGATCGTCGAGGAATCGGTGTACATGATTTCTTCCAAAATCACGTTGCCGCCTGAGACGGTACGCACATTGCCCTTCGCTTTGAGGCGGCGGAGAAGCGCGTTGTTGTTCGTTACGTTGTCCGCGAGTTCTTCGCTCCGCGATTGGATCGTGGTGGCGATAATGTCGCTGACTGCACTGTTTGCAAAAGCCATGTTTGGCTCCTATGAATGAATTAGACTCGTCCGCCATCAGAAGCATGAGCCTCGACTGCCGACTCGACTGCTGCGCGGATACCCTTGGCCGCCTGCACCACTCCCGCGCCCGGTGTTGCCGTTCGGGGGGAGACTGCTGCGGCCTTCGCCTGTGCTACTTGCCTCGCTTGCGCTACCTGGACTGTCTTTTGAGAGGCGGCTTGTGTTTTCGCCTGCTCGGCCTGCCAGATGTCGTCGTGCATACGAATGGCTTTGTCATAGGCGCTTTTCAGGTCGGAGGCTAAGTTGGCTTCAAGGAGTTGAGCCATCGTGTTCCTGACCGTTTCGTAATGCGGATAGAGCGGGTGCCCGCTCGCGTCCTTTGATGTCTGGAACTGTTCCAGATCGTTCTTTGCAAACACCTCTGTCAGTTGTTCCTGAACCAGTGCTTTCACATCCTGCGGTGGCGCAGGTGGCTGCAGTTGCTGCTGCATGAGAAATTGCTGCTGCGCGTTGGGGTCATAGAGCGCCTGTATCGGCACCTGATAATCCTGCGCGAGTTTGGCAAACATCTGTAACTTCTGCTGCGGGGAGCCGAACACCAGTTGATGGTGCGCGTTCCCCATGTTGGTTATCCACTGTGCGGGCTGAATTCCATACTGTTGGAGTATGGGCATCAGCGGCTGAATGGCATCCGCCAACGGTTTGACGTTCTCGTATTCCTGCTTGTAAGTCGATACACCCTTGGCGAACTCGCCTTCGCGCTGATTGAGATAATCAGCCAGTTGCGGGTTCTCAGTGGCGATCTTGTTCCACGACTCCCAGTGGTCTTTCTTCCAACTGGAAGGCGGTGGGGTCGCGGGTTTTGGCTGTTCCGCAGCCAATGGAGTTGAGCTTTGCAAGGGGCGCTGCGCTTTGCCGGGAAGAAGTCTCCCCGCCTCGTCGCGGGCGCGCCCTGCGGTGCGACCGGCTTTCTGCTCCGCCGTTTCTTCGACGGGCGTAGCTGCTACGACAGGAGTTTCTGCAACAGGTGTTACCTGCGCCGGAACTTCAGCTTCGACGGTGTTGACCGCCTCTTCAATCGTGTCGCGTAAACTCATGGTTTCTCCATTAAGCGGACAGGAATCCTACCCACTGGGTTGAATTAACAAGGGTGCAGTGCATCGCCGTATAGGAAGCCAGAACCGCGCCCCCATTGGTGGCGATCTGGTTGATCTTCCCCCCGCTATGCGGATACACCCGCAAATCAGCGGTCGTGCCGTTGTAGACCACCTGCGAATCCCCCGGCACCCCTGAATACAGAATGACGCCCTGACCCGTGGTGCCGGTCGTGACGTTGTTCACGTCGGCGGAAATCGCCGTTGCCGTTGCCTGCGTGGTTCCCGCCGCTGTGACTGCCGCATTGACATTGTTGCCGTTCAACGCGCGGGCCTGCCCCGATGAAAAACCGCCTTGCATGACATTTTTAGCGAGTGCCATATTTGCTTCTCCTTTGCTTTTCCTCAACTTGATTCACCCCTCGGATGATCTTCTCCTTCAGCCCCGGCGGTGATTCAAGGGGCGGACGGGGCTTCGATAAACTCGAATCGTTGCCGACTTCAACGCACCCATGATCTCTCAGATGTTCCCGATGTCGGGAGCGGGAAGTTATCTCGCGGCCGTCGATCATGGATATATACGGCTTAATATCTCCTATGATGTGAATGTCAGAACGAGGCTCCGGCGTGTAGTCATCATTGACTTCCACCAGATTCCCGTTTTTCAACTGGATGTAACGCTTTCTCATTACGCAATCCTGTTCACGTACCCGGTGATGTTAATGGCGCTCGCCGTGCCGCCGAATGCCTTGACGAGAAGCGCGTTATTCAAGACCTGTCCCGTGACTATGGGCACCGGGGGCGAATTGGCCGAAATCGAGTAAGCCTTGGTAATATGATCGCCAGGGTCTAGCACCCCGCCCCATTCAATCGTGAGCGTTGCGGCGCTCCCAGTCACGTTCGCCGCCCACAGATACAGTTCGTCAAATGACGAGGTGCCGCTGACCGCCGTGTGAATCGCTGTGCCGGGGGTCGCGGTCGCCACCACAATAATGTTCCTGCCGTTGGTCGAACCGGAGAGCAGTAAGCGTGAGAAGGTAGCCATAAATTAACTCCAAAATGCCGGTCGTGGGCGCGGCTGGAATGACAGTTGCGCGAGGATGGAAGAAGCGTCCCCAAGATAGGCTTGCGGAGCGCCGTCTCTTTGTCGGAAAACGCGGCCCTCCAAGGTTTGATTCGCGTCCGAATTGTCGGTAAAACCCGTTGGTTTCGTCGCAAAGGAGCGTGTTGCCATGTTTTGATTGGCGTCCGACACATCTCCAGGTTGAACGAAGTGCTTGCCGAACGCTTGATTGGCAATCGTGAAACTCGACCCGCCAGCAATCGAACCCACCAGCGTCACCACTTCGCCAATATTCGCGTAGAGGTCTCCAGTCGCCAAATCAATATACAGTGGCGTTGATGGGGTCGGAGTCGTCCCACCGCCGAACTGCAATAGCCCTGGTACGCCGGATGCGCCTCTAACGTCCGCCATTTGGCTTCCTCGGCGCCTGCGCCATTTGTTGCATCCGCTGCTGGTGCTGCATCGTCATTTGCTGATTCTTCATCTGGCCCTGTTGCTGCATCTGCTGGTTTTCCATCGCCATCTGCTGGCCTTCCATCTGGAGCCGCTGGCCATCAATCCCGAGTTGTGCCTGATCGTGCTGCTGCTGCTGCTGCATCTTCTGGCCTTCGATCTGGGCTTTCTGTTTGGCAACACCGACATCCAGTTGCGCCTTCTGCTGCGCGGCCTGCGACTTGGCCTGTTCTGCGGCTACAGCCGGATCGGGCGGAGGCGGCTGCTGCGCGGCCTGTTTCATTTGCTCTAGTGCTTGGTCAATCGTGCCCTCGATATTCTTGGCAACCTTGAACTTGGTGAGCGACCATTTCATCAGTTCCAGCAAAACTGGAACCATCTGCGGAGCAACCGCCGCCACTTGACCTGCGCTCTCCAGAAATCGGGAGATGCCGCCCAACATCTCGACGGCAGCATCTTTCTCGGCCTTTTCGTCCAGTTGCACCAACGAATCCGCATTGACTTCGATCCTGAATGCGCGAAGCGGATTTGGCGAGTCCGCCTCTGGGTTCGTCATGCGCTGCTCACCCAAAAGCAGCATCATGGCCTGCGGAATCAGTTGTTTGTCCGCCTCGGACAACTGCTCCACGGCACCCATCGAAGCAATCGTTTCAGGCGAGAAATGCTGGCAGATAATCTGCGCCTTCAGTTGCAGCATGTCGGTCGCAAACCGCGCCACATCGCGCTTCATGTCGCCTAACCGTAGCCCGACAAAGTTGACCTTCAACTGTTGCGCACCCAACGTCTCGCTCGCTTCGGACTGGCCGCGCACAATGTCGGATATGCCCGTGATCTGGTAGATGAAGTTCATGATCTCGCGCGCCGACTCGAAGCACACCTTGATAGCTTCGTAGATTGGCTTCAAGTCCACCAGATCGAGTGAACCGCCCAGCCCCTTCTTCTCGGCAAACGCAGCGTAATTCTTGACCGGGATCAGCGTGCCGTTCACGCCCTCGGTAAATAGCCGCCCCAGTTCCGGCGTAGCGGAGTCATAGCAACCCTTGACCTGCAACATCTTCACCAACCCGTCGATGCGGTCAGCCAAGGTATCGAGTTCTCTGGCTTGGTCTTGGTAGAGCGCGAAATCAGGCACCGGGACAAGCGTATCGTTGCTCATCGTGGCATACAAAGGACGCGGGCAGGGGAAGAATTCCTGCAGCCCCAGCGGGTCATCGCGCTCGTCCAGCATCTGCTTCTTGCTGCGCGACATCCAGCAAACTTCCTTCTTCTGCTTGTCCCAAATCTCGTAGATGCGCGCCTGCTTCTTCACTTCCTGCTGCGTGAGTTCCTTCCGCTTGTCCTCCGGTGTGGCGTCGTAGGCTAGTTTGGAGGCCACATCCTTTCCAAACCGCTCTTCAACTGCCTCCTCGAACATATATACAACGCGCCAGACGACGAAAACTTCTTCCCAAGTTCGAGCAACATTATGTCCAAAATCGCGCCAATGAACGTAATCAGTCGGCGCACACTCGTAGTCAATCTGTTCCGGCGTATCGGCCTCATCAACGTCCTCCGTGATCTCCAGCCCATCCTCGGGGATTTGTGCCCCGGCCTTGAAATGCGGTTCATACCGCACCCAGGCGGTGCCGCGACCGGGGAGGAACCGATCCAGCACCGCCTGCCGCATGGTGGCGCGGTAGTCAGGGTAATGCTCGATCTCGAATGTCAATGCGCGCTCAAGAATGAGGGACGCCACCCGCCCCACCGGGTCTTGGTCGCGGAAGCGCCGGCCAACATCGGGCTGCGGGACGCGGGAGTAGCAGGCGGGAACGAGCGTGTTGACGTTCGACCAGAGGATGTTGAACTTCGTCTGGTCGTTGTCGATCTTCGCACGTTGTTCGTCGCGGTATCGCTTGACGATTTTCTCCGCGCGATGCTCCCACTTTGAATAGGCTCGCTCGTACGCGGCAATTACGCCATCGTAATAGTTGACCGGCGACTGCGTTTTGTCGGCTTGAGCCATCAGTCAGCCGGATTCCAGAAGAGCGTCAGGTTTACCGCATCGTTCGAGACGGCAATCGTCAATCCTTTCGACAAGTAGGCTGGCACGCGCGTAAACGTGTTCGCGGCAAGCACCATACTACCGAAAACTGGCAAGCCCGTTAAAACCGCAGCCCCAGTCTGCGTCCATAGATTGACCGCTTGGCTCGTGGCAACGCTGCCGACCAGAATGCCAAGCAGCGCCACGGGGTTGCCTGCGCCCATCGTGGAAAGGCCGGATACCGTGACTTGGGTGAAGGTTCCTGTTTCGTTTGGCGGTTGGTACATATCAAATCCTTTGCACTCTGGTTAGGTGTTTATCGTGTTCGTGCCACAAATCGTTGAGCGAGTAACCTGTCGGCATTTCCTCTTTCTCAGGCTCCTTCGCCTCGCGCTGCTCCATGACCTGCGCCCCATAGGTAAACGCATCTCCGTGGTGCGAGGCCCAGTCGTGGCGCGGGTCTTTGCCATACACGCGCAGCACTTCGTCCCATTCGTAACACCACGCGCGCAGCCCATCCAAGCCTTCCTTGCAGGCGCTATCGGCAAACTCGCATCGCTCGATCACGCGGCGCCCGGCGTTGATCCGGTTCGAGATGCTCTCTGCCGGAACTACACGCACGATGTCGGAGCCAAATGCCTTCAGGAACCGTTCCATCGCGCTGTGCCTGCTCTGAAAGGTCTTGGCTTTGGCGTCCTTCGGGAGCCAGATGTGGCCTATCGGGTAGTCTTTCGAGCGCAGGCGCTCGATCCAGTCGTCGGCGTCCAGCCCCCTGTCAGAGTCATGGTCGACGATGGAATAACCCCCTATTTTGGGTTGCCAGAACCACCACGCGGCGGTGTCGCGGAATCCGATGTCGCTGGAAATCTCAATCGGAGCGCCGCCAGGATCAAATCGCACCTCGTCGTTGACCCGGTGCGCGCGTTCGGCCCGCTCGATGTAGCGCCCGAGGATGGCACCGATGAGGGGGGCGTTGAAGTCGCAGTAGAACTCCTGCCGGAAGAAGGCTTCTCCATCTTCTCTCCCGTATTCGCTTACGTACCACTCCAATTCCTTGGCCAGAACCTCCGGCTTCATGGATTTGGTGTCGTCCACCGTTAGCTTTTGGGCGAAAGCGGTAGGGTCTTTCTTCGCGCGCTCGTAGGTAGTCAGGCCGTGGTTGCGCCCGCGAGGCGTGTAAATAAAAAGCTCCAATCCGTCATTTTCCGCGAGGATCGGGCGCAGATAGGCGGCAGCGGACGGGTTGGCCAGCGGCCACTCGCTATATACTATACCGATAGGTGGCGAGCCGACCAAGCTGTTGAAGTTGTCCGAGCCGACCACCTGCCAAGTCGAATCGCAGAATCGGATGAACATCTCGTTTTCGCGGGTAGCCTTTCGCAGTTCCTTAGGGAATGCCTCGTCTATCCGACGCTTCCCGGTATGTGGGTTGATGGCTTCCCAGATCGCCTTTCTGGCCTGCGTGGCCTCTGGCAGCATGTGCCAGTATGTACCGGGGCGCGTAGCCATCGCTACCGAAGTCCAGCGCAGAGCCACCTCGTCCTTGCCATACCTGCGATGCCAGACTGCCACGGCGTTCTTGCCCCCGTTCTCCAGATACCCCCAAAGTGCCATCTGCGGCTCGCGAGGCTT
>VFSW01012299.1_pt1 | contig 11963 bp, 10 predicted proteins | sample 5358111 | NCBI WGS metagenome assembly VFSW01 (sample SAMN11554181, study PRJNA540505) | mine drainage metagenome | isolation source: sediment from site ElyBrook_90M | place: USA: Ely Copper Mine, Vershire, VT | collected 2017 | reverse complement strand
CGATGCGGCCGCGGCCAAATCCACCGCCGCCCAAACCTGCGCCGCCGAAACCGCCGCCGCCGAAACCGCCGCCGCCCCATGGGCCGCCGCCGAGTCCGCCCAGAAACAGCATCGGCCAGAAGAACCGCCCGAACACGAGCCAGATGAAGATCATGATGAAGAAGATCGGGATGCCGCCGCCGTGACCGTGCGGCTGCTGATCCGGCAACGGCTGCGGAAGCGAATCCAGAGCCGAAAGCTTGGCGCCCAGCGCCTGCAGAATCTGCGCGGTGCCGGCCAGCACGCCGTCGTCGTAATCGCCCTTGCGGAAATAGGGCAGGATCGTGTTCTGGATGATGAGCTCGGATTGCGCGTCGGTGAGCCGGCCTTCCACGCCGTAGCCGGTCTCGATGCCCACCTTGTGCGGGTTCTGCGAGACGATCAGCAGGACACCGTTGTCCTTGCCTTTCTGCCCGATGCCCCAGGCGCGGCCGAGCTGATAGCCGTAGTCTTGGATGTCGTCGCCCTGCAGCGATTTGAGCGTGACGACGACGACCTGGTCGCCCGTCTGCTGCTCCATGGCGGCGAGCAGGTTCGTGAGCTTCTGCTGCGTGTCCTGCGAAAGAAGGCCCGCGTCGTCGACGCCGCGCCCGGTGAGCGGCGGCAAGCTGAGCGCCGCGCGCGCCCCGCCCGCCGCCCGGACGAGAGCGCCCAGCGCGACGATGAAGGCCTGCGCGAAAGTCCGCGCGGTTGTTCGCATTAGAATGAGACCTTGGGTGCCGTCTGGTCGGCGGCGCTGCTGGTGAAGGTCTGATAGGGCTTGGCGTTGGGATAGAGGACAGCGGCGATCCAGCGGCTCGGGATCGTGCGTAGCGTCGTGTTGTACTGCTGCACGGCGGCGATGTAGTCGCGCCGGGCGACCGCGATGCGGTTCTCGGTGCCTTCCAGCTGCGCCTGCAGGACCAGGAAGTTCTGGTCGGCCTTCAGTTGCGGATAGGCCTCGCTGACAGCCAGCAGCCGGCCGAGCGCGCCGGACAGCTGCGCCTGGTTCTGTTCGAACTGATGGAACGCCTGCGGATTGGAGAGAATGTTCGCCGGCAGCACCATCTGCGTGGCCTTGGCGCGCGCTTCGGTCACTTCCTTGAAGGTGTTCTCTTCATGTGCCGCATAGCCCTTCACGGTGGCGACCAGATTGGGAATCAGGTCGGCGCGGCGCTGATATTCGTTCTGCACCTGGCTCCAGGCGGCCTTGACTTGCTCGTCCTGCGTGGGCACGGCGTTGACGCCGCAGCTGGCAAGACCCAGACCCACCACGCACAACGCCGCGACGCGGACCGCAATCTTCGTGAACCTGTTCGACATGGCGAACCTCTCCCCGGCAGGCTGAACGTTCCAACGGAATACCATGCCCTCTTGCTTCGGCCGCATCCAGCCATCCGTCAAGACGGCGTCCTCATAAAAAAGCGCCGGAGCGGTTTCCCGCCCCGGCGATGAGCTTGGGATGCCCGCGAGTGTTGGGGCGCGGACAAGAGCCGGGGGGAGCATTAATGCTCCCCTGGCTCTCGCGAAGGGGGGACCTTCGCAGGGCGGGCCCTGGGGGAAAGGCGCCGCCATGACTCTTAGATAGGGTGCGATTTCGCCACTTCAAGAGCGGTAGGCTCACCCTGAGGAGCCCTTTTTGCCCGTCCGCACGCCGTCGCTACCGGCCCTCAGGATAAGGGCAAAAGGGTGCCTCGAAGGGTCAGTAGTGCCAATCCTTGGCTTCCCGAACCAGGAAATCGCGGAAAGCCGCCACACGCTTGGATTGGCGCAGGGCGTCGGCATAGACGAGGTGAACGTCGAAGCTGGGGCCCGGCACGTCCGGCAGGACGCGGATCAACTCGGGGCGTTCGGCGGCGACGTAGTCCGGCACCGCCGCGATGCCCATCCCGCTCAACGCCGCGCCAAGGATACCTGTCACATTGTTAATGCGGATCACGCGGCCTTTGTTGACCGGCCGCGCCATGCGGCGCGTCTGTTCGATCAGCCAGTTCACTTCACGGATTTCCGGCGCCGCCGTCTCGCCATAGCCGATGACCGTGTGCTCGACCAGATCCTCGGCGGTCTTGGGCGCGCTGTGCGCGGACAGATAATCGTTCGTCGCGTACATGTGATAATGCACGGTGAACAGCTTGCGCTGGATGAGGTCGGCCTGCACCGGCGCGCGCATGCGGATAGCCAGATCGGCCTCGCGCTGGGCGAGATCGAGTTCGCGGTCTTCCATCACCAGATGGAGTTCGATCTCGGGGCATTCGACCAGGAATTTCTTGAGTCGGGGAACCAGCCAATAGGCGCCGATCCCGTGGCTGGTGGTGACCTTCAGCGTGCCGCGCGGCGCTTCGCGCACGTTCTTGAGCGCCTCTTCGGCCTGCGCCAGACGGGTCAGCACGTCGCTCACCGCGGCGTACAGCATCTCGCCTTCGTCGGTCAGCGTCAGGCCGCGGGCGTGGCGCTGGAACAGCGGCGTGGTGATTTCGTCTTCGAGGGCGCTGATCTGGCGGCTCACAGCCGACTGGCTGAGCGTCAGCATCTGACCGGCGTGCGTGAAACTTCCCGCCGAGGCCACGGCGTGGAAGATTCTCAGTTTGTCCCAGTCCATCAGTGTGCTCCCGCCAGGAACCGTTCTGCCTCGAGCGCGGCCATGCATCCCATGCCTGCCGCCGTGACGGCCTGACGGAAAACTTTGTCCTTCACGTCGCCGGCGGCAAACACGCCGGGAATGCTGGTATGCGTCGAATCCGGCGCCGTCTTGATATAGCCGGTTTCGTCCATGTCGATCTGGCCCTTGAACAGAGCGGTCGCCGGCGAATGGCCGATGGCGATGAACAGTCCGTCGACGGCAAGATCGCGGGTGGTGCCCGTCGCGGTATTGCGCAAGGTGACGCCCGTGACGCCGCGCGGATCTTCGCCGCCCAGGACCTCCGCGATCTGCGTGTCGTAGACGATGTCGATCTTCGGGTTAGCTTCCAGCCGCATCATGTTGGTCTTGTCGCAGCGCAGGGCGTCGCGGCGATGCACCAGCGTCACATGATCGGCGAAATTGGTGAGGAAAAGCGCTTCTTCCGCCGCCGTATTGCCGCCGCCGACGACCGCGACTTTCTTGCCGCGGAAAAAGAAACCGTCACAGGTCGCACAGGCCGAGACGCCGAAGCCCTGGAATTTCTGTTCCGACGGCAGTCCCAGCCAGTTGGCTTGCGCCCCGGTGGCGATGATCAGCGTGTCCGCCGTGTAGCGCTCGCCGGAATCACCGATCAGCGTGAAGGGCCGCTTGGCCAAGTCGACCGAGGCGATCATGTCCTGCACGAAATTGGTGCCCAGATGCCGGGCCTGCGCTTCCATTTGCTGCATCAGCCACGGGCCCTGGATGGCTTCAGCGAAGCCCGGATAGTTCTCGACTTCGGTGGTGATGGTGAGCTGGCCGCCCGGCTGGAGCCCGGCGATCAGGGTCGGTTCGAGCATGGCGCGCGCCGCATAGATCGCCGCCGTGCAGCCGGCAGGACCGCTACCGAGAATCACGACTTTGGAATGGGCGAACACGGGCTTTTCGCTTTCGTTCCGGACATAAGCGGCGCCTGGCGCGCCAAGGCCTCATGCCCCCGGTTGATATGGTCATCCATATCGGGAGCGCGCGGCAAAACGTCAAGCGCATGCAATCCGATAGAGCAGACATGGGCTTAGGGCGCGCCCAGCGAGTACGGCCAAGGAAACCGGACGACTCATCCTGACGGTTTTCATCCAAGAGGCTGTAGAAATATTATTGCTCATATGGGCCGGGTTGGGTTAAAAGCCGTCGTTTTCAATTTCCGGGGTACCCCGTGGAGCATCACAAGCTCGATTCCATCGACCTACGCATCCTTGCCGAACTTCAGGCCGACGGCCGCATCACCAACGTCGAACTGTCACACCGCGCCAAGATTACCGCGCCACCCTGCCTGCGACGCATGCGCGCGCTGGAGAAGGCCGGCTACATCCTGGGCTATCACGCGGATCTCGATGCCAAGCAGCTCGGCTTCGAAGTGACGGGTTTCGCTTTTGTCGGGCTTGCCAGCCAGCACGATCACGAGCTGCGCGAGTTCGAGGAGCGGGTACGCTCCTGGTCCACGGTGCGCGAGTGCTACATGCTCTCGGGCGAAGTGGATTTCATTCTCAAATGCGTGGCCAAGGATTTGTCGGCGTTCCAGAATTTCATCACCTCGACGCTGACCGCCGAGAAGAACGTCGCCAGCGTCAAGACGGCGCTGGTCATTCACTCCGCGAAAAGCGAACCCGGCGTGCCGCTGGAGATCAAGGGGTAGACGGTTTCTCACAGAGCCGAATTCGCGCTCTCGTCACCCACCAGGGATGACCGGGTCAAGCACGGCCATGGTGACGGACGTGGAGACGAGCCTCCCTTGAGCATTTCTTATCGCGCGAACTTGCTGTTTCGCACGCCGTAAATCAGATAGACCGCTATGCCTACGCCGTTCCAGATGAAGAACAGGTGCTGCGTCAGGCCGGGCAGGCTCCAGAAGAGATAGAGGCAGCCGGCGATTGCCGCCGGCCCCACCAGCCACCACAGCGGCACGGAGAAGACGCGCGCTCGTCCGGGCTCGCGCAGGCGCAGCAGGATCATCGACAGCGCCACGGCGACAAAGGCGCAGAGCGTGCCGGCGTTGGCGAGTTCGGCGATCAGTTTCAGTGGCGCCCAGCCTGCGATGACGGCGGCGACGACGCCGGTGAAGATCGTGACCGCCACCGGCGTGCCGGTTTTGGCGCTCACCTTCGCCAATCTTGCCGGCAACAGGCGGTCCCGCGCCATGACGAAGAAGATGCGGCTCTGCCCGTACATGAAGACCATGACGACAGTGGGCAGCGCGATGATGGCTGCGCCGGCCACGATGGTCGCCCAGAACGGGTGATGCAGGGTGCGCAGGATCAGCGCCAGCGGCTCGGCACTCTTGGAGATGTCGTGCGCCGGCAGGGCGCCGATCGCGGCCGCAGCAACCGCCATGTAGATCAGCGTGCACAGCACCATCGAGCCGATGATGCCGATGGAAAGATCGCGGCCGGGATTGTGCGCTTCCTCGGCCGCGGTCGAAATCGTGTCGAAACCGTAGAAGGCGAAGAAGATCAGCGACGCGGCGGGCAGTACGCCGAGCTTGGTGCCGTCGGACGTCAGCGTGGACCACCCGTAGGGCATGAACGGATGGAAATGCGCCGGATCGAAGGCGGGCAGGGTAAGCACGATGAACACCGCCAGGGCCAGCAGTTTGATGACCACCAGGATGAAGTTCACCGTGGCGCTCTCTCGGGTGCCAACCGCCAGAAGCGTGGCCACCGCCAGCGAGATGGCGATGGCGGGAATATTGATCAAGCCTCCTGCGGACGGGCCGGCCAGGAACAGCGCGGGCAAGGGGATATGCCAGTAGGTGATCACGCCGGCGGCATAGGCCGACCAGCCCACGGAGACGGCGGCACACACCACCGTGTATTCCAGGATCAGACTCCAACCCACGACCCAGGCGATCGGCTCGCCCATGACGGCGTAGCTGTAGGTGTAGGCGCTGCCGGCCGCCGGCATCATCGTCGCCATCTCGGCATAGGCCAGCGCGGCGCAGGCGCTGACCAGTCCGGCGATCACGAAGGAGATGATCACAGCGGGGCCCGCCAGGCCGGCGCCGATGCCGGTCAGGGTGTAGATGCCCGTTCCGACGATGGCGCCGACCCCCAGGGCCACCAGATGCGGCCAGTGCAGCGTCGGCTTGAGCTGTTCGTCGGCATGATTGTCCGTGATGCCGTCGATGGATTTGCGCCTGCCGAAAATGCTCATGGGCCCCCCTGCCGATTTATTTCATTTGGCGGGACGGGAGCGCTTCTGTCCAGCGCACGATCATCCGGTCGAGCGTGGGGTTGCCGTCCAGGAACGATTTGGCCATGGCCCGGACGAAATCCTTGTCGTGTTCGCTCGTGATGTATTCGACAGGCGATTTTCCGTCGATGCGGGCGAGCAGGAACGCCGAAACGAGCCCGGCCGTGCGCCGTTCCAGGCCGTTCGGCTCTTCCCAGTTTGCCGTGGCAAAATACGCATCCTTCAGCGCCGCGAACGAGGCCGCATAGGCGCCGGCATATTCGGGATGCCAGACGCCCTTCAACAAAAGGTGATTGAGGCAGAAGGCCAGATCGAAGGCCGGGTCGCCGTAGCAGCAGGTCTCCGCGTCGAGGAAGACCGGGCCTTCCGGTCCGCGCAGGATGTTCTTGGGGCTGACGTCGCCGTGCATCAGCGCCGTGCGCGCGGCCTCGACGCCCTGCGCCAGCGCGCGGATCGGTCCGGCGACGTCGGGATGCGCCCCGGCGGTGTGAAGAAGGTAGGCGTCAACGCGCAGTGCATGGAACTGCGGACCGTTGGCGAAGGCCCGCGCGATATCCTCCCGCCCCGCGGTGGCCGCGTGAATGCGCGCGACGGCGTCGCCGACCTGCGCGGCAAAAGCGGGATCGATCCGACCGTCGGACAGAAGCGATTTCCAGACCGGATAGTCGTTCGGCGGGAAGAACTGCATGGCGAACAGATGACGCGACCGGTCCTCGCCCAGGATCCGCGGCACCCATTTGGGTTCGATCGCCGCGACCAGCTCCATCCAGGCGACTTCGGCATGGCTGCGCTCGGCGGGCGCGCGCCAGTCCGCCGCCACGCGCAGCTTGGCCAGCGCGCGCTTGACGCAAAAGCTCCGGCCAGCCGCCTGCACGGCGAACACGTCACACGACACCCCGCCCGACAGCGGACGCACCGCGCAGGACTCGTCGTTTCCGATCAAGCCCATATCGCGAAGCGCCGACGCCACGTCGCCGTTTTCGGCGTTCAAGTTCATGTGATGCGGTCTCCGAGGCGGCTCGCAGGGCGCGCCACCCCGTGCCATAATCGAAGACAACAACAAAAGGGAGAGGGAACATGATGCGCCATTGCGTTTTCGCCGCCGTCGCCGCGGTGCTGTTGACGGCCGGTGCCGCCGCTGCGCCGGTGCCGTCCTACATCAAGGCCGCCGTCAGCGATCCGCTGCGGCCGGTGGCCGATACCAAGGTCGACGCGGAGCGCAAGCCCGCCGCCATGCTCGTCTTCGCCGGCATCAAACCGGGCATGCATGTCATGGACATGATCCCGGGCGGCGGATATTTCACCCGCCTCTTCGCCAAGGCCGTCGGGCCGACCGGCTGGGTCTACTCATTCCAGCCCGTCGAGCTGGATCACTTCTTCAAGGATGCGAAGCCGCCGATCTACGCGGTGGCCGCCGAGTACACCAATGTCAGCGTGATCCACGCGCCGATCAACAAGCTGACGGCGCCCGAAGCCCTCGACGTCGTATGGACCTCGCAGAACTACCACGATCTCAAGGACCCCTTCTTCGCGCCGGCGGATACCGCTCTGGTGAACAAGGCGGTCTATGACGCGCTCAAGCCGGGCGGCATCTACATCGTGCTCGACCATTCCGCGCCGAAAGGATCGGGCATCAGCGATACCAACACCCTGCACCGCATCGACGAGGCGGTGGTGAAGAAGGAAGTCGAAGCCGCCGGCTTCAAGCTGATCGGCGAGAGCAATGTGCTGCGCAATCCGAAGGATACGCGCACGCTGAAGGTCTTCGATCCGGCGATCCGTGGACATACCGACCAGTTCATCCTGAAGTTCCAGAAGCCGATGAAGCAGGCGGCCAAGTACTGACCCTTGAACCGCAAACCCGGGAGCAACCTCTCATGCGCGTTTCAGTCGCCGCGGCGTTGACCGCCATCCTCGTTACCGTGCCGGCTCTTGCGCAGATGTCGCCTCCTCCCGAGCGCATCAAGGGTACGATCCTGTCGTTCGCCGCCACGACGCAGACCTTGGGCGTAAAAACCGACGCGGGGCAGACGGTCACCATCGCGCTGCTGCCGGGCGGGCGCGTTATCGCCAATCAGAAGGCCACGCTCGCCGACATCAAGCCTGGCGACTTTGTCGCCTCGGCCGGGCTCAAGAAGGCGGACGGCAAGATACATGCCCAGGAGGTCCGCATCTTTCCCGAAGCGCTTCGCGGGGCAGGCGAGGGTCAGTATCCGATGGATACCCCCAACCGCAGCATGACCAACGCGACGGTGGAGGCCGTGAACGGCGCCAGCGTCTCAGCCAAGGCGGGAACGCTGAAGCTCACCTTCCACGGCTCCGGCAAGAACGCGGCCGGCGAATGTACCGGTCATGCGACAGGGCCGGGCAAGGGCGCCTGCACAGGCCAGACCGAAATCGTTGTCGGACCGGGTGTGCCGGTGATGAAGTGGGTTCTGGGCGATACCTCCTGGCTGGAGAAAGGCAAGGCCGTGTCGTTGCTCGCCATGCGGGGGAACGATGGGAAATTGTCGACACACGGCGTCGTGGTCGAGCACAACGGCGTCAAGCCGCTCTTGTAAGCATGTCCCGATGAGGGGACGGGTCATTCCCGTTGCAGGAAGGAACGCATGACCACGGGGGGGCGGCCGGCTTTGGCCTGACGAGCAGGTCAGCGCCGCCCTGGATACCGATCGAGGACTTACAAAACAGGTCCTAAGGCGACCCGGAACCGAAATGGAGGCATTGCTGATACACGGCCTGTGCCCGCCGCTGCTGGGTCGCGGCGTCGAAGCCGTTGCCGGCCGCGTTCTCGCGGGCCGCCTTGGCGATCTCCCGGCACCAGTCATCGGCCTTGGACGTCTGGACGGCGGGCGTTGCAGCCGCTGCATCGTCGGCGGGGACGGCCGCCGGTGGTGCGTCCTGATCGGGCTGTCCGAACCCGACGTAAGACATCGTTCTGCTCCAATCGGCGTTCGTGCAGCCGGCGAGCAGGAGGCCCGCGAAAAGCGCTCCGACAATACGAATGTTCATTTTTAAGTCGCTTCCAAAAATCGCCGAACCCTAGCACTACTTTCCGATTATGCGACAGGATTGTTCTATTTGTCTTTGCTGTCCGCAAGGTCCGCGAGATCGCGATCGATTTCCCGGTGCAGGGCGGGGCCCTGCAGATGCGCAAGCAGGCAAAATAAGGACGTTGCAGCAAATCCGCGCATGTTCAGGGCTTGTTATCGATGTTCCTGTCTCAGCCAGGCATCGATCTCGGGCAGGCGCTTGGCGCGCACCATGGCCGCATAGTCAATCGCCGCTTCGGCTTTCATTGTGGGACGGCGCGCTGTCGCCGGGATATGGGCCGCGGCATAGGCCTGCAGCTTGGGAATGATCGCAGGGTCGTGCGAGTTCGCCGCCAGTTCGGGGGCGAACTCGTTGCGGCTATCGGGTTCGAGTGCGACGTTAATTGCATCGACATGCGCCGCGGCGAAATCGAGCGCCATTTCCGGGTAATAGACGGCAACTGACGCGACGATGGCCGGCCGCACAGTGACAGGGGCCTCGCCGGTCAGGACGATGTCCAGGGCATGGCTTGCCAGGGCGCGGTCATGGGCACTTCCGAGGAGCCGGTAATACTGCCGCTTCTCCAGAGAACTGCGCGTATTCATGGCGAGTGTGTGAAGCTGATCCCAGGTCGCCGCATCGGCATGCGCGGCAACAATCGACAGCACGCTGCTGCGCAGATCGCCGGTCAGGCTTGCCGGATTTTTCAAGAAGGTCGCGAAACGCCGTCGGGCCGCCGCGATCACCGACGGATCGTCGAGTTGGCTTAGCGCCGCAAGCAACTCGCCGCGCAGGAGCGGGACATTGGCGTCCTCGCCGGCTTTCGGCATCCATCCGACCGCCGCGAAAAGCGGCTGCAGCACGTGCAGGCCGTAATCGCGGAACGCCGCCCGCCCGGGCAGGTCGCGATAGAGCGCGTCCAGGCCGGCGATCTGGTCGGCGACATTGGCGAGAATACCCGGATTCATGCCGGCACGCGCCTGGGCGATCAACGCCAGCACGTCGGTCATCGGCTGGTAACCGGCATAGCCCAGGGCCTTTTCGTCGTTGAGCAGGCCGAACTGGTCGATCGGCGACAGCGTGCGGAAATGCGTGGCGATCCTGGCGGAAAGCGTCTTGTCGTAGAGCGTGCGGAAATAGCCGGCCTGTCCGGCATTGACGATCGGTACGGCGCCCTTGGCAACGGCGATGTCCACCGGCTTGCCGCGACTGACCAGCCCGCGCCATTCGCGTTTCGCGCCCAGTGTCTTTTCCACGACGGGAACCTGCCAGACGGTCGGCGTCTTGCCGGTATCGTCGACGGCGAAACGGTCTTGCGTCAGCCGGATGCCGTTTGCGGTCGCAGCCACGCGGATCAGCGGCACGCCCGCCTGCAGCGTGAATTCGTGCGCAATGTCGGTAATCGGCTTCGCCGAGGCCTTGTCGATCGCCGCCCACAAATCGTCGGTGACGGCGTTGCCATAGGCGTATTTCCTGATGTAGGCACACATGCCGTTGCGCCATGCGTCGTCGCCCACGTAATTCTCCAGCATGCGGATCACCGACATGCCCTTCGAATAGGTGATGGTGTCGAAGGCCTCGTTTGCCTGGAAGACGTCGTGGATCGGTTGGATGATCGGGTGCGTGCCGGCGAGCGCGTCGACGCGCATCGCCCGTTCCTTCGCCGCCATGGCCCTGAGCCATACGTTCCAGGTCGGGTTGAAATGGTTCGTGGCCTTGTATTCCATCCACGAAGCGAAACCCTCGTTCAGCCAGATACCGTCCCACCATTGCATGGTGACGAGATCGCCCGACCACATATGCGCCATCTCGTGGGCCACCGTGATGTAGACGTTGCGTTTGTCCGCTTCGGTCGAGATTTTCGGATCGATCAGCAGGTCCTGCTCGAAGAAGAAGATGGCGCCCCAGTTCTCCATGGCGCCGAAGAACTGGCTCTGGCCCGGAGCGGCGATGAGGTCGAGTTTTGGCAGCGGATATTTTACGCCGAAATAGTTCTCGTAATAGGGCAGGATATGCGCCGCCGCATCGAGCGCGTAGCCCGCCTGTTCCAGGTCACCGCGCTTGACGATGACGCCGATGTCGACGCCGTCGACCTTGCGCGAGATGCGCTCGAAATCGCCCAGTCCGAAAAACAGCAAGTAGGAGGACATCTTCGGTGTTTCGGCGAAACGCACGCGCTCAAGGCCGCCGCCGAGCATCGTGCGCGCGGCGATCGGCATGTTCGATACCGCCATTTCGTCCGCTGGCACCGTTGCGGTCAGCGTGAACGTTGCCTTCTGCGCGGGTTCGTCCCAGCAGGGAACGAAACGGCGGGCGTCCGAGTTCTCAAACTGGGTGAACAGCGCCCGCCTCTTGCCCCGCGGCGTGTCGTAATCGAGGTAGAAAAGACCGGCGGCGTTGTCATTGATCTTGCCGGTGTAACCGATCGACAAGGTGTAATTGCCAGGGGCTACGGGCGCCGGAAAGGTCAGCGTCGCGGTCTCCTGGTTCTTGTCGTAGGAGACCTTCGGCATCGCCGCTATGCCCGACAGGGCCACATGCGTGAAATCCAGATTGGCGGCGTTGAGTTCGATCTGCGCGGTCTTCGCGTGCACGTCGATATCGATCTTGACCGAGCCCGTGAAGGTCTTGGCCGACGCGTCGGGCACCACCGAAATATCGTAATGCGTCGGCGTCACGTCGGCGGGCAGCACAACGCGGCCAGGTTCCGCAGACGCGGCCTTCGATGCCAAGACAATCAGAATGCCAAAAGCCAGGGCAGTCTTTTTCATGATGGCCTCGTTGGCGGGCGGGCGTTGGAGTCTGAACAATCCTAGCATCGGTTGCGGGGGAGGGCGGAGTAACATGCACGTGTATTTCACACGGGCATCTGCCATAGGTGAACAAGAGAGCCGCAAATCTTCGTTGCGGCTCCGGCGATGGTTCGCCGGCTATTAGCTGCGACTGTCAGCCGGACCGCCGATGGCACAGGCGGCTTTTCACGGACTGCCCGGTTCACATCCTAGTTTTGCTTCGTGAATCCCAAATGGACCGTGATTTTGTCGCCCACCTTGATGTCTGCGAG
>VFSW01012298.1_pt1 | contig 11964 bp, 10 predicted proteins | sample 5358111 | NCBI WGS metagenome assembly VFSW01 (sample SAMN11554181, study PRJNA540505) | mine drainage metagenome | isolation source: sediment from site ElyBrook_90M | place: USA: Ely Copper Mine, Vershire, VT | collected 2017 | reverse complement strand
CTTCAAAATAGATCAATTCGAGCACTTGCCGCCTCGAATTGGATAGTTCATCGAGCGCCTCCAGCAGATTCTCCGCCGGTTCATTGCCGGATACGCGCTTTTCAACGGGCAGGTCACTTAGACTGGCCATCTCATCCTCGATATCGACAATACTGTCCTCCGGGATGGCGGATTTCTTCATCTTTGCGCGAATGTATTTCCGGCATGTGTTCTGGGTGATCACATGCGCCCAGGGATCAAAGTCTGTGTCGTAGGGGAAATACGCTCCCAGCATGTTGACCGCTGCCTCGGTTGCGCATTCCGATGCAATATCCTGCGTGGCTTCATCGGCTGCGAAGCCTTTTCTGACCAGGAAATTATAGGCCCAGGATTGCATCTGTCCAAACAACGGTCCCCATAGGTCAGTTCTCTTCTCGAGTTGAAGTTGGTGGAGATATGAATGCAAGTTGAGATACAGGTCTGTCACCTGCCGGACATACTCTCCAACCAAATTAATATTGCCATCCACGAATCCGTGGATGCGGCCTCGGTCCAGGTTTGTCAGGAGAATGGGTTTGATCATTCCTGCAATTTCCTCCCCCTTTTTTTATGCCAGGGACTTCAAGACCTTTTCGATCTCTGCTTTGAATTCTTCCGGTGTTGGATACATGGTTGCCGATTCTCTTGGCAGGCTGTTTTACACACCGCGAAAATCAGTGTGAACGTTTCGACTGGCTGGTGAATGTGCCAGGCGCAGAGTGCTAATGACGCCCCATTATACAATAATAGTGTTTGACCTGGAAATTAATCCGGGGGATGGAAGAAATAGACTCTGATGAGGCATATCTTTATTAGGTGGAAACGATCCGCCGCCAAGCGGGTGGTCAAGGGGGTGGGCGGTTTATGGATCGTATGTATGGATATGCCCGCTCTTTATTGCAAGATGCTGGCTTTGATTCCTGGTTATCTGCCTGTTGTTCAAAATCCAGGACCCTGAACCTTAACAACTGAATTGACTATGACCCATTGTGTTAATCACAGGTCTGTTTTTTATGTCAGATGAACCCTGCCGGATCAGTTTGCGGCAGGAACTGATTGGTCCCTGTTGGAATCCCACTTGATTTGAACGCGTGTGCCTTGTTTAGGCTGGGATTCAATTTTGACAACTGCCCCGATCAATTCAGCGCGCTCGAACATGCCGGTCACGCCGAAATGGTTATTGGCTTGAAGGGCGTCCAGATCCAGTCTTTCAATCGCATCGAAACCAGAGCCATTGTCTTGCACGTTAATTTCGATTGTTTGGGATTCCAATCGTCCAGAGATAGTGATTTGGGTGGAATTTGCATGGCGCTGGGCATTGGCGCAAGCCTCCTGCACAATGCGGAAGATATGCTGTTCCACTTCTGCTGAATATCGGGCGCCCTCTGACTTGAGATCAATGAAGAACTTAAGCCGCCCGTCTGAGCGCTCCATCAAATGATCTGCGCAGCCTTCGATGGCGATTGGCAGGCCATAATTGAGAGTGGCTGGCCTCAATTCCTTTATCATCTTTCGCACCTCGCCGGTGAGTTCCGTGTACGACTTTTGAAATTCAGGCGTGATGGTCTGATCATCCAGCTTCATGATGAGGGCTGCCATTTTGTTCAGGATGCCATCGTGCAATTCCAGGGCCATGTTTTGGCGACTTTCCTCCGAGCGTCGGATGTTGGCCTGATAGGCGGCGCGCAGTCGCTCGGTCTGGATGATGTTGCTGAGCGCGATGCTGGTTTGGTCGGCAAGTGATTGGAACAAAGGGTACTCGTGCTGCGAGTAGAAATCATCCGGGTCGCGCCTGCCAAACAGCCACAGGCCGAGCACATCCTTCCCAACCTTGAGCGGCAGCATGAGACGCACCCAGGAGAAAGGTTTAACTTCATCGTCATGCTCGGCAACGCCATCTCTAAAAGCCAGGAGTCTGGAAAGCGAATCATCGCTCAGAAATTGCTTTTCATCCAGACCGATGGCAAGCAACACTACTACTGAATCATGGTTGAATTGCACGAAAAGAAATTGCCGCACCAGCAGGCTGGGAAGCATGACGTTTTTGAGCAGATCAACGAGCGCGTTGATGGATGTGCTGGCTGAAGTGCCTCTTGAGTACAACTCCTGTATTTGTTCAGTTTTCACAGGAATACCCAACAGATGGCCTTCCATAAAATTTTGAAAGTGTGGGTAACCCCATAAAGAGAGCCCAGTGGCGATCAGGGCCGAGGAGGCTCCCACCATCAAAGTCTCGTCCGGCAACGGCGGCAGGCGGTCGATGAGTGCGATGCAAGGGATGCCAACTGTCGCCATCACGATTAAGAAGGCATAGGTGGTAACCAGGCGATTGACGCGGATTTCGAGTCCGCCTGCTTGACGGCGATAGGCGCTGTACAGGTAGCCAAAGGGAAGCAAGGGAAAACTCAGCAGAATAAGCACTACCACACGGGATGACCCATCATGCAGGGACTCGACCACGGCAATCGATATTAAAGGGGCCAGCGCCAAAAGGGCCGAAATGAATATGGCTCTCAAATCCCGACGCGACTCGGGTTGACGGAAAGCGTGAACGATCAACAGGGTCAGGCTGCCCAGCACGGCGATTAAGAAACCAAGCAAGTACAGACTGTCTGGTAGTACCTGGAGCCATTGAGCCACCATGAGAACCAGGGCGAGCATGTAACCTGTGCCGACCAGGATGCCCGGCAATTTTCCGAGGGGTTTGGGGAAGATCCAGTGAAAATGCAGATAGACGGGAAGGCCGAGCCAGATCGCCGCGCGCAGGATGAGAGAGCTGTACCATAAGTGATAATTCGACGGACCGCTGCCTGTCACTAACCAGATGGCTGTCAGAAAATTGAAGGCCAACATCAGCCACCAGCCTTCATTTTTGGGACGAAGCAGGAGCGCTGCCAGGAGCCCTGCGAACCAGAAGGCATAGGCCAAAAACCATTGACTTCTTAATTGGTCCCACACTTCACCTGAATTGAGACCCGGCAACTTCCACTGGATGGTGAGAGTCTGACCATTGCGTTCCACCATGACCGGTGTGACCTCGCCCGGCTTGACCCCCTCAAAAAACATCTTTCGCAAGTCCGAGTGAAATGCATCCCAGGTAAGCGGACCAACCTGCACGAGTCGATCACCGACTATCAGAGTCGGCGCGGGCTGCTCAACAAATACATGATCGATGCTGCCATTTGAGAGCCAGGCGAAGCCGTACTCATGTTTGAAGAAATCAACGTAACTATAAAATAACAGGATCGCTAGAACGAGCCAGGGAAGTGTGTACTCGATGATCTTTTTTAATTGCTCTGCAGGTTTGTTCATGGCGCTTCTTTTGTACCTTTACACCATAGAAGGGTGTGACATTGTAAGGTAGATCATGAATCGTCGATGTAAACCGTTTATCATCCATCCAATCAACGCTGCGCGCCTTATGGCGATGACCAGCGCTTTGGATGGGCAGGTGTGGTAAAGATTTCAGAAGCAAGTTGATATAGCCTGGCGGGCCAGTGGTGTACCGGCCAGCCCAATGGAACTGCAATAGGTTTTATCAACTGACGGTGGATTATATTTCAAACCAGCCGCATGTGAAGGCTGGCTGGAGATCGCTTCCCCTACTTGACTCGCTGATTACGAGTGCGCTGCTGGGTTGGTAGAGAACGGAGTGATGATCCCCAATTGGCGCGCCTTGCTGACCGCGGCCAGACGGGTATGCACATCCAGACGGAGGTAGGCGCTTGAAAGCAGGTTGCGAATCGTGGAGTTGGCTACCGACATTTCCCGCGATAGCTCCGCAGTTGTCCAATCGGGATAGGACGCGCACAGGGAAAGCACCTCCAACTGCCGTTCAGTCAACTGGTTGCCATCTGATGCAAGATTGTGTTTGAGCAAAAGTTGATGAGCTGCCTGGCTGAGCACGACACCTCCGCTGGAAACGGAGCGGATCACGTTGACCAGATCCCGGATCATGCTCTGATCATCCTTGAGCACATAGCCGCTGCTGCCAGCTTCCATTACGGCTAGAATCAGTCCATGTTCATTGTGCATCGTGATGACCAGGATATTCAGGTCCGGATAGGTCTCCAGCAGTTTTGGAATTGTATACAGTATGGGATACGGGTTCCGGTTATCGGGCGCGGTCGGAACGTTGATATCGAGCAGGAGTACGTCGGTGGGATGTTCGGCCAGGGTCGGCTCGAGTTGATTGGCGTAAAGCATGGTGGCCACGACCTCCACCGGGGAGTTTTCATCCAGGCTTAAGCGGTACAGATAACCGTCGATAATACTGGTATGGTCGTCCAGAATCGCGACTCGTATTTTGTTTGACATATCATGATTCCCTGAATCATTCAGTTTAAGGTGAGCAAATCACATCCCTGAATAGTTGGTTCAAGAGTAGCAGATAACAGCAGACATTGCAAGGCTTTTTTCAGGAATCAGTACAAGCGCCTATTGCATCTGGGATTATGAATGTTATGATTTAATTATTGCGAGTTTGGAGGGTCGTAGCCAATTTATGTTTTGCACGATAAGCATCATATTGCATTATGTTTTATTCTGAATTACAGGAGCAAGGAGATTGGGAGTCGACGATGAAAAAGTCTGATATTTTGAAGTTATGGGAGCCTCACAATCTTAAATTGGAAAACCTGACGCCTGAACAAATCGAGCAGATCGATGAGTTCCTTTCGTCAGTAGGCGATTACGGAGAGGTTGACCTTGTTGTTCAAAACGGTGAACTGAGGTATATTAACCGGATTGAAAGCCATAAAACCTGGACGCCTGATGACAGAAAAGGAAAGTAATCAGGATCACAGTGTCTGAACGTTGATCCCATTCAAGGATTTATGGCGAGAAGGCTCTGGCAAGGGCGAAAGATTCCCGGGAGCCATGACGTATTTATATATGTCATGGCTTCTTTTTTTATATATCGACAGTCTTCTTTTGATGGCGTTTTTCTTAATCAACTTGAAAGCCAAGGGCGCAGAAATGACCTCGTCAAGCAATATGCAATCTCCCTCATCACGAAACGGTCTCAAGCTTAGGAAGCTGACCGCCGAACAAATCGAACAGATCGATGAGTTTATCGCCTCCCTGGGCGAGTATGGAGAAATCCATCTGGTCATCCAGCATGGCGAGTTGAAATACATCAACAAGATGGAGAGCCACAAAGCCTGGCATGACGAGCAGGGAAGCAAGCCGTAGGACCAATGCTGGTTATAGTTTTTTCTTTGGATCGTTGACGAGACCCTGGCGTGGGTGAAAGAATCCCGGGGGCCAGAACAGCGACTTGATCGAGCCGCTGTTCTGGCCCTTTTTCATTGTAAAGAGTTGAGCGGATCATGAACTGGTATGCAATGCGCAGCAAGCCCAACAAGGAAATAGCCCTTTCCCATGAACTGTCTGCCAGGCAGGTGGAGGTGTTCTATCCACGACTGCGCGTGCAGCCGGTCAACCCGCGCAGCCGGACCGTCCAGCCATATTTTCCGGGATACCTGTTCGTACACGTGGACCTCGAGCAGATCGGCTTCTCCGAACTTCACTGGCTGCCCTTCTCGCTGGGGCTCCTGTCCTTCGGCGGGGAAGCGCCCGCTGTGCCGGAGCTTCTGATCCACGGCATCCAGAAGCGCGTGGAGGAAGTCAACGCCGCAAGAGGCGAGTCGGCCCGCGCCCGTTCCTTGAGCGTGGACAGCTTTCGGCAGGGTGAGACGATCCTGATCCTGGATGGCCCCTTCGCCGGATATGAAGCCATCTTCGATGCGGGGCTGCCCGGCAGTGAACGCGTGCGGGTCTTGTTGAAACTGCTCAACCGCCGCCAGCTTCCGTTGGAACTGCCAACAGAGCAGGTCCAACACCAAAAACGTCATTGAGAACCGGCCGGTAAGCCGGTCTCGCAGTGAACGTGTCATATCCTTTCTGCCAGTCTGACCATGTCGGAAGGGCGGATGCTTGAAAAAATTGAATTCTCTTATCTCATGACACCTATCGAAAAACAAAACCCATCCATCGAATACGATAACTGGGACATGGTAATCGAACCCCAGCGCAGTTTGCTGGACCTGCGCCTGGCGGAGCTGTGGCATTACCGCGACCTGGTGCTGCTCTTCGTACGGCGCGACTTCGTCTCGGTCTACAAGCAGACCATCCTGGGGCCGCTCTGGTTCCTGATCCAGCCGCTGCTGACCACCATCACCTTCACGGTCATCTTCGGTAATTTTGCAAAACTGCCAACGGATGGCCTGCCGCAATTCCTGTTCTACATGTCTGGCACGGTGGTCTGGTCCTACTTCTCCGACTGCCTGACCAAGACTTCGAATACTTTTGTCAATAATTCCCAGTTGTTCGGCAAGGTTTATTTCCCGCGCATGGCCGTGCCGGTTTCCATCCTGATCTCCAGCCTGATCACTTTCCTGATCCAGTTCGCCTTGTTCCTGGTCTTTGTGTTGTATTTTGTTCTGGTCGGCGCCTCTATTCATCTCAACTGGATATGGGTTTTGTTATCGCCCGTCCTGTTGTTCATGATGGCCGGTCTGGGACTTGGCTTCGGCATCATCATCTCCTCGCTGACCAACAAGTACCGCGACCTGCGCTTTCTGGTTCAGTTCGGTGTGCAGTTGCTGATGTACGCCACGCCGGTGATCTACCCGATCTCGTCCATCCCCGCCCGCTTTCAGTGGGTCATTCTTGCCAACCCGATGACCTCCATTGTGGAGGCCTTTCGCTATGCCTTCCTGGGCGCGGGCGATGCGAACCTCGGTCATTTGGCCTATAGCTTCGGCTTCATGCTGGTGGTGGTTTTTATCGGCACGGTCATCTTCAACCGCGTCGAGCAGACGTTCATGGATACGGTGTAGTTTAAAAGCTTTTCACCACCAAGGACACGAAGAGCACGAAGGAAAAAGCCAAAAACTTTGTGTCATTTTCATCCTTCATAATTCATCCCTTCGATACGCCCTGGGCAGGCCGCAAAGGCGCAGAGTCGCAAAAGAAAAAGCAATTAATCCTGGCGTCTTAGCGACTTTGTGTTAAAAAATGCTTTTGAAAGCGCAAGGTGGCGCTAAACAAGGGGTCAAACCACCAAGGAGGTGCTGGGCAGCATATAAAAGAGCCGCGTAAACATCAAGAAAGCACAAAGTAAGACCAAGATAGCACAAAGTAACATCAAGAAAGCACGAAGTAAGACCAAGAAAGCACAGAGTAAGGCCAAGAAAGCACAAAGTAACATCAAGAAAGCGCTAAGTAAGACCAAGAAAGCACGGAGTAAGACCAAGATAGCGCTAAGTAACACCAAGCGAAGGTTGCGCAGGAGCCATGTCGCGTTTTTCAACCCCAAGAGGGGATGGAGTGGCCCAAAGACAGGGTTCACCGGCAGCTTTCCACATCATACAATAATCCAAGAGGAGTTTGCAATGTCCACCCGATCCATGGTTACCATTGCCGAAAGGTTGAACACCGCCCAAGCGGCAATCTCCAACAGCCTGGCTGACGAGGAGATTCAGGTTCTCGTATCCAGCTACGGCTATTCGTCTGAAAAACTGAACGAAGGCAAGGTTCTATTTGAATCCGCGCAGGCGGCCGTCAGCTCGCAGAAAGCTGCGGCAGGGGCGCAGCGGCAAGCCAGCCAGAAGCTGGCCGAAGCCGAAAAATCCGCCCGTGATGCGTATCAAGCGCTGGCAAAAGTGGCGCGCGCGATCTTCAAGAATTACAAGGCGCGCCTGACCGCCCTGGGGCTGACGGGCAGCGCGCCGCGCTCCACAGCGGAATTCCTGGCCGCGGCCGCTTCACTCTTCGACAACGCCTCCGGCGCATCCGACCTGGCGGAGTACGGCTACGATGAAGAGCGGCTGACATCCGAAAGGGAGAAGATCGCCGCGTTCGACCTTGCCAACCAAAAACAGGAAGCTGCCAAGGGCGCGGCCCAACAGGCAAGCCGCGAACAGGACTCGGCGCTGACCAGCTTGGACGCTTGGAGGGCGCAGTACATTAAGATCGCACGCGTGGCCCTGCGTGACAAGCGCCAGTTGCTCGAGAAGATCGGCATTCCCGCCCGTACCACCAAGACCGCCGCCCAGCGCGCGGCGCTCAAGAAACCGGCTGCAACCACCTAGCCGCATCGAACCCGGCCAGGTCCATCGTTTCAGCTTGTTATTACGCTGGGCTTGGCTGGGGAATTTATCTTCCATCCTCCATCCTCAGTCCTCCGTCCTCGGTCTTTCCCTTTCATCCCTTCGGCAAGCTCAGGGCAAGCCTTTCCCTCCATGTCCACTGTCATCTCCATCGAACATCTCTCCAAAACCTATCGCCTGGGCAAGATCGGCACCCCGTCTCAGGCTGTTGCCTTCGCGGGGCGAACGGCCGGGACCTTTACCAATGACCTTAGCCTTTGGTGGGCTAAAGTGCCGAATCAACCGCTAAGAGCGCCAAGCACGCGAAGCAAAGATAAAAACCTTTGCGCTCTTTGCGTGCTTCGCGGTTAGAGTTTTTATTATGTCTACCGTCATCTCCGTCGAACACCTCTCTAAAACCTACCGCCTGGGCCAAATCGGTACCGGGACCTTTGCCAATGACCTTAACCTTTGGTGGGCCAAGTTGCGCGGCAAGCCTAATCCCTTGCTGCGCATTGGCGAGAAAGACCACGGCAACCGCGATGGCGAAGAACTGTGGGCTTTGCGGGATGTCTCTTTCACGGTGGAGCAGGGCGAAGTGCTCGGCATTATCGGTCGCAACGGCGCGGGCAAGAGTACCCTGCTCAAGATTCTCTCGCGTGTTACTGCTCCCACCGAAGGCAAGATCAAAGTAAAGGGCCGGATTGCCAGCCTGTTGGAAGTGGGGACCGGCTTTCACCCCGAATTAACTGGGCGTGAGAATATCTACCTCAACGGCGCGATTTTGGGAATGAGCCGCAAAGAGATTGACCGTAAGTTCGATGAGATCGTAGATTTTGCCGAAGTCGAGAAGTTCATTGATACACCCGTCAAGCGTTATTCCAGCGGGATGTATGTGCGTTTGGCCTTTGCTGTGGCTGCTCACCTTGATCCGGAGATTTTGGTAGTAGACGAAGTGCTGGCAGTAGGGGATGCTGAGTTTCAGAAGAAGTGTTTGGGCAAGATGGGGGACATTGCCAAAGAGGGAAGAACGGTATTGTTTGTGAGTCATAATATGGCATCCATTAGATCGCTCTGTAACAAGGGGATGTTGTTAGAAACAGGGGGGATGGCCTTTTATGGCAATATTGTTTCGGCCATTAATAACTATCATAAAACATTGGATAAGATCGAAATGAGTGTATTAAATCAGTCGATCACATTTGGGAAGGTGATTGTTAATGGCAATGGCGACAGTCACGTTGCGTCTCGAAAACCTTTCAATATCGGCGCAGATATTTATGTCAGAAATGGATTGAGTGATTTTAAATTGTTTTGCATTATTCTAAATGGGGAGGGACAAATTGTGGTGCATTCGGAAGAAAAAAATCAAAAGGAAATGCAGGAACTGTGCCGCCCAGGCGTATATAAGGTATTGGTCAATTTTCCTCCCTTGTGGTTAAAGCCGGGGGTTTATTCTGTATACTTTAAATTGATTTCGGAATCCGGTGTGAATGGGTCTATCCGTCTTCTTTCTAATAATATTGTTTTGGATGTTAACGAACAAATACCTTCTGCAATGTTGTATGGAGATCTTGTGCCGAATCTTCAATGGGAAATATCGCATCAGTCGAATCTGGATGAGCGCAAATGAATGCGGTTGAAAATAAAATCTTTGTAAGTGAACCGGGTATGTCTGTACTAAATAAAATAGTTAATGTTTGTCCTCTTTGTGCTTCAACTTCATTTCGGCGCTTTCAAAGAATTGCATCTTCGCACATGTATCTTCAATATCACAGGTGCCGGAATTGCGGTTTTGTGTTTCAGTCTCCACAAATGGATGATGAGCAATATCGACATTTCTATGCTGAAAATTATCGTTTATTTCTTTTTGGGCAGAAGGAACCCCCACGGGTTGATGTTGATATTCAAAATAGACGTGCCTCCCATTTGATAGATTTGGTAATGGAATATGTCCCAGACTTGAAAGGTCAGGTGCATGTGGATATAGGATGCGGAATCGGGTCATTGATGGAAACATCCAGGCAAAGGCTAGGCTGTATGAGTTATGGCATTGAATTGGATCGGTCATATCGCGAATATGCAATCGCCAGGGGCTTGGATGTGTATAAAACCTTGGATGACTGGATGAAGATTGTTAATAGGAAGGCAATGTTGGTAACTTTGTCCCATGTCTTGGAACATATATCGGATCCTCTTGCCTTGATTTCAACAATTCGTGAGTGTGTGCTTTCTCCAGAAGGATACTTGCTCATTGAAGTCCCGAACATTTATTATCATCCGACTTTTGAACTGCCGCATGTGTGCGCATTTTCTCCATATACGTTGGATGCAGTGGTAAGATGGGCTGGTTACTCTCCTGTGCTGTTGAAAAAACATGGCCTTCCGCTTTATGCTACACCACTTTATTTGACCATGTTGGCAAAACCAATAAATTCTGGCGTGACGCCTGTTCCAGAACCGCCAGGTTTAAGATTCAGAAGATTGATGGGCAGGACACAAAGCCGATTGGAAGATATGGTTATGAAGATGCATGGTTTTGGCGCACATGTTGTCAGACATGTTTTCCCGAAAAATCCTGTAAACTGAAGTGCTTAATTTTTGATGGAATGTATCAAAGTGTCCAAGCCTCGTTTGTTAATCCCCATTACGTTGAATTTTAATGTGCGTTATATTCTTCGTACTGGGTTGTTGGAGAAGATGATGGATTACGCACAACCTGTTGTGTTGCTGGGATGGGATGATCAGGAATTAAAAGCCGAGTTTGAAGTTCTTGGCGCCGAGGTGCATGAATTGCCCCAAGTTTCATCGAGCGAGAAATATGGAATTATACGGCAGCAAATCGAATTTTGGCATTGGAAGCGGCTGAAATCATCTTCCACGGAAATTGACGAGCGCAGATCAAGTTTAGAACGTTCCTTTATACAAAGAGTAACGAGAAAAACGCGCCAGTTATTGCTTGAAGCCCAGTTTGCTTTTCCAGGCAAAATTGAGCAATTATTTACTTTGGAAGAAGAATATCTTTGGAGTGAAACGAATATAAAGTTGGTGCTAGAAAACATACGATCACTGAGAATCGATGCTGTATTTTGTTTGACACCCTATCTACGCAATGAAGAATTGGTTTTACGTGCAGCCGATCAATTAAAAATTCCACTGGCAACATCAATATTGTCTTTCGACAATATTACAACCAGGGGCTGGATTCCCGTACTCTTTAGCCATTATTTTCTTTGGAATAAATACAACGAGCAGGAATTACGACGAATCTATCCGGAAACCAAGGATCGCCCTGTGACGATTGTAGGTGCCCCTCAGTTTGATTTTTATTGGGACAATAATTACCTATGGGATGAAATTACTTGGAGAAGGAAATTGTCTTTACCCCTACATAGACAGGTGATCTTATTGGGAGGAGGCCCTCACGTGATTACTCCCTTAGAACCTTATTGGGTGTCTCAAATCGATAATGCAATTGAGAATGGAGACATCCCTGATAAACCAATAATATTATTGCGTATACACCCTCTAGACACCATTGAGAGATGGTCCGCAGTTTTGAAGAATTCAAAGCACATTGTTTATGATATTCCTTGGAGAACTGACATGCACCCAGGATATACAAATATTAAAAGAGTTGATATTGAAAAACTTGCCTCGACACTTTATTATTCTCAGGTTCATGTCAATACGAGTTCTACAATGACAGTTGATGGGGCAATATTTGATCGCCCTCAAATTGGCCCTGCTTATGATGATCGCCCAAGTAGGAAGTATGATCGGGTTTCCCGAGAACTTTATTTACGAGAGCATTATTTACCTATTACAAACTCTGGTGGCTTGGATATTGTAT
>VFSW01012297.1_pt1 | contig 11964 bp, 13 predicted proteins | sample 5358111 | NCBI WGS metagenome assembly VFSW01 (sample SAMN11554181, study PRJNA540505) | mine drainage metagenome | isolation source: sediment from site ElyBrook_90M | place: USA: Ely Copper Mine, Vershire, VT | collected 2017 | reverse complement strand
CCCCCCGCCCCCCCCCCGGTCCGGGGGTCCCGTCGCCCCGCCCTTGCCCTCCCCTTTCCCTGCCCGACCGCCCATCCCAACCCCCCCGCGTAACAACCCGCCACCAGGGGGGTGGCTCACTTCCGCCGGCGCGCCGGCGCGGCCGGCGGGCAGGGGGCCCCGTTAGTTCCCGTTTTTCACGACCATGTGTTCCGCAGCGCGGCCGAGGACCGGGTCATCGTGAATCTCGGCGGTATCGCCAATGTGACGTTGTTGCGCGCCGGCTGCGCGGTGCTCGGCTTCGATACCGGCCCGGCCAATCGACTGCTGGATGCCTGGGCCGCGCGGCATCTGGGCACCGAGTACGACGCCGGCGGCGCCTGGGGGGCATCCGGCCGCTGCGACGAGGCGCTGCTCGAGCGGCTGCTCGCGGACCCGTATTTCGCCTTGCCGCCGCCCAAGAGCACCGGCCGCGAGCTGTTCAATATGCCTTGGCTCGAGGCCCGGCTGCCGCCGGACGGAGCGCAGCGCGCCGCGGATGTGCAGGCGACCCTGGTGGAGCTGACGGCGGCCAGCGTGGCACGGGCGGTGCGCGAACACGCCCCCGGGGCCGCGCTCTACGCCTGCGGCGGGGGAGCGCGAAACCCGGGGCTGCTGGCGGCGCTCGCGCGCCGCGCGGCGCCCAGCCGGGTGGCCGGCACCGAGGTTCTGGGTCTTGATCCGGATTATGTCGAAGCCACGGCCTTCGCCTGGTTCGCCGGGCGCACGCTGGCCGGCCAGCCCTCGAGCGCCGCCGCAGTGACCGGTGCCGCCGGTCCGCGTATCTTGGGCGGCATCTACCGCCATGCCTGACAGGCGCGCGGACGACGCTCTGTCATGAAAACGTCATCCGGATGACCCCAAACTGACCGCGATGCACGACCTCGACCTGCAATCCCCGCAGCTGTATCTCAACCGCGAACTGTCGTTCCTCGAGTTCAACCAGCGCGTGCTGGAACAGGCCAAGGATGCGCGCATTCCGCTGCTCGAGCGGGTGCGATTCCTCTGCATCTCCTGCGCGAATCTCGACGAGTTCTTCGAAATCCGCGTGGCCGGCCTCAAGGAGCTGCAGGAGGCCGGCGCGCTGCATCCGGGGCCCGACGGACTGTCCGTGCCGGAGCAGTTGCGCGCGATCCGGGAGCGCGCCTCGCGGCTGGTCGCCGAGCAGTATGAACTGCTGAACGACACCCTCATGCCCGAGCTGTCGCGCAACGGCATCGTGTTCGTCGAACCGGACTCCTGGTCCCCGGCGCAGGCGGCCTGGCTGCAGGATTACTTCATACGCGAGGTAGAACCGGTGTTGAGTCCGCTCGCGCTCGACCCGGCACGGCCGTTTCCGAAGATCCTCAACAAGAGCCTGAATTTCGCCGTCATCGTCCAGGGGGAGGACGGCTTCGGCCGCGACAGCGGACTGGCGGTGGTGCAGGCGCCGCGCTCCCTGCCGCGGCTGATCCTCCTTCCGGACGAGCTCGGCAGCCGTCACTTCGTCTTTCTCGGCACCATCGTCGAGTCCTTCGTCTCGCATCTGTTCGCCGGCATGGGAGTGCGTGGCTGCTATCAATTCCGGGTCACGCGCAACAGCGACCTGTTCGTCGAACAGGAGGAGGTGGACGACCTGCTGCGCGCCGTCGAGGGAGAACTCGCCGCGCGCCGCTACGGCGATGCCGTGCGCCTCGAGGTGGCTCACGACTGCCCCGACGACATTCTCGCCTACCTGCTCGATCAATTCGCGCTCAGCGACCAGGACCTGTACCAGGTGCCGGGGCCGGTCAATCTGAACCGCCTGATGGCGGTCTACGACCTGGTCAATCGGACCGAATTGAAATATCCGCCGTTCGCCCCAAGCACTCCCGAGCGGCTGCGCATGGGCGGTGACCTGTTCGCCGCCTTGCGGGACGGGGATGTGCTGCTGCATCACCCGTTCCAGAGCTTCACACCGGTCATGGACTTCCTGCGGCAGGCTGCCGCCGATCCGCAGGTGCTCGCCATCAAGCAGACCCTGTACCGGGCCGGCACCGAGTCGGCCATCGTCGGCGCACTGGCCGACGCGGCCCAGGCGGGCAAGGACGTGACGGTGATCATCGAGCTGCGGGCGCGCTTCGACGAGGAAGCCAACATCGAACTCGCCAACAAGCTGCAGGAGGCGGGCGCCCATGTCATGTACGGCGTGGTCGGTTTCAAGACCCACGCCAAACTCGTGATGGTGGTGCGGCGCGAGGAGCGCGGCCTGCGCCGCTACTGTCATCTCGGCACGGGCAACTACCACGCGAAGACCGCACGGCTGTACACCGATTACGGACTGCTGACCGCGGACGAATCCATCGGCGAGGACGTGCACGAGATCTTCCTGCAGCTCACCGGCCTCACCCGCATACCGCGCCTGCGCAAGCTCCTGCACGCCCCGTTCAGCCTGCATTCGGGGATGGTCGAAAAAATTGAGCGTGAAGCGGAGCATGCGCGCGCCGGGCGGCCGGGAAGGATCATCGCCAAGCTGAACGCACTCACGGAACCGACCATCATCCAGGCGTTGTATCGCGCCTCGCAGGCGGGCGTAAGCGTGGATCTGATCGTGCGCGGCATCTGCTGCCTGCGCCCGGGGGTGGCGGGCGTCTCCGAGAACATCCGGGTGCGCTCCATCGTGGGTAGATTCCTCGAACACTCGCGCGTTTACTTTTTCGCCAACGCCGGGGCGCGCGAAATCTACTGCGCCAGCGCCGACTGGATGGACCGGAACCTGTTCAGGCGCATCGAGGTCGCCTTCCCGGTGGAGGCCGCCGCGCTGCAGGCGCGCATCGAGGAGGACCTGGAGTTGTACCTCGCCGACGACACCCAGGCCTGGGACCTGGATGCGCAGGGCCGCTACACCCGGGTCCGCGCCGCAGGCGCGGTGTGCGCCCAGGAGCGCCAGCTTCGTCTGTACGACGAACGGGTGGCGATCCTCGACAATTGAAGTGGCGGACCGTCAGGCGATGGTCAGGCGGAATCCGGCCTCTTTCAGATACCCACGCTCCTGCTCCAGGTCCTCCAGGGTCAGCGGATGCTCGCGCATCCACCGCGTGGGCAGCGTCAGGCTCAGGGACCGGCCCTTGGCGGTGAGGCGGATGTCGGGCAGGGGCTGCGGGCTGCGCCCCCGGTGCAGCAGCACGGCCAGGCGCAGAATGACTATGAGAAATTCAGCGTGGCGATCCCATGGCGGCATCAGTTCCTCGAGGCAGTCGAAGGAGAGCTGGCGGCGATGCGCGCCGACCAACGCCGACAACAGCAGCTGCTCCTCGCGCGGGAACCCCGGCATGTCGGCGTGCTCGAGCAAATAGGCGCTATGTCGATGGTACTTGGAATGCGCGATGTCGAGCCCGGTCTCGTGCAACCGTGCAGCCCAGCGCAGCACCGATTCCGCCAGCGGATCGGCAAGACCCCATTCGGACTCGACCTGTTGCAACAGCGAGATGGCCGTCGATTCGACCCGCTCCGCCTGCGAGCCATCGACGTGGTAGCGCCCCTCCATGGCCCGCACGCTGCGCTGCCGCGCGTCCTCGTCCGTGAACCGGCCGACCAGGTCGTAAAGCAGACCCTCGCGCATGGCGCCATCGGCGGGGCGCAGCCGATCCACGCCCAGGCTGTCCACCACCTCCAGCAGGATCGCCAGGCCGCTGGCGAAGACCGGAGCCCGTTCGGCATCGACATCCGGCAGGTCAAGGTCATCGACGTGCCCGGCGGCGATGACGCGATCGGCGAGGCCGCGCAGCGTGTCGAGGGTGATCCGCGGCGCATCCGGGTTCAGCCGCTTGATCACATCGCCGATGACACGCACGGTGCCGGAGCTGCCAAACGCCTCGGTCCAGCCGACCCGTCGATAGGCCTGCTGCACCGGTTCGAGTTCGAGCCGCACGGCGGTGCGCGCCCGCTCGAAGCGCTTCTCGGAGATGCGGCCGTCGTCGAAGCAGCTCATCGCGAGGCCGACGCAGCCCACCGACAAGCTCTCCAGCAGCAGCGGATCGAAGCCCTGACCGATCACCACCTCGGTCGAGCCGCCGCCGATGTCGATCACCAGGCGCTTGTCGGGGCTGAAGGGACTGGTGTGCGCGACCCCCGAATAGATGAGGCGCGCCTCCTCCTGCCCGGAGATGATCTCGATGGGATGACCGAGCGCGGCGCGCGCGCGCTCCAGGAACCAGCGCTTGCGCTTGGCGCGGCGCAAGGCATTGGTGCCGACGACGCGCACGCTGTCGGCATGCATGGCGCGCAGCCTCTGCCCGAACCGCTCGAGGCAGCGCAGCGCGCGCTCGACGGCGGCGTCGTCCAGACGGCCGGTGTCTCCGAGGCCGGCGGCAAGCCGCACCATCTCGCGAAGCCTGTCGAGAATGACGAGCTGCCCGTGCGAGTGCCGGGCGACCACCATGTGAAAACTGTTAGAACCCAGGTCGACGGCGGCCAGCACGTCGGGCACGACACGACCTCGGCCCATCTACCGCGCCAGCACGCTCAAGCCGAGAATGAGGACCCGCAACCGCAGGTGGTTTTGGCGTTGGGGTTACGGATGACGAATTGCGCGCCCTGCAGGTCTTCCTTGTAGTCGATCTCCGCGCCCATGAGGTATTGGACGCTCATCGGATCCACCAGGAGCTGCACGCCGGCGTTCTCCACGCAAAAATCGCCCTCTTCGATGTTCTCATCGAAGGTGAAGCCGTATTGGAAACCCGAGCAGCCGCCGCCGGACACGAACACCCGCAGCTTGAGCCTCGGGTTCGACTCCTCGCGGATGAGTTCACCCACCTTCACGGCCGCCGCATCGGTGAACCCCAGCACGTTGGCGGGCGGCGGCGGGGCGGCGACGGGCGGATTGCTGACTGTTTCCATGCCCATAGTCTACTCGGCAGCGGGCCGATGAGCAAAAGCCGGGGTCAGCCCTCCAATTCGGGCCCGGCCGGGCCGGACTCGGCCCGCGGGGGGGCCGCAGGCCGGCTGTCGTGGTGTATCAGCTTGCGGTTGATCTGCGCGCCGACGGCGGTTTCGATCACCCCGTAGCGCACATTGCCCAATACCCGCGCCTTGGCGCCCAGCTCGACGCGCTCGGCCGCGTCGATGTCCCCCTTCACGATGCCGTTGAGCACGATGTTGGCCGCCACCACGGAGCCCTCGATACAGCCCTGCTCGCTCACCGACAGAATCGCCCCGGGCCCGGCGGCGCCGGTGACATTGCCATTGATGTGACCGTCCAGGTGGAAGCCGCCGGTGAATTCCACATCCCCGTTGATGCGCGTGCGGGCGCCGATGAGGGTGTCGATCTTCGCCTTCTTGCTGGATTTACTCTTGAACATTCGCTCCACCTCTTGGCACCGTGTCGCCGTTGGCCTCGGTCTCCAGGGTCAGGCCCTGGGCCTTCCAGACGAAGGCCTGACGAAAGCCCTGGCTCGGATCTCGGCCGCTGCGAATGTCGACCCCGATCCGGCTCGGCTCGAAGCCCGCCGGCAGCTGTATGGCTTCCTCGTAATCCTGAAAATAGCGGAACGAGTATGCCAGGCTGGCGCGTCGTCTGGGCGACACCTCCGCCAGAGTCAAGCTGGCGGGCTTGCCGCGCGCCGTGCCCTCGATGGCGAGCGTGACGCTGCCACCGACCTCGCCCTGCTGCCTGCCGGTCTGCACGAGCACGAACCTGAGCTGGAACTGGCCGGCGACGGGCTGGGGAAGTATCTGCATCTGCTGCACACGCACATGCACCGCCGAATCCGGCTGCACCAGTCCGCGATAGAAATTCAAGTCCTGGCTGAGCCGCGCGATCTGGCTCTGCATGTCGCCCAGACTGCGCTCGACCTGCTTGTAACCCTCGCGATCGACGCGGCGCGCCACCTCGGCGGCCTCGAGCTGGGTGCTCTGCCGCGCGTTCTGCTCCTCCAACGCGCGGATGCGCGCGCTCGCCGCGAGCGCGCCGCGCACCGAGTCGACCACGCGGAAGCCCGCATCATAGCGGCCGAACTCGAATGCCGCGTACAGCAGCACGAGCGCCGACACCGCCAGACCCACCAGCAGCCAGGCGCGGCGCCGTGGCGCATAGGTGCGCACGACCAGTTTTTCGAACAAGTCCGCCATGATCAGCCAGCGTCCTCGGCGCCCCGCCGCGCAAACATTCCAACCGCCCTCGCGGACACGTTATCATGCCGCATCCGGCCAATGGGGAGACGATCTTGCTGTGGCTCAAGGCCTCTCACGTCATCGCCATGGTCACGTGGTTCGCGGGACTTTTCTATCTGCCGCGACTGTTCGTGTACCACGCCGATGCGCGCGATGAGCCCGGGAATGCGCGCTTCAAGGTCATGGAGCGCCGGCTGTTCGCCCTCATGAGCATCGGCGCCGTGGCGACCGTCGCGCTGGGCGTAGCGATGATTGCCGCCGCGCCCGCCTACCTAGGCATGGGCTGGCTGCACGCCAAGCTCGGTGCCGTCGCCCTGCTGATTGCCTACCACCTGTACTGTCTGAGGCTCACCCGCGAGTTCGCCGCCGACCGCAACCGGCGCTCGGCGCGCTGGTTCCGCGCCTTCAACGAACTGCCATCGCTGCTGCTGGTGGTCATCGTCATCCTCGCCATCGTCAAGCCGTTTTAGGGCGCGCCCCGGCGGCGCCCTCGAGCTGCGGCCACCATTCGGGGTATGGCGGCAGGCCATCGGGAAAAATCAGGCCTCCGAGATCGTGCAGCGCGCGCACGTACACGCGGCGCTTGAAGTACACGACCTCGCGCACCGGCGTCCAGTAATCGGCCCACCGCCAGCGGTCGAACTCCGGTTGATCCGTGGCATCGAAGTGCAGCTGGGACTCCTCGGCCGTCAGGCGCAGCATGAACCAGCGCTGCTTCTGGCCGATGCAGCGGTCCCGCACGTATTGCCTCGGCAACCGGTAGCGCAACCAGCCGCGCGTGGAACCGAGCACCTGGACGTGTTCGCGCTCCAGGCCGATTTCCTCCTTGAGCTCGCGAAACAGGGCGTCCTCGACACGTTCACCACGATTCACGCCACCCTGGGGGAATTGCCAGCCGCGGCCGCCAACCCGGCCGCCGAGGAACAATTCCCCGCCGCCTCGGGTCAGCACGATCCCCACGTTGGCGCGGAAGCCGTCGCGATCGATGTAATCTTCGCCTTTGTGCATGGCCATGAGCCAATTGTTCCACAACGCGGGTCGCTTGTGATCGGCCCGGCCGCTCCGTATGGTACCTGGCCGATGCGCCCCTCCAGACTGCTGCCCCTGTTGTCGCTTGCCGCCGTGGCAAGCCTGATGCTCGCCGTGTCGGTCGGCAGCACCTCGGTGAACCTGGCGTCGGCGGTGCGCTCCCTGCAGGACCCGGACTCCCTGGTACGCGAGGTGATTGTGGGGTTGCGCCTGCCGCGCGCGCTCAATGCCTTCAGCACCGGCGGACTGCTGGCGCTTGCCGGGGTGCTGATGCAGGTGTTGCTGCGCAATCCCCTCGCCGATCCGTATGTGCTCGGCATCTCCGGCGGCGCGGCGGTGGCGGCCCTCGGCGCGATGCTGCTGGGCTTCGGCGCGCTGGTCATCGACGCCGCGGCAGGCGCCGGGGCGCTCGGGGCGACGCTGCTGGTATTCGCGCTGGCGCATGCGCGCGGCGGCTGGACGCCGCAACGGCTGTTGTTGAACGGCGTCGTGGTGTCGTCGGGATGCACGGCCGTGGTCAGCCTGATGCTCGCGCTCGGTGACGAAAGCCGCCTGCGGGGCATGCTGTTTTGGTTGATGGGCGACTTGTCCTTCACGCGCCTCTCCGCGGCGGGGCTGCTGATCCTGCTGATCGTCGGCGCCGGCGCCACGGCGGCCGCCCGCAGCCTGAACGTCATGGCGCGCGGCGAGGTCGAATCGCAGGCGCTTGGCCTCGACCTCGGAGCGGCGCGCACCGCGCTGTTCCTGGCCACCGCGCTGCTGACATCCACGGCGGTGGTGACCGCCGGAGGCATCGGCTTCATCGGCCTGGTCACGCCGCACCTGGTGCGCCTGGCGGCGGGCAGCAACCACCGCGTCGTGGTGCCGGCCGCGGTGCTGTTGGGCGGGACATTGCTGACGCTGGCCGACACCCTGGCGCGGGTCGCCGCGGCACCTCGGCAGTTGCCGGTGGGCGCGTTGACGGCGCTGATCGGGGTGCCGTTGTTCCTGGTGCTCATGCGCCGCGAGCGGCGCGTGACATTCTAGAGGCTAGCCGGCGCCGATTTGCACGCGGTCGCGCCCCAGCGCCTTGGCGCGATACAGCGCCGCGTCGGCGTCGGCGAGCAGGCGGTCGGCCATCGCCTTCAGGTCCGTCTCGTGCCGCCCCGGCACCACCGCGGCCACGCCCACCGACACCGTGAGCTTGCGCGCAACCTGCGCGGTGAGGCCGAACGGGTGGGCGGCGATGACCTCGCGGATGCGTTCGGCGAGAATCGCGGCCTCGGCCGCGTTGGCCTCCGGCAGGAGGATGGCGAGCTCATCGCCACCGAAGCGCGCGGCGGTATCCATGCTGCGAATCTGCGCCTCGACCCGATGCGCCACCTCCTTCAGCGCGTTGTCCCCGGCCAGGTGCCCATAGCCGTCGTTGATGCTCTTGAAACGGTCGATGTCGATCATCAGGCAGGCGATCGATCCGGCCCGCCGCTGCGCGCGCGCCAGCTCCTCCTTCAAGCGCTGCTGCAGATAGCGGCGGTTGTGCCAGCCGGTGAGAAAATCGGTGATCCCGGCGCGCAGCAGCCTCGCCCTGTTGACCGCGTTTTCGATGCACACCGCGGCGACCGCGCCCAAATGCGCGAGAAAATCCGTGCCGTGGTGGCGCGTGAAGCGGGCCGCATCGCGGCTGCCGAAGCACAGGGCGCCGGTGGCGCGGTCCTTGCGCGGCAGCGGCACCAGGGCCGCGCTCTTCAGATTGGCGGTACCGGGGAACAACAGATGGTGGTCGGCGCCGACGAACGGGCCGAGCCACGGCCGGTGCAGCGCCGCCAGCTGCGGGGCCAGGCCGACCAGCGTGTCGACGAAGAAGATCTGCTTGAACTCCTCGGGCCGGTCGCCGCCGGCGACCAGCAGGTGGCGGATCTCGTGCTGCGGATCGAGCAGCACCACGCTCACGGCGTCCAGCGTGTAGGACTCGCGCAGGCCCTCGACCATGGCACGCAGCAACTGCGCGAGGGTGTCGGCGCGCAGCAGCGTCAGTTCACGGGCCTGGGTGCGTTTCAGGATGGTTTCGTTGTTGGCGGCCTCGGCGGTCAGTTCCTTGAGCCGCGCCTTCAGCTCCTCGACCTCCCGCAGCAGCTCCTCCATGTCGCGCGGCTCCGGGATCAGTCGCTGCGCGCGGCCGCGCGGACGTCGAAATAGGCGCGGCCACGGCTCATCATGGTGGTGAAGGCCGCCTGATCGGCGTCGCGGACCGCGCTGACCAGGTGATCCACCGCCTGCTGCAGGGCCAGCAGCGACTGGCTGCCATATTGGTTCAGGGTCTGGATCTCGAAGTACAGCTCCGGGCTCTCGGCCGCCACGCGGGCCGCCACGTCCATCTGCGCATCGAAGGTGGTGCTCGACAGGCGCGCCAGCCGGGGCGCCGCCTCGCCGCTGCGCGCCAGCACCGTGAAGAAGGCGATATTGAGCGCGTGCGACAGGCCGAGCACATAGGCAATCAGGCGATCGTGCTCATCCAAACTCATGACCACCCGCTCGGCCATGGTCGGCGCGAACAGAGCCTGCGCCTGCTCGAGGGCGGCGGAGTCGCCAAGGTCGATGAATATCACATGCCGCCCCGAGAGCAGCGCCGTGTCCGGACCGAACATCGGGTGCAGGGAGGTCACGCGACAGCCCGCCGCCACCAGCGCGTTCAGACCCGCACGGAGCGGCGTCTTCAGCGAACCCAAGTCGAAGATCAGGCCGCGCGGCGCGCGCTGCGCCAGCGACTCGAGCAACCCGGCGGTGATGCCGAGAGGCGTGGCAAGCACGATCAGATCGAAATCCAGCGCATCGCTCCGCCAGTCCGGCAGATGATCGAACCCCGGCGCGGCCCCGGCGGGATCGGCGATGGCCACGTGAAACCCCTGCGACGCGAGGAACTCGGCGAACCAGCCGCCCATCTTGCCGCGCCCGCCGATCACCAGCGCCCGCTTGCCGCTGCCCTGCGCCTGCGCCGCGACCCGCGCCTGCTCCTGCGTGGTCAGCGACGACTGGATCAACTGGCGCAGCAAAGCCTCGGCCAGGTCGGGAGAAATGCCCAGTCGTTGCGCCGTGTTGCGGGCGCGCAGGATCACCTCGCGTTCGCGACCGAAGTCGCGGGTCGCGCGGCCGGTTGAGCGCTTCACCGCGGCCACCTCCTCGCTCAACGCCTGGCGTCGCGCCACCAGTTCGAGCAACCGCCCGTCGAGGTCGGTCAAAGCCGTGCGCAGTTCATCCAGGTTCATGGAAAATATTCCTCGTCGCACCAGCCCCTTTGTACTGGCCGCCCGACCCTACCGCAAGCAGGCCGCCACGCGATAACATGTCCCCATGGCCGCGCACCCCCCCACCGAGTGGACCGAAGTCCTGCCCGATCCGTTGCCCGAGAACCCGCTGGTGCTCGCCGCCACCTGGCTCGCGGAGGCGCGCGCCGACCGGGTGCAGCCGAACCCCAATGCGATGATCCTGGCCACCACCGACACCGGGGGACAGCCGTCGGCGCGGGTGGTGCTTTGCAAGGATATCGACCCGGCCGCCGGCACGCTTTCCTTCTATACCAACTACGAGTCGCGCAAAGGGCGGGAACTGCAATCCAATCCGCAGGTTGCGATCGTATTCCACTGGGACTACAAGCACCGGCAGATCCGCGTGGAGGGACGCGCCGAGGCGCTCTCGGCGGCCGAGAACGACGCCTACTTCCGCACCCGGCCTTGGCGCAGCCGACTGGGGGCCTGGGCGAGCCGCCAGAGCGAACCCCTGACCTCGCGCGCCGACCTGCAGGCCGCGGTGGCGGCCACGGCTCGCCGTTTCGGCATCTCCTATGAGGGTCCCGGGCGACCCGAGCCGGCGCAGGTGCTGGCCGAGGTGCCACGACCGCCGCACTGGGGCGGATTCAAGGTGCATGTGGCGGCGATCGAACTGTGGGTCGAGGGTGAGTTCCGTATCCACGACCGCGTGCGTTGGACCCGGCGCGGCGCTGGCGACCCCGCACCGCATTGGTCGGCGGCCCGTCTGCAGCCCTGACCGCCGGCGGCGCGATGCACCTGCTGCACGGCCATGACCTCACCTGCCCGCATTGTTGGCAGACCATCCAACTGACCCTGGATCTGTCGGTGCCCGAGCAGACCTACGTCGAGGACTGTCCGGTGTGCTGCCGGCCGCTGTACGTGTCATACAGCACCCACGACGGGGAATTCACCGAGTGCAGCGTGGAACCGGCGGATTGACCGGGGGCGCCACCGCCCGCTCGGCCGAGGGCGCCGCGCCGGCGCTGCTTGCCTGCCGCGGCTTGGATGTCGGCATCGCGGCGCAACCGCTGGTACGCGGCCTCGATCTGCAGGTCTGCGCCGGCCAGATGCTGGCCGTGCTGGGGCCGAACGGGTGCGGCAAAAGCCTGACGCTGCATACCTTTGCGGGCCTGCGCCCGCCGCGCGGCGGGCAACTGTGGATCGCGGGCCGCGAACTGGCGGGCTTCAGCCGGCGGCTGCTGGCGCGCGAGCTCGCCCTGCTGCCGCAGAACGTGGAGGACCCCTTCCCGGCGACCGTGCTGGAAACCGTGCTGCTCGGCCGGCATCCGCACGTACCGCGCTGGCAATGGGAGTCCGCCCACGACATCGCCATCGCGCTCACGGCGCTGCGCGACGTGGGGCTCGCCGAGGATCGGGAGCGCGACGTGTTCACCCTGTCGGGCGGCGAGCGGCGCCGCGCGGCCCTGGCCGCGGTGCTGGCGCAGACCCCGCGGGTGTTCCTGCTCGACGAGCCCCCCAATCAGCTCGATCCGACCCATCAATT
>VFSW01012296.1_pt1 | contig 11964 bp, 8 predicted proteins | sample 5358111 | NCBI WGS metagenome assembly VFSW01 (sample SAMN11554181, study PRJNA540505) | mine drainage metagenome | isolation source: sediment from site ElyBrook_90M | place: USA: Ely Copper Mine, Vershire, VT | collected 2017 | reverse complement strand
GAGAGCAGCCACAACATGAAGATCGTGACCGGGGCCAGGAATATCAGTTGCAACATCGTGTAGCCGGCCAGTTCGCGTGCTTTCACGCCGACCAGACCCATCAACGGCAGCATCCAGAAAGGATTGATCAGGTTGGGCAAAGCTTCAGCCGCGTTATAGCACTGCACGACCCAGGCGAGATTGACCTTGAGCTCGGTTGCCGCCTGCAGCAGATAAGGCGCTTCAACCACCCATTTGCCGCCGCCCGAGGGCAGGAACAAGCCCAGGATCGCCGAATACACACCCACGATCGCGGGCAGGGTGTTTTGCGTCGAGATCGAGACGAAGAATTTCGCCAGAACCTCATTGATGCCTGAGCCCATCAGAATCCCGAAAATGCCGGCATAGAGCGGAAACTGGATCAGCACGCCGCCGGTCATCGGCACCGATTTGGCAACCGCGCGCAGGAAGGCGCGGGGCCGCCAGTGCAGCAACAGCCCGGCGATGATGAACATGAAGTTGTAGGTGTTCAGATCCAGCGCGGCCAACCCGCCCTTGGTGGCAAACACATCCACCAGGTAAATCACGCCCAGCGCAACCAGTACCAGCGTCAGCAGGGGGCTGAATTCCAGGCGTTCACCGGGCGTCTGGGCGACACCGATATCATCCGTCTCAGCTTGTTTGTTTCCCGCAGAAGCGAAGGTTTTCGCCAAATGTGCAGACGGGGCGGAGGAATAGCAAATCCATGTGGAGATCACCATCGGCGTCAGGATCATCACCAGGTTTTGCCAGGTGAACAAGGTCTGCTCCAGCGTGATGACCCCGCTGATCTTGAGCAATGCCGGCGGAACTGAACCCTTCGTGGCCATCATCAGGGCGGCCGAAGACGACAGGCCCAGCGCCCAGACCGTGCCCAGACCGAGAAAGCCGGCTGCGCTGATCGCCCGGTAATCCACCCCCTCCATGCGTTTGCAGATCTCGCGCATCAGAATCCCGGCAAAAATCATGCTGAAACCCCAGCTCAGCAGGGAGGTCAGCATCGCCATGAAACCGACATAGGCAACCGCACCCCTGGGGGTTTTCGGAAACCTGGCCAGCACGACGATCAGTTTTTGCACCGGTTTCGATATCGCCACCACATAGCCACCGATCACGACGAAGGCCATTTGCATCGTGAACGGAATCAGGTTCCAGAAGGACTTGCCAAAATCAACGGAGACCTGGGAGGGTGTCCTGCCCATGGCCAGTGCGCCGATGCTGACGATAAGCACCGCAAGGGCGGCAAAGACAAACGCGTCGGGAAACCACTTCTCGCTCCAGTCTGCAAAACGAATGCCCAGCCGGGCAATTGCCCCCTCCCTGTCCTGCCCGGCGGATGCCTGTGAACTTTTTGGATTCATTTTTATTCTCCTCCCTTCACTAAGATAAGACTCACCGGCCTGCATGCCGGATGAACGATGAAATCAGCTCCGGTCAGTTTACGGATTTCCACGAGATGGCTGCCGGAAGCCGCTTTGCTCCGGGTCAATGCCATTGATAGAGCAGCCGCTCTCGGGTTTGGTGGCAATGGCATGGCCGGGGTGCCGCCATATTACTGGTGAATGGCGGCATCGGGTAATGTTCTTGAACAACGGGAATCCGGCTCCCGGTTGCCTATCTTGCAGTTATCCTTTTGCGAAGGGTAGTCTGTGCCCACGCCCTGCCCCCGGGCACACCTCAAAACTACGGCAAATTCACTATCGGCTTGAACCCCAGTTTGCTTTCCATGCTGTCCGCGCTGCTGCGCGCTTCGGTTTGGCTGGCATACGGCCCGATATGCACGCGCACCAACCCGTCTTTGCTGGTCAGTTTGAATTGCTTGCCCAAGCTACCCAGCCTGGAGCGCATTTTTGCCAGATAGGCTACTGCCGCATCCTGTGTCTTGAATGCGCCCAGCTGCAGGTACACATTGGTGTCGCTGCTTTTCGATGCTGTTGCAACCGGGGGCGCAGCCGGGTCGGGATCTGCTGTTGCCGCGTTCGCGATGGCCGGAACGGCAGAGGCAGAGGCAGAGGCAGCAACAGCAGATGCGGCGGCAGCAGAGGAAGAAACGGCGGGTGCGGAAATAACCGCCGAGGCCGCGGCGGCAGGAAATGCGGCAGCGGCGGCGGTTGCGCTGCTTTCGTTATTCAGCGGCCTGGACTGCACAGTGCCGGCGGTTATGGTGTTGATGATTGAGTTGGGCGGGATGCTCTCCACTTCGACTTCGGCGCTGCCATTGTTGATGATGCCGAGTTTGTGGGCGGCGGTGTAGGAAAGGTCGATGATGCGGTCCTCGATGAACGGGCCCCTGTCGTTGATACGCACGATCACGGATTTCTGGTTGGAGAGATTCGTCACGCGCGCATAACTCGGTATCGGCAAAGTGGGGTGGGCGGCGGACATGCCGTACATGTCGTAGATTTCGCCGCTGGAAGTGCGCTCGCCATTGAATTTTTTGCCGTACCACGATGCGATGCCGCGCTGTTTGAAAGTTCCGGTCATCGTCAGCGGAACGTAAGTCTTGCCCAGCGCGACATAAGGACGATTGGCATAGCGGTGCAGCGGTTCGCTTTTGGGCACGGCATCGGGTATTGCATCGATATTGGCCGGAATATTTGCTCCCGGCCCGTCCCCCTCGAGGTAAGCGCCGCCGGGTCTGGCTGCCGGTGGTGATGTCGGCGCTTCCGCCTTGCGTTGCGGCGCTGTTCCGCAGGCCGCGAGCAGCAGTGTTGTTGCGACCAGAATGACGACTTTGTTGCTCATGCAATCTCCTGTTAAGCGGCGGCCCGGGCCACCGTTTTTTGGTGACTTGGCCGAATGGCTATTAAAGTTTTTCGGGGCCGGCCCGGCGGGCCGGCTTGTTGTGTTGTCAGGTTCGAACCAGTTTTTTATGCGTCTCTATGCTCATCAGCATACCGAAGCCCAGCAACAGCGTGAGCATTGAGGTGCCGCCGTAGCTGATCAGCGGCAGCGGCACGCCGACCACCGGCAGGATGCCGCTGACCATGCCTATGTTGACGAATGCGTAGGTGGCGAATGTCAGCGTGATGGAGCCGGCCATCAGGCGCGTAAAGTATGTGGATGCATGCGAGGTGATAATGAATCCGCGCCAGACGACGAAAGAATACAGCGCCAGCAGGATCAGGTTGCCGAGCAGGCCAAACTCTTCCGAATAGACAGCAAAAATGAAATCGGTGGTGCGCTCCGGCAGGAAATCGAGATGCGCCTGGGTGCCGTTCAAATATCCCTTGCCGAGGAGGCCGCCGGAACCGACGGCGATGGTCGCCTGGATGGTATGGTAGCCGTTGCCCAGCGCGTCCTGTGAAGGGTCGAACAGCATCATGATGCGATGGCGCTGGTATTCGTGCATCATGGACCAAAGCACCGGGGCGCTGGCAATACCCGCAACGAACAAGCCGCCTATCACGCGCCAGCTCAGGCCGGCCAGAAACAGCACGTAAAATCCGCTGGCGGTGATCAGCAGCGATGTTCCCAGATCCGGCTGGCGTGCTATCAATGCGATTGGCATCAGCATCAGGAGCGCGGCAATGAAGTAGTTTTTCAGTGTCAGTGTGGCTTCGTGTTTTTCAAAGTACCAGGCCATCAACAGCGGTACGCCTATCTTCATCAATTCGGAAGGCTGTATCGTCATCACGCCAAGATTCAGCCAGCGCCTTGCGCCGTGGCTGATCTCCCCGAACAGGGCCACGCCGATCAGCAATACCATGCCCAATGCGTAGATCGGCACGGCGGTGCGCATCAGATAATGCAGCGGCAGATTGGCAACCAGCCACATGCAGGCGAGAGCCACCACGATATTGCGCAGCTGGCCCAGCGGACGGTCAAAGCTTGCGTTATCCGCGCTGTACAGTATCAGCAGGCTGGTCACCAACAGCAGGCCGATACCCAGCAGGAGCTGCCGGTCCAGGTGGGCAATGAAGCGCATCCAAAGTTGCCGTTTAGTCATGAACGCCGGACTCCCGCACATCTGCTTTGGTTAAAGGCTTGGGCACCTTGCCGAGGAGGTAATAGTCCATCACCTTGCGCGCGATGGGTGCCGCCGTGGTGCCCCCGTGACCGCCATTTTCCACCAGCACCGCGAGCGCAATCTGGGGATTTTCGGCGGGGGCGTAGGCGATGAACCAGGCGTGGTCGCGCAGCCGTTCGCCGACATCTTTTGCATCATATTTCTCGCCCTGTTTCATCGCGATCACCTGTGCCGTGCCGGTCTTGCCCGCGATGTGATAGGGCGCCCCCAGGGAAGCGTATACGGCGGTGCCGCCGGGTTGTGTGACAGCGATCATCGCGCGCCTGACCAGGTCGAGTTGTGAAGCGGGAATATCGAGGTCGTACAGGGGGTCTTTGGCGATGAAACGAGCTTCATTGCTGCGTGAGCTGCGTACCTCCTTCACCAGATGGGGCCTGTAAGCCACACCATTGTTGGCCAATGTGGCAGTTGCGAAAGCCAATTGCAGCGGCGTGACCAGCGTGTAACCCTGCCCTATGCCCACCGATACCGTGTCGCCGGGGTACCATATCTGCTGGTATCGCTTCATCTTCCATTCCTGGGATGGCAACAGTCCTGAAGTTTCGCCTTCCAGGTCGATGCCGGTTTTCTGGCCAAAGCCGAAGCGGGTCAAAAAATTGAAGATATTGTCTATTCCCAACTCGGTTGCCAATCCATAAAAATAGGTGTCGCAAGACATCTGAATGGCCTTGAACATGTTCACCAGGCCGTGGCCGCCCGCTTTCCAGTCGCGATACTGGCGACTGCTGCCCGGCAAATAGTACACCCCGGTATCGGTGATGGTTTGCTCGGGTGAGCGAGTGTGATAATTCAATCCGGCGAGTGCCATGAACGGCTTGATGGTCGAGCCCGGCGGATATTGTCCGCGCAGCGCGCGATTGTTCAACGGCACATCGGGTGAGTTGTTCAGCTCATCCCAGCTTTGCGGATCTATGCCGTCGATGAACGGATTGGGGTCGTATCCGGGTTTGCTGACGAAGGCCAGCACCTCGCCATTGTTCGGGTCTATCGCGACCAGCGCGCCGCGAAAATCGCCGAATGATTGCTCGGCGATCTCCTGCAATTTCGCATCGATACTCAATACCAGCGTGTTGCCGGAAACGGGCGGGGTGAGCGAAAGCATGCGTACCGCACGCCCGTTCGCATCCACCTCGACCTGCTCTATTCCCGTGGTGCCATGCAAGTCGGCTTCGTAGCTTTGCTCCAGGCCGGTCTTGCCTATGTAATCCGAGCCGCGGTAATTGGCCGACAAATCGCTTTCTTCAAGCTGGTTTACTTCGGTGTCGTTGATGCGCCCGATATAGCCGATCAGATGCGAGGTTTTTTCGCCGAGCGGGTAATCGCGAAACAACCTGGCCTTGATTTCGACTCCCGGAAAGCGATATTGCTGTGCGGCAAAACGGGCGACTTCTTCGTCGCTCAGGCGGTTGCGTATCACCAGGGTTTCGAAGTTGTGACTTTCGGCAAGCAGTTTCTTGAAGCGCCTGCGATCCTTGTTGGTGATCGTCACCAGCCTGGAAAGGTCGTTAATCGTGGCTTCCATGTCGGTTACTTTATTCTGGTTTATTTCCAGAGTGTAGCCCGAATAGTTGCGCGCCAGCACCAGGCCGTTGCGGTCGAGTATCAGGCCGCGGTTGGGAACAATGGGGACGACGGCAATGCGGTTGCTTTCCGCCAGGGTCTGGTAATAATTGTGGCGCAGCAGTTGCAGATAAAAAAAGCGCACCAGCAGGATGGCGAGCAGCGCCAGAACGAAACCGATACTGACGATTAACCGCAATTGAAAATGATATATCTCCCGCTGGTGATTCTTGAACTCGACATACTTCTTCATGAGCGGCTTTCACGCTCCGCACGTCTTTGCTGCATCGCCCGAAGCATGAGGTTGAGCGGAGCCCACAGCAAGGTTGAAGTCAGGCTGCCGAGAAAATAGGCCCACACCACGTAGCCGTTAATCTGCCACTGCGCCAGCGTATAAATCGCATAGGTCAGCACAAAGATGCCCAATACCTGGATGGTTTGCTGGCGCAAGTCGAACATCTGCAGGCGCCGGTGCAGCGCCAGGCCGCCGAAAGCGAGCAATGTGTACGCCAAAGCATGCTGCCCGAACAGGCTGGCATCCGACACGTCGGCGAGTATGCCCATTACCCAGGAAATCCCGATGCCTACGCGCCAGGGCTTGTTCATGCACCAGTACAGCAATACTACCGCCACGAAATCCGGGCGCAGCATCAGCCAAACACCCTCCCATGGCAACCAGTTCATGAACAGCGCGGCGAGCAAACTCGTCAAAATAAAAATGTTGCTGACCGGGCGCTGGATTTCAGGTTTGGACCGTGTGTTGGCATATGACATCAGTCGTTTCTCCTGGGCCTTGCATGCTTGCCGGCATCAGATGCGGGGGATTCCTCCGGGCGTTCCGGCAATTTTGGCATGCTGGACAAAATCAGCAACTGGCGGTGATTGTCCACCCCCGCGACAGGCAGGCAGGTAACACGCGCAAATGGATAGACGGGGTCGCGTTCGATCTTTGTCACCTTTGCGACTGGGATGCCCGGCGGGTATACCCCGTCTATGCCCGAGGTGACCAGCACATCATCGTTCTGGATATCGGCACTGACCGGCATATAGCGCAGCGACAACTGGCTGGTGTCACCCGAGCCGAACAGGATGGTGCGCAGTCCATTGCGCACCACCTGCACCGGCACGGCGTGATCCTTTTCGGTGATCAGGGTGACTTCGGAAAGCCAGGGATAAACACGGGTGATTTGCCCGACTATGCCGGCGTCATCCATCACCACCTGCCCGAGCTGTACATCGGCCTGGGAACCCTTGCCGATGAGCACCTTGCGCTTGAACACGTTGCGCTCGGCGTAGACGATTTCGGCTAATTTGGTGGAGAATTCATGCCGTATCGGCAGTTCGTCCAGCTTGCGAAATTGCTGATTTTCAGATTGCAGGGCCTGCAATTGCAACAATTGCGCGGCATCGTTCTGATGCTGCCGGCGCAACTCGGCATTTTCCGCCAGCAGACTTTGATGCGCGTTTTGCGTGATGAAAAAATCATCCGCCTGCTGCCATAAAATACCGGGTATTGTTGCCATGCGCTGTATCGGCGAAATCAGTACCGAAACAGCACTGCGCGCGGATTCCAGGTAACGATAGCGCGCATCTATGAACATCAGTAACAGCGACAACACCGCAAAGAATACCAAACGCACCGCCGGACTCGGGCCGCGATTGAAGAATCTGAAGGATTGCGTGCCGTCTATCAACGCCGTTCCATCGGGATGCCTGGGATGATTATGGGTGGGCTGTAGTTATTCGGTGGTGAAAATGCTGGTCGACGTGTCCATGTGTTCGAGAGCCATGCCGGAGCCGCGCACCACGCAGGTCAGCGGATCGTCGGCGATCAACACCGGCAAACCGGTTTCTTCCATCAGCAGCCGGTCCAGGTCGCGCAACAGCGCGCCGCCACCGGTCAGCACCATGCCCTTGTTGGCAATGTCCGCGCCGAGTTCCGGCGGGGTCTGTTCCAGCGCGGTCTTCACCGCGCTGACGATGTTGTTGAGCGGGTCGGTCATGGCTTCGAGCACTTCATTGCTGGAAATCGTGAAGCTGCGCGGCACGCCTTCGGCCAGGTTGCGCCCGGTCACTTCCATCTCGCGCACTTCACTGCCAGGGAAGGCGGAACCGATGGTCTTCTTGATTTCCTCTGCGGTGGTTTCGCCGATCAGCATGCCGTAATTGCGGCGGATGTAATTGATGATAGCCTCGTCGAACTTGTCGCCGCCGACGCGCACCGAGCCTGAATACACGGGCCCGCCCAGGGAGATTACCCCGACTTCCGTGGTGCCGCCGCCGATGTCCACCACCATGGAACCGGTCGCCTCTTCAACCGGCAAGCCGGCGCCGATAGCCGCGGCCATCGGTTCTTCGATCAACTCCACGCGGCGCGCACCCGCTCCAACCGCCGATTCGCGAATCGCGCGCCGTTCCACCTGGGTGGAACCGCACGGCACGCAGATCACGATGCGCGGACTGGGACTGAAAATGCCCGCCTTGTAAACCTTGCGGATGAAATGCTTGAGCATCAGCTCGGTAACCGTGAAGTCGGCGATCACGCCGTCTTTCATCGGGCGGATCACGGTGATGCTGCCGGGCGTGCGCCCCATCATCTGCTTTGCGGCGATCCCGACCTGCTGCACCACCTTTTTGCCGTTCGGCCCGCCCTCCTGGCGTATCGCCACTACCGAGGGTTCGTTGAGCACGATCCCCTGGCCGCGCACCCAGACCAGGGTGTTCGCGGTACCAAGGTCGATTGCCAGATCATTGGAAAAATAGCCTTTAAAAAGTCCAAACATGTCATGTCCTAATAGTCAAAGAGGTGCGCCTATATCAGGGCGTTGAAAAACTACTGTTGGAACGATTAGCCATCTGACTAGGCTGCCAAAACAAGAAACGACAGCCAAGTCATTGGTTATGCGCTCGGTATAACTGCGTTGCTCAAGGGCTCAAAATGCTCATTTACTATTTGTAAACTCCGCTTTTTCGTCCTTTCGCGCCTTGTTCTTCCGTCGCTCGCAACGTTTTTCAACACCCTGAAAAACTCTTGTATGATACCCTATTAGCCTTATTTGAATAAAGCTTTTGCTATGTCCCTGACCAATGCAGATGTCCGTAAAGTCGCCCGTTTGGCAAGATTGGCGATGAGTGAAACCGAAATCGAATCCGCCCGCACCCAGTTGACCGGTATTTTTGACCTGATCGCGGAAATGCAGGCCGTGGATACCACGGGTATCACGCCGATGTCCCATGCCCAGGATCTGTCCCAGCGGCTGCGCGAGGATGTCGTCACGGAAGCCGACCAGCGCGGTCTGTTCCAGTCCCTTGCTCCGCAATACAAAGGCTCGCCCCAGGTCGAAGCAGGGCTGTATCTCGTTCCGCAAGTCATCGAGTAGTGCCAGCCATGATTGATTCCAGTCTGCGGCAACTCGGCAGCGCGCTGCGCGCCGGAAAAATCAGCAGCGTTGAGTTGACGCAGCTTTACCTCGACCGCATCGCCGCGCTCAATCCCGGGTTGAATGCCTATATCACGACCAATGCCGAAACCAGCCTGGCGCAGGCGCGTGCGGCGGATGCAATGCTGGCCCGCGGCAAGGCACAGCCGCTCACCGGCATCCCGATCGCCCAGAAGGACATCTTCTGCGCCAAGGGCTGGCGCACCACTTGCGGCTCGAAGATGCTGGAAAATTTCATCGCGCCCTATGATGCGCACGTGATAGCGCAATTCAATGACGCCGGCGCGGTGAACCTGGGCAAGACCAACATGGACGAATTCGCAATGGGGTCGAGCAACGAGACTTCGCATTTCGGCGCGGTGAAGAATCCCTGGGATAAAAACGCCGTGCCCGGGGGCAGTTCGGGCGGCGCGGCCTGCGCGGTGGCGGCGCGGCTGTGCGCGGCGGCTACAGGCACCGACACCGGCGGCTCGATCCGCCAACCGGCCTCGCTGTGCGGCATCTCGGGCATCAAGCCGACCTATGGCACGGTGTCGCGCTACGGCATGATCGCCTTCGCCTCCAGCCTGGACCAGGCCGGACCGATGGCGCGCAGCGCGGAGGACCTGGCATTGATGCTGAATGTGATGACCGGCTTTGACGCGCGCGATTCCACTTCGTTGCAACGCGACAAGGAAGATTACGCGCGGGACCTGAACAAACCGCTCGCCGGCCTGCGCATCGGCCTGCCCGGGGAATTCTTTGCCGAAGGACTGAGCAGTGACGTAGCGCAGGCAGTGGAAACGGCGATCACCGAATACAGGAAGCTCGGCGCTATCGTGGTCGATATCAGCTTGCCCAACACCCGGCTTTCAATTCCGGTGTATTACGTGCTGGCCCCGGCGGAAGCCTCCAGCAACCTGTCGCGCTACGACGGCGTGCGCTACGGTTACCGCGCGCAGGAATATGGCGACCTGACCGAAATGTACGAAAAGAGCCGCGCGCAGGGCTTCGGCGCGGAAGTGAAACGCCGCATCATGATAGGCGCCTATGTATTGAGCCACGGCTACTACGACGCGTATTACCTGCAGGCGCAAAAGATCCGCCGCCTGATCGCGCAGGATTTTGATGATGCGTTCAAGCTATGCGATGTGATCATGGGGCCGACCAGTCCGGGTACCGCATTCAATCTGGGCGAGAAGGGCGACGACCCGGTGCAGATGTATCTGTCCGACATCTACACCATTGCGGTCAATCTGGCCGGTCTGCCCGGCATGTCGATTCCCGCCGGCTTCGGCAGCAATGGCCGCCCGGTCGGGCTGCAGATCATCGGCAACTATTTCGCCGAGGCACAGATGCTGAATGCCGCACATCAATATCAACTCGCAACTGACTGGCATACGAGGCAGCCGAATGGGATTTGAAAAACAATTAGCCACAGAGAACACAGAGAGTGCGCATGAGGGTTTTCTCTGTGTGCTCTGTGGTCTCTGTGGCTAATAGGGGTTAGAACCATGCAATGGGAAATCGTCATCGGGCTGGAAGTGCATACCCAGCTCTCGACCAGCAGCAAGATATTTTCGGGCGCTTCCACCACCTATGGCGCCGAACCGAACACCCAGGCCGACGCGGTGAGCATCGCGCTGCCCGGCGTGCTGCCGGTGCTGAACAAGGGCGCGGTGGAGCGCGCGATCAAGTTCGGACTGGCGGTCGGCGCGCACATCGCGCCGCGCTCGGTGTTTGCGCGCAAGAATTATTTCTATCCCGACCTGCCCAAGGGCTACCAGATCAGCCAGTTCGACCAGCCGGTGGTGGGGCAGGGCGCGCTGACTGTCATGGTCGAGCCGCTGTCCGGAAATGCCAAGCCCTATGAGAAAGTGGTGCGCATCACCCGCGCCCATCTGGAAGAAGATGCGGGAAAGTCGGTGCACGGCGAGTCCCGGGGGTTGACCGGCATCGACCTGAACCGCGCCGGAACGCCTCTGCTGGAAATCGTTTCCGAACCTGACATGAGCTCCGCCGCCGAGGCGGTGGCGTATGCCAAGACGCTGCACTCGCTGGTGCGCTGGATAGGCATCTGCGACGGCAACATGCAGGAAGGCTCGTTCCGCTGCGACGTCAACGTGTCGGTGCGCCGCCCCGGCGAGGCGCTGGGCACGCGCCGCGAGATCAAGAATTTGAACTCGTTCAAATTCATGCAGCAGGCCATAGACTACGAGGTGCAGTGGCAGATCGACACGCTGGAGAGCGGCGGCAAGATCCAGCAGGCCACGATATTGTTCAATCCCGATACCGGCGAGACGCGCGCGATGCGCAGCAAGGAAGACGCCCACGATTACCGTTACTTCCCCGACCCCGACCTTTTGCCGCTGGACATCAGCGAAGCATGGAAAGATGAAATTCGCGCAACGATGCCAGAGTTGCCTGAGACAAAACGTGTGCGTTATATGAAAGACTTCGGGCTGTCGTCGTATGACGCCGGCATCCTGACATCGTCGCGCGAACTGGCGGATTTCTTCGAAGGCGCGGTTAATTCATTATTTTCACAAGTTCGCAGTGCCATTAATATTGGTGCTGCTCCTTCTGCTGAGCCATACGCAGCAAAGCTTTGCGCCAACTGGATTATCGGTGAAGTGAGCGCGCAGTTGAACCGCGATGGTTTGGGTATCGCGCAATGCCCAGTCAGCGCGCAGCAACTGGGCGACATCATCCTGCGCATGGTCGACGGAACCATCTTGAATTCCGGCGCAAAGGAAGTGTTCCGCACGATGTGGGAAGAACAAATAACTTGGTCAGCACTCGGCGGGAAACAAGCTAGAACGGCTGATGAAATTATCGAAGCCAATGGACTGAAGCAGGTTTCTGACTCCGGCGCGATCGAAAAGATCGTCGACGAGATCATTGCCGCGAACCCGGCCCAGGTGGCCGAGTACCGCA
>VFSW01012295.1_pt1 | contig 11966 bp, 9 predicted proteins | sample 5358111 | NCBI WGS metagenome assembly VFSW01 (sample SAMN11554181, study PRJNA540505) | mine drainage metagenome | isolation source: sediment from site ElyBrook_90M | place: USA: Ely Copper Mine, Vershire, VT | collected 2017 | reverse complement strand
GGCGCACGGCCCTCCTCGATCGCCCCCAGCAGTCGCAGCAGACCGTCGAGGATGGTGTACGGGTGCGGCGGGCATCCCGGGACGTACAGGTCGACCGGGACCACGGCTTCGGCGCCGTTGCACGTCTCCGGATGATCGACGTACGGCCCGCCCGAGATTGCGCACGCACCGACCGCGATGACGATCTTCGGGGCAGGGACCGCGTCGTAGGTCTTGCGCAGCGCGAGCTTCATGTTCTGCGTCACCGGACCCGTGATGAGCAGGCCGTCGGCATGCCGTGGCGACGCGACCATCTGGATCCCGAACCGGCCGAGGTCGAACACGATGGTGCCGAGCACGTTGACGTCGGATTCGCAGCCGTTGCAGCCCCCGGCGCTCACCTGACGCAGCTTGAGCGAACGGCCGAAGAGTCGCCGCGTCTTGTCCTCGAGGGCGTGCGCGAGCGCGGCCGGGTGGCCCTCTCTCAGCACGAGGTGGTCGCGCGAACGGACGGCGAGACGGTAGTCCTTCGAGTGCGTGATGGCGCCCTCGGGGCAGGCCTCGACGCAGTCGTTGCAGAAGAGGCAGCGTCCGATGTCGACACGAAGACCCTCCTCGGTCGCGCGTATCGCTCCCGTCGGGCAGGCGTCTTCGCACACCTTGCAACCGTCGGGGCACCGGGCCGAGTCCAGGACCGGCAGGCCGCGGAACCGGTCGGGCATCTGCGGCTCGACGGCGGGGTATCGCACGGTGCGCTGACCCTGGTGCAGGCGGGCGGAGAGGATACGCAGCATCGGAAGGGCACCTCGAGGCTCAGAGATCGAAGCCGCAATAGGAGAGGTCGAAGCTCTTGTTGCAGAGCGGGAAGTCGGAGATCTGCTGGCCTCGCAGCGCCATCGCGAGGCCCTGCCAGTTGTGGAACGACGGGTCGACGACCTTGTAGGCCGCGAGCTTCCCCGCGGAATCCGTGATGCCGACGTGGCAGATCTCGCCGCGCCAGCCCTCGACGAGCGATACGCAGAGTCGATTGGCGGCGAGATCGCCGACCGGCACCCGCGTCGGACCCGCGGGCAGCCCCTGCAGCTGCTCGCGGACGAACGCCGTCGAGCGCTGGATCTCGAGCCAGCGGACGTACGCTCGCGCGAACACGTCCCCCGACTCCGAGACGGACACCGGGATGTGCGCCAGTCGAAAGACCCCCGCCGGGTGATCGTGGCGGACGTCGCGCTCCAGCCCGCACGCGCGGGCGGCCACGCCGACGAGGCCCAGGGCCTCCGCGTCGTCGATCGAGACGGTGCCCGTCGCCTCGAACCGCGCCTGGACCGAGGCCGTGTCCCAGAGCAGCTCGACCGAGGTGCGTACGTCCTTCGCGGCGGCGTCGAGACGCTCGACCATCTGCGACGCGAGGGCCTCGTCCACGTCGAAACCGACGCCCCCCGGTCGCACCATGGCGCGCCCGAAGCGATTGCCGCACATAGCGGCGCTGAGGTTCAAGAAGTCGCCGCGAAGCCTCCCGCAGTGGGCCGCGGTCGGCAGGAACGCGACGTCGTTGGCGAGGGCGCCCAGGCCGCCCGTGTGGTTGGCGAGACGTTCGAGCTCGAGCGCGACGCCTCGGAGCGCGTGCGCGCGTGCAGAAACCCGGCCGTCCTGGAGCGCCTCGACGAGCTGACAGTAGGCGATCGCGTGACCCACCGTCGTGTCCCCCGCGAGCGTCTCGACGTAGTGCAGGGTCCTCTTGTCCGGACCGCCGACGAGCGCGCGCTCGACGCCGCGGTGCTGGTAGCCGAGGGAGATCTCGAGGTGCAGCACCTCCTCCCCGTGGCACTGGAAGCGGAAGTGACCCGGCTCGATGACACCGGCGTGGACGGGCCCCACGGCGACCTCGTGCACCTCTTCGCCCTCGACGCGGTAGTACTCCATCACGCCCGCGACGGGCGCCTCGCCGCCGCGCCCCCACGCGTCGTGCGGCGGGCGCAACGATCGCGTGAAGCGCACCGGCTTGAGCCAGGGGTGTCCGCGCGGCACGACGCCCCATTGCTCCGCGATCTCGCGTTCGAAGAGGTGGACCTGCGGGCAATCGGGCGTCAGCGATGGGTACGCGTCGTCGACCCGCGCGGTTGCCACGCGTAGCGTGGCCTCGGTGTCGTCGGCCAGAACCGCGACCAGCTCGACGCCATCGCCGGCTGCGATCCCGAACAGGGCGCTCACGCGGCATCCCTGCGACGTGCCCTCGAGGATGGCGCGGCGCAGCTCCGCGACGCCGAGCTGCGGCACGGAGGCTCGATCGAGGGCGCGGCCGTTGCGCGTTTGCGCGAGAGGTGACGCGCTCACCGGCCGCCCTCGAGCGACGCAGCCGCGTCGCGCAGCAGGTGATCGACGGGCCCTGGGATGTAGAGCCCCAGCAGCAGGACCAACGTGAGCAGCGCGAGGCCGGGGCCGACGGAGGACAAGGTGTCGCGAGCCTTCGTCGAGGCGGCGCGCGCCGACGGCTCGCCTTGCACGACGGTCATCACCGTGGCTCCCATTCCGATGAATACGACGACGAGCATCGAGAGGAACGCGGCAGCGACGAGGTAGCGGCCGCTGGTCACGGCCGCGTTGAGGATCGTGAACTCGCTGAGGAAGGGGCCGAACGGAGGGGAGCCCGTGATGGCGAAGAACCCCGCGAGCAGCAGCGCCCCCGACACCGGCAGACGGCGGAGCGCGCCGCGCACTTCGTCGGAGCTCTTGCTGCCGTAGGTGTGCTGGATGTTGGCTGCGGCGAGGAACAACACCCCCTTGGTGAGTCCGTTGTTGAGCATGTGTAGCAGGCTGCCGAAGAACGCGGCACCGCCCACGCCGAGCCCCACGACGAGGATGCCCATGTGCTCGACGCTCGAATAGGCGAGCATCCGCTTGAAGTCCTTCTGACGCACCATGAAGGCCGCCGCGACCGCCATCGAGAAGAGGCCGGCGACCAGCAGGACGTTCTGGACGAAGGCGGTGTCGCCGGCGGCGACCGACACGCGGAAGAACCTCAGCAGGGCGAGGAACGCGCAGCTCGTCAGCGCGCCGGCCAGCAGCGCACCGACCAGGCCGGGAGCCTCGCCATAGGTGTCGGGCTTCCAGGTGTGCATCGGCGCCAGGCCGATCTTCGTGCCGTAGCCGACGAACAGCAGGACGAACGCGGCCCGGAGCCAGGGCCGGGACAGGTGCGGCCCGTCGCGCACCAGATCGTCGAAGAGCAGCGACGGCGCCAGGCCCGCATAGAGCGCGGAGTACGCCAGGAACAGCGAACCGAGCAGCGCCAGAGCGATGCCGACCGAGCCGATGAGCAGGTACTTCCACGTCGCTTCGAGGGCGCGGGGGTTGCCCAGGAAGTTGACCATGGGCGCGGACGCCAGCGTGGTCGACTCGATCGCCACCCACATCAGGCCCAGGTGGTGCGACTCGGTGACGAGCGACAGCGCGCTGATGAAGGCGAGGAAGCACACGCAGAAGATGCGGCTCGGTCGCTCGGGATGGGCGGCGAGGTAGCCGGGCGCGTAGAGCGACGTGAAGAAGTAGAGGACCGAGCAGAAGCCGAGCACCAGCCGGCCGACGCTGTCGAGGTGCAGCCACCCGTCGAGCGCGGTCACGTCGGGCGTGCGCAGCACGAGTACGGTGAGGCCCAGGTGCGCCGCACCCCCCATGGGCAGCAGGCGCGCGCGCCACACCGGCGAGCTCACCACGGCGGCGAGCAGCGCGAGCGCGAGAGGGACGAGGACGAGAGCGAAGGCCATCGTCATTCCTTGAGGTTCGAAAGCCGCGCGGTGTCGAGCGACGAGAACTCTCGGTTGATCTGCAGGATCATGATGCCCATGACGAAGATGGCGACGAGCAGGTCGAGCAGGACGCCGATCTCGACGAAGAACGGGAGCGCCTCGATGAGCGCGAGGCCCATGACGAAGATCCCGTTCTCGAGGACGAGGTACCCGGCGACCTGGGTGAGCGCCTTGCGGCGCGTCGTGAGCAGGATGAACCCCGTGATCACCGTGGCCAGCGACGTCGGGATCAGCAGCGAACCGACGTGCTGCGGCGCCAGCGGGAGCGTGCCGGCGAAGAGCATCGCCAGCCCGGTGCCGACCGCCCCGAGCACGAGCGACGGGATGTAGCCGATGAAGGGCTCCACCTCCCGGCGGATCGCCGCTTCTCGCAAGGCGCGCCCGAGGAGCCAGGGAATGGCGATGGCCTTGATGGCGGTGGCGCCGACCGCGACCAGCACCGGGCGCAGCCCGACCTCGTGGTGCACCAGCAGCGTGAGCGTCCCGAGCAGCACGCCCTGCAGCGCGGTGCCGTTGATGATGGCGCGCAGACGGCTGGTCCCGAGCAGGAAGAAGTTGGTCAGGAGCACCAGGACGAGGACCGGATCGACCACGTGCGACATCGCATTCACCTCGAGGCCAGAAGGATCGCGAACGCCGACAGCAGGCATGCCCCGACGAGCAGACTCGGCACCTGCCGCAGGCGTAGGCGGGCCATGAACGACTCGACGACCCCGACGAGCACGGCGAGCACCAGCATCCCGGCCACGAAGAGCCCGAGGTCCAGAGCGTAGCTGCCCGTCCGGACCGGGACGACGATGCCGACGACGATGGCGCCGAGCACGAAGAGCTTGAGAGCGGCGCCATAGAAGATCATGCCGAGCGCCGGGCCGCTGTGATCGAGGACCATCACCTCGTGGATCATGGTGAGCTCGAGGTGAGTGTTGGGATCGTCGAACGGGACGCGGCAGTTCTCGGCGAGCAGGACCACGAAGAGGCTCGCGACGACGAGCACGAGCGCTGCGCCGGAGCTCAGCCACTGACCGGGGACCGTGGCGCCGAGCATCGTCGTCAAGGACAGCGTGCCGGATCGCTTCACCAGCACCAGCAGACCGAGGAAGAGGGCCGGCTCCGCCAGGCACGAGAACGTCGCCTCCCGCGCGCCTCCCATGCCTTCGAAGGCCGAGCCGGTGTCGAGGGCGGCGGAGACGGTGAAGAAGCGCGCGAGGCCGAACAGGTACGCGAACAGCACGAGGTCGCCGGTGAACGAGATGGGCGCGTCGTGGCCGCCCAGCGGCAGCAGCAGCGACGCCAGCAGCGCCGTCGCGACTCCCACGACCGGGCTCGCACGGAAGATCCAGGTGGTCGTCGTGCTGAACACCGAGCCCTTGCGCGCGAGCTTGGCGAGGTCGTAGTACGGCTGCAGGACCGGCGGGCCGATGCGGCCTGCGAAGGCCGCCTTCGTCTTCGCGATGACGCCCAGCAGGAGTGGGGGCAGCGCGAAGGTGACCGCGAGCTGGATCGCGAGGTGCAGGAGGCGCTCGAACATCACCGACTCACCAGGACGAGGACCACGATCGCGGCCAGCATGTAGACCAGGTAGAGGTGCACGTTCCCGTGCTGCACCCACCGGAACCAGCTCAGCCCGCGCGCGCCCGCTCGCGACAGAGGCAGGATGGCGCGGTCGAGGACCGTGTCCGGGACGTGGGTGTGGAGGGTCGCCGGGGGCGGAAAGAGCCCTGCCGCGGCGACCCGGTGCACGTCCGGCTGCAGGGCCCACGAGAAGAACGCGACGAGGGTGTGCGCGAAGGAGGACGACGTGTACTGCATGCGCGGCGAGGGCGCGACGTAGCCGCAGTCCCACGTGACCGCGGAGGCGACCGGGGCCCGTCGAGTGCTGCGGGCGAGCAGCGCCGCGCTCGCCGCGATCAGCGCGAGCAGGGCCACGCCCGTGATGCTCAGGATGTGCAACGGCGCCTGGGCTGCGAGGGGCTCGGCGACGGCCGCCACGTTCGGCGCCCACACCGCCGTCGCGCGCTCGAGCGCGGGGGCGACCGCCGCGGGAGCGAGCCCGATGAAGACGCACGCGATCCCGAGCCCCGCCATCGGTCCGAGCATCCTCGCTCCCGGATCGTGCGCCTGCGCCACGCGCGACGAGCGCCCCTGCCCCAGGAATACGGTGCCGTGCGCCTTCACGAAGCAGGCGACGGCCAGCGCTCCGATGAGCGCGAGCGCGGGTGCGCCGACGGCCCCGACGAGCCAGGTCCGGTCGGAGCCGATCATGTGGAACAGGCCGAGGTACACGAACAGCTCGCTGACGAAGCCGTTGAGGGGCGGCAGCCCGCAGATGGCGACCGCGCCGAGCAGGAACGCGAAGGCCGTGCGGGGCATCCGGTGCGAGAGCCCCCCGAGCTGGTCCATCTCGCGGGTGCCGGTCGCGTGAAGCACCGAGCCCGCGCTCAGGAACAGCATGGCCTTGAAGAGCGCGTGATTCCAGACGTGGAGCAAGGCACCGGCGAGGCCGAGCGCGACGAGCGCGGCCGACCCGACGGCGCGCCCCGTCACTGCCACGCCGAGTCCCATGGTGATGATGCCGATGTTCTCCACGCTGTGGTAGGCCAGCAGCCGCTTGAGATCGTGCTGGCCCACGGCGAAGGCCACACCGAGCACGCCCGACACGACCCCGGCGACGAGCAGCACGACGCCCCAGGCGACAGGGGGATGGTCGAAGAACGAGCAGACGCGCGCGATGCCGTAGATGCCGGTCTTGATGAGCACCCCCGACATGAGCGCCGAGACGTGGCTGGGGGCGTTGGCGTGCGCCCCGGGCAGCCAGACGTGCAGCGGCATGAGCCCCGCCTTCAGCCCGAACCCGAGCAGCGCCAGCACGAAGATCGCCGTCGCGGCCGGAGGGGCGATGGCGCGCGCAGGCGCCGCGAAGTCCCACGTGCCGCCCGCTGCGTGCATCACCGCGAACATGGCGAAGAGCAGCAGCGTACCGATCCGGGTGGCGACGAGGTACACGTAGCCGCTCTGTCGCACGGCTTCGTTCCGATCCTCGGTGGTGATGCAGAAGAACGCGGCCAGCGCCATCGTCTCCCACGCGAGCAGGAAGAGGACCGCGTTGGCGGCGACGAGCACCAGTCCGATGCCGGCCGATTGCAGACCATAGAACAGTCGCAGCTTGCGCCCGTCGTCGCCGTGGTCGCGCTGGGGCCAGTACTCGAGCCCGTAGACGGCGCCGAGGGGCGCGACGACGAGCAGCGGCACCAGGAACAAGGCGGCCAGGCCGTCGACGCGAACCGCGATCTCGCCGCCCGGCACCGCCCAGGTGTGAACGAACGACGTCGACCGCGTCATCGCGGCGAAGGCCACGATCAGCCCCAGCGCCGAACCGAGGACCATGAGCACGGCAGCCACCCGCTCGCCGGCGGCCGATCGCCGCGAAAAGAGGAGGCCCGGTACGCCGCTGACGGCGATGAGCCCGAACGCGACGAGCAGAATCTCGGCGCTCATGGGCCCACCCAGGACGCAACGGACGACCAGCCGAGCCCGACCAGCAGCGCGACCAGGACGTAGGTGAGGTAGACGTGCAGCATGCCTTGCTGCATCCAGCGCAGCCGCGAGAACCGATCTGCCCAGCGTTCGATCAGCGGCTCGTAGAAACCTCGGGTGGCCGGATCGCGGCAATCGGCGTCGAACGACGCAGGGGCGGGGAAGAGGCCCGCCGGGCTCGAGCCCGATGAGCGGGGCCGGAGCGACTGCGGGATCAGGCGCTCCGACAGTAGCTCCGAGAAGGCGCTCGCCGTGTACTGCATGCGGCTCGTCGGGCTCGCGTAGCCGCACCCCCACGTCGTGTCGGTGGCCACGGGTCTCGCGCGGGCGAACCGAGCCGCCGCGACGACCCCCACCACGACGATGCACGCGATCGCCGCGTTGAGCCCGCCCAGCACGCCGAGGGGCGCGTCGGCGGCGTCGAGCACCTCGTGGCCGTTCAGTAGCTGATCAGCGACGCCCGAGAAGGACCGCAGGACGACGTGCGGGACCAGCGCGACGGCGGCGCAGGCGATGGCGAGCGCACCCATCGGGACCACCATGGCGAGCGGTGACTCGTGCGCGCGGGCCGCGGCCTCGCTCCTCGGCTGTCCGAGCAACGCCGTTCCGATCAGCCGCACGAAGGCCAGCCCCGCCAGCGCTCCGACCAGCGACACGACGCCCACGGCGATGAGCGAGAGCGTGGCGGTGGCGCCGGCCGATACGATCCCACCGTGCATGAGCGCGAGATACAGCAGCCACTCGCTCACGAATCCGTTCATCGGCGGCAACCCCGCGATGGCCAGAGCGCCCAGCAGCATGAGCGACCCGGTCCTCGGCATCCGCTGCATGGCGCCCCCCAGCTGCTCGAGGTCCTTGGTCCCGGTTCCGTGCAGGATGCTGCCGGCGGACAGGAACATCAGGCCCTTCATGAGGGTGTGGTTCCACACGTGGAGGAGCGCGCCGGCCATGGCGAGCGCGGCGACCTGCGGGTGCCCCGCATTCCAGCCCCAGAAGGCCACGCCCATCCCCAGCGTGATGAGGCCCATGTTCTCGATGCTCGAGTAGGCGAGCACACGCTTCATGTCGCGCTGATACGAGCCGAGCGTGATGCCCGTCAGCGCGCCGAGCAGACCGATGGCGGCGAGCAGGGCACCGATCCAGCGGCTCGGCCCGCCGAGCAGCACGACCGTCCGGAGCACGCCGTACAGCCCCATCTTGATGAGGACCCCGGACATGACCGCCGACACGTGAGAGGGCGCGGCCGCGTGCGCTTCGGGCAGCCAGACGTGCAGCGGTACGAAGCCCGCCTTGATGCCGAAGCCGAGGAGCGCCAGCGCGGTGAGGAGCGCCGCGAAGCCTGGCGTCAGACGGGCCGCGCGCAGCGCATCGAAGTCGAAGCCGTGCGCCTCCCGTCCGAACACCAGGAAGAAGGCGAGCAGCGCTGCGGCCGCGACATGCGATGCGATGAGGTACACCCAGCCGGCGCGCGCCACCTCCGGCTGCTCCCGGTCGAGCGTCACGCACATGTAAGCCGCAAGCGACATGACCTCCCACGACACGAGGAAGAGCACCGCTTGTCGTGCCGTCACCACGAGCGCCATGCTCGCGAGAAAGACGTTGAACGAGAGCCACGCGGGCCCGAGGGCCTTCCGGCGCGACGTCGTCAGGTAGCCCGCCCCGTAGACCGCGGCCAGCGCACCGAGGCCGAAGATGGCACAGAGGAAGAACGCCGAGAGGGCGTCGGTCTCGATGCGCAGGTGGCCGTAGGGGACCTCCCAGCGAAGCGAGAGCGAGCCACCATTTCCCGCGAGCAGCGTACGCGCCGCGTACACCTCCCCCGAGGCGCACCCGATGACGGCGGTGGTCGCGCCGATGGCCGACGCCATGCGCGCCGATCTCCAGCCGACCAGCGAGAGAAAGCCGCCGCCGACGAGGATCGCGAGCGCGATGACGAGCAGGGTCACGCCGACCGCTCGCTCCTGGGCGCGATCAGGCCCTCCTCGACGCGGCGCGCCTCGCGCACGATCACCTCCCGGGTCGCTCGCTCCAGGACGACGCGCTTGAACTCCCTGTCGTGAAGCGCGGCGGCGATCCGGGAGAGCAGGTGCAGGTGGCCGCGGATGGTCGAGCTGACGACCGAGAAGATGGTGTCGACCGGCTTGCCGTCGATGGCGTCGAAGTCGACGGGCGTCTCGAGGAAGCAGAGCGTCACCGACGCGCGATCGACGTTGAGCACGATGGGATTGCGGACGTGCGGGATCGCGATCCCTTCGCCCACGCCCGTGGAGCCCAGGGCTTCACGGGCGAGCAGGAAGTCGCAGAGCATGTCGCGATCCGCGGCCTCGATGGGCATGTGCTCGACGACCGCGTGCAGCACCGACGTGCGGTCCTTGCCCGGCACCCCGTAGTGCACGCCGCCGACCTCGAGCGCGTCGGCGAAGCGAGGCATCGGAGTGCCGTCCTCGTCGTCGGCGTGGAGCTCGCGCGCCGAGATCCGCATGCCGCGCGAGGTGGCCCACTCGAGCAGCTCGGCCGAGTGGAAGCGGTAGTTGTCGTTGACGCGGTGAAACGGGATGCTCTTCTCCCGGATCCAGCGGTGAACGGCCGCCTCCGACGTCTGGAGGAGCTTCGCCGCGTCGCGCACCGTGAGCTTCATCGGGTGACGCGCGTAGAGCAAGGCCCGTACCCAGCGGAAGGACCGCCGATGCGTCGCACGCCGCGGCACGCGCGGACCCCGGGGACCACCCGATCGCGCCTCGCGGACACGCCTTCCGGCCCTCCGGCAGCGGCGGCGCCTTCCACGGGTCCTCTCCGGAGGACACGACCCGTCGTTTGCGACAACCTGTCGTAGCGCTGGAGGCGTCGGCGGATCGCAGGGCGAAGCCTTCCGCCCGGCGCCGGGCCCGGAACACGTGGCGGACCGGAGGGCACATCGCTTGCTCTGCGCTGCCGTCCATGCCGGCTCCGGACGCAAAGAGGCCTCCCTTGCTGGTCACGATCGTGTCGCAGAACGCATCGACGCTCGCCGGGCTCGATGCCTACCTGCGAGGCGTGGGCGCGGTCACGACCTCGACCGGCGACCTCGGGCGGCTCGTCGACGTGACGCCACCGACGGCGGCCGCGGTCATCCTCTTTCCCGACGAGTACAGCCTCGAGCTCGTGGTCCAGACCCTGGCGGCGCTCGAGAAGGCGCGGCCCGACGTCCTGGCGGTCGTCGTCACCAACGAGCCCGGGCGCTTCGCGACCCCGGACGCGGAGGAGGATCCCTCGGCCTCGCCGCTCGTCATGCCGAAGCCCGCGTGGGCCTGGACCATCATGGACGCCGTGCGGGCCCGCCTGGCCGCGAGACCCCGGCCGGCCCCGCTCGACCGCGGATCGGGCGCCCGGAGGCCGGGGCGCGACAGGTGAGGTAAGCTCCCGCGGGGATGCCCACGCGCAAGCGACAGATTGACGTAGTGTTCGAGCCGGTCATGGCGTCCAGGGCCATGCGCGACCTCGATCGCGTGCTCTGCACCGTCGCGCCCAAGGACGTCACCGTGACCCTCATCGGCGAGAGCGGCACGGGCAAGGAGGTGCTCGCCCGGCGAGTGCACGAGCTGTCCCCGCGGCGAACCGGTCCGTTCGTGCCCATCAACTGCGCGGCCATCCCCGAGGCCCTGTTCGAGAGCGAGCTTTTCGGGCACGAGAAGGGCGCCTTCACGGGGGCCAGCGAGCGTGCTCACGGCAAGATCGAGGCGGCGTCCGGCGGAACGCTCTTCCTGGACGAGGTGGGCGAGATGCCCCTGGCCATGCAGGCCAAGCTGCTGCGGTTCCTGGAGGGTCGCAAGTTCATGCGGGTGGGGGGCAACACGAAGATCAGCGTCGACACCCGTCTGGTGTGCGCGACGCTTCGTCCGTTGAACGAGGAGGTGCAGGCCGGCCGTTTCCGGGCCGATCTCTTCTACCGGATCCAGGGGATCACCCTGAAGATCCCCCAGCTGCGCGAGCGCCACGCGGACATCGGCCCCCTGGTGCAGCAGTTCGTCGCCGAGCTGTCCGCCAAGCATGGCGTGCGACCGCCGCGTGTCGGGCGCGCCACGCTCTCGATGCTCAAGTCGTACGCGTGGCCCGGCAACGTGCGCGAGCTGCGCAACGCCGTCGAGGTTCTGTGCGTGCTGCGCGCCGGCAAGCTCGCACGCCCGCGGGACCTGCCCGAGCTGGTGCGCGAGGCCACCGCGCATCCGGCGCCGGCCTCGGGCCACGCCTCCGACGAGCAGGAGAACCTGCAGGTGAGCCTCCGGCGGCCGCTCTCGGAGACGATCGAGCGCATCCTGGCCGAGGCGCTGGCGCTGGAAGGGGGCAATCGCTCGCGCACGGCCAGGCGCCTCGGGCTCAGCCTGCGGACGTTGCAGCGGTACGCCGCGCGAGGCGCCGGCACCACCAACTGAGCGCATTCCGCGCCGCCCCCGCCTCACTTCCCTCCGCCCGGCTCCTTCGGCCCCACCGGCACGAACGGCCCGGGCGACAGCTCCTGCATCTCGATGGCCTTGCGTGCCTGCACCACCTTCGGATCGCTCTCGCCCGCCGGGTCCAGCCCTCGCGCCTCGTCGAGCTTCGCCCGGCACTTGACGTAGTCCCCCACCGCGCACGCCGCGAGCGCATCGGTGCGCAGCCGGCGTAGATGGGGCC
>VFSW01012294.1_pt1 | contig 11967 bp, 7 predicted proteins | sample 5358111 | NCBI WGS metagenome assembly VFSW01 (sample SAMN11554181, study PRJNA540505) | mine drainage metagenome | isolation source: sediment from site ElyBrook_90M | place: USA: Ely Copper Mine, Vershire, VT | collected 2017 | reverse complement strand
ATCCGGCGACAACAGCAGAGCATGGGGCAGGGCTCTCTCATGCTAGGAACCTGTAGCGAAAGCCGCAAGTTACGGGGGTAAGTGGGGCGGTTCCCTATAGTTTCGGGGGAAGCTCGGATTTCCTGACCGTCGCCGATTCAGGCTGAGGATAGACCATCGAATCGCGAAGGGCCGATTTGTCCTCGGGCGCAAAATCGGGGAATGGGAGCTTGCTGAGGTCACGCCATTGGCGGACTTGTTGTTCGGCGGCGCTGGCTTTTTCCTTGTCGAGGCCGGAATCGCGCGAGAAGTAGACGGTTTGCGAGGGGAAGGCGAAACCGCTGCCCGATTTGTCGACGATATCCAGGATGCGCAGCAAGACGTCTTCGCGAATCGCGGTAAACTCGGCGTAATCGCGGGTGAGTATGTAGCTGAAGATCTCCAGGCTCAAGGCGCTGCTGTCGAAACTGGCAAAGCGGATGCGGGCCGAATCGGTTTCGACTTTGGGGTGTTCGTAAAACATGCGGCGGATTTCCGCCAGCAGGAATCGGAGTTGGTCGGCCGTGGTCTCACAGCGGATGCCGAGGGTTGGATTGAACAGGATCTTGTCGCGGCGGGTGAGGTTTTCGATGTTCATGGTGGCGAGTGCGCCGTTCGGGATGGACAAATCGGTGCGCTCGATGGTGCGAATGCGGGTGGAGCGCAGGCTGATGTCTTCCACGGTGCCGATGCGATCGCCGAAGCGGCAGCTGTCGCCAACGCGAATGACCTCGTCGGCAAGGACGGAGATTCCGCCGAAAAGATTTTCGAGCGTCTTCTGAGCGGCGAAGGCGATGGCGATGCCGCCGATGCCGAGGCCGGCGAGCAGGGTGGTCAGGTTGAAGCCCAGGATGCCGAATGTGGCCAGGACGGCGACGATCACAACCAGCGCGGCGAGCAAGCGCTCGCCCAGAACCATGCGGGTCCCGGGGCCGAGGCGGCCCGCGCCGATGGCATGGAGGCGCAGGCGCTGCATGGTGAGGCTGGTGACGCGGAGCAGAAACCAGAAAAAGCCGATGCTGACGAGAACGCCGATGGTCCGGTAGTAATAAAGACGAGGCAAGAGCGGTAGACCGAGATAGGCGGCCATTGCGCGGTGGGCCAGCGCGCTGAACATCACCAGCAGCGGCCGGGACATGCCGCGGTAGGAATGCAGGTTGGAACGATGTCTGAACTTGAGCCAGAGCCGGCGCGGAATCGCGAGCAGCAGAACGACCGCCCAGCCGATGGCGAGCGCCACCGGAACCGCGACGAAAAGGGCGAGCCATTGCCAGAGCGGCATGCCAAGAAACACATTGCGTACCAGGACCTGCGGTAGTTTGTTTTCGACCTGGTGGGCCTCGAGATTTTCGTACAGTTCTGAAGCTTTACTGAGTGTCTCGCTGGAGAAGAGCCATATTTTCCCGGAATTCGGATCGCCGACGCGGACGAGGATGACGGGAACATCGGGATCGCCATTGGAAAAAATTCCGATGGTTTGCTGATCGGGAGCGCCGTACAGCGGATCGCCCTCGGGACGGGTGCGGAGCCGTCGCAGGCTGCCGACGAAGGCGCGGTCCATGAGCACTTTCAGTTTTTCGGCGGTGTCGGCGCCTTGCGACTGGCGACGGGCGGCGCTCATTTGCAGGTAATCGGCGGCGGCTTTGTAGTTTCCGCTCTGCGCGGCTTGCAGGAAGCCGAGGACGGTCCCTGAAGGAGTGTCGCGTCCCAGTTGATCGGCGGAAGCGGGGGTTGGCTCCTGGGCGGGAGTTCCTTTCAGCAGGCTGGACACGGACTGAGCCATCAGTCCGGGGAGCGAAAGGGAAACGGCAAGAATCAACAGCGCCAGTTTTTTCATCGAGAGTCCAGTACATGGAGAGCCGGGCGTCGCCGCCCGGTTGGACGGGCGAGACGCCCGTCCCCACACAAGAGCCGCACTACTTCTTTGGGCGATAGATGTCGGTCGCCTGGCCGTAGAAAATTTCGGCCGCTTCCATCATGGTTTCCGACAGCGTTGGGTGCGGGTGGATGGTCATGCCGACATCGGCCGCCAGCGCGCACATTTCGATCGCCAGCACGCCTTCGGCGATCAGTTCGCCCGCGCCCGCGCCTACGATTCCGACACCGAGAACTCTTTCGGTCTTTGGATCGATGAGAAGCTTGGTGAGACCTTCGGGCCGGTCGAGTGTGATGGCGCGTCCGGAAGCGGCCCACGGGAACTTGGCCACGGTGACTTCGCGTCCTTGTTCTTTGGCCTGCGTTTCGGTCAGGCCGGCCCACGCGATTTCGGGATCGGTGAAGACGACCGCTGGGATGGCATTCGGCTCGAAAGCAACTTTGTGTCCGGCGATGGCTTCGACGGCGGTGCGGCCCTGATGCATCGCCTTGTGGGCGAGCATCGGTTCACCGGCGACATCTCCGATGGCATAGACGGTGGGCTCGGCGGTCTGGCCCTGCTCGTTGATTTCGATGAATCCCTTGGCGTTGACTTTGACTTGGGTTTTGTCGAGGCCGGGGATTTCGGAATTCGGGCGGCGTCCGACGGACATCAGCACGCGGTCGAAGACCTGCTCTTTTTCTTTTACGTTCGGGCCGTCGAGAGTGACGCGGATGCCGGTCTTTTCGTCTTTCAGCGACTTGACTGTCGTGTTCAGCAGGATCGCTGAGAAGAGTTTTTCCAGACGTTTGTGGAGAGGCAGAACCAGGTCGCGATCGGCGCCGGGCAGCAAGCCGGAGAGCATTTCAACGACCGTGACTTTTGTGCCGAGCGTGGCGTAGACGGAGCCGAGTTCCAGTCCGATGTAGCCGCCGCCGATGACGAGCAGCGTCTTCGGAATGTCAACGAGGTCGAGAGCGCCGGTGGAATCCATGAGCCGCGGGCTGTCGATCTTGAGGCTGGGGACGACGGTCGGACGCGATCCGGTGGCGATGACGATGCGGTCGAAGGTCAATGTCTCTTCGCCGCCGGCCTGGCTTTTGGTGACCTTCAAGGTGGTGCCGTTCACGAAGGCGGCTTTGCCCTGAATAAAAGTGACCGCGCGCTGTTTCGAGAGTTGGCCGAGTCCGCCGGTGAGTTTCTTGACGATGCCCTCTTTCCACGAGCTAATTTTGTTGAGATCGATCTTGGGCTCACCGAATTCGATACCCCAATTCTTGGCTTGCTCGGCTTCTTCGAGCAGCTTGGCTACGTGCAGCAGAGCCTTCGACGGGATGCACCCGCGATAGAGGCAGACGCCGCCGGGGTTCGCTTCCGGATCGATGAGCGTAACTTTCATGCCCAGGTCGGCGGCTAGAAATGCGGAGGCGTAGCCGCCGGGGCCACCACCGATTACTGCTACACGGAGATTTGATGAATTCGTCATTTTTTCTTTATCCTTGGAGCGAATCTTCTTGCTTTTGGTTTGCCAGTTGCTCGATCTTGACCCCGAAGCAACGCTCCACGAAGTCGATCGTTTTTCTTTGGTTGGTCAGACTCGCCCGCGTGGTTCCCCTCTGGGCAAATAATCCCGCGTTCTTTTTCCAGTGCCCTGCGTCGCGATCAACTGTCTTTATCCACTTCACCGCAACCATATATTCGCAGAGTACCTCGTCATCCAAATTGTCGTCGATGGCGGTTTGCAACCCTAAGTCGATCAGAAGCTTTCCGCGATCGTGCTCATTTTTCGCGAATTTAGGCACCCGGAAATCTCTGGCTGGCGTGGCCTCGGACATCACTCGACCAATTCCTACGTAACCAACCTTATTGAGTCTAGCGATCAAAATGTCTCCTGGATGCAATCCTTTTATGGCTTCCCGGAACGCTTTACCCTGACCAGCTCCCACATAAGAATAAGTCAGGTTATCTTCCCATGACCTGTGTTTGCCATCTCCAACATTGAAGTAATGCACTTGGCGTGGGGAATCGAAGTCGGGCAGCCGACGATGCAGAGTATTTGGCGGTCGAAATCTGTTCTTGAAATGGCCGGTCGAAACGTTATCTAGCCCGCGAGAACTCCAGATAAGCGTCTTCTCAACCAGCAACGCCTGGTCCTCAGTGAGACCTTTTACAACTACTCGAATTATTGGTTCCAGCCCCTCTTTCCGTATTTCTTTGATCCTCGTCGTTTTATCGCTGTCCTTAGTGTCTAGAAGGTGCGAAAACTGCCTCGAGCCGCAACCCTTGCCGTAGTAAAAGGACTCAAAGTTCCGCGGGTCGATATATACATAAACGTAGTACTGCTCGCTGCTCTCAGCCATTAGAGTTCGCCGATCAAGTTCTCATCGCCCCGAGTTTATCCCTGCACCGACAGCAAAAAAGGCTGCTCAAACGCTTCCGCGATCCAGCGCAGGAAGCGTGCGGCGTCGGCTCCGTAGATCAACCGGTGATCGTACGAGAGGGAGAGTGGAAGAATCAAGCGCGGCTCGAATTTGTTGTTCACCCACTCCGGCTCCATGCGCGAACGCGACAGGCCGAGAATCGCGACTTCGGGATGATTCACGATGGGAGAGAAGCCGGTGCCGCCGATTCCGCCAAGATTGGTGATGGTGAAAGTCCCGCCTTCCATCTCTTCGGGCGTGAGTTTGCGGGCGCGCGCTTTTTTGGAGAGCTGCGTCATCTCCGCGGCCAGTTCGACGATGTTCTTCTTGTCAACATCGCGAATTACTGGCACCAGCAGGCCGCGGTCGGTATCCACGGCGACCCCGATGCTGATGTACTGCTTATAGATGATTTCTTCCTTTCCCATGTCAATCGAGGCATTGAACTGGGGAAAGACTTTCAGGGCCGAGGCGCAGACTTTCAGGGCGATCGCCGTCACCGTCATTTTGCCGCCAGCTTCTTCGGCTCGCGGCGCGAATTTGGCGCGGAGTTGTTCGAGTTCGGTGATGTCGGCGCGGTCCTGCTGAGTGACATGCGGGATGGTGTTCCACGCTTGGCGAAGGTGCTCTGCGGTTTTGCGTCGCACGCCGCGCATCGAGACGCGTTCGGTCTTGCCCCACTTGGCAAAGTCGGGAAGCGCGGGTTCAACGAAATCCGCCCGGGTGGTCTGCGCAGCAGCGGCGGCATTCATCAGAGCATTTTTGGCGGACTGCTTGACGTCTTCTTCGCTGATGCGGCCACCGGGTCCGCTGCCGTGCACGGTGCGAATATTGACGCCGATTTCGCGGGCCAGGCGGCGCACGTGTGGGGCGGCCGGTATCGGATCGCGGTCCATGCCGGCAACTTTGCCTAGCTGTACGGGCATGCTGAAAGCTTCGACCGGTGCGTGTGGTTGATCCGGTGGCAGCGCCTGTTCTTCGGTTTTGCCCTCGGCACGCATGGCCAACTGGAAGGCGAGCCGAGCTCCTTGCTGTCCGGACAGGTGTTCGACCGGTTCGTGTTTGCGAGGTGCCTCGGGTTGCGAGACTGCGCCGCCCTCGAGGGTGAAGATCACCTGTCCGACCTTGACCTTCTGACCTTCTTTTACTTTGATATCGCGGACCACGCCGCTCACGGTGGAAGGGACTTCGACGACGGCCTTGTCGGTTTCGAGTTCCATGACCGGCTGCCCTTCAGAAACAGTCGTGCCCGGCTTGATCATCAACCGGACCAGGTCACCAGAGTCGATGTTCTCTCCGAGTTCGGGGAGCTTGAATTCGCTGGCGGTGGCCTTTGTCGGAGCGGACCGCCGCTCGGGCTGAGGTGTGGCCGGGGGTGCGGCGACTGGAGCCGCAGCAGCTTGGACAGCTGGAACCACCGCGGGCTGGGGTGAATTCTTTGCCGCAAGCTCCGGGCTCGCGCTGGTTCCGTTTTCAACGGTGAAGATGACCTGGCCAACTTTGAGTTTGTCGCCTTCTTTGACGCGGATTTCTCCCACCGTGCCGGTGACCGAGGAAGGGACCTCGACGACCGCCTTGTCGGTTTCGAGTTCCATCACCGGTTCGCCTTCGGCGATGCTGGCGCCGGGTTTGATCATCAAGCGGACGAGGTCTCCGCTCTCGATATTTTCGCCCAGTTCGGGCAGCTTAAATTCCGTTGCCATTCTTTCGTTGTCCCTCTAGCGCGTTCGTGTGTAGGTGAGAAGCTGTGCCGTCCCTACGGGACTTAGTTCGGCTCCTCACTTTACCCAGGACTCACGTCCTGGGCTAACCTATTTCGCCCCTGAGGGCTGGAGTTCTCGGTCACATCTCCCGAGAGCACAAGCTAGCTGGTGGCTGGGGTGCGCTTTTCCGGATCGATGCCGAGATCGCGGATGGCTTTCTCCAGCATTTTTGCGGTGACGCCTTCGCCGCCGTCTTTCTTATCTTTTTCGCTGGACTTCTCGCCCGCCAGCGCGTGCAGCGTGGCGAGGACGATGTGCTTGGCATCCACTTCGAAAAAGTCCCGCAGCGATGCGCGATTCTCGCTGCGACCGAAGCCGTCTGTGCCGAGCGATACCAGTTTGCCCGGGACCCACTGGGCGATGCTTTCCGGCAGCACCTTCATGTAGTCGGACGCCGCGATGAACGGTCCCGGTGCGCCTTTCAGCGTTTGCGTGACATACGGCACCTTCGGAGTCTTGGTCGGGTGCAGCATGTTCCAGCGCGCGCAGTCGTTTGCCTCGCGATAGAGTTCTTTGTAACTGGTTACGCTCCAGACGTCGGTTGCGACGCCATAGTCTTTTTCCAAAATTGCCTGCGCCTTGAGCACTTCAAACATGATGGCGCCGCTGCCCAGCAGTTGCGCGCGCAGCTTGGTGTTCTTCTTGTCGGAGGTGTGGTAACGGTACAGGCCTCTGAGGATGCCGTCGCGAATGCCCGGCTGCTTGGGCATTTCGGGCATGGGCAGCGGTTCGTTGCCGACGGTCAAGTAATAGAAGATGGATTCGCCATCGACGTACATGCGCTTGATGCCATCCTGAATGATGATGGCAATCTCGTAAGCAAATGCCGGATCGTAAGCCAGTAGGTTCGGCACCGGCAAAGCCAGCACGTGACTGTGTCCATCCTGGTGCTGCAAGCCTTCGCCGGCGAGTGTCGTTCGACCTGCTGTGCCGCCAAGCAAAAAGCCGCGGCAGCGCATGTCGGCGGCGAGCCAGATCAGGTCGCCGATGCGCTGCAATCCGAACATCGAGTAATAAATGAAGAAGGGAATCGTGTTGATGCCGTGATTGGCATAGGCGGTACCGGCGGCGATGAACGAGCACATCGATCCCGCTTCGGTGATGCCTTCTTCGAGAATCTGGCCGTGCTTGGCCTCCTTGTAATAAAGGAGGGTGTCCATATGGACCGGCGGGTAGAGCTGTCCGACGCTGGAATAGATGCCGACCTGGCGGAATAGCGCTTCCATGCCGAAGGTGCGGGCCTCGTCGGGAACGACTGGCACGATGAATTTGCCGACTTCGGGGTCGCGCAGCAGCTTTGAGAGCATGCGGACGAAGACCATGGTTGTGGAGGCTTCGCGGCCTTCGGTGCCCTTGTAGAACTCCTCGAATAAGGCTTCAGGAACCGGCTTCAACGGCGTGGCGCGCACTCTGCGCGTCGGCATGTAGCCGCCGAGCTGCTTGCGGCGCTCTTGCATGTACTTGATTTCCGCGCTGTCGTCGGCGGGGCGATAGAACGGCGCATTGTGCAGTTCGCCGTCGGGAATCGGAATGCCAAAGCGAGAGCGGAAGATTTGCAGCTCGTCGTCGTTGAGCTTCTTCTGCTGGTGCGTGATGTTTTTGCCTTCGCCGGCTTCGCCGAGCCCGTAACCCTTGATGGTCTTGGCGAGAACGATGGTAGGGGAGCCGGTGTGATCGACGGCCGCGCGAAATGCGGCGTGGACCTTGATCGGGTCGTGTCCGCCGAGCCGCATGCGCGCAAGTTGCTCGTCGGAGAGATGCTCGACCATCTTCAGCAGGCGGGGATCGGTGCCGAAGAAGTTCTGGCGGAAATACGCGCCGCTTTCAACGAAGTATTTCTGATACTGACCGTCGGTGATCTCGCCCATGCGCCGGACCAGCAGGCCATCGCGATCGGCCTGAATGAGCGGATCCCAATCGCCGCCCCAGATGACCTTGATGACGTTCCAGCCCGCGCCGCGGAAGATCGCTTCCAGTTCCTGGATAATCTTGCCGTTGCCGCGCACCGGGCCATCGAGGCGCTGGAGGTTGCAGTTGACGCCGAAGATCAGATTGTCGAGGCGTTCGCGCGATGCCAGCGTGATCGAGCCAAGCGATTCGGGCTCGTCCATTTCTCCGTCACCGAGGAAGGCCCAGACCTTGCCGCCGGTCGAAGTCTTCAGCCCGCGATTCTCGAGATATTTGATGAAACGAGCGTGGTAGATAGCCTGGATCGGGCCGAGTCCCATCGATACGGTCGGGAATTCCCAGAACTCGGGCATGAGCCATGGGTGTGGATAGGACGAGAGTCCACCGCCGGGCTTCAGTTCGCGCCGAAAGTTCTCCAGCTTTTCTTTTGGGATGCGTCCTTCGAGGTAGGCGCGAGCGTAGATACCGGGTGCGGCGTGTCCCTGGAAGTAGACGACATCGCGATCCCCGGATTCATTCGACGCGTGAAAAAAGTGGTTGAACGCAACTTCGTAGAGAGTGGCGGCGGACGCAAAGGTGGAGATGTGTCCGCCAATGCCTTCCTGGATCTTGTTGGCGCGGACGACCATGGCCATGGCGTTCCAGCGCACCAGGCTCTTGATGCGGCGCTCCATTTCCTGACTGCCTGGAAACGGCGGCTGGGCTTTCGAGTAGACCGTATTCTGGTAAGGAGTGGTCGCCGTGAAGGGAAGGTTCACCCCCGCGGCGCGGCGCGCGTGTAGCGCCAGTTGTTGCAGCAACCGGCCAGCCCGCTCCGGCCCTCCTTGCGAAAGAACATAATCGAGAGAATCCAGCCACTCCCGCGTTTCCAGGACTTCAATACCATTTGTCTGTTGCGTCTCAGCCACTCTGCCCCCACGAATAAAAGTACGATGCTCTCATCATAAGCAATCGCGGAAAATTTTGCTGGCGACAAAGGGTCGATGCTCGTTGGCGGAAGCGCTTGCGAGCGACCATCGATGGCCGACCAGCGGCCGCTCTTACTCTAGCGTCACCGCCTTCACCAGGTTGCGGGGGCGGTCCACATCGAGGCCGCGTTTGGCTGCGACATAGTAGGCGAACAGCTGCAGGGGAACAATTTCTAGGATCGGCGAGAGCAGTTCCGGCGCGTCAGGAATAAAGATGGTGTGGTTCGCGAACTTGGGAATGGTTGTGTCTGCTTCCGTCGCCAGCGCGATCACTGTCGCGCCCTGTTTCTTGAATCCTTCCATGTTGCTGATGTTCTTTTCGTAGCGCATCACGGAGCCCGCGTCTTTGCGGTCGCAAGTCGCGATCATGACCAGCGGCAAGCGGAAATCAATGAGCGCATTCGGCCCGTGCTTGGCTTCTCCGGTGGGATAGCCCTCGGCGTGAATGTAGGAAACTTCCTTGAGCTTGAGGGCTCCATCCATTGCTATGGGGTAATGGATGGCGCGGCCGAGAAACATAAAATCGTCGACGCGATAGTAAAGTTCGGCGAGTTTTTCCACTTGATCGGAGGCCGCCAGGATCGCTTCCGTCTTCTGGGGAAGCGCGAGCAGTTCACCGATGTAATGCCGGGCCAGGTCCCGCGAAACTTTGTCCTTGATCTCACCAAGGTATAGCGCGAACAGAAACAGACAAGCCATTTGCGCGGTGAAGGCCTTGGTCGAGGCGATGCTGATTTCCGGGCCCGCGTGGGTGTAGATAAAACCGTCAGCTTCGCGCGCAATCGTCGAGCCTTCGACGTTTGAGATCGCGATGGTGCGCGATCCCTTCTGGCGGGCTTCGCGCTGCGAAGCGGTGGTGTCGGCGGTTTCTCCGGACTGAGTAATAAAGATGCTGAGTTCGCCTCGGCCAATCATCGGATTGCGATATTCGAACTCGCTGGCGTAATCGACATCGACGGGGATTGCGGCCAGTTCCTGCATCATGTATTGCCCGGTCATTCCAGCATGGCGACTAGTGCCTGAAGCGACGATGTTGATCCGGCGCAGAGCGCGCAGTTCCTCGCGCGAGATGTGGATTTCGTTCAGGTGAACCAGTCCATCGGCCAGCGAAACCCGAGGTTCGATAGTCCGCCGCAGAGCGTCGGGTTGCTCGAAGATCTCGCGAATCAGATGATGCGGAAATTTGCGGAGTTCAGCCATTACGCTCCTCTGCCATCATTAAGTGTTCTATCGCCGTTCTTGAATGGGAATCTCGTAGGCCTAGCGCGAGCACTCTACACCGCCGACAAAAGTTCGCTGCACTACGCCTTCCGGAGTCAGAACCACGAAGTCCGCATTCGCTCCTTCGGCAAGAACGCCCTTATTGGCGATACCGGCCACTCGCGCGGGATTCCGGCTGGCAGCCGACGCTGCCTGCGGCAGGTTCCATTTCGCGAACCGCGCCAGGTTGCGTACCGCGCGGTCCATGGTTAAAACACTCCCAGCGAGTTTATCGCCAGCCATACATTTCCCGTCGCGAACGTCCACCTCAAACGACCCCAGTCGATAGCGGCCATCGGGCATGCCGGTGGCTGAAATCGCATCGGTGATAAGCACCGTCTTTTCGGGGCCTTTGGCGCGCGCGAAAAGCGTGACGATCGCGGGCTCGAGGTGAATTCCGTCGGCAATAATGTCGGCGCTGACGCGAGAATTGGTAAGCACGGCACCCAGAATGCCGGGACTGCGATGGTCGAGCGGGCGCATGGCGTTGAAAGTGTGTGTAGCGTGGCGCGCTCCGGCGGCGATCCCACGTTCGGCGGCGGCAAAATCGGCGTCGGAATGACCCAAACTCACGCAAACTCCGCGGCGGGCTGCCTCGGCGATAACCTCCGGCGCATTTTCTAACTCTGGAGCAATCGTCATCATACGAACGTGGCCGCGGGCTGCCTGCCAAAAGCGGTCGAACAAAGCCACTGTTGGCACGAGAAGATTTTCCGGCGGGTGCACACCGCGCCGCGCGTGGCTGATGAACGGTCCCTCGATATGAATGCCGAGCGGAAGTGCCCGAACCTTGCCTTCCGCATCTGTGTTGTTACTGCCTGCGCGTTTGTCGATCGCATCCGCTAATCGTTCCAGGGCCCGCAAAGTCATATCCAGCGGGGCAGTGACGGTGGTCGGGAGGTAGCTGGTGACCCCATGGCGCGCCAGCAACTGTTCGATCGCCGGCAGGGCAGCGGCGTCATCGTCCATCACGTCGTATCCCGCGCCACCGTGAATGTGCAGATCGACATAGCCCGGCGACATCCAGTGATCGCCGAAATCGGAGAGGGGAACACGAGCAGGAATCTGCCGTCCGCTCCGAGAAAGTTCAACGATGCGCCCTTCCTCAACGAGCACGAGAGGATGCTCGACAACTTCCGAGGGAGTCAACAACGCCTTTGCAGTAAAAGCGAGCATAGAAACGTTTTAATAGAGGCAAAAGACAACGATAGCGAAGATTGTAACAGCCGTCGCAGGTCGGCATCCAAGTCACGCGGCGAGGACTTGGCGGCGGGACCTCGGCGTGTGGACAAGCGACGGTTACGCGCTAAAGCTCAAGGACGCAGTCGCGCCGCGTTTCGTGGTCGAGTGTCATTCCTGGGCACGCCACTGCCAGCGCAATCGGTGGAGGTCAGGATGCTATACTGTCAGGGTTCCGGTTGCCTGCGCTGTTCCAGTGGTGACCGTCTTGTAGTTAGTCGGGGAGTGGCTCAGCCTGGTAGAGCACCTGGTTCGGGACCAGGGGGTCGGAGGTTCAAATCCTCTCTCCCCGACCAATTCTTTTGCAATCAATCAATTGCGGTGTTTGTGAAACAGTCTCAGAAGTCTTGTTCCACGGTTCCAGATCCTATTTTTGCCGGTCAGCGGCTGTTCACAATCAATGACTTAGGAATTGAAATGAACCCCTAGCGCAAGAACCAGGGGGTCAAGGTTCAAATTCTCACTCCCCGCCGAATTCTAAAGCACTTATCGGAACTCTCAGTGGGCGCAATTCAGGGAAGCGCGAAGCCCACCCC
>VFSW01012293.1_pt1 | contig 11967 bp, 10 predicted proteins | sample 5358111 | NCBI WGS metagenome assembly VFSW01 (sample SAMN11554181, study PRJNA540505) | mine drainage metagenome | isolation source: sediment from site ElyBrook_90M | place: USA: Ely Copper Mine, Vershire, VT | collected 2017 | reverse complement strand
AATCGGGAAGTTGGGGCAACGACAAACGCCGGAAACCTTTGGGATCGGTTCCAGGCGTCTTTTCTGCCGCCTCTAACCCTCAACCTTCGTCATCTTCCCGTGTACGGGGAAGGTCGAAGGGACGCATGTTTTCCACCGGACCCCGCTGGAGAGGCCAGCGGAGAACAGGTGTTGCCAGCCAGCGTCGTATTCGTAACGTTCATGAAGGTGTTCGAACTTATCGAATCGCCCGAACTCGTGGGACCCACCAGAATCCCCGCGCAAGCCTCGTTAATCGTATTGCCGGTTACGATGTTGCTGCTTCCGGTCGATGGCGGACACTCATCATCCACATGAACGCCCGATTCGGCACTGCCGTACACGATGTTCGATTGCGCCGTATTGCCATCGCTGCACAGATCGATAGCGTCGTAAGTCTGCGTTCCCCCCACGTGGTTCAACCGAATGATGGTGCCGTTCGCAACTCCGTAGGTAGGGTCCGACGCGGGAACAATCCCAAGCTGGGTGCTCTCCACGGTATTGGAGGAAACGGTTACGCCCGACGAAGCGTAAATCAGAATGCCGGAGGAACCATAGTTCGGCCCGGTGTAGATGGCGTCGGCCACCTGGTTGCCCGAGACCAAGCCCGTGGCCCCGTAACTGATCTGGATCCCGTTCTGGGCGGTCACCGGAGTGGGGCCTAGACCGATCACGGTATTCGAACTCACGGTGACATGTGGGCCGCCGCCGGTGCCGGGGCCGCTGGCTGTAATTCCGTTCTTATCATAGTTCCGCACCGAATTATTTGAGATCGTCACGGCGGGAGAACCGGTGTTGCTTTCCACGTTGATCGCCAGGCCGACTTGGCAACCCTGAAGGCTGGTGGGCATCAGCACATTTCGAACCGCATTGTTAGTGATCGTCCCGCTGGAATTTTGGTAGTAGATTCCGATGTGGTCAATCGAACAGCCGGACAGCCCATTGTTGCTGCCATCCACCGTGATATGCGAAATGGTGACCGCCGCATTCTGCACAAAAATCTGCGCCGCCACGGGATTGGAAAAAATGTCGGAACCATTGGTAACCAGACCGCCCGCTGGGGTCGTCACCACGGCAGCGTCACTGGTGCCGGCGGCAATTCCCAGCAACGTCATGTTCCCGGTGATGATGACCTGCTCGGGGTAAGTTCCAGGACACACGCGCACCGTGACCGGCGGGGTGAGCGCTTGTGCCGCGGTTACCGCGGCCTGAATCGTAATGTAGTGGGTGCCGGGCGCCGCACAGAGACCGACGGCGACGTTGGAAGCAAAGGCTTGTGCGCTAAGCAGAACAAGCGCGAGAAGAAATGGAATGGTGAGTTTGAAGTTGCGTGTTTCTTGCCTGGGTGTTGCTTGCATTGAATATTCCTCCTGAGTGATTTGTTCGGGGCCCAGAGCGGGGGAGGTCGATTACGATGGTCTTAGTCACCATATGCTTGGTGGGGTTCGAATACAAGCCCGGCTTTTCCACATACAGTGAATTCCGGGAGGCAGGAAGCTGTACGTGGACTTACCGTCGAACTAACTGCAGGCTGAACGGCTGGGACGCCCGTCCCTCCACAAGCAGCTAGTCTTCGTGGCGCGGAATCGCGTAATACCCGCTGCGAGCCTGGATCTTGTAGTCGCTTTGCTTCGGTTTGATCGCGACTTTCCGGAACGAGCCGTCGCGGACGGTGTTGGTTGGCGTGTATCCAATGTTGTACTGGCTGCGCAGTTCCTGGGAAATCTGGTCGAACGCCTGGCGGAGTTTTTCGATTTTGTTGCCGACCTCGATCACGCGGCCACCGGTTTCCTCGGTGAGTTTCTTCATGTCGGAGTCGCCGCTATAGCCGAAACTGCCGCCCAAACCGTAGAAGCCGCGGTCGGCGATGAGCAATACGTAGCAGATGGCGTCGGCTTTCTGCGCCGCTTCGATGGCATCTTTGATCTTCAGCCGGCTGCCTTCGTCTTGTCCGTCGGTGAGCAGGATCATCGCCTTGCGGCCAACTTCGTGGCTCAGTTCGTCGTGCGAGGCAAGGTAAACGGCGTCATAGAGCGCGGTGCCGCGTTGTCCGCTGGCGGAGCACGGAATCGGGCCTTGTGGGCCAATCGGGCCACCTGAGCAGCCAACCCCGCCGGTGTTGATGGTGGCGGAATTAAGCGCTTTCCGCAGTCGGCTGATCGAATTGGTGAAATCCTGCAAAAGGTTGATGTCAACGTCAAAGCTGATGACGAAAGCCTCGTCTTTGGAGCGCAGCGTGCTCTCGAGGAATGAACCTCCAACCTCTTTTTCCATATCAAGGACGCGCTGCTGGCTGCCGCTGGAGTCGATCAAGATGCCGAGCGTCAGCGGCAGATCGGATTCCGCCTTGAAATATTTAATGGTCTGGGGCTGACCATCCTCGGCGAGATCAAAGCTCTCCTTGGTGAGGTTCGGAATCAGTGCTCCATGCTTGTCTTTGACGTTAAAAAATAGCTGGACGACTTCGACGTTCACCTTCAGGGTTTCGACAGACTGGTCCTGCGACTGGGCGTTCGAATTCGCCGCCGAATTGGGGGCGTTGGGGGCCGGCGTGGACGGGTTCTGGGCGGTTGCCGAAAACGCAAGGGTGGTCACCACGGCCAACGAGGCCAGGGTGAACGTGGTCAGCGAGAAGAACGCCGCGGCACGGCTCGGTTTACGATGTTGTATGGGCATTCGAGTTTTTATCCCGGGACTTTGCTAGTCTATCCTGTAAGCAGCTGTAACGGTTAGATGCGCCCTACGGGCAGGACTGGACATCTGAAATGGTAAAAATGCGATTCGAATCGGAAAGGCAGAGGATCCGCGGCATGGCCACAAAAAAGACGATTGCGGCACTTATTGTGGGGCTGATGATGCTGGCGGGCGCCGCGGCGGCACAACAGAAGCCTGAGGACATTCCCGACGCCCCTTCGGCGACGCGCCCGATCCCTCCCCCGGAGCCACCCAGTCCGCGGCCCGGGGCCAATGAGGACACACCGCCGCCCGAAACCGGCGAGGGCGTGACCACCGGGTCGAAGGAGCTTCCGCACAGCACTCCCGATATTGTGTACGACAAATCGGCGACCCCGCCGGCGATGCCTCCCATTAAGACCGTGCCCGCGGGCAGTGTTCCCAAATACGCTGAAACCGGGACCGATCTCTACACGATTACGAAGCAAGTGAACCTGGTCATGGTTCCGGTTACGGTAAAGGATGGCGATGGCCGGCTGGTTGGCGGCTTGCGGCCCAGGGATTTTTCAGTTCTGGAAAATGGCCAGCTGCAGAAGTTGACGTTTTTCACAAGCGATCCTTTTGCTCTGTCGGCAGCGGTTATCTTTGACACCGGCATGTCGGACGTGGGTCTGCACAAGGTCCAGGAAACGCTTTCCGCGCTGCAAGGCGCATTCAGCCAGTTCGACGAAGTCGGAATTTACACCTACAGCAGCACCGCGGGGCGGGTCGCAGACTACTCTGCCGTGGGCAAACAGTTGACCGTGGCTCTAAACGAAGTAAAGAGCTATAGCGGAGCGAACAATGGGCCTCCGGTAACGGACGGACCGCTGGGACCGCACGGGCCGATTATTAACGGCCGCCCGATTGATTCTCCGACGACCCCGATCAGCACGCCCCCGAAGGTGGCGAGAGTAATGAATGACGCGATTCTGATGGCCGCGCGCGATCTATCGAAGCGTGAGCGTTCGCGGCGGAAGATCATCTTCATCATCAGCGACGGCCGCGAGCAGGGTTCGACTGCCAGCTATAAAGACACGCTGAAAGTGCTGCTGACCCAGAACATCACCGTGTACGCGATAGGCATGGAAGGCGCGGCGATTCCGATCTATGACCGGCTGCAGCGCATCCACCTGCCGAAGACGAGAGCGGCAATGGGCTACAGCGACATTCTGCCAAAGTACGTGAACGCAACCGGGGGAGGCCCGGTCTACAACGAGTTGTCGCAGGCCAATATCGAGAAAGCATACGCCAGCGCGATCGGAGAAGCCCGCAACCAGTACACCCTGGGTTATTCACCCAAGTCGAGCATTGGGGGCTACCGGGACATCGATGTGCAGGTGCACGGGCACCCGGGCGTGAAGGTGTATGCCAAGGCCGGATACTATCCGCTCCCAACGCCCCGATAGCGTCTGAACCAGACCAAGATTTGGGCCCGATCTCGTTGCATGTCTTGCTTTGGTAACATGGGTAACCTGCGCCAGAGCCTTCCGGTGTGGTATAAAAACCAGCAGTAACCGATACTGTCGTTAAGTGAGTTTAGTTCAGGTGTATTTGTAGCGAGAGGCTTGCCCATTGAGGGAGTAGTTCGCGAGGGTCTTTTTCGCCGTCGTTTCTGAGGAAACCTTTTGAGTTTCATCAACTTCGCAGCACGCGAGATCAACTGTAAGATCGTCTACTACGGCGCCGGATTGGGCGGCAAGACGACGAATCTCCAGTTCATCTTCCAGAAAACAGCCGAACAGCAAAAGGGCAAGATGATCTCGCTCGCCACCGAGACCGATCGAACCCTGTTCTTCGACTTTCTGCCGCTCGACCTGGGCACGGTGCGCGGCTTCAAGACGCGTATTCATTTGTATACCGTCCCCGGACAGGTCTTTTATGACGCCAGCCGCAAGCTGATTTTGCGCGGCGTGGACGGCATCGTCTTCGTCGCCGATTCCCAGCAGGAGCGCCAGGACGCCAACGTCGAAGCCCTCGACAACCTGATGGCGAACCTGAAAGAACACGGCTACGACTTCAACAAGATTCCCTACGTCCTGCAATTGAACAAGCGCGACCTGCCGAATGCGCTGCCCATCGACACGCTCTCCAAGGAACTGCGCAAGAAAAACGAGCCGGTGGTCGAGGCCGTAGCCTTCCAGGGCGTCGGCGTCTTTGAAACGCTCAAGGAAATTGCGCGCCAGGTGTTGCAGGAGCTGAAACAAGGCGGGTAGAGCTTCTCGTTTCTCTGGACTTTCTGCGTACCGGAAAGCAGGTACAGCGATTTCTCCCCAAGCACGCATCTTCACTTTGATCGCCGTTGTGGTGATCGTCGGCACGGTTTTTCTGTTTCTGCCGCGAATTCCCCAGCCCCAGTCATACCACTCCTTCGCCGATCGCCGCGCCTTTCTCGGGATCCCGAATTTTTGTGACGTCGCCTCGAATCTTCCTTTCGCCGTGATTGGACTTCTGGGGACCGCTTTCTTGCTTCGGTGCACTTCCCATCCGTCTTCCATTCATTTCATCGACTCGCGTGAACGCTGGCCCTATGTGGTCGCGTTCCTGGGAATATTCCTCACGGCATTCGGCTCTTCGTACTACCACCTCGATCCAGATAACGCGCGGCTGGTTTGGGATCGATTACCGATTATGGTGGCATTCACGGCCACCGCGGCGGCTTTGGTCACGGAACGCGTCCAGATCCGCCTGGGATTGCTGCTGTTGCCGGTCTTCTTGATCGTCGGCGTCACCAGCGTCCTGCAATGGTATGCAAGCGAACTGCGCGGAGCCGGCGACTTGCGGTTCTACGCCGCCGTTCAGGTATGTTCGACACTCGTGCTGCTCATCGTACTGCTGTTCCCAGCACGCTACAGCCGCGGATCGGATTTGGCGATCGTGGTCGGGCTCTATGCCCTGGCCAAACTTTTCGAATCCGCCGACCAGTATATTTTTCGTCTCGGGCACCTCATCAGCGGCCACACACTAAAGCATCTGGCGGCATCGGCCGCCGGATACTGGCTGCTGCGCATGCTGCAAACGCGGGAAATTGTCGTTAAGCAGTGACATATTCCGTCATACTGGTGGTGTCCTAATTCCACGATTAGGCAAATTAGGACACAACCATCATATTTACCAGCTTGACTTCTGTTGTCAGTTTTGACAACATTAAAGCTTGAGGAAAAAACGACGGTGACGGACAGCCCGGTAACCCGTAAAACCAGACCCGTCTCATGGATCAAAGCAGCCCTCAAGGAGTTCGAGACGTTTCCGGAAAGGGCCGAGTCGATCTGCCTGGCGGCTCTGACTGTCGCTGCTGAGGGCGGAAAAGCCGATATCGCCAAGCCGATGCATGGCTTGGGAGCGGGTGTGTTCGAGATTGCACTGCCCTTCCGGGGCGACTCGTTTCGGGTGGTTTACGCCGTGCAGCTCGCCGAGGAGGTCTGGGTGGTCCATGCGTTCCAAAAGAAATCGACGCAAGGCATCAAGACACCGAAACATGAAATTGATCTAATTAAGGACCGCTTGAAAAGATTGAAGGAGATGCTGCGATGAAAAACTAAAAACTGGAGGTGGTACGCGGCAGCGGGAATGTGTTCCGCGAACTGGGAAACAAGAATGCCGATGTCGAGCAGTTCAAGGCGATCCTGGCCGCCGAAATCATCAAGGCGCTCGACCGGGACGCGTTGACCGTGCGCGCCGCTCACGGGCGCACTGGCATCGCAGCGGCTGACTTCTCCCGCATCCGTAACGCGGATCTGGGACGCTTCACAGTCGATCGACTGATGTCGATCCTCAACCGGCTGGGGTCCCGCGTTGAAGTGAAAATCCGGGTGCGACGTGTGGAGGCAATTGGACGCGCAGCTACGGCCTGAGCGTGGTCGCCTACTCAAGCCGCAGTACTGCATCCGGTAGTCGTTGGTAGATCTACGTTTGGAGACCGCCGGAACAGACCCTCAATTTCGAGGAAACCCCGGCGATCGGCCGGGGATTGCGGGCATTTCCCCGCGGAAACGCCCGCATAAACTCACCAAACCGCTGCCTGGGACCATCCCCGGCGCATGGATAACCCGCGTGTCTTGATCGACTTGCATTTATGTACGTTGATCGTTGTACGTACAATGTTTCACGTGAAACATAGTGTTTCACGTGAAACACTTCTGCGATTTGAAGGATTTTGCGGTCCGATTACAAGATACGGTTAGGAGCCACTTTCGAGTATCCCCGAAAGTTCCTCCCATTTCTTCATCAGGCCCTCCAGATCGCCCATCAGACGCCCCAGTTGCGCCGTCTGCCGCTGGGTTTCCTCCGCGCTCACGAAGCTCTGGAGCTGCGTCTCGCACAGGGCAATCGCGACTTCGGTGCGGGCGATCTCTTCTTCGACTTCATGCAGGCGGTCTTCCATCTGCTGGCGCTTGATCGGGTTCAGGCGGCGGCCTTTTGCGTCGGCCGGTTCGGGCTTGGGCTCGTTCCCGTTCGTTGGCGCCGGGAGCGCGGGGCCTAGCTCCGCTACCACACGAGCTTGGGCGAGTTCTCCTACCAGTTCGTTGGTGATTGATTCGGTTTGCCTGGCCGCTCCGCCTTGCTTGCGCCAGAGATAGTCTTCGTAATTTCCCGGATAGATCTCCACCTTGCCGTCGCCGATTTCGAAGACTCGCGTTGCCAGGTTGTCGATGAAGTAGCGGTCGTGCGAAACGAAGACCACCGTGCCGGTGTATTTCATCAGGGCCTCGAGCAGCACGTCTTTGGCGCGCAGGTCGAGGTGGTTGGTAGGCTCGTCTAACAGCAGGAAATTGGCGGGGTGCAGCAGCATTTTCAGCAACGCGTAGCGATTGCGCTCGCCTCCGGAGAGGACGCCGATGCGCTTGAAAACGTCGTCGCCCGAGAAGAGAAAGCAGCCGAGCAAACTGCGCAGCTCGGTTTGGGTCGAAGCTTCCGAGAGTTCGCCCAGGTCATCGAGGATACGCGCTTCGGGGTCGAGCTCTTTGTATTGGTCCTGCGCAAAGTAGTCGAGATGGACGTCGTGGCCGAGCTTGTATTCGCCCGCGGTCAGCTTTTCCTGTTGTGCCAGCAGCTTGATCAGCGTCGACTTCCCTGCTCCGTTAACTCCAACCAGCGCGATGCGTTCGCCGCGCTCGATCATGAAATTTACTTTGTCGAAGACCTTGTGGTCGCCATAACTCTTGGCGACGTCGGCAAACTCGGCAACGATGCGGCCGCTGGGTTTCGGCTGTGGGAAGGAGAAGTGGACGGTCTTCTCCTCTTCCGGAATCTGGATCCGCTCCATCTTTTCCAGCTCTTTGATGCGGCTCTGCACCTGCTTGGCCTTGGTCGCCGTATAGCGAAAGCGGTTGATGAAGACTTCCAGTTGCTCGATGCGATCATGCTGCGTCTTGTAAGCGGCTTCGAGCTGCTCTTTGCGCGCGGCCTTGCCGGAGAGGTATTTGTCGTAGTTACCGGCGTAGAAGTGCATTTGCTTGTTCCAGATTTCGACGATGCGTTTGACCGTAATGTCGAGAAAATAGCGGTCGTGCGAGATGATGACGTACGCGTAAGGATAAGTCGTCAGGTAGTCCTCAAGCCAGTTGCGGGCTTCGAGGTCGAGATGGTTGGTGGGCTCATCGAGCAGCAGCAGGTTGGGCTGCTGGAGCAGAAGTTTGGCGAGCGCGATGCGCATCTGCCAGCCGCCGGAAAATTCGTCGGTCAGGCGCTTCCAGTCGTCGCGGCGAAAGCCGAGACCGGTGAGAACCTGACCGACCTCGGCTTCAAGCGTGTAGCCGTCGCGAGCCATGAATTCGTGTTCCAGCTTCTGGTAACGGTCGGCGACGTTGGAGTATTCGGGACTCTCATGATCGAGTTCCGACATGCTGCGGGTGAGCGACTCCATTTCTTTTTCGATGGCATGGAGGTCGTCGAAGACCGACATGCACTCGGCAAAAATGGTGCGTCCGGTCATGGTAAGGCCATCTTGCGGAAGGTATCCGGTGGAGATGCCTTTGGCGCGCGAGATGGAGCCGTAGTCAAGCGATTCCATGCCACCGAGGATTTTCATGACGGTGGATTTGCCGGTACCGTTGGCACCGACCAGACCGATGCGGGATTCCGGCGTGATCAGCCAGTCGGCGTTCTCGAACAAGAGCTTGTGGCCGTAGCGCTTGCCGGCGCCGGAAAGTTGGATCATGGGACTGTTCTTATGTTCTCACGAAGCGAGCAGAATGGAGCACGCCTACGGAAGCTCGCGACCGCACCTTGGACACACCAGTTCGAAAAAGTGCGGCGATGTCTTGGGATGGTTGGCATCATCCGGCAACGTTCGGACTAGGCATTGGCAGAAAGGGCAAGGAGCCGATGCTCTGAAAGAACTGTAAAAGGCGGCGCGAGGGCCACCGTAAACGATAAAGAAAAGGTAAATGATGGCCGGGAGTGCGACAGCGATAAGGAGTCGAACCACGGGGCCATCCTTGTTGGCGGGTGCATCGGCTGGCATTGCCGAAATTGCCCAGATTGAGACCGCAAGCCCGATCGCCGCCATCACGTGGATGTATTTAGGAAACCAGAATCGGGTACGTGCCAAGAAGCTGAACGAAGCGGTGGCGCCCAGGACAAGTAGAATGCCGTGGATCAAACTGACGCCGTCAAATAAGTGTTTCCACATGCCACGGCTATCTTATCGCTTCGTGCGTTTCAAATTCGCCGGGCCGCGGGATGGAATTTTGACACGTGTCACATTTTGTGGCACAATACTTGTATGCCCAGCGTGAACATTCGCGAGCTTCGGGATACCAAGCGGCTGAAGGCCTGGCTGCGGGCGGGCAAGACGGTGGAACTCCGGGAACGAGACGAGGTGATTGCCCGTATTGTTCCGCAAGGAGCGCCTCCACCGACTGGCGCTTGGCCTGATTTTGCAGCCTTGCGCAAGGAAATCCTGGGTGATCGCGTTGTGCCCGGGGCAGACGTTGTCATTGAGGAGCGCGGTCGCTATTAACGCCTGGCCGTATCTCCTACCCGTCAGACTGAGTATTCGGGCATTAACGAAGGAGTTTTAGATGCCCACTAGTCATTCTCAATCAGTTCCATCGACGATCTACGCGGACACGTCGTTCTTCGTGTCCCTCTATCTTCCCGATCGGCACACTGCAGAAGTCCAGCGCCGAATCAAGTCGCAGCCATCACTATGGATGACACCATTGCATGTGGCCGAGTGGACCCACGCGATCGAGCAACACGTGGTCCGCAAAGCAATCTCCCGTAGTGAAGGCGACAGGTTGCTGCTTAAGTTCCACCGGAATCAGAACCTGTGGAGGCCGGCGCCGTTGCCCGATCGGGCCTTTGAAGTCTGCGCACAACTGGCTTATCAACACGCGGCGCGCCTGGGAGTAAGGACTCTCGACACGCTGCATGTGGCCTCCGCCCTGGAATTAAGAGCTGAGCAGTTTTGGACTTTCGACACGCGCCAGGCGAAACTGGCCGCTTCTGCAGGGTTGAAGACGAGTTGAGCGAAAGCCGGGCTCCGCCTGGCTGGAAGCAGAGGACGGCTGTCCCCCTCGAGTCACTTGGCGTCCTTTTGGGGCGCCTCTTTGCGATTGCAGGCCTCTCCGGCGCTGTGTATACTTCCCTGCAAACGGGGCTCCCACAGCGCCATTCGCCGCTGTTCTCAGAAAGCAAACGTAGGAAAGGAATTGCCATGAAGACCCTCACGCGTGCCGTGTTCTTGTTCGCGGTCGTATCCGCGATGCTACCGCCAGCCTCCGCTCAGATCCAAGGTCAATGGGCCAGTGCCGCGACGATGCAATCGGCGCGTGAGTTACACGCGCTGGCGAAGTTGGCGGGTGGGAAAGCCCTCGCCGTCGGTGGGGTAGATGGCAGCGGGAATATTCTCGCTTCCGCGGAGGTCTTCAACTCCAGCACCGGCAAGTGGACACTTACCGGCAGCATGGCCGCGGCGCGCGAAGAATTCCCCGCCGTGGTGTTCAAGAACGGCAAGGTCCTCGTCTCCGGCGGACTGGGTACCGCCAGCGCCGTGTTGGCGGGCGCCGAATTGTACGACCCGAAGACCGGAGTGTGGACTGCAGCCGGCTCCTTGTCGGTGGCCCGCTTTGGGCATACGGCTACCTTGCTGTCGAATGGGAAGGTGTTGGTGACGGGCGGCTGCACTGCGAGCGACTGCAGCACGGATACGGCGGTTAGCGAAATCTACGATCCCACCTCCAACACCTGGTCAACCACGGGCAGCCTCAACACGGCGCGGGCTTACCAGACCGCAGTGTTGCTGAAGACCGGAAAGGTGTTGGCCATTGGAGGATCGGGCACCATCTTTTCCTGCGAGCTTTACGATGCTACGAAGGGCCTGTGGAGTTATGCGGCCAGCACCAACACGGCGCGCTACCTGAACACGGCCACTGTTCTTGCGGATGGCAAGGTACTGGTCACGGGCGGCGCCAGCGGCAAGTACCCTCTTAGTTCGGCGGAACTCTACGACCCCACGGCCAACACATGGACGCTCAGTGGGACGATGACGATCGGGCGCTACGCTCATACCGCCTCGCTGCTGGCGGATGGCACCGTGCTGGTGGCCGGTGGAATCGGGCAGTCGATCAGCTGCGGCAAGGCTTGTACGGGTTACATCCCAACCAGCAAGGTGGACATCTACAATGAAGCCACCGGAACATTCACGGCTACGGCAAACCTGAGCCAGTCGCTGGCGTATCACGCCACGACGATACTCACGACGGCCCGGGCATTGGAGAGCGGCGGCATTGCGACTACCAATATTTGCTGTGTGGTCACGAATACCGCGTCCGTTTATACCCCGCTGTCGCTGACGTTTTCCGCTTCCAGCCTGAACTTCGGGCTGCTGCAAATCGGACTCAGCAGCCCTTCGCAGACGGTAACCGTGACCAATGTCAGCAATCACTCAGTGACGGTCACCTCCATTGCGAGCAGCGGCGACTTTTCCCAGAGCCACACCTGTCCAAAAACGCTGACGGCCGGACAGAACTGCACGATCACCGTCACCTTTACGCCCACCGCAGCTGGAACACGCAGCGGAGCAGTGACCCTGAAAGACAACTCCCCAGGGAGTCCGACGCAAACCATCAGTCTGACTGGAACGGGCGTGACGCTGGCGCTGGGATTCACGCCGGCGTCGCTCAATGTCGGCAGCGTGGTCGTCGGGTACAGCATCAGCCAGAGCGCGACGTTGCCCAACGATGGCGCAGCGGCGGTCAACATCACGGGAATTGCCATTTCACCGGCGGA
>VFSW01012292.1_pt1 | contig 11968 bp, 16 predicted proteins | sample 5358111 | NCBI WGS metagenome assembly VFSW01 (sample SAMN11554181, study PRJNA540505) | mine drainage metagenome | isolation source: sediment from site ElyBrook_90M | place: USA: Ely Copper Mine, Vershire, VT | collected 2017 | reverse complement strand
GAAGAGGGGTGCAGCGAGGGCGGGGATCTGACCTGTGCAGGAACTCGAACATGCGGCCGATGGTCCACGCCGTCGTGTCCTTGACGTAGGCGTTGGGGTCTTGCATGGCCTGCGCGCGAGGGGATGCGGGGGAGCAGGAGGTCATCAGGCCGCCGATGTGCGTACTAAATTGCCTGCCCTGGCGGCTCTGGTCCTGGGTGCTGCCCTCGTTCACCCATCGTGCAGCCTTCCCCTGCCTTACCTGCAGCAGGAACACCAGGGCCCACTTGGCCAGCTCGAGCAGAGCCGAGGGGTCCGGCCCGTCCAGGATGAGGCCAAACGCAAACGTCGCGGCCTCCCGCAGCCGCCAGTCCTCCGGGCCCGAGTTCTTGCTGATGTTGGCCTGGACGAATGGCATCACCTGCAGACGCGGCGGCGGCGGCGTGAGGAGCGACAACGGGCAGGATGCTTGCGGCCAGGGACAAGCGCATGCAGAGCGAAGCACACGCTGCATGCACTTGGAGTGCGACGCGGCTCATCCTCTCACCAGCGGCACAATGTCGCCGCGCACGACCCTGGATGCGAGGCCGAGGCAGGTGCCGGCGGCCATCGAGATGTTCCAGCCCGTGTCGTCCTGCTCCTGCCCCTCTTCTTGCTTGGAGAGCTGCTCAAGCAGGATCGGCGTCAGGTGCGGGCACGCGGCCTTGATGAAGTTGTGGCACGAGGCGTCGTCGTCCTCGAGCAGGTCGGCCTCGGTCTCGCAGACGGTGCTCCAGAACTCAATCGCCTGCAGCGCGACCTCCTCGTCGTCCTCCTTGACGGCCTTGACGGTGATGTTGTAGAGCTCGGTCATGTAAGCCGGAAGCTTGGCGTAGTACATGGCCGCGATCTCATGCAGGCATTCAAATGAGGCGCTCCGGATCTTGATCTCGGGCGACTGCGTGCCCTGGCACACGACCTGCATCAGCATGTTGCGCTCGTTGTCGTTTTCGAAGTTGTGCACCGCAAACTCGATGGCGTTGCAGAGCGCCGTCGTGGCCGCGAGGCGCGATTCGTTCGGCTCCGACGGGCTCATGCCAGCGACGACCGCCGTGAGGATCATGTTGATCTCCTGCGGCGTCAGCACCTCGTCGCTGACCTGCGCCATCTCCTCGCAGACGTACCCCATGGCCTCGAGCGTCGCCTGCCGAGTTCCCGGGACCGCTGGCTGCGCGCCGATGTTCGCCAGCAGCGCCTGGATCAGAGCCGGCCACTCCTTGCGCGGCAGATCGATCGCGGCGATCTTGGCGACGACCATCGCTGCCGTGTGCCGCACGTCCGAGATCTCCGAGTGCAGCGTGCTGAGCACGGCGTCGCGGACGTGCTGCTTGAGCGCGGGATCCAGCGCCAACCAGCGCCCATGCAGCTCTCGCTTGCGCGCGTCCTCCTTGGCGTCGAGCGCGTTCTTTAGGACCAAGCCCGCGAGGCGCCTCGAGTCCGCTGGCTTAGCGCTGCTCGCCAATTCGGTCGCCAAGCTGACGAGGAACCCCGGGAAGTTCTGCTCCTGGAACTGCTTGAGCTGCCCCTCCGCAGTCGTCCGCACGCCCGCATCTGGCGACTGCGCGTTCACCAAAACCTGCGTCACCTCGACCAGGGCCGTCGCCATCGCGATCGGTCAAGAGAATCGAATTCGATGATCGTGGATCCACGCTCAAAATTCGCACTGCGCCCATGCATGCCCATGCGCACATCATCATTGCTGAGTCTGAGCCACTGCCTTTGGGTCGCTCTGCAGGAGGCTGTTCATGTTGTACTCGAACCTGTGCGAGGGAAAGAGAAATCGGGCTCATGCATATGTCAGCCACGGCAGCCTCTCTCAGTTCACCTCTGATAATCGCAGAACTTCCAGACGCCGTCCGTCCGCACGAATCGCGCCCTTTCGTTCGTAGTCTTCCAGTCCTGATTCAATTTTAAAAATTTAATTAAAAGAATCCACGTGCTCTCATCCGCAGCTCTCCGTAACAACTCACCTGTGCCCTTTCCCCGGTCGTTTTGGCGGCACTTCGGTATTTGAATGCGACAAAGCCCTCGTCCTCGCTGGATCCCGGCTCCGTCTTGGATATTCTGTGAGCAGCGACGGTTGGTATCTTCCCATCAATGCAAATCGACAGCGATCTCACTTCAAATCCTCGTAATCAAATTGTGTGCAGCCTGTGTGAATGTCCTTGGCATACGCGGCCTGGGCTTCCTCGTTGCTCAGTTTGTCGTAGTGAAAGGCAAGGTCTGTTCAAGAGGGCATGTGCCCGGCTCAACGTCGGAACAGATGGCACAGGCTCATGCGACTCACAATCCGGGTGCGTGGTCTTGGCAACGAAGTCCTCTTTTGCGACCTTGAATGCTGAGAAGCGCGCCCTGAGCGCCGCCTCGGGTGTCGAAGCGGCCTTTGTTCCGCTGTGGACCGCCTCGCAGCATTTCTGAGTGCGGTGTGAGGATCAGAGGTCATGGTCTTCAGCAGCGTGTGTTAGAGCAGCACCTTATAAGGCTTCCCGGACTCGCATGGGCATGGGATGCCCGGCTCTTCTTTCAATTTAGGCGGAGGGGCGAAGCCTTTGGAAGCCGCCACAAATGTTGCAGGTCTGCAGACTAGTAGATTGCTCCGCCGTGATCCGAAGGTCTGCTGATGGCGGCCGCTGCCCAGACTTCTCATCCGTCTCGATGTTCCAATCCGAATGACTGCGGTATGGCGCGTGCGTGGCGGGCGAAATTGCGAATTCACATTGCAATTGTAAGATATCGCGCCACCGATGCTCGCGGGGGGGAGCGGAGAATATGAGCCTGTCGTCGCTGTGTCGAGCGATTTGCCCGCCGTGTCTCCTTTGCTCGCAGCCCTGGAGCGCAGCAGGGGAATCCTCGCTGCGCTGAAGGCCCTGACCACATGCGATGTCGAGGGGCCAAGGGCCAACATGCCAGCAGCGGGCGTGCCACTGCCCGTGAGAGCCATTCGAACAAAGGCAAAGGAATCCAAGGGCGTGCCAAGGGCATCCTCCCCCTCGGCGGCAGGGGACGATCAAGTCACGCCGATATGGAGGCCCGCCGTCGCCGTCGCTGGGTTCCGTCAGCAGCAGCTGCCAGAGCAGAGGCGGCCGTTGGCTCAACGTCGCACGGTTGACTCGTCAAAAGGCGGGTCGGCCCCGTCAGCGCAAGCCCTCGGCCGCATCGCCGCGGCCAGGGCCCATCGGGCGGCCGGTGCGTGGTCGTCAGCGGATGTTAGGGCAAGGGTCACAAGTGTGAGGGTCGCAAGCCAACAGATGTCGTCGGAGCTCCTCGGCAAGGAGGAGAGGCGAACAGGAAAGGGAGGCGATGCACCTGAGGTTATATCCCCAACAGTATCGCCGGAAACGCCAGTTTATGAGCCGGTGCTCATTAATCCCACTGCGCATCCTCGGCACTCGGCTGCCGTAGCCGGTACATCACAAGCTGCCCTCTGGGGCTCGCCGTTGAGCCGCCGTCTGGGGTGCCGCGGTCTGTCGCAGCCGACAGCTGCCTCAGCAGCAAAGCAAGAGCCTGGGCGGCCCCCGTGGTTCTTGCGCAGCCGCCGAGGAGACCCCTTGCGGCGGCGGGAGTCAAATCAGATGCATCAGCAGCATCAGCAAAAACAGCAGGCAAAAGGTCGTCCTGGCGCTTTGTCGACTATTGTTGTCCCTCCACGTCCTTTCGAGCGGCAAGGGAATCGGAATTCTGCGGGCAATTCGGAACCTGCCGAGGAAATCCATTTGGATGCTCCTGACCGCGGCGGGGGGCCCGGCTTCCTGGAACAGACGGTTTCATGTTTGCAAAAGCAGCGGCCTGTGAAGAGGCATCAAAACTTGCGGCGTTGGAGGAAAATTGGGGCCGTCTGGAGGAAGGAAGGATCGGTTCATCGACAGGGGCATAGGCGAAGGCAGGCCCAGGCGCAGACGCCTCGCCCAGCCGCCATCGCAACACAGCATCTCCCCGCGAGTACCAGGGCTCTGCGACTCCACATCAAGACTGTAAGGTTGGCACAGGCAGCGGCAAGAGCAGAGGGCAGCGGGCAGGCCGGAGGAGGGCCAGAGGTCTTCTTCCTGGCCGACAGGTTGAGGAGGGAGGAGCGGGCAACGGGACCGTCGGCAGGAGGAGAGGGGAGAGAGGAGCTCATCCGTGGCGGAGCGGGCATGAGCCTTCCGCCTTCGACTTCATCGCTCGTCAAGGCTTTGCAGAGGCAACACGCGAGGCAGCTTGCGATTGTCGCAGCCCTTTCGGCAGCTACCGCTTTCGGCATGGTCGTCGCCGCTGCGGGCAGGACACGGCAAGAGGCAGCCAAAAGCTTCTTCAGAGTGGAATTTTGAATCCTTTGATCCCGCATTACCATAACTTGTGTGCATTCAGAAATTGAGTTGATATTGTTGCTGTTAAGCAGCATCTGAGTGAAACAGTCAGCGAGCGTCATCTCAGGTCTTCGGGCTGGAGCCCTCGCAGCTGCAGGTACCGGTCCAAAGGCGTGAGGGCTTCGTTGATCGCCTTGAGCTCCGAGCTCGAAGGGTATAGGATCGCCAGGTGACCCTCTCGGCAAGGACTACGTGGACGTGCAAAGGAGAAAGCACGTCGGCATCATTCACACACAATTCAAGGCACTTGACTAATCTATATTACCTTTTGAACAGTAGGCTAGCATCTGCGATCAGTCGACTGTTGATCTCGAGAAGCTTGCCGCACACGGGAGATGTGACCTCGAGGCTGCAGCGAGGCGCAGACCAGCTTCAATCATGCATATGGGCATTTACTTTTACTGTCAGACCGGATGCATGGGTCTCACCATTCGCTCTGTGTGCTCTCGATCTTGCAAAGCAGGCTACCGGGCTTCAGGTAGGTCCCTCCGCTTGACGGCCTCTTGCCGCTGCGACCGGACTCTTTGATGGCCGCGCGCGACGCCGCTGGGTTCTTCCCGCCTCCCACCTCGAAGTCGACGCGCTTCAGGCGGGAGAGAGGGAAGCAGTTGACGAGCTCCTCCTCCTCGGCGGCAGCGGCGGCAGCGGCGGATTCCTGACGAGGCGGCTCCTCAGACGCTCTCTGCCTTTTCGTTGGCGGTTGGCCGCCGTCTTCGTCGGCCGGTGCTGCGGCGGCGGCGACGGGGCTGGGAGCGGCGTCCTGCACCGCAGCTTTGTCGGACGCTTGCCCTCGCATGCACGCCTCGGCCCGGTGCCTTCGTATGAGCGGGTGCGAGGGGGCCAGGCCCACGATGCAGACTTGGTTGGGAAGCGCCGCGACGAACATGTCGTGCCCCTTGTGCCCGTTGACGTCCAGCGCAAATATCAGCTTGTAGCGGTCCATGGAGCTCTTTGGGCGAGCAGGCAGCATGCTGGGGTCTTCCATCCAGTCGTTCGGGGGCGGGATTTCGTCATCGGAGAGCAGGATGTCGTCCTCTCCCTCGTCCATGCGAAAAATATTTCAATCGCCGCCGGATCAGAGCATAAGAATGGCGAGATCGACAAAGGCGACCTCCTCATCGGTTCCGCTGTGGCTCAAGGCCTGGCTAATAGTCTCAGGCGTCCTGGCGCTGTTCGATGCTGGCTACGTGCTCAATCGGCCGCGCAGCATGCCCGGGGGAGACCTCTTCCACATCTGGAGACCCTACGAGCTCTACGCCAAGGTGCATTGATCTGACGGAGTAGACCACGCATGGCCGTGATTCAGCTGCTCCAGGTGGACAGGCTTTACGGGCTCGAGGCCATGCAGTCCGGTGATGGATTCAACAAGGCGCAGTCCCTAATGAACATCGCAGAGGTTTCGCTTCACTGGCTCTCTCTCTACCTCTGGAGTTGGCCCGCGTCGGCGCCGACAGGCGATCTCGTCGGCTTTGGGTCGCAGGTGACTGCGTGCGTTTGTGGTCAGCTAGCTTCAAAAAGCCTGATGCGACAATCGCCTGCAGCTCATGACGCTCTGGAAGACGGTGCTCTACGGGTTGAGTGATTACTGTCGGCCAGAGGGAATGAGGTGAGGGGATCTCGACATGGATGTGCAGCGCGGAATAATAAAACCTTCCTTGGCACGTTTGCAGACACGCCGACACGAGCGACATCCAGTCGTTTCTTCTCGTAGTGCTGCTGCCAAACAGCTTTTGGATTATCATGCCGTCCTTGTCCGTTTTCCAGCTCGGCCGAAAGATCTTGAGCTGCACGACTAAGCAAAGGAAGACAAAGTGACCTTTTTTCATCTTGCCCTTCGGGGTTACAAGGGTTCGGGGTTACAAGGGTTCGGCGTTACAAGGGTTTTTATTTTACTTTTCAACATTTTTGAGCTTTGTCTAATATGCACAGCAACAGAGGTGTCTTCCTGCTGCTGGGTAGCCCCGGTTCCGGCAAGAGCGTCTTGGGTCGTGCGTTGGCAAAGACCTTCTCGAGAGAGACTGCGACGGTGTCATTCGTTTCAATTGGCGACATCCTTCGCAAGGAAGGTCTCCTCATGGAGCTGCAGGTGATGTGGGTGTTTAGGTGATGTGTGCGCACGCGCCTGCAAGTGCTCAACACACACAGGCGCACCCGACGCCCGGCCGCCAGGCGAAAGTTGTCAAGAGGGCACGTGAGATAATCAACTCAGAGTGTGTGAAGCTGGCCTCCTCGCCCTCTCCTTCGGTGTTGGTCCTGGAGTGCGTCAAGGAATTCCAGGATGCCATTTCGGTGCTCGAGCTGCTGAAGCTTCACGACTTGCCCCTTCTCCAGGTGGGAGAGGGGGAAGGGAAAGGCCTTCATTTTCAAGCTGCTGATAAAACATCTGTTTCAACCCCCACATGAACAGGCGCTGCTCATTTCCGACGATTCAAAAACAAAGTCAGAGTTGTCGAGGCTGTTGACCTCGAGTGAAAGGACGCACAGCCACGTGCGGGACAAGGAGCGTTTCGTCGAGGCCAGGCAGGCAAAGTGGAACGCAAACGTGTCAGGTCTCATCGAGCTCTTCAGCAGCATGGGCATCCTCTTAGAGCTCACCTACACGTACGAGGAGACAAAAGTGGTGAGACTGCAATTCAGTCGGGAATTGCGCATCATCATATCTCTGAGATCTCTTCAAAACGGCAGGGATCGTCGCAGAATCGCTTCGGCTCAGGTCCTCCCCAGGGCGCACCGAAGGGCACCCTGGCTCATTTGGGTTTTGCAGCGCCTCCGTCGTCAGCGGGGCATCAATCGCCGTCGCTGTGGATGTTCCAGGCAGGGTGGTGCTCGCAGCTGACAGGCCCTCAGAGCGCAACATCATCCGCAGCACAATCCATTGCAGCTGGCTTTCCACTCAGTCCTTGCTTGCTTTCCAAAGCAGTGAGATCAGAGGTTTGTCACAGGAGAGGGAGGACGCTGCAGAAGCTAACTATAGCCGCTGCCCCGCCTCCGCAATCGGCGCTCATGGTTAGGGAGGTTCCGCCTGTCGTTTCAGCTCGCCTTGTCAGCCCGCTCGTGGCCAGCGACATCGTCAGCAGGGCTTCAGTCGCTTGCGGCTTGATGCTGTGTGGCAATCGTCGTGATGACTGGCTGGATGGTCAGGTGGTGCCTAACATCATGGCCGTGCCCTCCCAATCTCTCACCACCAAGGATCAGGTCTCGTGGATCGCGCGTCCTGGCCGGTACGCCGTGTCGCGCAAGTGCGATGGCATGCGGCACCTGCTGATCGCTGACGACGAAGGGAAGCCTCACTTGCTTAGCCGCAGCGGATCCCTGTACGCCTACCCTATGACTCGTGGCACCTCAGCCGATGGGGGCGGCAAGGCAGCCGTCGACGAGGTGCCCTTCCTATTGCCTCCAGGCACAGTACTCGACGGAGAGCTCATGTGGATTGTCATACCAGATGGAGCTAAACAAGGAATCTTCGCCGTCTTTGACGCAATCGCCGTGGGGTCAGAGCGCTTGTGGGGCCTGCCGTTTGAGGGGCGCATGGAGGGACTACGGAACTTGAGGCTGGTTGAGGCGGAGGAGTGCGTGGAGATTGCGGGCTGCCAGCCGAATGCTGCTGCTGAGAGAGGCTCAGCAACATCAGAGGTTGCAAAATCTAATTTGAGGAAGCAACAGGCTCCGATGCTGGGCTTGGACAACGTCTTGCTCGTGGCCAAAAGGCACGTTGAGGTCTCAGCTCAGGCTCTTGATCAGCTGAGCTCGTCGTTGCCCGGCTGTCCCTACCCATGTGACGGTCTGGTCTTCACGCCCAAGGAGGTCTCTTATGCTCTTGGCCTGTCACAGCTGCTTTTCAAATGGCAATCGTCCTCTCAGACAGCAGCAGATTTGGTGGGAGCAGACTTGGAGGGACAAGCAGACTTCAGCTCCGGTGTCTCTGCGGCCCTTGTATTTGAGTGCTATCTGATTGGTCGCGGTATCAATTCTCTGTGGATTCCGTCTTCAGTGCGATGGGACAAGGCCAGGGGCAATGCACAGCAGGTTGTGGAGGGCATGCGGATGAACATTCAGCAGCTGGCCAGTATCCTGCCCAAGGGATACGCTGATCATTCATTTCTCTTCAAGGATCTTTACTCAGAGACTCTCTGCTCTGAGGATCCACTTGTCAGCCGACATCCGGCGAGAACAATACCATTTCCAGAGTTGCTTGGACGCGTAATGCAGGGTGTCGAGGCCGGCATTGTTGAGCGCAGCGTGGATGTTGACTCCGGTCTCGAGATCTTCAACTACGTGGGCAGTGCTGAGCCTGGAGATCCTGCCCTCTCTGCCTGCCGGGGCCTGGTCCTGCACCCTGCAAGAGGCTGCGTCGTGGCCACACCGTTTGTACGCTTCGGCGATGTGTCGCAGGAGGGGTCGCCTGGTTGGGGCGACGGGGGGCTAGGCTGTGACGTGTGTGGGTGCTCCTGCCACTGGGATGAGGATGGCGAGCGGATTTGTTTCTGTGACAGCTGTTGGACGACTGGTTGCGACAGAGGATTTGAGAAGAATTCTGTCGAGCCTCAAGAACCCCGTCCAGACCCAGCCCGACAGATTTGGGCATCCAAGTTTGACAGGATGCTGTCACCAATGGTGCAAAAAGACAGTTTGGAGAATCTGCTGGAAGCTGTGGACCAAAGCTGTTGTTGCAGACGGATTCGGCCACCGCAAGTGTGAAGGTCGACGGATCGCTGGTGGTTGCCTTTTTGTGGGACGGCATGCTCAGGGTGTCAACTCGCCGCCGCATGGACTCTGAGCAGGTGAGAGTTTTGGGAGAGCAGGGAGAGAAAGGAGAGGGATGATCATTTCAAGTTCTCGACGTTTAAGCTTCACCTTGTCTCCTCATTGAACACGCAGGCGCTGTGGGCAGACTCGTGGCTGCATGCGAACGCCAACATCGGGGAGCTGCTTCCTGGTCTCACGTACATCTTTGAGGCCGTGTACAGCGACAACGTCGTTGTGGTTCCCTATCCGTTTGAGGGCCTCGTGCTGCTTGCGGTGGTCGACGAGAACGGCGTGGACCTGCCTGCAACCAGGTCTGATGGTGCATGCGGCTTTCTGCACGGCCTGGCGCAGAGACTCGGCGTCGTGGCCGCCCCAAGCGTGAGAGGCTCATGGGAGGAGCTGCAAGCTGCCCTGTCCTCTAGAGCCACAGCCTCCCCGGCCTCGTTTGAGGGCTGGGTTGTCGCCAGAGACAGGGACGGCTCGAGGTTCAAGCTGGTGCAAGAGTCCTACATGAGAAGCAGCTTGGCCCGCCGGAGGCTCCACCCGCTTCTGGTTTGGGACGCCGTCTGCTTCGGCGGCTCATCCTTTGCAGAGATGTCGCTCGGCTTGGCCCCTCGCCTCCGCCGGGAGCTTGGCAGCATGCTGGACGCCATGGCTGACCGGTTCTGTGAGCTGAAGGTGCTTCTTCATCAAGGCGCCGCAGCTGCCAACCAGGTTGAATCAGAGTCCGCAGCCACGGTGGAAAGCAGGACATCCCCCATCGCCGAGGAGGCACTGGCGACCTTGCTTGAGCAAACGCTTGTCCTTGGCAGCGAGTCTGGACTTGGCTCTTCCAGCCGCTCCTCTGCGCCTTTCCTCAAGGCCCTGTCGTACCTACGGAAGAATGACACCGCCGTCCTCCCTTCTTCCATGTTTTGTCCTGGCCGTCAAGAGCTCCGGGCCATCCCGGCGGCATCTCTGCCCCTCAGGAGGCTCATCCTCGACTGCATGCAGCCGGAGCCCGATGGCAGCATGGATGGGTACACGCCCTCTCGCTTGTTCAAACAGACGCTGGCCAAGGGATGGGCCAAAGGGCCAGACCCCGAGGAGAACGAGCGTGTCTCCCAGCTCCTGAGCCTCATCTCGCCACCGCATATCTTTGCGTTGACATCCGACGTCCTCACGAGCTGCTTCGAGGGAGTCAGGGGAAGGGACTTGGTCCGATGCCTGCAGGCGAGTTCAAAGATTATGCAAATGATTTTATTCAGCATTGAGGTTCAGCTTGCACACAGGTTTGCCATGATTGGCGGGATCTCTTGCAATCGTCTCCGGACTTGGCTCAGCGGCTGCAAGAGGCAAAGAGAGATTTTTGTTACGGTAGGGTCCTCTATGGCTCAGAATCCTCAGATGACGGAGGGTATCGCTATCCCTCCTATGAGTCGTATCGCTATTCCGGCTACGGCAGCCACTGATGTGGATCCTCAATTGAATTGCGTGTTGCAAGAGCTGTTGAAATGTTCGTTGTCTTGTCCGCCCATGACAGAAGAAGCGTCTGCACCCCTCTGCATTCCCATGCACGTATGTGGACTCACGCAGACTCTGATGCATGGTCTCCCGCTCCGATGGCGTAGTGGAGCTGCACAGAAGCGAAAGCATCATGAAGCAACTGAGTCTTCTCACTTGCTTACTCAGCATCGTCGTGGCCGCCATTGCTGCGAAGCAGCAGCATCAGCACTGGACCATCGAAAGCTTCCCGAACCCGGCCACTGATCCAGTCGCGTGCAGCCGCCCCGCCAGCGTCCAGCATTCCTGGGTGTGCGATCCCGACGAGATCCTGTCGGCCGAATCGCTCAACGTCGTAGAGGGCATCACGAAGCTCATCTTTAAAGGCATGGAAGACATTACACATGCAACGTGCATGAAGCTTACCCCATTCGGCTGCAGGAGACGAGCCCTACAAGAAGCAAACCTGCGTTGCTGCCGGCCTCGACCTCGGCTTCCAGGCGCGATCAGCATGGAGCTCCATGCGGCTTCTTCTCCTGACCATGCGTCTTCCACTGCGCAGGTGGCCGTTGCCGTCATGAGGGCCTTCAAAGAGGTGCCGGGGCAGGACAAGGCCGCGACTGCCGCATCAATGGCCAAGGGCCTTCACGATGCCTGGGGCGTCGGCGACGAGCAGTGCAACAACGGGGTGTTGATGCTGCTGTCGGTCGGGGACCGGCAGATGTACATCAGCACCGGGGCCGGGGCGGTCGACTCGCTCACGGATGACGCGATCGACGCCATCATCGAGTCCGTCAGGCCCAGTCTCCGCGCCGGCAGGTGAGGTCTTGTTCTGCACAATAATTGCTTTTCCTTGACAAGAACATATGGCCCTGAACCCGCGTCCTTTGCCGCCGCAGGTACGACGAGGCGGTGGAACGCGCAGTGATCGACATTGGCCTGGCGCTCTCGGGCCAGCTCGACGTCAAGGGCTCCGGCAGCCTGCTGGGTAACCTGGTGACGCTGGGCGTGTTCGCCGGCGTCGTCGGGCTCTTTGCGGTCGCGGCGATCAACGGCCGGAAGCAGCAGCGCGACTACAACGACTGCAAGAAGAAGCTGGAAAGGCTCAAGCAGGACCAGGAGCGGCTGCAGGCCGGAGAGACGTTCAACTCGACCTCGTGCCCAGTCTGCCTCGAGGACTTTGACCAGACGCCGGCCGAGCCGACCGGTGGCGAAGCCGAGGGCGCGGCCCCCTCCTCCGCTGGTGACGACGCTGCGGGCCCCTCCTCGAGCGACATGGACCCGATGCTCCAGGGTTTGCAGCAGAAGGTCCGCGAGGTGGGCGCCGAGGGTGGCGCCGCGCCCCCGTCGCCCGCTGCGGGCAGCAAGGCCAAGGC
>VFSW01012291.1_pt1 | contig 11968 bp, 13 predicted proteins | sample 5358111 | NCBI WGS metagenome assembly VFSW01 (sample SAMN11554181, study PRJNA540505) | mine drainage metagenome | isolation source: sediment from site ElyBrook_90M | place: USA: Ely Copper Mine, Vershire, VT | collected 2017 | reverse complement strand
CCCGGCTCCCGCGCGCCCGCGGGGGGGTGCAGCCTATCCTCGCCCCCCTTCCTGGCGCCCCGGGGGCGGCGGGCGACGGTCGTGGCCAGGGCCTCGGCGTCGGCCGAGAACTTGCCGATCCGCGCCGGCAGGCCCGCTCGCTGAGTAGAGAGAGCCTGCCTCTCGACCGCGAAGCGGGCCTCCATCCGTTGCCGGAGCTCCTCGGTGTGCTCCTTGTCGGCTGCCAGCGCGTGGAGACGCTTCACGACGAACGCCTCGACTGCCTCCGCCGGCAGCGGACGCGATGCGCACGCCTTGGTGCCCAGTTTGTCGCGCGTGACGCACCTGTAATACCGGTAGTCGCGCGAGCCACCGGGCGTCATGGCAGCGCCGCACACGCCGCAGTGGAGTAGCCCCTTGAGGAGGTAGACCGGGTTCTTGCCGGGGCGCGGCGTACGGGCGCCGTGGCCAGCGAGTAGGTGCCTGACGCGCTCGAACTGCTCACGCGAGACGATCGCCTCGTGCTCGCCCGGATGCAGCTCCCCGGCCGCCGAGATGAGTCCGGCGTAGATGGGGCTCGAGAGCACACGCAGGACCGCGTCCTTCGTCCACTCCCCCTTGCGCCGCTTGCGCCCGCGGGCGCGCAGGTCGTGCACGACGCCGAGCACGGACCTGTGGCTCTCGTAGAGGTCGAAGACCTCGCAGACGACGAGCGCCTCGGGCGCGCTCTTCACAAGCCGGCGGTCGACGACGGAGTAGCCGATGGGCACCATGCCGCCGGTCCACTTGCCCTTGCGGCGCGCCGCGACGATCTTATCGCGGGTTCGCTCGGCGATCATCTCGCGCTCGAACTGCGCGAAGCTCATCAGCATGTTGAGGGTGAGCTTGCCCATCGAGTCGGCCGTCGAGAAGTTCTGCGTCACGCTGACGAAGGCGACCTTGCGCGCCTCGAAGCGCTCGAGCACGCGCGCGAAGTCGAGCAGGGATCGAGAGAGGCGGTCGACCTTGTAGACGACCACGACGTCGACCTTGCCTGCCTCGATGTCGGAGAGCAGTCGCTGGAACGCGGGCCGGTCGATGTTCGCGCCGGTGAAGCCGCCGTCGTCGTACGTGGCGACGACCTGCCAGCCCTGGCGACTGGCGTAGGCTGCACACGCCTCGCGCTGGGCGTCGAGCGAGTTGAACTCCTGCTCCAGACCCGCCGAGGTGCTCTTGCGCGTGTAGATGGCCGCGCGCTTGGTCGGGGCGGGGGCCTCGCGCTTCATGTGGAGCCTCCTGCGGCCAGCGCGCCTTCGAGGAAGGCGGCCTGCTCCGTGATCTCGCCATCCGACGCGCTGACGAGCTGCGCGCCGTGCCTGCGGAGGTCGTCGCAGACGGCGTGCAGCTGAGACGTCGATCGCGACAGCCGGCTCGCGCACCAGACCAGGACGATGTCCACGTGACCGGAGCGCACGCGCTCTTGGAGGCGAGCGAGCGCGCCGCGGTCCGTGGCGATGCCGGAGCAGAGGGGATCGTCGAACTGCTCGACGAGGACTGCCCAACCCTGCTGCTCGGCGAAGAGCATGCACACCTCGCGCTGCAACTCGCAGGGGTAGGAGTCGGGAGTCGCCGTCCGCGTGTAGATGGCGCAGCGCTTCATCGCTTCGGCTCCTGCTCCAGCTCCTTCTTCGCGAGCAACGCCTCGAGGGCGTCGGCGACCCGTTCGAGCTGCTTGGCCAGCTCGGGCATCGTGTGCTCGTAGAAGCGCCGGCCCATCGGCGTCTGGAAGAACTCGGGGGGCATCAGGCGGCCTCCTTGCGCTTGCGCGAGGTCAGCCCGAAGAAGAGGCGCCCGTTCCAGGTCGTGCCGGTGATCGCCTTCGCGATGGTCGACAGGCTGCTGTAGGTCTTGCCGCGGTAGACGAAGCCGCCCTGCGCGACCGTCACCTCGTGCGCCTGTCCGCGGTACTCCTTGCGCAGGACGCTGCCGATCGCCGGAAGCGCGGGGTCGCGCGCGACGCGCTCGACCGCCTCCGCGGCGTCGGCCGCCGTCGCGACGACCGCGCCCGCGGGCGGGCGCTCGCGAAGGGGCGCGCGCTCTTGGATCGCCTTGACGCGCGCATTGGCGCGCTCGGACAGGCCACCCTGGGCAAGCTCCTGGATCCGCCAGGCGATCTTCTTGCGAAGGAAGGGCGCGTTGCGCGAGGTCGTCGCCTCGCCGAACGCTTCCCGGTACTTCGCGCGCAGCTCGGCCATCGTCATCTTGCCGAGGGCGACGAGCTCGCGCGAGACGTCACGGAATCCGCCATTCATCGGGTGGTTCTCACTTTCCGCCTCCTTCGAGGGCGGGCGGATGTGCGCTCTGTCCGGTGAACAGGGCAAGTCAATTCGCGAGCGATCCGCGTGGTCGCCTCGTGTGTTCGGCATCGGCGCCTCCATTCGCGTAAAGGCCACCGTGCCGAGCGAAGTTGCCGAAAAATCGTCACCCGCCGCGTGGAAGGTACGCAGCCTCGCCAGGAGCCTCGCGAAGAGCGCGGAACGCGGCGATGACCGGCTTGCTGCGCCCGATCGGCGCGAACGGGTCGGTGGTCAGCCCGAAGAGCCGCTGCAGGTCGCGACGCAATGGCGTGATCTGCATGCGGAACGCGGCGAAGTTGTCGAAGGCGATCGGTTCCTCCTCTGCGCGTCCGGCGGTCTTCCAGTCGGTGCGACCGCGATGCCGACAGAGGTGCAGGAGCAGCGCGAACCGCCTGCTGGGCATGAGCGAGGTCTCCTTGGCCATGCCGAGCTCAATCGCGGAGGCGTGCACGGGGCGCGCTCCTGGAACGGCGATGCCGACGGTCGCCCCATCGACGTAGTAGATGGTGACGTCCTGCCAGCCCGCCCCCGGAGGCACGGGGAAGCGTGCAGCTGGAGGCGGCGGGGCATTGGGAGCAGCCACCGGGACCACGATCGCTCTCGGCTTACCCGCAAGGGCAGCCCGCGTCGCTGCGAGCAGAGGCTCCGGAGACAGCAGCACGAGTTCGGCCACCGACAGCAGCGGTGTGTCGGGTGGCAGCTGCCAGCTGAACCTGCCGCGGTCAGCTGCCACGGCGATGGCTCCCTGCTCGGCCGTGAGGGAGAAGCGAATGGGCAGGCTGTCGCACGCGTCCATGAGGACCACCGCTGCTTCCGTGTCGCCCGACTCGACTCGGAAGACCCCCTCGGGATGCTCGCGCACGGGCGTTCCCAACGCCTGGAGCATCTGTCCGATGCGAGCACGCAGAGCGTGCGCGTCCGGCTCGAGCACTATCGCGTCAAACCGTTGCTTTCGTGATGTCTCCAGCCGCCGTTCGCACCCGGGGCACCATACCCAGTCGTCCATGCCGTCCCCCGGCACCGCGACACGCCCGGCGCATGCAGGATCGGCATCGACGTAGTCGAAATCGGCCGGGTTGGCGCACCGCACGAAGCTGCGCGCCGAGCCGCGCGCGACCCCGTCCGCGACGAGCCTCTCTGCGAAGGTGGTGAGCGCGGTGCCGGGATCGACAATGGCACCCCGGGCAAGCAGGCCAGCGATTTCAAGCTGCATGGCGCTTCTCCGTAGAAAGCACGGTGATGCCGTAGCCATCGCGCATGCGCTTCTCGAATGCATCACGCTCATCGGGGGCGAGGACCTGGTCGGAGTACCGGACGATCACGCCATCGTCGAACGCGGGCTCGAAGACCATCCGCACACGTTTGCCGAAGGCGAGCACCTTGACCGCCCCGAGGCGCGCCGCGCGGGTGACTTCGTCACCGAAGGCGCGCTGCAGCTGCCGCAGTTCCGCCGCGATCGACTCGTCGCCGCACCCGTGCACGCGCACGAGGGGAGCCCCGTGCTGCTCGTGCGTGCGGACCTCTGCCTCGACGAGCGCCATCCCCGCCTTCTCGTCGAGTAGTGACGCCACGAAGAGGTCGGCAGTCTCGAGAGGCGTGGCGACCGACTCGTTGACGTAGTGCACGGGGTGGCCGAACACGGTTGCGGCGATGCGCTCGGCAATCCGCGCGGGCGCCTCGCCAGGGTCGGATGCGATCCGCACGCGCCAGAAATCACGCGTGAACGCGAGCGCGACCCACTGGCGCTCGTAGCCGAAGACGTTGTCTCTGCCTCGGACGACGAACGCGTTCTTGCGCGGCCACTTGAAGAAGGTCACGTGCTGCTCATCGGTCGTCAGAGTCTCCGCGCGCGGGTCGAGTCCCGAGAGGCCTCGCTCGCGCTGGCAGTCGGCGAGCACTGCGTCGACCGCGGCCCGGCAGAACGCGTGGGGCTGGGTCGCCACCCGGGCTTGGGGATGCTCGGCGAGTGCCATCCGCGCCACACCACGCCGGTGAATGCGGTCGATGTGGAAGACGCGCAGTAGGTTCGAGGCCCCACGAAGGTAGAGCGCCCAGCCGAGCGCGCGGCGGTCGTGTCCACCGCCGGCTCGAGCATCCTCGAAGTCGTCGGGCCCGAGCACCGCGCGTGCCACCTCGACGATCGCGGAGCGGCGCTTGCCGGCCATGGCCGCGTCGACCAGGACGAGCGGCGTGAGTTGGGTGCGGAACCGCAGCGCCGTCTTCTGAAGCGAAGGCGGAGGCGTGCCGTGCGGCAACCCGAGCTCCCGAGCGACAACACGTCTGCAGGCTGGCCCCATCTGCCCGACCCAGGTGGAGAAGAAGGCCTGCTGCTCGGTGCGCGCGAGCACGTCAGCGAGGGGCACTTCGAGCTGGTTCTGCCAGTACTCCTGGTCGGGCGATTCGTTCATCGGGGTCCCCACGGAAGTAGCGCGGCCGAGCGTGACCGGCGCGACGTGGATGGACCCTACGACAGGGTCGTGACACCGGATGTCACTTGCGAACCAGGCGCATGTCGATCGAGAAGGCGACGCGCCGCGAGCCGAATCTCTTCGCGCAGTTCCGGTGGATCCGTGATCTCGATGTCAGGAGCGAAGCCCAAGAGGAACCGACGGAGCTCGCGCGTGGGCAGCACCGTGGCCTCCACCAGGAGCCACTCGTCGCTCAGGCGCGTGACGCGCTGGTCATCCGCGAATCGCGAATCGAAGAGGAACCCGCCGGCTTCGGCGCGAATCCGAAAGCGCAGGGCGATAGGCTCGGGCGCCAGCAGGACGTCGAGCTCGCCGCTGTGCAGGAACGCATCGAGGTTGAACCCGTCCGGCTTCTGCCACTGGACGTCGACCGGCTCGGCGCTCCGTACGCGTGAAAGCGCGAGCTGAATGGGCTGCCCGTCACGCACTGTGCACACGAGGTAGATTTGCGGCGGTCGCCAGACCAGGCCGAGCAGGTGCACGACGTGCTCCTTGGTCTGCTGGCGGGCGTTCTGGTAGCGCGCGCGAAAGCACCGCTCCTGGGAAAGAGCCTGCTGGACGACATCGAAGACCTGGCCGTCTATTGCGGCCGGAGCAAAGGGCAGGCCCGGAGGCAGCACGCGGATCTTCTCCTGCCATCGGCGCAGCGCCGCGCTGGGGCCGTTCTGTAGGATCCGCTGAGCCTGGGCGATGTATGGCGCCAGGTGAGCAAGCGTTTGCGGGGGGAGCACGGGCGCGGCGTGAGTCGCTACGAGCGTGATCGCGAGCGCCGTGTGCGGATCGAGCGTTGGCGGCAGGAGCGGCGCCGCCTCGCGTGACCAGGACCAGCCCTGGGGTCGGCCCTTCGCGTCGCACTCGAGGGGGTGCACCTCCGCCAGGTCCTCCAGATCTCGCCGGATCGTGCGCGTGGTGACGCGGATGCCCTCCTGGGCCAGCCGCTTGGCGATCTGCTCGACCGTGACCTTGCGCGGCAGCTTCGGGATCAGCTGCAGGATCCGATGCTGGCGTGCAGGCGAGGTCGACACGGGTCCATCGTCTTACCACCACGGCCAGGCGCCGGATCCCCGTCCGCGAAAATTTCCTCCGGCTCCCGAGGCACCCTCCTTTTCTCGTCGATTTCTGCAGCCCACGACAACCGGCTGAAATCGATGCGCTTCGGCGACAGCGTCTGAGCCGCCCTCGCTGACGCCCGGCGTGGCGCCGAGAAATTTTCTCCCAAGAGGGGGTGCAGGGCCGACGAGGCGACGCGGACATTCCGCGGAGCCCCGTCGGCGCACCGCCAGCGGCGCCCCTGCCCGTCGCCGGCTTCGAGAACGTCCATGCCTCGGTCTCGCCGAAACAAGCAGCCGCCCGAGCCGTCCAGCGCCGTCGTCGACGATCGCGCCTTCCGCCGCGAGCAGATGCTCGCCGCGCTCACCGACGCTCTCTACCGGCTCTGGCTGAAGCAGCACGGGTTCGACCCCGCCGCCGGAGGTGCGTGAGCCATGGGCTACGCGGCCCTCTGGCTCGGCCTCGAACGGCAGATCGACACGCCGACGGCGGCTGCCCTGTTCGACGGCGCGCGCTCTCGGCATCAGGCCCTCGCACGCTGCGAGTCGCTCCACGCCTTGGTCCGGTCGCGCGTGGCGGATGCCGTCCTCGGAGCGCTGGTCGCCGAGTACGCGCGCAGCGGGCACCCGGCGTGGGCCGCGGCCGTCGCGCTCGCGATGAAAGGGATGCTGATCTCCCTTGCCCGGAAGATCGAGCGTGGCGGCGCCGAGAGTGACTCCACCTCGATGGTGCTTCTGGCCTTGCTGGAAGTGGCCGCACGCACGCGTGCACCCAGGCGACGCCTCGGTCTCCGGCTCTACTCCGAGACCCGTCGGCGCGTCGTGCGCGCCGCCATCGCGGAGTGCCGGCGTCGCGCCTCACGCACCGGCGACGACGTCGACGCGATCGTCCCCGACGGCGCCTCGCGCGAGTTCGAGACCGTTCTCGACCAGGCCCGCTTCGTCCGATCGCTCGTCCTTCGGGCACCCCGTCCTGACGAGTCGGTCGCCCACTACATCGCGCGCATGCGCCGCCGGCCCAGGGACCTGTCCCCCGAGCTCGCGCACCACCGCCGCCAGCAGCTCGACGAACTTCGCGACGCGCTCACGCGCGCCGGCTGATCCGCAACCCCAACCAGAAACGAGGACATCCATGAGTACAGCCTGGGACAAGGCCAAGGAGCTGGCCGACAAGCACGTCGCCGCCGGCGGCATCTTCGTGCGGCTGCAGAACGACGGCGACAAGATCGTCGGCGCCTTCTGCGGCGAACCCTTCGCGAAGGAGGTCTACTGGGACGGCCAGAAGTACTCCGACGCACCTCCCGAGGGCGTCGCGGCGAAGCCGAGCCTGCGCGTCTCGCTCAACTTCTACGTGCCCGCCGAGGGCGCCATGAAGATCATCGAGGGCGGCACGGCGTGGTTCAAGGACGTGCTCGACGTCAAGGACAAGTACGGCCTCGAGAAGTGGACCTTCGAGATCAAGCGCCGCGGCAAGAAGGGCGATCCGAAGACCAAGTACTCCATCCTGCCCGACGCGCAGGTCGACGAGGCGATGCGGGCGCGCATCGTCGCTGCGGGTCTGCACGATCTGTCCTCCGTCGGCGCGGGCGCCGATGCCGAGGACGCCGCGCCGGCTCCGGCCGCGGCGCCCTCGCCAGCGCCCGTGGCGGGACCTCCGGCGTCGCCCACGGTCGACGAGAACACCGCTCGCCAGCTCGTCGATCGACTTCGCCCGATGCCGCGTGAGGTCGCGCACGCATTCCTCGCGGAGTTCAAGATCGCCCGCATCCGGGAGCTGCCCAGCTCCGAGCTGCCGCGGGCCCTTCGGTTCATCGAGGCGCGGCAGCCGCCGCAAGAGCGCGACCCCTTCGAGCTGTGAGCCGGTCGCGCGAGGAGCTGCACGGGCAGGCAGAGGCGATCGTGCGCCAGCTCGTGCAGCGCTTCGGCGGCCGATTGCCACCCGATGCCGAGACGACGGTCAGCTACTACATCTCGTGCCGCGGCGGCTACGACCGCGCCGCCGAGCACGTGCTCCACCTGCGACGACTCGCCGAGCTGGGAGACAAGGGCGGCTGAATCGCTCGTCGCCTACGTCGCGGCGCGAGCGCGGGCAGAGGGCTGGGACGACGACGCCGTCGCCCTGCTTCTCGCGTGGCTACCGCGGCGTGCGCCCGACACCCCTCTTCGCATCACCGAGCGGGGAGCCCAGTTGCAGCTGCACGGCGACGTGCAGCTGGTCATCCGCCGCTTCGTCTGCCCCGACTACGGGCCGGCGCCCGGTTCGAGGCGCTGCCGGTCGTTCCTCGCGGGCGGCGGCTGCAGCCGTCCCGACCACCCCGTCTGCATCGAGTGGCAGCGCGCCAACCCGCGCAGCTGAGGACCATGGTCACTCTCCGTACCTACCAAGAGAGCGCCATCCGCGAGCTGCAGGCGCGGATCGCCGCGGGCCGCCGGCGCATCGTCGTCGTCGCGGCGACCGGATCGGGCAAGACCGTCATCTTCGCGTGCGTCGTCGCCGACGCCGTCGCGCTTGGCCAGCCGGTGCTCGTCGTCGCACACCGCCGCGAGCTCATTCAGCAAACCTATGAAAAGCTGCTGCGCGCAGGCCTGGACGCGGCCGAAATCGGCGTGCTCATGGCCGACGACGCACGCCGCCGGCCCACGGCTCTCGTCCAGGTGGCGAGCATCGACACGCTCCGGCACCGACCGAAGCCCCCTGCCGCCCTTGTCATCGTCGACGAGGCGCACCGCGAGCTCGCCCGCTCCTACCGCGAGATGCGCGCCCACTACCCGGAGGCCGTGCACCTCGGCTTCACGGCGACGCCGTACCGGGCCGACAACCGCGGCCTGGGCGAGTTCTACGAGGACCTGCTTCTCGTTGCGTCCATCCGCGAGCTCATCGACCAGGGCTATCTCGTCGAGCCACGCGTCTTCACGGTGCCGGCCGATCGGCTCCCCAACCTCGCGGGTGTGCGCGTGCGCGCGGGCGACTACGCCCAGGACCAGCTCGACGAGGCCGTCGACCAGGCACGGCTCGTCGGCGACATCGTCGAGCACTGGATCAAGCACGCGGGCGGTGTGCGCACCGTCGCCTTCGCGGTCAGCGTCAAGCACTCCAAGCACATCGCGGAGCGCTTCCGCGAGGCTGGGATCGCCGCCGAGCACCTTGATGGAACGACGCCGACGGCTGAGCGCGACGCGATGCTCGCGCGCCTCGAAAGCGGCGAGACGCTCGTTGTCAGCAACTGCGGCGTGCTCTGCGAGGGGTACGACCAACCCGCCGTCAAGTGCGCGGTCCTTGCGCGGCCGACCAAGTCGACGGGCCTGTACCTTCAGCAGGCTGGGCGGATCCTCCGTCCGTGGAACGCGCAGCGGGCCATCATCCTCGACCACGCTGGCTGCGCGCGCGAGCATGGCCTCCCGCAGGACGAGCGCGAGTTCTCGCTCGAGCCCAAGCCGAAGCGAAGGCGCGGCGAGCCCGCACAGGTCCCCATCCGCATCTGCGACGAGTGCCAGGCGGTGCTCCCGGCCCGCCTACGCGTGTGCCCCGAGTGCGGACAGCTCTTCGTCGAGGAGCGGCCCGTGCCGACGGAGACCGATGGGCAACTGGTCGAGGCTACTCGCGCCGAGCCTGCCGTAGCTTCCGGCGACAGGTCGAAGAAGCACCGCGCACGGGGCGAGTGGGATCGCGCCATGCAGCGCACCGTCTTCGAGCAACTCCGGGCGCTGGCTCGCTCCAGGAAGGAGAACGCCGCCTGGGTCGAAGCCCGCTTTGTCGAGCGCTACGGCGCGCCGCCGCCGCCCGAATGGGCCGAGAGCGCCTGGGGGACGCTGTGAGCGGCGAGATCGACTTCATGCATCGCCTGATGCTGGCGCTCGGGCGCAAGCCGGATGTCCGCATCTGGCGCCAGAACGTCGGATCGGTCCCGGTGCGAGACGATCGTGGACGCATCGTGCGTGTGTTCCGCGCCGGCGCGCCCAAGGGGGCCGCCGACATCACCGGCTACGTCCGACCCGATGGGTGGCGCCTCGAGATCGAGGTGAAGGGGCCAGGCGGATCTCGCAGCCCGCAGCAGGAGACCTTCGCGCGGCTCGTGACGCAGGGCGGCTGCGTCTACGCGCTCGTCGCCTACGACGCGAGTCGCTCGACATCCGATAACGTCGCCGCTGGCGTACGAGTTGTCGAGACGGCGATCGCCGAGCGCCGCCGGAGGGCGGCGTGACAGCGACGCCGACCACAACGAGCGACTGGCGCGGACTCGCCAGGGACCTCTATGAGAGCGGGGGGCGAACCCGCGAGATTGCTGAGATCTTAGGGGTCACCAGCAGCACGGTCCTCCGCGCGCTTCACCGAGCGGGCGTGCCGATCCGCCCTGCAGGGTCCGAGTCGCGGACCTCGAAGTACACGGCGATCGACTCGGCGGAGCGGACGCACGAACGGAAGCGTGCCTACGGCAAGGCTCGGAGGGAATGCGGTCTCTGTGTGCTGTGCGGCGCACCCGTGCACGGAGATCGCCGGCTCTGTACGGCGCACCTCGCTCAAGAGCGCGATCGCGCTCGGAGGAGGCTCGCCGAATGTGTGGAGCGCAACAGGTGCCGATGCTGCGAGCGAGCGATCTCGCGCGGAACGCTCTGCGAAGACCACCGCACCCGCAATGGTCTGGTCAGTCGCGCGCGTCGTCACCATGACCCGACGCAGCCCCCGTTCATCTACTTCATCCAGGAGGGTTGCGACGGCGCCATCAAGATTGGCCGGTGCCGGTGCGATCCCCTCGTTCGTCTGCGTGAACTCCAGATCGGGAACCCGGCGCCGTTGGACCTCCTCGCCGTCATCCGCGACGGCAGCTTCACCGAGGATGACCTCCACAAGCGGTTCGAGCATCTGCGCGTACGCGGAGAGTGGTTCCGCCCCGACGTCGAGCTGTACGCGTTCATGCTGTCGCTCCTCGAGCGAGGTTCGTCGTGACGCTGATCGGCATCGCGCCGCATGCGCGCTCGCTTGGCTTCGACGGCTCAGGGCGCGAGGTGCCTGCCGCGTACGAGGTCATGGACCTGCGCGAGGCGCTTGAGCGCGTCTACCCGACCGACGCTCACTTCGTGACATACGTCGTCGAAGGAGCGTCGAGACAGCCACGCGTGAACAAGCCGGGCCTGCCCTACTTCGACCGGCCGGTCCTCACGACGACATTCGTGTGCGACGTCGACAACCCCGGGCACGCCGAATGGAACGACGAACTACGCGCCAAGGCCGCGCGGGAATGGGATTCGGTCCCGGAGCTCGCGACCTGCGGCCTGTACCACACGCTGCACGGACGCCGAATCGTGCAGCCGCTGGCCATCCCCATCCCCGCTACCAAGTCGGAAGCCTACCTCCGCCGCTGGCTGCTCGGTCTCGAGAGCGCCGGGATCGCAGTCGACTGGACATGCCGCGATTGGACGCGCCACTTCCGGCTGCCGCACGTGCGGCGCAGCGGAGCGACCTACCGCAGCCCGCTGGTGGTCCTCGATCGGATGCAGGCGATCGAGCTCGAGCCGCTCCCCGAGTCGCCTGCCGGCGACGCGCCACCGAGCCGAGCCAGGGCATCAGCCACGGCCCTCGACTGGAACCACGATCTGCCCCCCAACTGGGAGGAGCGCGCCATTGCGATCGCGAAGGTGATCCGCACGAACGTCACGTCGCGATGGCACGAGATGTATCTGGCGCTTGGCGGCGCACTGCTCGGTCGGCAGTGCCCTCCTGAGCGCTTGCCCGCTCTGATCGCATGGATTGCCGCAGCCGCTGGGTCGAGCAAACCATGGAGCCACGAGGCGTCCGCGCGCGGGACGGCCCGGCGGTACGTCGACGGGCTCGAGGTCACCGGCTACCGCAGTCTGCGCCGCTCATGGCCGGCGGTGGCCATCGCCCTCGATGAGGCGACCGCAACGCGCCGTGAGGCGCGGGTGCGCGAGCAGGCCAGGAGCGCGCCGCCCGCACCGTCGCTTCGCGAGTCGATGGCGGCCCTGACGGCCGCGATTCGCGACGCGCCCGACGGCCTGACGGTCATCTCGGCCGAGTGCGGCATCGGCAAGACGAACGCCGCCATCGGCGTCGCCGCCGAGCGGGCGAAGAAGCCTCACGCGAGCCCGAAGGCGAAGGGGGAACGCGCCCCACCACAGT
>VFSW01012290.1_pt1 | contig 11969 bp, 10 predicted proteins | sample 5358111 | NCBI WGS metagenome assembly VFSW01 (sample SAMN11554181, study PRJNA540505) | mine drainage metagenome | isolation source: sediment from site ElyBrook_90M | place: USA: Ely Copper Mine, Vershire, VT | collected 2017 | reverse complement strand
CTCATGCCGCCTCGGCCACCGCCGGCGTCACCGCTGCCCCTCGTGCAGGCCCAGCAGGGCTTGCGCATGCGCAGTGCCCGAGAGCCGCTCGCCGCCCAGCATGCGTGCGATCTCGGCCACCCGCGCTTCGCCTTCCACGGCTTCGATCGCCGACAGGGTCTGGCGGCCCTGGAGCGCCTTGCTGACGACGAAGTGACGGTCGGCGCAGGCCGCCACCTGGGCCAGGTGCGTCACCGCCAGCACCTGGCTGCTGCCGCCCAGCTGCTTCATGAGCCGGCCCACGCTGTCGGCCACCGCGCCACCCACGCCGGCGTCAATCTCGTCGAAGATCAGCGTGGCGGTGGGTGGCGTCTGGCCGGCGGCCACTGCGGCCGCGGGGGCCCGGGGCGCCACGGTTGCCGTGGCGATGGCCAGGGCCAGCCGCGAGAGCTCGCCGCCCGAGGCCACCTTGCCCAGCGCACGCGGCGTGCTGCCGGCGTGGCCGGCGACGCGGAACTCGATCGTCTCCAGTCCGCCGGCCTGCGGCTCTTGCAGCGGCAGCAGTGCGATCTCGAAGCGTCCCCCGGCCATGCCCAGGTGCTGCATCGCCTGCGTCACTGCCGCCGCCAGGGGCGCGGCGGCCTGCCGGCGCAGGCGCGAGATGCGGTCGGCCTGGTGGCGCCAGGCGCGCTCGGCGTCTGCGGCAGCGCGCTCCAGCGCCTGCAGGTCGGACGCGGCGTCCAGGTCGCCCTTTGCGTGCCCCCCGCCCCCCCCGCGCGCGGCCGGGGCGGCCGGCCCGCGGCGGTAGCGGCGCGCCAGGGCCAGCCACGCACCCAGGCGCGCATCGAGCTCGGCCAGCCGCGCCGGGTCGGGCTCGCGGTGGCCCAGGTAGGCGTGCAGCGTGTGGGCGGCATCCTCGAGCTGGGCCTGTGCGCCACGCAGCACCTCGGCCACCTCGCCCAGCGCGGCATCGAAGCGCTGCACCTCGTCGAGCGCGGTGATGGCGCGCGAGCACAGCGCGTCGGCATTGGCCTCGGCCTCGGCAATCGCCTCCAGTGCCGCGCGCGCCCCGTCGAGCAGCGCCTGCGCGTGGGCGTGGCGCTGGTGTTCGCGCTCGAGCTCGTCCCACTCGCCCTCGGCGGGTGCCAGCTTGTCGATCTCGGCGATCTGCCAGGCCAGGCGCTGGCGCTCGCGCTCCAGCGTGTCTTGCCGCGCACGCGCATCGGCCAGCGCTGCCATGGCCAGGCGCCAGGCCTGCCAGGCCGCGGCCATCGCGGCCGTGTCGCTGCCGGCCTGCGCATCGAGCAGCGCCCGCACGGCGGCCGGCCGCGTCAGGCTCTGCCAGGCGTGCTGGCCGTGGATCTCGACCAGGTGATCGGCGGCTTCGCGCAGCTGGGCCACGGTGGCCGGGCTGCCGTTGATCCAGGCGCGGCTTCTGCCGGCAGCGTCGCCCTGCGCCTCCACCGTGCGGCGCAACAGCAGGGTGTCGTCGACCGCGAAGCCGCCTTCGTCCAGCCAGGGCCGCAGCGACGCGGGCGTGTCGAACTCGGCGCTCACCTCGGCCCGCGCGGCGCCCTCGCGCACCAGTGCCGCATCGGCACGGTTGCCCAGCGCGAGTTGCAGTGCATCGATCAGGATCGACTTGCCCGCGCCGGTCTCGCCCGTCAACACCGTGAAGCCGCGGCCGAGCTCGATCTCGAGCCGGGGCACGATCACGACGTCGCGCAAGGTCAGGCGGCGCAGCATGGCTAGACGACGCCCTCGTACCAGCGCAGCTTGCGGCGCAGCGTGGCGTAGTAGCTCCAGCCACGCGGGTGCACGAAACGCACCTTGAAGCTCGAGCGACGCACGCGCACCTGGTCGCCGTGCATCAGGCTGGCCAGGTTGTGCATGTCGAAGTTGGCCGACACGTCCTTGCCGGCCACGATGCCGATGCGAACTTCGCCGCGGTCGGGCAGCACGATGGGCCGGTTGCTCAGCGTGTGCGATGCGATCGGCACCAGCACCCAGCCGGCGATGGAGGGGTGCAGGATCGGTCCGCCGGCCGACAGCGCGTAGGCGGTGCTCCCGGTGGGCGTGGCCACGATCAGGCCGTCGGCGCGGATGTTGGCGACGAAGTCGTCGTCGACGTCGACGCGCAGCTCGACCATGCTGGCGGTGGCGCCGCGGCTGACCACCACGTCGTTCAAGGACAGGCCCTCGAAGATGCAGGCGCCGTCGCGCCAGACCTGGCCTTCGAGCATCGAGCGCTGCTCTTCTTCGTAGTCGCCGGCGATGATGGGCGCCAGCGCTTCCTTGACCTGGTTCACCGGCACGTCGGTGATGAAGCCCAGCCGGCCCTGGTTGATGCCCACCAGGGGCAGATCCCAGCGCGCCAGCTCGCGCGCGATGCCCAGCATGGTGCCGTCGCCGCCCACCACCACGGCGAGATCGCAGCGCTGGCCGATCTCGGCCGGCGTGAGGGCCTCGAAATCGCTGACGCCGGTGGCCTGCGCGGTGTCGCGGTCGAACGAGACTTCCAGGCCCTGCGCGATCAGGAAATGGGCGATCTCTTCCAGCAGCGGGCGGATCCCGCGCGCCTGGTACTTGCCGACGATCGCGGCATGACGAAAGCGAGACGCCATGCCGGGGATTACACCATAGCGTCCCTCTTGGCAAGGCCCGCGGCGCGCGCGATCCCTACAATCCCGAGCATGCTGGACGACCGCGCGCGCACGCTGCTGAAGACCCTGGTCGAGCGCTACATCGCCGATGGCGCGCCCGTGGGGTCGCGCACGCTGTCACGCACCTCGGGCCTGGACCTGTCGCCTGCCACCATCCGCAACGTGATGGCCGATCTGGAAGAGCTGGGCCTCATCGCCAGCCCGCACACCAGCGCCGGCCGCGTGCCCACCGCACGGGGCTACCGGCTCTTCGTCGACACCATGCTCACCGCGCGTCCGGTCGACCTCGAGCATGTGCCGGCCGAGGTGGCTGCGGCGCGCGGGCAACTGCAGCCCGACCAGCCGCAGCGCGTGATCGCGCAGGCGGCATCGCTGCTGTCCAGCCTGTCCCACTTCGTCGGCGTGGTCACCGCGCCGCGCAAGGCCAGCGTGTTCCACCACATCGAGTTCCTGCGCCTGGGCGAGCGGCGTGTGCTGGTGATCCTGGTGGCGCCCGACGGCGATGTGCAGAACCGCGTCATCTTCACCGCCCGCGACCACCAGCAGGCCGAACTGGTGGAGGCCACCAACTTCCTCAACGCCAACTACGCCGGCCTGAGCATCGAGGCGGTGCGCGAGCGGCTCAAGCACGAGATCGACGCGCTGCGGGTGGAGATCGCGGCGCTGATGCAGGCGGCCGTGCAGGCCGGCAGCGACGCGCTGGCCGACAGCAGCGACAACCTCGTCGTCTCGGGCGAGCGCAACCTGCTGACGGTGCAGGACTTCGGCCACGACCTGGGCAGCCTGCGCCGCCTGTTCGACGTCTTCGAGCAGAAGACCGAGCTGATGCGGCTGCTCGACACCAGCAGCCGCGCCGAGGGCGTGCGCATCTACATCGGCGGCGAAAGCCAGGTCGTGCCTTTCGAGGAACTGTCCGTGGTGACCGCGCCCTACGAGGTCGACGGCCGCATCGTCGGCACCCTGGGCGTGATCGGCCCCACGCGCATGGCCTACGAACGCATGATCCAGATCGTGGACATCACAGCCCGGCTCGTGGGCAACGCACTGTCGGCCAAATAGGCCTGCGTGCCGCCGACCGCGGCTCCTAGAATCTGCGGCTCTCGCCGGGGCCGTTAGCTCAGCTGGTCAGAGCAGAGGACTCATAATCCTTTGGTCGTTGGTTCAAGTCCAACACGGCCTACCAGTTTTACTGGTGTTTTTCGATAGCGCTTACTAACATCCAGGAGTCGCTGTCGAGCTGGTGCCAGTCTGGTGCCAGTTTTGCGGCGAATGCTGTTCACCTTGGATGTCACGGCCCGCGTCCCGGTGATCAAGCGGTGCTGGAGGCGTTCAACATGCGCTCGGCCTCGGCGAGGCGGGCCATTACGACCTCGAACTCGGGCGGCGACGCGCGCGTCGGCAGGCAGCAATCGAAGCGTGCCTGGCACGGCCAGGTCGTAGCGCGCCCACTGGCGCGCAAACACCCGGCTCTTCCACTTGACGACACGCGCGCACAGCGCACGGTCTGCAAGCATCGCGCTGGCGTCGGGGTGGCGAAGCAAGCGCTCCATGTCGGCGTAGTGCCTCGCATAGCGATCGGGCGTGGCCTGATCGGCAGGACGATGGTGCTCCGCGTGCAGGATGGTGGCCTTCTCCCAGAACGTGCGCGCCAGCTCGAGCGCGGTCACCTGGCACTGCCAATCGGGGAAGGCGGCCGGGAAGTCATCGACGACCCACGCACGCACCGCATGCTGCTCAGTGGGCCGCTGGTCGGTGAGGGACCCCAGTTCGAGCTTCACTTCGCGGCGCAGGTAGTCGAAGCCGGCCTCGGACGCCGTCGGGTACTCGAAGTGCACCACCGGCGAGCGCGCGACCGCATCGTCCTGATAGCGCAGCCATGATGCGGCTGTGGAGCGGTGACCGAGGTGTTCGACGATGGCCTGTTCGAGCCGCGGCATCAGTACGCTCCGCGTCTGCTCACCGCACTGAGCCTGCATCTGTGCCAGCGCTGCGTCCCGCCGTGTTCGGCTCTTCATCGCGGCGAAGACCGATTCGTCGGCGCCCACGAAGGCTGGCGACATCGACAGGTCGATGTCCTCGGAGAAGCGGTCGATCACGCCATCGACTTTGGACAGCGACGTGCCGCCCTTGAACACGAGATGGGGCGCCAGGGCAGGGTCGCGAAGAGCAGCCCCAGCAACCAGCTCACCCAGAAGTCTTTCTCGACCATCACGCTCGACACTGCCATGCGCGCGGCCGTCTGCGTGAACGCGAGCGCCCGTCGCTCGGGTGGAAGCGCTACGAACTGCGATGCGAGCCTGGCCATCGCGACCACCTGTCCGTAGCCAAGGCCCGCAGGGTGGGCTGCATCCATCCCGGCGCCAGGCTCAGGTCGTCCAGCAAGGTGCGGCGTTCGGCTGCGGGAATGCTGCGCGTGAGCTTGTCGAGTCGTTGTGGTGTCACGTGCTCAGGCCCGAGGCTGCGCAGGGCCTGGATCACCAGGCCGCTGGTACGCCCTGCCGCGGCCATCTGGCGTGGGGTGGTCCGCTTCAGCACGATCTGCATCGGCCCCGCCTTGACGGTGCGGCTGGTGCCGTCGGTCAGGAACTCGACGCGCGCGGGCACCTGGTCGGACAGTCCGAGCAGGTTGGCTGCATAGGCACCTGTCGGTTGAAGTCGCAGCCTGTCCTTGCCGGTGAGTGCCGCGACCACGGCATCGACCGACGGCCATAAGGTTCCGAGCAGCGGGTCGTGCCGGGGCTTGTCGTACAGCCCTCGCGACAGTCGGCGCAGCTCGTCGCGCGCGACCAATCGCTGCAAGGCCTTGTCGATCGCAGCGCGGCCACCCAGGCCCGCAAACAGCGCCGGTGTGAACACGGTGCCTGGCTTCGCACGGCGCACCTTGCGCGAGATGGCGGCGTCGATGCTCGACTCTACGGTGCGCCGAGGCGGTGCATGCCGCGTGATGCTGGCGCGCGGTGACGTGATGGCGGCTTTCATGTCCGAAAAATAGCACGTTTTTCGGACAGATAGAAGAGCCAAAAGGAGACGATGACTCGTCGCCGTCGGAGCATCACGGCACACCACTCCCGCTGCGCATCAGGGTCAAGACCCGAACCTTCAAAGCGGGTCAAGCCCCAAAGTCCCAGCCAATGTCAGCGGTGGCCAGGAACCGCGCCTATTCGGCGGTGAGGCCGCGGTGGCGGCCTTTTGCTTCGCCATGGCTTGCGCCGGTGCGGACGTGAATACGTCGTTCGGTTGATGGTTGTTCGCCAGCCTGGCCGCCCTGCAGGGCGGCCAGGCTGGCGGGCGCGGCCGTCGGTGGGCAGTGGTTGTCGGGCGCCGGGGCTGTGAGGCATTCGCCGCCACGGGCCGCAGCCAGGGCGCGCGCTACAACCGTGCCCGAAGCCGAAGAAGGCGGGCACGGCAGCGGTCTCTCGGGCCTGGGAGCTTGATGACCAATAAAATCAACAGCTGAGGATCGTCGCGTCGGGCGTTGATTGTCCCGACTTCCGACGAACTTCCAACGGCGGTTCTTGGCCAATGGATTGAGCATCACCGCCTCTTGCAGGCGATCAGGTGCCAAGTGGGCATACCGCATCGTCATGGCCGGCGACTGGTGGCCCAAGATGCGTTGGAGGGCGATGATGTTGCCGCCACCCATCATGAAGTGCGAAGCGAAGCTGTGCCGCAGCACGTGCGACGCTTGCCCCCTAGGAAGGTCCAATCCAGCGCGGTCGATCGCTTCGAGGGGTGCGCCGTAGGCGGGGCCGAAGATCCGCTGACCGTCGCCGTGCTTCTTGGCGCGTGCCGCGATGTCGTTATGCAGCTCCTTGGCGATCGGAACGGCACGTGCTCGCTTGGACTTCGTGGCGTTCGCGAACTGAACGACTCCCCCCGCGAACCTGGGACCTCCTCGGTGCAGGCGTCGAACTCTGCCGCCAGCTCGCGCATGTCAATGCACGGAGGCGCGATCATCGGACCACCCGAGTGGATGATCGCGAGGTCGCGCGTCGGTCGGCGCGGCGCTGATGGCGCTCGTCAGGGTGACGGGTTCGGGTTGTTCGGCAATGACGGAATTGCGCGCAGGTACTCGTAGATCGCCTTCAGGTCGTGGTCGGTCTTCTTGCCGAACGCGGGCCAGGGCATGACTTGGAGCGGCGGGCCCGGCGGGTCCTTCGGATCGTGGCCGGTGCGCATGATCGCGATGAATTCCGTCCGGGTCAGCCCGGCCGGCCTGCCGGCGTAATCAGGCGTCAGATTGGCCGACACGAACGGCCCGAACAGGCCGCCGCCCGACAGGTACTGGCTGGCGTTGACGATCTCCGGCTGGCCCAGGAACGGGTTGCCGCCCGGCGCGTAGGTGGGCCGGCTGTGGCAGTCGATGCAACCGCTCGAATTGACGATGTAGCTGCCGAGACCCACGAGCGCGCGATTCTTGCCTGCGAGGTTGAGCGTGACCCCCGGCGGCACGATCTCGAAGCCGCGCTTGATCTGGCTCTCATCGTGGTCGTCGTCGCGCTCGCCGGCCAGGGCGGCGGCGCAGAACAACGAGGCGGCGGCGCAGGCGATCGTCAGGACAACGGGGCGACTGGATGCAAAGTGACTTTTCATCAACGTTCCTCCGGTGGTTTAGGGTGGGTGCCGCAGTGCGCCCGCCGTGGCCACTCTAGCCAGCCCGACCGCCAGCGCAACATGGCTTCATGGGGGTGAGGTGGCGGCCGATCTCGAACGCACGAGTGCCTTCGGTGGTCCTGACCGCACCCCGGTGGGACAGCGGCGGGCCGTGCACGGGTGATCATGCCCAGCTGAAGTTGACACTTCTGGGTCGGTTGCAGTCGGCGACCACGAAGGCCGCTTCTTCCTTGGCGCTTCATCCTGGCGTTAGGTGGTCTGGTGCATCCTTGCCAGGGGCCGCGAAGCGGACCTGGCCAGACGCAAGCAAGCGACTCCTGCGGAGAATGCGATGGAGCGGCTGTCACTGCGGCCGCGGTGGGCGCGTGTCCTGCCGCGGCTGCGGAGCCACCGGGCACCGGCCCTGGGTTGCCTCGATCCGACCCCGCCACGCGCGAGGCGCCGGCACGCGTTCGGCGCGGTGTCCTACGCTGCCGGGCGGGTGCGTAGCCCACACTGGGCCATGAACATCGAAGCCCCGGTGCAAGACATCAACCACCTGCTCGCGTCGCTGACGCCGGCGGATTGGCAGCTGATCCGCCCGCAGCTCAGTTGGGTCGAATTGCCCCAGGGCGCCTACCTGCACAAGGTGGGCGACGTGCTGCAGCATGTCTACTTTCCGGTCACCGCCATCGTCTCGCTGGTCTCGACGATGCGCGACGGCGCCTCCGCCGAGGTCGCCGTGGTCGGCAACGAAGGGGTGGTCGGCCTCAGCGCCCTCATCGGCGGCGACCGTGCGCACAGCGCAGCCGTCGTGCAGGGCGCCGGCTTCGGCTGGCGCATGCCCTCGGCGCACATCGCCGCCCACGCGGCGCGGTCCAGCGCCGTGATGCTGCTCCTGCTGCGCTACGCCCAGGCGCTGGCCGCACACATGGCGCAGACCGTCGGTTGCAATCGGCACCACCGGCTCGAGCAGCAGTTGTGTCGCTGGCTCTTGCTGCAGGCCGACCGCAGCCCCAGCCACGAGCTGAAGGTGACCCAGGAACGCATCGCCGAGATGCTGGGCGTGCGACGCGAAGGCGTCACGGCCGGCGCCCTGAGCCTGCAGAAGGACGGACTGATCCGCTATGCACGCGGCCGCATCGCTGTCCTCGACCGCGGCGGGCTCGAGGCGCGCAGCTGCGAGTGCTACGCGGTGATTCGCCAGAACTACGGCCGCCTGCGCGCGGCGCCGCCCGGCCAGGGCCGCACGTCGCCACTGTCGGCGCTGTCGTCCAGCGCTGCACGCGCGCCCGAGCGCTGGCCGGCGCTGGTGTAGCCGGGACCCTCGTCGGCGGACGCGCACGCATGGGCAGCTTGCAGCCTTCGACGCCGAGAAGGCCTGCGGCGTCACCGTCAACGGGCCAACCGCCTGCGCAGGGGCGGCGCAACCGCCAGCGCGATGCCGGACAGGTCTTGCGGGTCAGGACCGTCCTACGCGGGGATCGGGTGGACGGAACCGCGGCCCAAGATCCGCTGCGCTTGGCCGCTCGATCTGATCGGCGCCCATCGACGATCAGCCATTGCCCGACGCGCGACTTTGCAGTTGCTCGCTGATCTCGGTCAGCACCTGATCGAGCTGCTCGAAATCTTCCTTCGGGACCGCGCGAACATTGCTGCCCAGGCTGGCCACGCCCGACCTGAAGTCGTAGCCGGAGAACAAGATCACCCAGCGCACCACGCCGCCTTCGAGACAGCGCCTGGCCAGTTCGGTCCCGGACGAGCCCGGCAGGCTCACATCAGTGACCAGGACGTCGAAGGCCTGCCGCTGCAGGTGCAGCCAGGCGGACTCGGCGTCGGCGCAGGCCACCACGCACCGACTCTCGCTTCCGATGAGCTCCAGGACGAGATTGCGGACGTCGGCGCTGTCCTCGACATACAGTATGTTGACGGGGATCAAAGCGGCGGCCTCCAGCAGCGGTCTCAAGGCGGGGTATCGGCTGCGATCGGCTGCTTCTGCAGCTGTGTCAGCAAGCTGGGCATGTCGATCGGCTTGACCAGGAAGTCGTCGAAGCCCGCCTGCGCCGCGTGCAGCCGCGTCTCGGGCGCCGAGTAGCCGCTCATCGCGATCAGCGTGATGGCGCTACCGAACAGCCGACGCAGCGCATCGGCCACGCCGTAGCCGTCCAGCCCGGGCAGCCCGATGTCGATGACGGCCACTTCGGGTCGATGGGCGAGGGCGGCGGCCAGGCCCTGCGGCCCATCCGAAGCCACCGTGCAGTCGTAGCCGTGCAACTGGCACAGTTCGGCCATCGCCCGCAAAGCATCGGTGTTGTCATCCACCAGCAGCAGCCGCCGCTTCGGGGCGGCGATCTCCGGCGCCGGGGCTGACGCGGGCGGCACGGCGGGCAAGGTCGCCGGCGGCACGACGGACGGCAAGCTCAGGATGAATTCGCTGCCGCCGCCCAGGCCGGGGCTGTGCGCGCTGACCGTGCCACCGTGGTCGGCGGCCATTCGCTGGACGATGGTCAGACCAATGCCCAGGCCGACATCATCGCGCGCCAGGCCATTCGGTGCCTGGGTGAACAGCTCGAAGATCTTCGGCAGCATCTGGGCATCGATGCCGATCCCGTTGTCCTTGACGCTGATCTGAACCTGCGCGTCGGCGGCAGCGATGGCGACTTCAATCAGCCCGCCCGGCGGCGTGTAGCGCGCGGCGTTGTGCACCAGGTTGCTGATGACCTGCTTCATGCGCACCAGGTCGACGTCGACCCAGGCCACGTCGTCCAGGGCCGGCGCCACCAGCCGGTGCTGCTTGGCGTCGATGAAGGCGCGCGTCATCTCGATCGCTTCTGACACCAGCGACCCGACGCCCACCACGGAGCGTTCGAGCTCGACCTTGCCACGCGACACCCGCGACACATCCATCAGGTCGTTGACGAGCTTGGTCAGCTGTGTCGCCTGCCGCCCGATGGTGTCGCGGTACTTCTCGACATCGGCCATGCTGAGGTTCGTCTTGCGTCGCATGACTTCGATGCTCATCGAGATCGCCGCCAGCGGGTTGCGCAGCTCATGCGCCAGCATCGCGACGAATTCGTTCTTTCGCTGGTCGGCGAGTTCGAGGTCGTTCTTGCGTTGGCGCAACTCGTCCAGCGCGTACATCATGTCGCGGTTCTGCTGCTCCAGCTCCCCTTGCGGATCTTGTGTCTGGCGGCGCAGCAGCTCGTCGATGCGCAGGCCGATGTCGACGGCCGCGAGCCTTGGCGCGCTGCGCGGCAGCAGCATTTCCATCGACACGGTGGAGCCGTCGCCAGGCTGGACGTCAATCGCGAAGGCGTCGACCAGGCGGTAGCTGCCATGAAGGCCGCCGGCCCGGTGCCCGGCGTTGATCTGGCCATGGGACCAAATCGAGGCGGGCACGCCCGGGCCCTGGTCGGCGACCCGGATGAGCAGGCTTTGCGCACCCGGGTGAGCGTTCGAGTCACCAACCTGAAAGCTCACCGTGGCCCCACCGGCGTACTGCAGTGCATTGCGGCCGATCTCTGAGACGGCCGTCGTCAGTCGGGTGCGCTGCAGCGTCTCCAACCCGAACTGCTCGCTGACCTGGCGACAGCGGTGGCGCAGCGCGACCAGGCTCCGGTCGTTCTGGATCTTCACGGTCAAGACGACGGTCTGCATCAAGCGCCTCGGATGACGACCACGGTGGCGTCGTCGTTGTTGCGTGCGAAGTCCCGGTGCAGCACGGCGGCGATCAGCACGGGATGGCAAGCCAGCAGGCCGGGATGCCGGTTCAGGTTCCAGCGCGAGCTCAGGCCATCGGTGTTCATGATCAACGTCGAGCACGGCAGCCAAGCGGCGGCGGCCTCGCGCGCCCTGCGCACGCCATAGCCCACCGTACCGTCGGTGGACCCGAGGCGCACGGCCCCGCCTGGGGCGTGCACCACCGCGGCGATGTTGCCCAGGCCAGCAAAGCGCAAGGTCTGGGCCCGCGCGTCGATGCAGGCCACTGCCATCACGGCGCCCCGGGTCGACAACAGCGCTTGATGAGCCAGCTCGATGGTCCGTGCCGGCCCGACGTCGCGCACGCTGCGGTGGAAGGATTCGATGGCCGCATGCGCTGCCTCGGCAGCCTTGGGTCCATGGCCCAGGCCGTCGACGACCGCGACCGCCAGCGATGGCCCGAAGCGTACGCACGACCAGCTGTCGCCCGAGACGATCTCGCCGAATATCGGCTTCATCCGACTGGCCACGGCAAACGCATCGTCCGCTGGCACGGCGACCTTCTTTTCGTGCAGGCGCAGCATGACGGCGGTGCCCAGGCCGGGGGCGGTGTAGGCGTCGAACAGCGCGGCGGCGCGGCGCATGGTGCCCAGGCCGATGCCCAAGCTGCCGCCGGTCGAGTAGCCGTCCTTCATCGCCGCATCGATGTTCGCGATGCCCGGGCCGCGGTCCAGCGCGACGATGTCGAGTCCGTAGGCCATGCCTGTCGCCACCAGGGTGCTCAGCCAGAGCTCACCGCGTTCGGCGTACTTGAGAATGTTGGTGCACAACTCCGAGGTGACGAGGCAGGCCTGTGCGATCAGGTCAGGGCTCAGCCCCATCGTTTGACCGAGCAGCGCCACGGCGCGACGCGCCTCGGCAATGCGGCTGGGGTCGTCGACCGTTAGCGTCGCTTCCATTGCGCGATCCGCACATGCGTGCCCGCGCCGGGCAGGCTCGAGACGATCTCGAAATGCTGAACCAGCCGCCGCGCCC
>VFSW01012289.1_pt1 | contig 11970 bp, 22 predicted proteins | sample 5358111 | NCBI WGS metagenome assembly VFSW01 (sample SAMN11554181, study PRJNA540505) | mine drainage metagenome | isolation source: sediment from site ElyBrook_90M | place: USA: Ely Copper Mine, Vershire, VT | collected 2017 | reverse complement strand
ACACGATGTACGCCCAGATGACGCAGGACCAGGGTACGCCGCAGCCGCCTCCGGCACCCCCGCCGCCCCCGCCACCCGCGCCCGTGCTCGCGGATGGCGCCGACGGCTTCGCCAACTCACGCACCGACCCGCACATATGAGGCGCGCCATGCCGCTGCAGCAGATCCTCGTGTGGGCGGCGCTGGTCGCGTTCGCGCTCGGGATGCTGGCGCTCCAGGTGGGATGCGCCGGCATCGCGTACCGCGACACGGTCACCCCCGACGGCCTCCTCAACCTGCACCGGCTCGCGCCGGGGACGCTGCGCGTGGGTCGCCCCGACACGCTGGCCAAGTGGGTCGCGCTCGATGAGCGCATCCGAGCGGAGCCCGGCGACGACACGCGCGCGCCGCTGTTCGTGCAGCTGCACTTCGACGCCGAGGCCGACGACGCTCCGTTCACTCGGGCCATCGGCTGGGATCTGCTCAAGGTGCCGCTCGAGCCCGAGGACGGCAAGCCGTGGACGGTCGTTGAGTCGTCGCCCCCGAGCGAGGTCCTGGTCGCCGTGCGCGCCATTGTCGCCGCGCACCAACGCGGCCAGAGGGTGGCGTTCGGCTGCATGGCGGATCGTGATCGAGGGAGCCTCGTGGCCGCGCTCGTCGGGATGGTGATCTACGGCTGGCCCGAGGAGACCGCCTGGCAGTATATGCAGAAGACGGGCAGCCGGATCGGCGTCCTTCCGGGGCTGCTCGACAGCTTCCTGCGGACGGCCCCCGATCTGCGGCGCGAAGCGATGAAGCCGTGAAGGCGGTGCTGACAGGGGCGCGCCAGATCGCGGTGGCCATGCTCATCGTGGCGGCGCTCGTACTGTTCCTCGTGTGGCTGCTCGGGGAGGCCCGATGACGGCGCCGGACCCCATGACCGCCACGCAGAAGGCGATCGCCGACGAGTGCGACGCGCTCAAGGAGATGCTGCTCGCCAAGAACCGGGCGTATGGCGACTCGGCCCTGAGGCCCGTTCGCATCCTGAGCAAGGCCTCGGCCGAGGAGCAGATCCTCGTGCGCATCGACGACAAGCTCTCGCGCATCGCGCGCGGGTCCGCCGTCGGCGAGGACACCATCGCGGACCTCATCGGCTACCTCGTCCTGCTCCGGGTGCAACGCAAACTCAGCGGCTGATCGGAAAGGGTCCCCCCGAACATGGCGCCATCGACCGGTTCGTCGTCACGGCGGGCGAGGGCGTCGCTTCCGGCGCGCCTCAACGGCCGCAACAGCCGCCTATGGTGCGAACTGGTCGTCGGCAGTCTGACGTTCCGCGCCTACCTGGCGGCACGCGACCACAAGTCGCTCCACGAGCTCCACGACGGCCGTGTCGGCTGGTGCGACTCGGACACGGGCACCATTCTGGTGGGCTGGGATGTGCCCGACGACATCGCGGAATGCACGCTCTACCATGAACTGCACCACGCGGCGATCTTCGCCTACGGCGTGCAACTCAACCCAGAGCACGACGTCGACGAGGACGAGGAGGAAGCCATCGTCAACCCGCTTTCGGCGGGTCTGTACGACGCCCTCAAGCGATCGGGCTGGCTCAACATCCCACCGCGCCCTCGGCTTCCTGCGGGCGCCAGGAGCACGTCATGAGCGGCCGAAGCTGGCAGTGGGGCGAGCCCGAACTGCGCGAGGGCAAGCGCCTGCTCGACGCTGGCTATCGCTGGCGCGAGATCGCCGCTGCGCTGAGCCGCCGCTTCGGCCGGACATTCACGACCGCGGGCACGCGGATGCGTCTGGCCGAGATGCGGACGGGGCCCGCGCCCGCGCGAGCGGTCGCGATCGACGCGCCCCCCGACGCCGAGCGCGCCACGTACCGCACGCCCGCGCCGCCCTCTCCACAACCGATAGGCTGTGCGGCGCCCGCGTCGGAACGGTTCGAGGAGCAGGAGCCGGACACCTCGCCGTTCTCGCGGGTGCCAGCGGCTCCGGTCGAGCCGTACGATCCTGTGCAGGCGCGCGAGAAGCGCGACGAGACCGCGAAGCTTCGCGCGACGATCGACGACCTGGTGAGGCGCCTGCAGGAGGCTAACGCGCGTCAGGCGTTCCTCGACAGCAAGTCCGCGATGCCACCGCCGAGCATCCTGGCGCGCGAGCGCAACTCGGGCATGCGTGAGATGACCGCCCTGGTGCTGGCGTCCGACTGGCACGTCGAGGAGCCCGTCGACCCGGCGGCGGTCGCCAATCGCAACGAGTACAACCTAGAGATCGCCGAGCGACGGATCCGCCGGTTCTTCGCGGCGATCATGTGGCAGATCGAGCACCATCGCGCGAGCGGCCGCATCGCGATCCGCGACCTGGTTCTCTGGCTCGGTGGTGATCTCTACAGCGGCTACATCCACCCCGAGCTCGTCGAGGGCAATCTGCTCTCGCCGACCGAGGCGGTACGCTACCTGCTGCCCCTCATCCGCGACGGCATCTTCTCGCTGCTGCAGGTGCTGGAACTCGAGAGCATCACGGTGCCGTGCTCGCACGGCAACCACGGCCGCACCACCGAGCGGCGGCGCGTGTCCACGGGCTACTCCAACAGCTTCGACTGGCTGCTCTACCACTGGCTGGCCGAGGAGTTCCGCAACGAGCCGCGGGTGCGCTTCGAGATCACCCCGTCCAATCACCAATACGTCGAAATCTACGGCCAGATCGTCCACTTCCACCACGGCGACGAGGTCCGCTACCAGGGTGGCGTCGGCGGCCTGGGCATCCCGCTGCTCAAGCGGGTCCCGGCGTGGGACCGGACGATGCCTTCGGCGCTCCATTGCATTGGTCACTGGCACCAGCTCAAGGATTACGGCCGCGCCATCGTGAACGGGTCGCTTATCGGCTACAACGCCTACGCGCAGAGCATTGGCGCCGACTACGAGGACCCGCAGCAGGCGTTCTTGCTGCTCGACAGCAAGAGAGGCAAGTGCGAATGGACGCCGCTCTGGGTCGAGGAGCGCACCGGGCAGGCGGCCGCGGAATGACCGCCAAGCTCGTCCGACTCGATCCGCCGACGCCCAAGCCCGATGAGGACGTCGTCCGGCTCTGCCGGATGCTCCTGCAGTGGGCCGAGGCCGGCGAGATCCGGTCGATCATCGTGGCGGCGGATACCACCGACGACAAGCCAACCACGGGGCTGGCGTTCGCGAACGGCGCCAACGTGGTGACGCTCGCCGGCATCCTCGAGATCGCCCGCACGCGTCTGCTCGCCCGCATCACCGAGGAGTGACCCGAATGGCCGACACCGTCCTGCGCTACGTCGGCTACGACGCTGAGGTCGACTCTCTCGCCGTGGGCGAGTGCACCGTGCATCGCGCGCGGGACAACGCGCGACGCTGGTGGCAGCTATGGTTTCGCGCCCTGCGCGAGACAGACGGCGTCGCCGAGGCGTTCGTGGTGCCGATCAACCCCCGCGGCGCCTTCCTGCCCGGCGGCCCCGGTGGCAAGACGTGGGGGCTCACGCAGGTGGGGCCCGGACTCTGGCAGGTGAGCCCCTCGATCAACGTCGTCAGCGACGCCGAGGGCACGCGGCCGCACGACGGGGACCACCCCACGGATCGCAGCCTCTGGCACCAGACGCCACAGATCTCGGGCGTGCCGGACGCGGAGCGCTGGATCCTCGGCGCGCCGTGAGACGGCCCGGATCGATCCTCTTCTGGTGGGTGTTGGGCCTCGTGGCCGGCGCGCTGTTCTACGAGGCCGGCTGTGAGCATTCCGCCGCCGCGCATGGGACGCATCTGACCATGGGCGCGCCTGGACGAATGCAGGCGCGCCTCGACCGAGAGACACCGCCATGACCCATCCAAAGGCCGGCGAATGGTGGTGCCCGGGTCGCTGGCGCGGGCGCGTCGAAGGGCAGGACACCTACGCGGGCTGCGATGGCGACGCGGAGTGCGAGGTCTGCCACGGTCGCCCGCTCGATACGGTGCTCGAGGGCCGCATCTCGTCGAGCTCGTGGTGGGAGACCGAACAGAACACGTACAAGGGGCGCATGCTTCGCGGCTGGGCGAACCTCGTGGCGAGCCGCTACGGCCGGCCGGTCTACCTCACGGGCGGCGGCCTTCGGGATGCGCTGCCGCGAGACATCGACGTGCGCGTGGTGCTGTCCCGCTCGGAGTTCGAGGCGCGCTTCGGCAAGTACGATCCGCGCGACCGAAATGGCTACTGCGTGCGGCTCGAGTCGATGGACGACGAGCGCCGATGGCACGTCGAGATCGCCAAGATGAACAAGCAGGGCGCTGGCAACACGCACCTGCCCGTGGACTTCCAAGTGCAGCCGCTGCTCGAGGCGTCCGCGTATCTGAACGAGCAGCGCGTGCGCCTCGACGATGTTCCGGGCCTCGTGCCGCCATGGGAGGACTGAGCCGTGACCTCGCTCGCGCTGGCGCTCGCTCTGGCCTCTCAGCAGCCGCAGGCGCCGGCTCCCGCCTGGTACCGCCCATGGCGACTGGTCGAGACGCCGACCCTGCACGTCGGGCTGCGGCCCGCGGCCTATGCCGACGTCGTCGACGGCCAGGTCCAGGAGATCGCGGCTGGCTTCACGCTGCAGGTGACCACGAACTGGTGACGCGGAGGCAGACCCATTGCAACTCGTCCTGCGTCACCGAACCGCCAGCGGCAGCTCGCTCGACAACCTCTGGGACCTGGAGTGGTCGACGGGCAACGTCCTGGCGTGCATCCGGGTGGCGGCGGCGCAGCCGGTGGTCGTGGCGATTCCGGTCGCCGGGGCGCGCACCAGGGACCGCAAGCAGGGGCAGTTCGCGATTGCGCGGGTCGACGAGGCCACCTTCCGCATCGAGCACGGCATCTACGACGTCCACCTGCCCCAGCCGCGGCTGCCCGCGCTGTCGCTCACCCTGACCAACGCCACGCCCGACGTCGCGCGCGAGCTCGCGCGCATCGCGGCCGATCCGCCGAGGTGACCGCATGCTGATCCGATGGCTGTCCGTGGCGCTGGTCGTTCTGTCCCTCGGCTGCATGCGGGCGCGCCCCGCCGAGTCGCTGCCGCGATCGCAGGCGCGGGCCGCGGTGCTCGCGGCCGGTGTGGGCCTCAAGTACGCCTTCGAGGCGTGCCGCGCCAACGTCACGCGGCTGCTCACCGACGGACGCGTCTCGGATTCCGTGGCGCTGCTGGACGAGTGCTCGCAATCCGCCGATGGCGCCGAGCGCGCGATGGCCTTCGCGCTGGGCCACCTCGACGCCGCGGCTCGCTGGGACGACGACGGCGCCAACGCCGTGGCGTGCGCAGCGGGCTACCTGCTCATCGCGTATGGCGTGACGGCGCCGAGTGTCGCGATCGAGCAGACCAAGGCCGCAGCCGTCCAGGACGGCGAGAGTCAGGCGCAGTGGCTGCAGCACGCATGCAGGTGAGCCATGCCCGACGACCCCAAGCCCGTGCGCCGGATCTCGAGCGATGACACCGTGCCCATCCCGCGCGAGGAGCTCTTGCGCATGATGGGCGCGGCGCCCGACGCCGGCGATTACCAGCCCACCGCAGACGACGATACGCCGACCAGCCCGGATTTGTCCAAGCTGGTCGAGACGCATCCGTGCCAGCGCTGCAAGGGCTCCGGCAAGGCGGTCGAGGAGCGCCCCGACGGCACCTACCACGGCCCAGTGCCATGCCCGCGCTGCGGCGCGAGCGGCATCGATCCCGATCCGCCGTCCCAATCCGAGCCACCCCCGGAGCCCACATGAGCGTTGCCTCGGTCCCCGTCGGCATCACCGCAGGCGCGCCGCCCCTGACCTGCACCGTCTACGCGGGCGACAGCGGCATCGATCTGACCACGGTCACCGCGGTCTCCCTCAAGGTCCTCGACCCCAAGGGCAACACCACGACCTGGACGGCGACCTCGCCGGCCGCCCCGGCAGCGTGGACGCCGTCCACCACATACGCCGTCAACGCCATGGTCGTGCCGCGCGTGGCCGACGCCACCGGCTATTACTACGCCTGCATGAGCCAGGTCCCCGCGACCTGGGTGGCCAACACCAACTACGACGCCGGTGCCACCGTCTCGCCGCCTGTCGCGACGGGCTACGTCTACCAGTGCATCGCCGCCGGCCTGAGCGGCGCGGCGGCTCCTGCATGGCCCACCGCGATCAACGGCACCGTCGTCGACAACGGCGCCACCTGGATCTGCGTCGCGGTCGTCGACCAGTCCGCCCCCAACGAGCCCAGCTGGCCCACCGTGGTCGGCCAGACCGTGGAGGACGGCGCGCTCGTCTGGCAGTGCATCGGCCTCGCCACCACGCCCTCGCAACTGACCTGGGCGCACGCCTGGTCGGCTGGCGGCGCCGACGTCCAGTACCCTGGCGCCTACCAGATCGACGCGCTGCTGACGGTGCCCGGGGGCACGGTGCCGGTGCCGCGCCGCACGCTCGTCGCGACGCCGGGGGCCGGGCAGGCCGCCTGATGGCCTCCCTGCTGCCCGCGCGGCTGTCGGCGCTCGCTCTCGACCCGGCCACGCTGCGCGATAACGCGCTGGCGCCGGCGCCGCTTCAGGCGCTCGCGCTGCCTCCGGCAACGATCCGATCCAACGCGCTGACGCCCGTCATGCTGAGCGCGCAGAGCCTTTCTCCGCCCACCCTTTGCTGACACGAGGTCCCCCCATGTCGATCGCCGAACAGGTCGCAGCGCTCGAGCGCGAGATCGTCGAGCTCCGGACGAAGATCGCGGAGCGGGACGCCACGATCGCCAGGCTCGTGGGGGCGATGCAGCCGGCGGCGCCGGCGCCTCCCCTCGTGCCGCCGGCCCCGTTCCCCTCGTTCCCGAGCATTCCCGGCGTCAATCCATTCAAGATCAACGACCACGGCGGCATGTGCGCGTGCCCGCAGTGCTGCCCGCCGTTCCTGTGCGTGCATGGCGTGCTCGAACCGCACGACATGAACATCGGGGGGCCGCCGGGCGTGCCGGTGGACCGCGGCCAGCGGTACGGCTCGTCGTCGACGTTCGGAGGCTGGTCGTGAGCTCGCCCCAGGGACAGGTGGTCGCCCAGATCGCCCTCGCGCACGTGGACTGCTCGGCGGTCGAGCACGTCGACGTCTACACCGACGTCATCATCCGCCCCGCCGACCGCACGGGGCGGCTGCTCGCCTTCTACACGCGGGATCCGCAGCTATCGACCTGCGCCCTGTTCGTGTGCGGGTGCCTACGGCTGGCCGGCATCGACGAGCCCGAGACGACAGGCTCCTATTTCCCGCCCGGCGGCGGCGAGCGCGACGCGATGGTCGACATCCAGACGCTGTCTCGGCGCCACGGCGCGTGGGTGTACGCCACCGAGCAGCCGCCCGCGCTGCAGGCCGGCGACGCGTGGATCATCGGGTACAGCGGGGGCCGCGACGCGCACACCGGCATCTGCACCGCGGACGCGGTCATCGACGGAGACTCGGTCCACGTCGCCACCGCCGAGGGCGGCCAGGCCTCGACCATGGGCTCGACGGCGCAGCAAGCGTTCCAGCGGACGCTGACCAAGGTCGGCGGCAAGTGGCTGATGGGGCAGCGGCAGCTGCTCGGCTGGGCGAGCGCGGCCAAGCTGCCCGTCGTGGTGCCGGAGGACGACTCGGGCGCCGCACAGCTCGCCGAGCAGGCGCTCGAGCAGGCCGCCGACGAGCTCGGGGCCGGGGACATCGATCCCGATCCGGCGCCCGACGCCGCCTGACAGACCACCTGGCCCCCGGGGCCGGAGCCTTCGTCCGCGGTGTGCGGAGGTCAGCCCCGGGGGCAACTTCTACGGGGCCTCGGGCCCGTCCTGCTTCGGCAGGCGGCCCGGGGCCGCTTGTCTTTTGTGCCACACGTGGCGCTGTTTTGTCTTGAACGAACGGCCGGTCGCGCGTACCGGTCCCGACCCCGAAAGGCTCCCGATGACCCTGGCCCATCTCGTCGCCTTCTGCATGGCGTTCTGGACGCTCATCCATCCCGGCCTGCCGCGCCAGCGCGACGCCGCGGCCATCGCGACGGCCGCGGCGCAGGCGGTCCTTGCCGAAGCGGCCGGACCGCCTGCGCTCACCAGCCACAACGAGGACCTCGCAGCGCTCGCCTTCCAGGCATTCCGGGAGTCGTCGCTCGATGCCGGCGCCAAGGGCGACTGCACGGACCCCGCCGATCCGTCCACGTGCAAAGCCCATGGGCCCTGGCAGCTCCACGGCGAGTGCGGCCAGCAGCCGCTCGAGCAGCAAGCGCGGTGCGCGCTGGCGCTGCTGCACAGCGGGGCCGCGATGTGCCCAGGCAACGCCCTGGCCGTCATGTGGGGCGCCTGCCACGGCAAGGACGTCCTGACCGGCCGAGACGTCGGGGCCTTGGCGGCCGCGCGCCTCGAGCGAGAGCGCAAGTTCCTCGGGCGGACGCTCGGCCCTGGGCTCGCGGAAATGCAGAAGTAACCAAAGGGGATGAAAGGAATCGACGGAGGAGAGAACCGATCGTCTGCGTGCGAGCGGCTCCCGGCCCCGCTCTGATCAACCGGGACGTCCAGAACGCCAACGACAACGGCAACCCCGACGCTCAGTTCGCGCAAGCGGCCTGACGTCCGGCCGCGCAGCGAGGAGCCCTCGTGTAGCTGCGCGGCTGCAAACCCACACGGGGCGCGCAGTCGCCATGGCACCGGCGGCTGGGGACATGCGGGGGCCCGGAGCGCGAGGTTCTTCCGAGGAGCCCTCGCAAGGTTGCTGGTCACCCGGGCCAGCCACGCACGTGGATGAGGACGATCACGACGCTCTTGCGGACCCGGCTCTCGGATGCCGGCATCTCCACTGCTGTTTGCGACATGGTGAAACCCGCGTGGGAGGCCTCGGCCGACAACACCACGCCACGGACGGCCCCGTCAGCCTCGAGCTGACGGGGCCTTCTGCTTTCATGGGGTCGCCGAGCCGATCGATGACGCTGGCACCAGCGTCCGAGTCGGCGCCACCTTCAGTGCCCCGTTGACGAAGGCGGTCGACGGGTAGACGTCGAACTCGCAGAGCGACCAGTCCAGGTGCCGGTTCCCGTACCCATCTGGCTTGCCGTCGCAGAGCGAGTGGACCTCGTTCGTGCGGTACGGGGCGTCGAGCGTCACGCTGGAGTGCGCCTTCATGTCGCCGGTGCAGACCGTCACGCTCTTCGTGTAGGCCCCCGTGATCTTGCTGAGGATCAGCGCCCGGAAGCACTCGTACTCGGTGAACTCGCTGGTGTTCGTGAGCGTGACGCGCGCGTAGTCGGCCAGCGAGTAGGCCGAGTTTTCGAGCACAGCTTCGCGCGGACGCTCGCGGTCATCCTTCGCGGCATGCTTATCCGGTTGACACACCGGAACCCGGTGCTAGATTGACTGGTGTAGACGAAACGAAACGCCCCGGCGACGCTGCAAACGTCCCGGGGCCTGGCAGGTCGTAAGGAGACCCACATGAGCAACGATAGCACCGTCACGATCGGCAGCGTCATCCAGGAGTGGACCCCGGACGAGGGCGAGCCCAGCGACCTGATGACCTACATCCAGGTGGGGGCAACCCTGCCGCTGGGCGTCGTCGAGTCGAGGCGCCCCGACGGGCGCGGCGGCTGGACTGACTGGCGGTCGGACGAGGTGGGGGAGAACCGACCCCGCAGTCTGCCCGAGTGCGAGCGCGACTGCGACACGCTGCCGACGCTGGGCACGGACTGGGCGGTGGCCGAGTACAGGGTGACGGTGCGCGGCATTCGCGCGATCACCCTCGGCACGATGATCGGCGTCCCCGAGTACCAGCACGGGACCTGCCGCGCCGCTGGCGCTGGCGTCCGCCAATTCCTCTCGACGTGGTGGGCCGATGCCAGCGACTGGCAGGACGTGTCCCAGGACGAGCGCGAGGCCGTCGAGGATGCGCTGGCCGGTGCGGCGTCGAGACTCTGGAGCGAGGCTATGGCGAAGCGGGAGGGTGCATAGATGACACCCCGAGACCTCGCCGCCGAACACCTGTACGGGCTCCGCAACCGGGCGAAGGACGCCCTCATGTTCATCGAGAACGCCGTCCAGCCGGCCGATCTGCTCACGATGCTGATCGACGATGCGCGACGGACGCTCCGCGCCGTGGCTCGGGAGGGTGCGTAGATGGGCGCTGGCGGACACTGGAACCGCGCCGGGCGCCGTTCGGGCGGAGAGCGCCCGGTAAAGCTCGGCGAGCCTCGCACCCAGACGCAGGTAGAGCAGTCCCTCAAGTCGATCCAGTGCCACGAGGGCCGCCATGCGGAGTGCATGGGGACCTGCAAGCCGTTCTTCCCCGGCACCTGCACCTGTCGGTGCCATCGGCCTGACGCCTGTCCGCAGTGCGACAGCGGCGATGTCGTCGCCGCATACCGGCTCCCGCCGGGGACCTGGAAGTGCCAGAGCTGCGGCGCCGTGTGGCGCACGAAGGGTGCCTGAGCCATGGCCGACCTTCCGTTCCCCAAGTCGCTGCCCGACTTCCAGCGCCTCTTCCCCGACGACGGGGCGTGCGCGCGCTACCTGGAGCAGATCCGCTACCCGACCGGGTTTGAGTGTCCGGCCTGCAAGGTCGCGGGCGAGCCCGGCCGCATCGCCACGCGGCCCCACGTGCTGCGCTGCAAGGCGTGCCGCAAGGAAACGCGGCTCATGGCCGGCACGGTCATGCAGGACAGCCACACGCCCATGTCGGTCTGGTTCTGGGGCGCGTACCTCCTGACGAGCCTCACGCCCGGCATGAGTGCCGTGCAGTTCCAGCGCCAGCTCGGCTTGAGCAGGTACGAGACCGCCTTCCAGCTTCTCCACAAGCTCCGGTCGGGCATGGTCCGCGAGGGCCGGGACCGCATCGGCGGCAAGTTCCCGTGCGAGGTAGACGAGACGTACGTCGGCGGCAAGACGCGCGGTGAGGGCAAGGGCGTCCACCACGGCATCATCGTCGCCGGGGCCGTCGAGGTGCGTACACGCCTCCCGAGCGACCCCAAGAACGCCCAGCACTCCAAGGCCATCCCCCGACGTGGCGGCAAGTACGCGGGGCGCCTGCGCCTCGCCGTGGTGCCCGACCGTTCGGCCCGAAGCCTCACCCGCTTCGTGGACGACAACGTCGAGGGCGGGACCGTCATCACGGACGCGTGGCAGGGCTACGCAAGCCTCCGCTCCCGGGAGTACGACCACCAGCCCGTCGTCGAACGGGGCCGCCCCGAGGTCGCTGAGGAGCACCTGCCGCTCATCCACCTCGTCTTCAGCAACCTGAAGACGTGGATCAACGGCGTGCATCATGGGGTCGATCCTCAGCATCTCCAGGCGTACCTCAACGAGTTCACGTTCCGTTTCAACAGGCGCTTCTACCCCTTCAACAGCTTCCGTTCGCTGCTCGGCATTGCAGCAGATTCGGAGGCGCACACATACGCGGGGCTGTACGCCGGAAGGCCCGCCCACGCGGGAGAGATTCGTGAAAGTGCATGAACCGGATAAGCATGGTCCGTTCCTTTCGCTCGCGGCAGTCAGAGTAGGGGGCACTGCTTTCAGTCTTCGTTCTCACCCGCCACCCGGTTCACCCACCGGCCAGAACGACGAGTGCCCAGGCCTATCTCCGCTGGTGCAGGCGCGATTCGGTGCGTGCTCTGAGCGCATCTTGCCGCAGTGTCGGCACGCGCGCGCGTCGGGCGCGGGGTTCCGCGTCCACTCGTACGGCACGTCCTTCCCGTCTGCCCGGAGTCGGCCGGCAAGGTCTTGGGCGACGTTCCTCCATCCGGTCATGCTCAAGCTCGTGTCATCACCGAGCGTCACGTCGCGCATCTGCTCGTCCACGTAGGACGATACGAGGTCAAGCGCCTCAGCCACCTTCACGACGGCCGCCGTGAGCCGTGTGTCGGCGGGCATGGCCTCGACGGCGTCGAGGGCCGCACGTAGGGCCACCTCGGGTGGCGTTGCGAGGTCGAGTCGGATCTTGCGGGGCATCGTCATGGTGTTCTCTTCCTTTCAGTCGCGGCCCATCGGAACAGCGTCGAAGCATCATGGACCAGCTTGCAGGCGTCGCAGTAGTC
>VFSW01012288.1_pt1 | contig 11971 bp, 11 predicted proteins | sample 5358111 | NCBI WGS metagenome assembly VFSW01 (sample SAMN11554181, study PRJNA540505) | mine drainage metagenome | isolation source: sediment from site ElyBrook_90M | place: USA: Ely Copper Mine, Vershire, VT | collected 2017 | reverse complement strand
GCGCTTGCTGAAGACGTGCTTGATGAGGTTCGTCTCCTGCACGAGATCCTGGCTGTCGTCGCCGATCGGGTTGACCTCGACCTGCGCCTCGTAGGTCGAGGCGTGCAGCGAGATGTCGAAGAACTCGAAGCCCGCTTCGAGGATCTTCAGTGCGAAGTGTGGATTGGCAAACGCGCGGAAATGCGACGACATGCCGAAGTACTTGAAGCCGGTGTCCTTCGCGAGCTGCACGTACTCGAAGAGCTTCGGGTGCAGGCTGGGCTCGCCGTTCATGAAGAACAGCATGTTGTACTTGCCGGCCCCCGCGAGGATCAGCTGCCGGGTCTCGTCGGACTTGGGCGCGACGGGGTGATACCCCGAGAACTTCTCGATGCAGAAGATGCAAGCACTGTTGCAGTAGCTCTTGCCCCGGATGGTCAGCGCCCGGTGCTGCTCGTGCGACTTGGTGTTTCTCGGCGGCTCAACCATGGGGCGCCCCCACCGCCACGAACTCCCCGTCTCCCCACAGCTCCACGTACTTGCGCCACACGCCGGAGCACCGCGACTCGTGCGTGCAGCGCGCGCACGCGGGAGGCTTCATCCGGTCGGCGTTGAGCGGCACCCCGGGCGGGTTCGACGCCTCGTCGCAGAGCGACTCGTACCCGGTCAGGGTGCACAGCGGCAGGCCGCAGAGGCCGGCGACGCGGACCCATTCCTGGTGGGCCGTGCAATCGTCGAGCGCCTCCCGGAGCGCCGGGAGCGCCGCCGAGATGCGCGGGATCTGGTCCAGGTTCCGCAGCGCGGCCGCGACGGGAGCCATGAAGGAGAAGACCCGGCCCGCGAGCTGCGGCCAGCGTTCCCGCAGGCCGCGGACGTAGCGGGGAGGCTCTGCGACGTTGAGCTTGTTGATGACGAAGTTGGTCGTGACGCTCAACCCCGCGTCGAACGCGGCGTCGATGCCCCGCATCGTGAGCACGTGGGTGCCGGACACCCCGGTGATGGAGTCGGACACCTCCGCATCGAGCGAGTGCAGCGAGACGAAGAGGGCGCCGACACCGGCCGACGCCAGCGACGCGGCCCGGCCCGGCTCGGCGAGAGCCACCGCATTGGTCTGCAGCATGACGCGCTCGGCACCCGCGTCACGCGCCGCCCGGGCCACGTCGTCCAGGCCCGAGTTGAGCGTGGGCTCACCCCCGGTGATCGTGATCATCCGGGCGCCGTCGCGGACGAGCTGCGCGGCAGACTCCACCGCTGCCGCGCGGTCGGGCACCACGTTGGGCGCGAAGCCGTCGCAGTTGCAGAAGAAGCAGCGCTGGTTGCAGACGAGGTTGAGGCGAATCTCGGCTTCGAGTGGGCGAAGCGCCCGGGTCTCGACGCTCTCGGCAGCGATCGGAGCCAGGCTGCGGGCCGCGTGTTCGAGCGCCTCCTCGAGGACGCCCGTCGCGAACTGGGCCTCGTTCGCCCGCACGCGTTCACCCACCTCACGCACGAGGGCGCGCTCGGCGTCCCCTTGGGCTTTGCCGACGAGCATCACGGCGACGCGCTTCGTCGTGAGGAAGGCGGGCCCGCGTGGCGGGCCGACCACGAACGACAACGTGCGCCCCGCGAGCTCGGACACGAAGGTGATCCTGAGACCCGAAGAGTTGCGCGCATCGGTCATGGTCCAGGGGCCGATGTGCTCTCCGCCGAGCAGGCGCCTCGCGATGACTCTCGCTGACTCCCGCGGGGTTGCCATCTCGCTCTCAGTGTACCCGACGCAAGGAGCAGACGACGTGTGGGTCGCGGCCGGGGGGTCCTCACGGGTCCCTGACGTTGAATCGGGTCAAGGAGGGCGGAGGCGGCGCTGCGGAGTTGCGCTGCAGGACGGCAGCGAGCGCGAGCGCGAGCTCCTCTCCCGCCGCCTGGCTGGCGCCGTCGATCTCGTAGAACACCGCGTAGGGTCCCGCCATCGCCGGCGGCGTCGGCCCGGCGTCCGCGGCGAGAGTGACGTCGAGTCGCACTGTCGCATGGTCCCGGCGGCAGACCATCTGCACCATTCCGACGTCGTGGTCGATTGCAGTGATGTCGAAGCCGCGCAGCGAGCCTCCTACCCGCAGCGGAGCCAGGACCGCGAGCTCGGCGGGGGATGCTTCGGACGCGGCTGCGGTCGTGATGGGTGTGCTGCTGGGCGCAGGGTGTGGCCCTGACGTTCGCTGTGTCGGTCGCTCGTGAGACACCAGGTAACCGAGCACAGCGCCTACGGTGAGCGCGCCGCATGCAACGGTCGCGGCGCTGGAGAGTCCGCGCGCCGTCCAGCCACGCTCGGGTGCTCTCCCTCCGGTCAATGCGCAAGCTCCGGGTGTCGATCGAGAAGTGCGCGCACGATGGCAGCGGCGGCGAGGTGGTGCGCTCGTGCATTGGGGTGGATCATGTCCCGCGAGGGCTTGAGCAGCTCGGCGACCGGTTCGTCGCGGAAGGCCGCTTGGGACAGGTCGACGCCGACGAACCCGTGACGCTCGGCTTCGGCGACGACCTTGGCGTAGATCCCGGGATAGCCCGGTGGGGCTCGCCCGACGAACAGCGGAAAGACGGCCACCACGACCGGGATGTGCCGCGCCAGTGCGACAGCTTGGATGCGATCGAAACCAGCGACGACCACGGCATCCCAGGAGCTCGGGCTCTCGTGCAGCTGGAGAAACAGCCCTCCTAGCGGGTCGACGTCGGGTCCCAGCAGCTTCCCCGCAGCGAGTCGGGCGCCGCGCCAGAGCAAGTGCTCGAACTTGAAGTGCCCGGGAAGGTAGTGTGAGATCGCGAGCTCGGGACCGGGGTCGTTGAGCACGTACAAGACGACGACCACGTCGGGGTCGAAGCGCAGCGCCTTCAATTCGAGTGAGCGTGCCTCCTGCATCGTATTGTACCCCGGAACGGAGAAGTTCAGCGCCTCGACGGGGCGGCCGCCAAGCGCGGCCTGGAGCACCGGCTCGAGCGAAGCGCAGGCGTTGTCTTGCGGTAGAGAACAGTCGCCCCCCACCGAGTCCCCCAGGCACGCGACGCGCAGCGTTCCAGGCGCCTTCGCGAGCTCGCGTGGCGCGTCGAGCATGCCGAACGAGTTGGTCACGCTCTTGTCGCAGACCAGGCCCGGCTTCATCTCGTACCGGAGAAGGGGGTCGTCGACGAAGTGCATGGTCCTTTCTGCGTAGGCCTTGGCCGCGATCCCGTTCTCGCGCCTTACCGAGGCCTCCCCGCCCGTCAGGACGAGCAGGAGCACCGCCACGATCTCGAGCGCGCGGATCCGGCGCGGAGTCTCGGGAAGAAGGAGCGCGGCAATGCCGAGTACGACGATGATGATCCCGAGCTGGAGCGACTCGTCCGGTCTGTCGAGATTGGTGTACACGGCCCCGATGCCCACGACGACGAGGCTCACCGCGAGTGCACGCGCCGGGCTCGGCGGAGTCATGGGACCGGAGCGGTACCCGATGGCGAGGCCATCCCGAGGGTCTCCATCGGGCGAACCGCGGTGGCAATGGGGGCGGGATCGACGAGGATGTGCAGCTCCGCCGAGACGAGGTCGACCGATGCGCCACTTGGCAGCGTGAGGTGTCCGGTGAGGTCGCGCGAGCCGCGCGGTGCCACGAGGCGCTGGTTGTCGGGCTTCGGGTCGACCACGGACTCCATGATCAGTGGCGACGCGCTCCCGAAGTCCTCACTGTCCTTTGGCGGAGCGGTCGCTGCCAGCACCTGCCCAGTGGCACCGAGGGCGCGGAGTTCCACCCATCCGTAGCGCAGCTTCGTTTCGAGGGCCGGAAGGTAGTGGCCGACGCGCTCGGAGTGAACTGTCACAGTCACGTCGAGCACGTCGCCGTCACGACGAACGTGAGTCACCTCGATGCTGGCGGCGTCCGCGTTGAGCTCGTGCTCGGCTTTCGCCAGCTCCGGGTCTCTTGACGCCCGCGCGGACAGGACGTTGCCCCCGAGGAACAGGTGCGAGCGAGCGCCGGGTCGCTCGGGTCCCCAGGGGACCTCGCGTGCGCTCTCGTTCACCCGGCCGCCAGTCATGTGGCGGACCATGTGGCAATCCTGACAAGTGACCGTCGTAGCCGGGTCCTTCGTGTCGAACGCGCTGTGCTCCCACCCGTAGTAGGTCATGTGGGGGACGTCGACGGAGTCGATTCCCAGCGAGTGGCAGGCGAGGCAGGCCCTCGAGTCGTCGAGCACCGCGGGGTGGTAGTCGCGCGAGTGGACCGCGGGTCTCCAGCGGATGAGGTAGTTCGCGATGCGGCGTGCCAGTGCGCTCGTGCTCCCCTGGAAGAAGTAGCGGCGCACGGTCTCCGGCGCCGAGACATAGAACGGGGCCCTCGACATCGTGGCGAAGATGTCGGCGCGCGAGAGGGCTCGCGGGTCCAGGGCACGAGGTGAAGGTGCGTCGCGATCCTGCCTGACCTCGCGGAGCGTGTGACAGAACGAGCAGCCGGTACCCTCTGCCGTCAGCCCCGTGGCGTGCAACAGATCGGGCTTGCCGTCGCCGTAGAAGCTCGTCGGCGCGTGGCACGATCCGCACGCACCGAATGCCAGCGCCGACGAGACGGGGCGCTGCGAGTCCGCGATGAGCTGTCCGACGTGCGCCAGGTCCTCGGTCAGCAACTCGGGCGATCGGCCCATCGACTCCTTCACGCTCTCGAGCCCGACGGTGCGGGCGTGGAGAGAGCGCTTCCAGTCGTCGTAATCCTGGACATGGCACTCGCCGCAGTTCTCGGCGGGTTCGTAGAGGTTGGCGTCACGTGTCGCGTACTCGAATGGCGGAACGCGTGCTTCCGGCGATTCCCGCGGCAACCATCGCTTGGCAGCTGCCGAGCCGCCCGTCGCGACGACAATGAGCGCAGCGACGGCCATCGCGGCCCATCTGCGCGTCGACACCCAGAGGTGCACTGCCAGGGGAGCGCCGAGGCCGATCCCGCACCAGGCGTGCACGACAGCGGGCGCGATGATGTCGCCTCCCCATAGCGCCACGACACCCGTTGCCACCGCGACGGTCGCCGCCACCGTCAAGACCCACCGCACCGTCGTCACCGCGAAGCCGCGAGGTGATGAGGAGCGCATTGAGCGCGCATGAGTCACGATCCACAGCGCGGCGAGCGGGAAGGTGACCAGCGCCAGCCCCACGTGAGCGAGCACGACAATCTGTGCCGTGGTGAATGCCAGGTGATCGGGGACCACGAAGAGCCACGTCCCGAGCGCAAGGTGCGGCGCGATGATTAGAGTGGCCCACCAGCCTGCCTGCGACGGGTTGCGCTGCCACCAGCGCCGGCGGCCGCGCTGCAGAGCCCCGGCCGATCTCATGTGCGATTGATGACAGGCCTGGTAATACCGGTCAAGCATGGCTGGGACGCGCCGCACCGCCGCCGCTTGCGCACGAGCCCTGCTGGTGCTGATGGGTCTGAGCGCCGTCGGGGGAGGTGGCGAGCGCAGCGCTTGCGCGGCGGACTGCTTCGAAGGGATCACGGACGACGAGACCCGGCGAATCTTCGAGGTGCTCGCCCGGGCAAGCCAGGGAAGCGCGTGCACCCTGGAGGAAGTGCGTACCGAAAGGGCGCTCGTCCGGATCCAGTGGCGAAAGGGGGGCGATCTGCAGGAAGACGTCCTGGTCGCCCCGACGTCGTGCGTACCCATCGCGACCACGCGCGGGAAGGTGCTCTCCACCGTGGTGCCCGTCGCGGCCATGGAGGCATGCCCTGCCCAGGTCGACGCCCTGGACACTCTCGTCGCAAGCGATGCGTTTGGAGCCTTCCCGGTGACGGCCCCAGTGCCGATCGACTTCCAGCGGACGCCCAGGATCAAGCGACACTCACGAGTGCTCGTCGGAGGCATCGCGGTGGGCCTGGTGGCCTTTGCCGCGGCGACCCTTCTCGTCCTCAGGCGCCGACGATCCGGGAAGCCTTCGGCACAGCCCCAGACCTCCGACTCGAAGGCTGGATGACCGCAGCGGTCGCCATCCGGGCCCCCGTTTGATGCTACGGTCAGAGGGCGGGCCAATGCGGTGGACGTTCGCAACGACCCCTTTCCTACTGGCGCTTGCGGCGCTGACTTGTCCGCCGCTTCGTGAGGCGTCCGCCGACAAGCCCACTGCCACCGCAGCTCCTTCCCCGACCGTGCGCACCGACGTCGCCACCGGGCTCGAGCTGGTGACCATCCCGGGAGGCAGGTTCCACTTCGGCTGCGAGGCTCGAGACATCGACTGCAGCAGCGATGAGCGTCCCGGTCACACGGTGGAAGTCTCGTCCATGTGGCTCGGCAAGACCGAGGTGACGGTCGCCGCCTATGCGCGGTGTGTCGCGGCCGGGTCTTGCAGCGCGCCCAACACGGGGGGCGCTTGCACCTGGGGTGTGCCGTCGCTCGAGAATCATCCCGTCAACTGCGTCGACTGGGCCCAGGCCAACTCGTTCTGTCAGCACATGGGGGGCAGGCTGCCGACGGCCGAGGAATGGGAGTACGCCGCCAAGAGCGGACAGGACTGGATCTACCCCTGGGGCGATGATCCGCCGACCGACCGGCGTGCGAACTTCGCCGACCTGCAGTTCAAGAAGAAGTATCCCAGGGCGTTCGACGTCCCCGGGCAGGACGACGGCTGGATCGAGACCGCGCCCGCCGGCAGCTTCCCCGATGGCGCGAGCAAACAGGGCGTCCTCGACCTCGTGGGCAACGTCATCGAGTGGACGTCCAGCGAGTATCTCCCGGAGCAGATGGAGGCTCGCGGCGGAGGATGGGGCACCGACACGGTTTCTCGGCGGCTCCGCGCATCGTACCGGACCGGTCGTCCGCGGTCCTTCTGGCACGCCACCTTCGGCTTCCGGTGTCTGCTTCCAAGAGTACAGGGCTGATGAGCGCTCGGGCAATCGCGCGTCGTCTCTCTGCCGGCCTGCGTCGCACGAGCGATGCGCTCTACCGGCTTCTGCTGCTGGTGCTGCTCGCGCTGGTCTACGTGTTCGTCATACCCTGGTACGCGCTGGCGTTGCGGCTCCGGGGGCGGCGGGTAACGGGATGGCTGTCGCGCAGCGATCCCGGGGTCGGCGCGCTCGAGCGCCTGCGGTCGCCATACTAGAGGCAGAGGCTTGTACGTACTGGGGCTGTCGTGCTTCTACCACGATGCCGCAGCGTGCCTCCTGCGCGACGGAGAGATCGTGATGGCGATCGAGGAGGAGCGCCTGTCGCGCGTCAAGCACGATCGCGGCTACCCGGCGCGCGCGGTCTCGGCATGCCTGGACGCAGGAGGCATCGGCCCGGCCGACATCGATGCCGTGGTCTTCTACGAGAAGACCCTGCCGAAGCTGGAGCGGCAGATCGAAGCCTGGGCTCTCGGCTTCCCACGCTCGTTCGCGGCGTTCGTGCGCAGCATGTCGCGCTACCTCGACGGACGGCTCGATCTGGCTCGCTGGCTTCAGCGAAGAGGGGGCTTTCGCGGCGAGATGCTGTTTTCGGAGCACCATCTTTCTCACGCAGCGTTTGCCTTCTACCCGTCCCCCTTCGACGAGGCGGTCGTGCTGGTGGCCGATGGCGTGGGCGAGTGGGTCACGACGAGCGTGTGGCACGCAAATGGCCGGGAGATGACGCCGCTGCGCGAGATCCGGTTCCCGGACTCGCTGGGACTGTTCTACTCCCTTGTGACGGCGCACCTGGGGTTTCGCGTCAACGAGGACGAGTACAAGGTCATGGGGCTCGCGGCCTTCGGTCAGGACAGGTTTGCGCGGCAGATGGAGGTCTTGCTGCCACTTGCCAGCGACGGCGCGTTCCGGATCGGTTCAGGGCTCATGGCGTCGTCGGGGCGGAGTTCGTTGGCGACTGGCGCACTGGTGGAGTTGCTGGGGCCGTCACGAAAGGGCGGAGACCCCATCGAAGATCATCACCGGGACCTAGCGTGCAGCGCACAGCTTCACCTCGAGCGGGCACTTCTCGCCGTCGAAGCGACGCTGCCCGCGGGTCTGCCGGTGTGCATGGCGGGTGGCGTGGCCCTCAACGGAGCTGCCAATGCGCGGATCGCGCAGCGCCGAGGCCTCTTCGTCCCGTTTGCGCCCGGCGACTCCGGTGGCGCCATCGGAGCAGCCTTCGTCGGGTGGCGCGCCACCCTCCCGCCCGACGCGGCCTGGCGTCCGCGAGCGACCGCCTTCCTCGGCCCGTCGTACGACGAGGCCGCGTGCCTTCGCGCGGCGCAGGAACACGGATTGGCGGCGCGCCCCCTCGGCAACGACGGCGAGAAGCACGTCGCGGCGGCGCTTGCGCGGGGCGCGATCGTGGGATGGTTCGATGGTCGCATGGAATTCGGCCCTCGCGCGCTCGGAGCACGCTCGATCCTCGCGGATCCGAGGCGTCCGGAAATGCGCGACGTGATCAACGCACGCATCAAGCACAGAGAGCCGTTCCGGCCGTTCGCCCCCACGATCCTCGGCGAGCATGTGGCCGACTACTTCGACTCGCCCCATGCAGTGCCGTGGATGACCGAGATTCTTCCCGTCAAGCCCTCCCGGCGGGATGAAATTCCGGCGGTGGTCCACGTGGACGGAACGGCGCGTCTGCAGACCGTGACTGCCGATGGCGTGCCTCGGCTCCACGGTCTGCTGACTGCGTTCAAGGCGCTCACCGGCGTTCCGGTGCTCCTCAACACATCGTTCAACGTGGCTGGAGAGCCGATCGTCTGCTCGCCCGCCGATGCCTGCCGCTGCTACCAGGCGGCGAAGCTGGACGCGCTGGTGCTTGGCAATCTCTGGATCGAGAGAGGTCTCGGATGAAGCCGAGAGGCCGACTGCGTTTTCTCGTCGAGCTCTGGCGCTTCATCTTCCGGGGACGCCGCGTGCTGCTGCTGCCCATCGTGCTCGTGATTCTCCTGGTGTCCATTCTCGCGGCGGTCGGGGCGCTCGCGCCCTACTCGGCGTTCCTGTACCCACTGTGACGCTCACCGCCGCTGTCGTGTCGCCAGACGTCGAAAAGTCGGTCGTAGTGGCCTGCCGCCGACCATAATGCGCGCCGATGTCGGACTCCCAGCCGCGGATCCGGAGGTCACCCGGTTCGGCGCTGGCCGCATCCTGGGAGTTGTTGCGCCCCTTCACGCTCGTTGCCCCAGCGCTCGGGCTGATTAGTGGGGCCATCACGGCCTATGGTGCACGACCGCGGTTCGTCCACGAAGGGGGGGCCGACTCGTCTTGGGTTCGCGACATCCTGATGGCAGCCGTCGGGGCCGCCCTCCTCAACGGAGCCTCAAACTCCCTCAATCAGGTGTATGATCTGCCGATCGATCGCATCAACAAGCCGTCGCGCGTTCTGCCCAGCGGACGCCTGTCGACGCGGGCGGCCCTGACCCTTTCGGCGGCCCTCTACGTCGCGTCACTGACGGCGGCCTCCACGGTCAACGTCGGCGTCTTCGTGATGTTCGTCCTCGCCGCCGTGGCGACGGCCGTCTACAGCGTGCCGCCGGTGCGCACCAAGCGGTTCGGTTGGTGGGCCAACGTAACCATCGCGATTCCGCGCGGGGTCCTTCTCAAGGTGGCGGGATGGTCCGTGACCAAGTCCGTCCTGGCTCCCGAGGCGTGGCTGATCGGAGCCGTCTTCGGCCTGTTCCTTCTCGGAGCGACGACCAGCAAGGACTTCGCGGATGTCGAGGGCGACCGCGCCAATGGTGTCCGAAGCTTGCCTGTCGTCTACGGTCGCGAGCTCGCCACGCGGATCATCCGGCCGTTCTTCACGGTCCCGTTCCTGCTGCTGGCGGGGGCCGCTGCGGCCGGCGTGTTCACCGGCAACCGCATCCTGCTCGTAGTTCTCGGCCTCGGTTGTGCCGCGTGGGGCGATGCAGTGGTCCGGATGATCCAGAGGGACCCCGAGGTTCAGCTGACCGAGAATCACCCGAGCTGGCGCCACATGTACTACCTCATGTTCACGCTTCAGATCGGGTTCGCGGTCGCCTATGTCCTGTGAATGCCTTGCGACGAGCGGACGTCACTCTGGCCCCCATTTCCGGTCGGAGGTCCTGCGCGATCGTCACCCCAGGTTGATCCGCACGTCCGGTGCATCTGGCCCCGCGATCACGAGCCTGTCGCGTGGTCCAGTACACCACGAGTCTTTGGACTCCCCGAAGTCGCGCAGCAGGTCGCCGCGTTCGTGCAGAATCTCCAGGGCCTCCCTCTGCGGCAACGCCTTCGCGAGGAGCTGATCCTGGAAGGCGATGCGTCGTCCCCAGTCCTCGCGGGTAGTGGATGCTTCGGGCGGGCGAACCGAGGGGACCTGCTGCCCGAGCAGCAAGGTCGCGATGCCGGAGAGACCGAATGCCGGGTCGCCCTTGGTTGCATTGCTGCCATCGAGCCACGGGCCGGCCCCTTCGCTGCGATATCGGTCGATGAAGTGCTCGAAACCTGAGACGTCGACATCGCTCCGGGCGGCCTTCCAGAAGGGCGTCTCGAGCCGGCCGTTGAACTTGTAGTGCAGCGCGAGAAACCAGCGCAGAAAGTCCCAGTGCGCGCCGATCGCCTCGTTCGCGTAGGCACGGAATCGCGCCGCGGACTCCACGTCCGTAGCTGCCGCGAGCCCTGCCGTCAGGTACGCGAGCTCGACGATGACCATGTGGAGTGCGGTGGACTCGAGTGGCTCCACGAACCCGTACGCGTTGCCGACCGCCACAACGTTGGCGCGCCAAAACTGCTCGTGGCGCCCGGAGCGGAACTTCACGAACCAAGGGTCCCCCATGCGAGGGTTCTTTGCGCGCATCTCCGCAACTGCGGCATCTTGGTCAAGAAACGCCGATGCGTAGACGTAGCCGCGATGGTCCGCGCCCACGACCGGAATGCGCCAGCACCAGCCGGCGTCCATGGTCTCGGCGGTGGTGTACGGGGTGATCGCGTCGCCTTGCGGAACGGTCGAGACCACTGCTCGATCGCAGAACAGGCTCGAAGCGAAACTCCGGAACTGGGTCCCCATGGCCTTGCCGAGGACCAGCGAACCGAACCCCGACGCGTCGACGTAGAAATCGTGCCGGAGCTCCTGGCCGTCACCTCGCAGTGCTTCGACACCCCCGTCCGCGCGTCGCACGATCTCCGCGATGGTCATCTCTTCGTGCCGAATGCCCGCCTTGGCGGCGGCGTCGGCGAGGAACGCGACGAAAGGCGCGTTGTCCAGGTGGTAAGCGAACTTGCACTTGCCGAGCAGCGAGGCGATTCGACCGTCGGCCTCACGCAGCACCGGGCTCCGACCCTCGTGCATCAGCCGGCCGATGAACGACTGGGTATGAAGCCCGGTACCGTGCGCTGCCGCCTCGACGATGTGCGTCGCATCGAACGGAAAAGCGAAGTAGTACTCCGGGTCGGAGAGCCCCCACTCGAAGCGAATGCCGAGCTTCAATGTCGGCTTCACGCGCTTCCACATCTCCACGACGTCCAGCCCCAGCTGGGCGTGTAAGAACGGCGGCATCAGGGTCGTCGTTGCCTCACCGACGCCGATGATGGGGATGCTTTTCGATTCGATCAGCGTCACATCCATTCCCGGGAAACGGCGCTTGACGGCGAGGGCCGCGAAGTACCCTGCCGTGCCACCGCCAACCACTGCGACGGATCGCACTCGGATGGAGCTGGTTTCGTTCGACGAGCTCAACGCGAGAACAGCCTAGCACTGGCGTCAGACCGGAGGTTCGGCGCTGGTACCGACCATCCACGCCGGCGCCCGGAACCCCAGCGCGGTCGACGCCAGCAGGTAGATCACCGTCACTTTCTTCCGCGGCGACTCCGGACCGAGGAGTGGCTGCGCAAGGTCGGCGAGCGCAAAGAGTGCCACGAGAGCGGCTGTGATGGTCGCGCTGCTCCAGCGAGCCGTTGCGAACAGCTGGTAACGGAGCGCGCAATAGATCAGCAGCAACATGAACGAGGTGGCGGCCCAGCCTTCGAAGGCGTCGAACGGCCATTCGAACGGCAGCCACTCGACCGGGGTCGGTTGTCTCCACTCCCAGAGATGGATCCGCATGCCGCAGGTCTCGACGGCATACGAG
>VFSW01012287.1_pt1 | contig 11972 bp, 15 predicted proteins | sample 5358111 | NCBI WGS metagenome assembly VFSW01 (sample SAMN11554181, study PRJNA540505) | mine drainage metagenome | isolation source: sediment from site ElyBrook_90M | place: USA: Ely Copper Mine, Vershire, VT | collected 2017 | reverse complement strand
CGACTCCACGTCCCGGCGCGGCGAACTTGGCCGCGTCGGCCCCAAGGCCGCCAAGGCCCCTGGCGACAGCCTGCGTGATCGTGGTCAGATTCTCGATTCCTGGCTTGGCCTTCCCCAGAGTGCCCTCCTGAACCGCGCCTTCAAGAAACTGCTTCGGCAATTCCATCGCGGACGGCGGCTTTGGAGCCGGGAAGGACTCCGAGAAAAAGCTGTGCCTCGCGGCATCCAAATCGTCTGGTGAGACGCGCGGAGCCACCTGTTCATTGAAGAATCCAAGCGCCACATGCGCCTTAATCGGCGATGGGAGGGCTTGAAATTTTGGATTCGCCATCACTCCGGCCCACAAATCGCCAGGATTCGCTGGAGGATTTACCGGAGAAAGTTGGTCCATGAGAGTCCTGCCGCTGTCTGCGGCTCGCTCGATGTTGGAGGTTCGACATTCTGGGCTTTAGAAGCCTGCTTCAAAATGTCCGCCAAACTCTGCTTTTGGGCCGGAAGAGGTTTGAATCCGCCCTTTCCGTCAGCCAAGACGATTGACTGCGCTCCCGTGTTGGGATCGGCGAATGGAATCGGCGTCCCAGCCGCTGGATAGGATTTTGGAGTGGCGGCCGCATTTGCCCTGTTTGCGATTCCCTCGTTGCGGGCGATAACCGACTCATTCACCGGCTGTTTCTGCCCAAGCATTTTGTCCCAATGCTGCATTTCCATCTGCCGCCAGTCAGCCTCGTTTTGAAGCTGGCGGCTTTTCATGGCAAGGTCAAGTCCGGCGTTCATGCCAGAGGCGAGCCCCTGGAAAAGCGCGCCCAAGCCAACTGGTCGGCTGATGGCCCCGTAATCAGGGGCTCCCGCTGGCATGTATGGAGCCGGCGGTGCGAACGGCGTCAAGTCAGCGCCTTGGCCTGCCATTTAGAATCTCCATTTCCCAATGTCTCCGATATGTGCGAAGCGGCCATTTGCCCAATTTCCGAGCTGCCGTCCGGCCGCGCTTCCAAGAAAAGCTCCGCCTATCGGTGCGATAGGTCCAAGGACAGGCGCAAGCGCCATGCCGCCAGCGAAGCCGCCGAGGCCGCCGAGCGCTCCTCCGGCAATTGGAGCAACGCCGGATTTAGAACCGCCGCCGAATTGGTAGCCAGCAAGAGCGCCGAGGCCGCCGCCAAGCGCCATTCCAGCGGCAGGAACGTATGCCGCTAGGCTGGAACCTTCGACCGGAGCTTCCAGCCCGGAGGCGGCGACTGGGTCTACAGCGGAAGCGAGCGGCATACCGCCCTCTCCTGCCATAGCTGAGGCGAAATCAGTGCCGGCGGGACCTCCTAAAGCATAGGGGACCGCATCAGTTGAAACACTCAGTCCGGCATCGGTGGCCGGAGCCGCCAGCCCAGAAGCGGCCAATGCTCCGCCTGGATCAGAGACACCGGGCGCGGCTATTGAATAAGGAAGGCCGGATGATTCCGCGGCCGCCGGAGCACCGTTTCCAAGCCATCCAAGTTGCTTCGCCGCATAGAGCGAAGCGAACGGGCCTACCATCCCCCCGATGCCCTGGTAGATGGCGCTCTTGTTGCCGGCCGCATTCTGCGCCGCCGCGATCTGGGCCTGAGCCTGTTCCTGCTCCTTCTGTTGTTGCTCAGCGAAAGCCTGCTGTTCCTGTAAAGTCTGCTCGTTCGCCGCCTGCTGAGCCCCCTGCTGGGCCATCTGATATTGGACATTGGAGGCCGCCTGCAATTCGTCCGCCATCGCCGGTCCGCTGTAGAATTCTCCGCGCGCGTTCGCCGCCCTCTCGGCTTGTGCTTGCAAGGCGTTGGTCAGGTAAGGCGCGATCAGTTCCTGATACTGCGGGCTCCCGAACGGATAGGGCGATGTGACCGGGAAAACCGGCGTGTCTTGAAGAAGTCCGTTGGACGGCGTTGAGTCGTTTGCCATGTTTAAACTCCTACTGGAACGAAGCGTTTATTTGGGCCGCCGTTTCTTGACCCGGCGTTTACGTAGAAATCAGTCGGTTGTCCAGGTTGCGACTTGGGGAAGTTAGGCGGCGGCACATTCGGATTGTAGAAATAGCCGGGACTCGAATAGAGTTGACCTGCCGTCTGGTCGTCGAGTCCCCAGGAAGGTTGGGAATAATCGCCAGCGAGGAATTGCGTCGGCGAGCCGTTGGGATTGTTCTGATTATATTGTGCGAAATCGTTTGGATTAAGGAGAACGCCGATATTGTCCTGCGGAGTCGGCGCTCCGCTGTTTGGAGGATTCAACGGATTGCCGAGCGTTGAAAAGCCGCCGCTCCTTAGATTTGGAGCGAAGGCAGTGGCCCCGGGGATATCTCCTTGGCGAATGAGATCATTGACAATTGGAGTGCCGTAGATGTTCGCCAAATCCTGCGCTTGAGCCTCTGGCGCGGTCAGACTCGGCATGTACTGGTCCGCGTAGTTTTCCACACCCTCCGTTGAATAGGCTCCGGTCCCGCTGTAAAGCATCCCTCGCGGATTTTGCGCGGCTTGGACGCCTGCGGCGATCTGTGGGTTGAGCCAGTTTTTCAACGCGATCATCGATTCTTCTGGATAACGTGCATCATAATACGGCTTGTTTTGGTCAATCAAATTCGGCGTAGGAAGCGGCGTTTGCGTCGGAATGTTTGGCGTTCCAGGGACCTCACCGACTGGGGTTGCGACTGGAGAATGGACTGGAATGACGCCAGTGGACGCCGCCTGAATGGAAAGCGGATATTGCTCGCTGTTCATCAATCGGGCCTGCTCCTGCTCCCAGTCAAATGGGGCCGGGCTTGAATTGGGCGTCGGTGGATACGCGGCATATGGGATCGGTCCTGGATTCGGCGCGAGATCAAGAGAGGCGCTCGGGAACATGGAGCCGAACGGATTGGAGCCGTCGGGCAGAAGCCCAGTCATCGGGTTAACGCTCCACTCATATGCCTGGTTCAATGCCTGTGCCATTAGGACACCGCCGTTACGCCGAGCTGGCCGTTATGACACGTCAATTTGTAGGTATGTCCGTCAGCGTCATCGCGGATGAAATAGGGACCATAGAGTTGCTGGCCGTCGGAAAAGCCGCCGGAATGGCGGTGATTGAGCAGAATCTGCGTCAACTGTTCGATGGCGATCCCGCCGCCGCGAAAAGACGAGGAATCGCCTCGTCCAGCGCCCCCTCTTGGAGCCTGCCTAGCGCCGCCGGAAGCATTCATTAATTTCGCCGTCCCTTCATCAGCATGTCGAAGGATACCTGCGTCAGAATGCCAATCTGGGTAATGTAGAACTGCATATATTTTCCATAGGTGTTGCTGATGAGCGAATTGACAAGCGGACCGATTGCATTCCTCTGGCCTGGCGTGATCGAAGGGAAAGAGTAGGTGAATGCCTTGGCTGTAGTGGCGACTCCATTAGTCGTGACACCGAGTTCGTACTGCGTGCCATTCAGAGCCGCAATGATAGGAGCGTTCGTCGTAGATGCCGTCGAAGCCGTGACGTCAAGAGCGCCGTCATTATCGACGCCGAAATTCCATGCTTTCTTGTTCGCGTCCTGAAGGACGATGGTCGTGACAAAAGTCCCGTCTGTCGTCAGGACTAAATCAATGGCCCCGTCGTTGTCGACCGTCAGGTTGTAGAGATTGCCGTTCGGCGCTTGGAGCGTGAGCGGAATGGTGTAGTAATCGACGAAAGACTCGGCCGTCGGAGAGTCGCTGTAGACGACCATGCCTTCCATCGCTATGTTGTTATAGGATTGACCTGTCGCCCAGAGCCAACGCGCCTGCTTAATCATGTCCGGGTCGCCGAAATCATAGAACTTGGACAGGAAATCAGCTGGAGGATAAGTCGGGCTGGAAAGCCAAGCGACGGAATCCGGCGGTCCGCCGTTTGGCAGAATTCCATCAGAGAAAACGTAAACCCATTGGTCATAGAACGAGGCCATGACCGTCGGGTCTTGCGACGGCGTGCCGGGATAGAAATACTGATCCATAAGAGACGGTCCGGTTGGATTCGACGGCTTGACTGTTTGGAGGCCATAGACTGTATAGCCGACGACGAATTCCGAGACAGTTGGATCGCCGTTCGCGTCCGCGTTGAAATAATCGTGGCACATGATCCTGTCATTCTGCGCCGGAGGCGACGTCTTGTAGCCGTGCTGAGCGTTGATCGAGACGAAAAGCTGGCCCTTTGGCTTATAGTGCGCGATGGAGATGGGATTAGCCGCGCTTGACTGCGGAACGGCGACGGTATAGCGAGGCTCGACCTTGTAGCAGGCTTGGCGCACATTGAATAGGTTTGCCTCGTAGAGCCCCTTGTCCGAGACGAAATAAATCAGATTATCCAATTGGAGGATACTGTTGGGATCAATGCAGCCGACCGAGGCATTCATCTTGGAAAGGATGGTGTTGTCAGGAAGAGCTCCCTGCAAAATGTAGAGAGAGAAGCGTTTGAAGATGAACAGATTGCCGAAAAGGATGCCAAAACCAACGATGGGGTCGCCGTCGTCCGGTGAGGGGATATCAATGAAGTTGGCCTGGGGATAAGAGGTCGGCTGGGCCAGGTCGGAGAAAAATAGACGATTCGGATAGTAAGTTCCTCCCTGCGTCCCGCCGCCCCAGCAAACGTAATTGCTCCAGATAATTCCAGCCCGGCTTAATGGGCAAGCAAGAGTATATGTCGCCGATTCAGCGACTGGTCCAGTCTGCGCATTGGAGCCGGTGCCCGACACTGTCACGCTTGCCAATGCCATCGCGGCGGCTGAATTGTTGAAAGCGGTTTGAATCTGCTGCGCCGTCGAGACGCCGCTTTGAATCGTTATGGTGATGCCCGTACTGACGACGGCGACAGTCTCCTGACCGGCCGTTCCGCCCGTATAGTAGGCGACAGTAACAGCCCCAGTATTTTGGCAGATGGAGGTATAGGTCAAGTGCTGGATGACAAGCGACGCGTAGCCAGCAGGCATGGCAGCGGCATTTGCGCTGCCACTCCACTGAAAGACGGCTTTTCCGTTATATCCGATGAGAATATTCTTCAGCATCAGAAAGCGATAGGGCTGGGAATTGTCAAGAGTGAGACTCCCAGTGATCTTGTTCCATGTGACAGTCGCCGCCGTCGGATTTGACGAGTACCAGATGTCGGTACCATCCGTTATGACGAGGTAGTAAGTCAGCGCGTTTGAAAGATTGAAAGTAGCCTGATAGATGCCGAGGAGCTTGTTTGTCGTCGGCGAATTGGCGATCAGCTTCTTCCAGCCGCCGCGACGCACCAAGGAACCCGCCGTGAAATAGACGGCATTGCTCGCCTGATAGCCTTCGTTGTCGCCCAGATCAGTGACGCTTTCCCTGATATTGAGACCGCCTGAAAGATTGCGAATGATCGGGCTTTTGACCTGGATGGATTTAACTGGCATAATCAGTACCCATAATCGAACATGCTCCGCACTACGTCCGGCCCCTGGTCATTTCGCGGTGTGTCGAGAGCCATTTGGATTTCTTGCCAAGCATCCTGCGCCTTTGCCTCCCAGGCATCCGGCGCGCCGACTGGCCCCTTTGAGAGGGCGTCCATCGTCGCCTTGTACTCGACGTAATCAAGGAAAGGATCTGGAATGAGAAAAGTGTCCGTGTGGTTGACAACCTCGGTTGGAAGCTGGATGTAGGCCACTTGCGCCGCCAGGGCCTGCTGGGGAAGCGGCGAGACCCAGATCGTGTTCAGATTCCTCACGGCATACCAAATCGTGTATGGATTGCTGTAGACGACATCGCTCCTGATGCCGTCGAGAAAGGCCGCGCTGGTTGGATCGGCTGATTGCCACTGAACATCGGTAAAACCGGATGTCGTTGTTCGTATTGAAGAAACGCGGAAAAGATCTGATGGGATGCCATCCGTTGTCGTATATTTGTACTGTTTGGCGACGAGATTTAGCGTGAAGCCGATCGGGCTCAGCCAGTAGTCCTTCTTGAGGCGGTAAATCTTGCGCCATAGGTCGAGCTGGCGCTTGCCGATGTAGTCGTTCAGCTCGGAGTCAGTCCAGTAGCTCGCCAAAGGTTCGTCCAAATGTTCCCTTACGCTTGCGCTAATGTTGGCCAAGGTGAGGCTCATTTTGATGCACCTTCAGCCATCAGATAAGAAATTGCCGATTTAAGAATTTCTATGCTGTCGCGCGCCGCTCGACGCTTCATCGCCAATCATACCCCTCGCTGTCCGGGTTCGCATGTCCGTCAAGATGCGCCAGCTCATGCGGGATCGCCTCGGCTCCCAGGCAGTCGTCCTCGACGAAAATCTCCCGCTCGTTGACATACGCGCAAGCTGTAACGGGGTCCCACTTCTGCCTGACCGTCCCATCATCATAGTGTCCCGCCGTGTCGGCGCAAGTTCTCTCAAGCGTGTCCGGGTCCATGCGGATGATAGAGCCGCAGGAGTACGTGTTGGTTTTCCGCATGGGGGCGCTGGAGCAGAGGACAGCGACGGCCAGGGCGATGAGGAAAACTTCGATCACTTGGCGAGCCATGAAAATGTTCCCACGACGGCTTGAGTCGAGACGTAAATATGCGTCGGGTCTGTTGTCAGATAGGCGATGCATCCCGCGCCATAGCCGGTAGTCGGGAGTGCGGCCACGGCCCCGACAATGCACATGGAGGCTGAAGATGTTGACGCGGTTGAGACTTGGACGCCGGTGGTTCCAACGACCTGAAGATTTGAAGTCGGACCTGTCGTCCCGATCCCGACATTTCCCGATGTCGGAGAGATATGTAATCTTTCGATCGCACCATTCATAATGGTGAAATCCCCTGTTTGGGTATTCGATTCCTTCAATGTGTACGCGGTCTGATTATTTGATTGGATTGATATCACGGCATTTGTTCCGGCGTCCGAAACCACTAAGATTTCCGCGTTTCTTCCCCCCACTTCAAGAGTGGCCTGAGGATTTGCATTTAATATCCCCACACCCCCGATTAGAGAACCCGGAATCGTCGAGACGAAAATCGAAGGTTCCGATTCTCCTATCCCTGTTGATATAGATACTGGTCCAATGACGTTTAAGGTTTCCATTGGGGTCGCCGTCCCAATGCCGACGTTACCGTTCGCCAGCACGGTCATCGTCCCGTTGCCGACCTGGAAGAGTCCCTGGAAGGTCGCTGCGGTGGAGACGCCGAGCGATGCCGGGAATTCGTAGTTCCCGCCGTAGAAAGAACCGCTGGTCACATTCGGCGCGGGAATAAGAACGGAGGCCGGGACAGTGCCGCCAGTGATCGCGGCGGCGGGAACAGAATTGGTCTGGACTGGCGAGCCGCCAAGTTGCGCGAAAAGAGGGCTCGCGCTAAGAAAAATCGCCAGCCGAAGCAGAGCTTTCATGGTCAATGCCCCTTGCAGATCGTCGCATTGGTCGTCTTGCTCGTCGAGTCATTGACGCAGTACCAAGCCTCTCCTGGAAATATGATGAAGGAGGATGCGCCTAGGTTCGCCGGGATTTCCCAGCCCGTCGCGGCGCTCAAAGTCCCCGCGGCGGCCTGGGAGGAAACATTGACGTTGTCCGAGCAGAAGAGGTTATAGGTTGAATCCCGATCTTGGACAGAAACGGCGCGATAGAGGGTATTCGTGCTGACATTGACCTGCGTCCCTCCCCCCGTCGTCCCGGCGCTTGAAATGGCGATCGACACGCACGTCCCGGTCGAAGCGAACTGCTGGGCAACCCCTTCCGTCTGGACCTGCGCCTTGACCGGAACGGCAAAAGCCAAGGCCGCCAGAACAGAAAAAATCAATGTTTTCATGCACCCTCCGTCATCAATCTCTCGTAGCGCTTCTCAAGCCGAGCTTGCGCCGCCATCACATCCTCCTTCATCATTCCGGTAGGGGCAGGATCATTCCACGGCTGTTTGCGGTTCAGGAAGCGGAACTTATCATAGGCCAAGTAGGACCGCTCATCGGCCCGCGCTCGCCGTGCTTTCAAACCCGCCTCCTGACGATCCGCCATCGCCCGCCGATGCTCTCCCACGATGCCACCGCGCATCCTGGACGTGTCGGCCAAGACGACGGCATGATAAAGCCGCCAATCAAGGATCTCGGACCAGCAGACAATGTAGCGGCCGTCATGGAAAGAAATATATCGGTCGGAAAGCTCCGGCATCAGACATTCCATCCATTGATCCGTTTGCCCCACTCTCTCATAGACGACCGGCGGGACGAGGCCGTCGCCGCGTCGAATGGGAGCCTCAACGGCCCACTTCTTCTTCTCGAACGACCACCTCACCCGCAGGCCGTGGTCATGACGCCTAAGCGCTTCGACCACCGGCCCACTGGCGCAGATGACTCGGCTCACTGGCGGGGTCGCCAATAAACTACTGACATTCCGGCCGCGCCTTGATTTTCGATCACAAGGCCGTTCTCGAAATTAGCATCCACCGTCACGCAATTGTTTCCGGTTGAAGCCGGAACGACCGGTGGCAAGAGCGCGTTTCCGCCCGGAACCCCGCCCGAGATCAGCGCCAATCCGGTCACAGTGTTGGTATCCACCACGACGGCGGCGGCGACGGCGGTCGAGACGCAGACGGCGTGGAGAACTCCATGCGTCGGAGCGTTGCCGGCCTCATCCTTGACCAGGACGGCGGCGGCAGAGGCGTTGTTTTCGAACACCTTCCAGCCTCTCTGCGCGTCGGTCCTGGCCACGACTCCGTTTCCGTCTACGGGAACTTTAAGCGGAGCCGGTGTGGTCCCGGCGGCAGGGGCATCCTGAATGGCGGCTTTTGCCTGTCCGACCAGAAGCCCGGCGCATAGAACGGCGAATGACAAGACGATGATTTTCCTCATTTCCTTCCTCCTTTGTCGTGCTCGGGGGCTTTCCAGCCTTCCTTGAGCATTTGAGATTTTATCCGTTCGGCTATAGCTTTCTCTTCTTCTTCCTTGGCCTTGAGTCTGCGCCTGGCCTCGACAACCTGGCCGTCCTCTTCCAGCGCCGCTCCAGATTTAAGCGCCTCGTCCAGAGGCACCAAATCGAAGAGCTTTAATCCTTGGAGAGAAGGCAGCGGCTTGCCTTCCTTGTCCAGAACGTGCCGAACAATGACGCGGGTATTGGCATGATTGCCAAAACGGGCCGGAAGAATCCTGATTTGACCGGGCTCGAAATTGATTGAATCCGAATCCTGGCACAGAATCTGAGACTCTTTTGTTCGGTTCTTTACGGCCACGAAACTTTCTCTTGACATTGTTCCCCCCGTTGCCCAGGGGCGGCCGGAATTAACCGGCCGCCCCTAGAGCATTTGGTTAGACGACCTGGATCGACTCAGGCGCAGCGCTGAGGCCGATATTGGTCAGCTGGAAGCCACGGTTAGGGGCGTCGCAGCAGAAGTTGTCGAACACGCGGAAGCGGGCCTCATAGGCATCCACTCCGCTGACACGAAGAAGGATGGTGCCATCCTCGTCCGCCCACTTGCCTTCCTCGTTGACATAGCGGAACAAAACGCTGTCGTCAAGGCCGAAGATGGTGCCGTAGGGGCAGTCGCGATCCTCCTCCATCGGAGCTTCATTGAACTCTATGACGCCGCCGCGTGCCGCGTCCTCCCACCCGGCATCCGGGGCCTTGGAGAACTCATTCATGTATCTCTTGAAGGTCTGGATGTTGGATAGGTGCTCACGTAGCGTCGTCGGGTGCATGAAAAGCGCCGTGATCTTGCCGTCGGATTTCTGATAGACGGCATCAAACGCTTTCTGGAGCAGGATCGTGGACAAGGCCCCATTGCCAAGGTCAAGTCGGGTGGACTGCATCTGAGGATAGGTTGTCCGGCTCAGTCCGAAATAGGTCCCGAGCAAGGTCCCATCGTCGAGCATCCCCAAAAGGCCCATGATCTCGTTGTTGTATCCAGTATCCGCCACGACGGACGATGTAGGCAGAGACGCCAAGACGAGCTGATCGCCGGTAAGAGTCGTGATCGAGCCGGTGAAGACAACTGAGGACAGATCGCTCGACACGCTTGAGACAGTGCCGATCGTATTCCATACGCCGGCCGTCAGAATGGCGACATTCTGATTGGCGGCTAGGAAGCGCGCTGGATTGTAAGTTCCCAGCGTTCCCGTTAGCCCTTGGCCATTGTTGAGACTTTGGGTGGCGTTTGCCGCGCCGGTTTTGATCTGTGCAATGACGCCGTTTCCAGAACCGAAGAGCTGACGGTTGCGGTTTCTGCCGCAGTCGCGGGCGGCCCCTAGGATTTCAGCATCGAACGCCTTTTCGAAAGCTCCGCGCGAAGTCTTGGTCGCCTTGAGCGTCTGGGCATCCAGTTGGATTCTCGCATAATTGTATTTATACGGAATCTTGATGTCCTGCCATTGCTGGTAGCCCGCAGCCGGAAGATTTCCCCCAGAGGCAATGGCTCCCACGCCGACGTTGCGGCCGATATGGACGGGATAGAATACTTGGCGTCCATCGGTCGGCATGTCGTCGCGCTTCTTGAAATGGTCAAGAATCGGCATTTCCTGCTTGATTTCCTCCACGATTTTGTCGACGTAGTAATCCTTGAGGATCGGGTCGACAGTCGTGATCGTTTGTCCAGCCATGAATTATATCTCCTAGGCAGCCATGCCTTCTTTGAACTTGGCGAAGGCCGCGTCAATTCTCTCTTTGTCCCCCAGCTTCGATGCCGGCTTGGATGTCGGGGCGGGAACTCCGGCCGCCGGCATCCGTGGAGGCAGTTTCCCGGCTCTCACGCCGGTCTGCGCCCTTGCCGCCGCGACGGGAACGGCCGCCGGAGCCGCGAAGCCGAAAGACTTGATTCCGGCATCAACGGCGTCGAAATGCTTCTTAACGATATTTAGATCGCCAGTGCGAAGGAAGTGCTGATGGTCCTGCGGATTGGCCGAAATCGAGTTGACGACCATCTGCGCCATCTTCTCGAAATGGGAATCCTGGTAGCCCGCCGATTTCATGACATTTGACAGATAGCCGTTGCTCCGGTCGGTGATGACCTGCCAGCGGAAGGCATCCAGATGCTGAATCTGCTGGCTGTAGGCTTCCTGGGACTGGCGGAGGGTCTTGAGCTCCGGGTACATGCGCTCCATGTAGGCCCTAACTTGCTTGTCGGCCTCCGTTTCCGGGGCTTGCGCCTGCTGTCCCGGAAGGCTCCTGCCGTCCGAGAACTGCTGGCGCATGTTGCCGACAAACTGCTCAAGCTGTTCAAGCCGCTTAAACCGGCTTTCGACTTCCTCGGGTTTGCCATACTTCTGCCATCCCTTGAGGCGCTCCGAGATGATGCCGTTGACCTGCTCCTGGGTAAACGACTTGGAAGCCGCATCAACGGAACCTTCCACCGGCGCGCCTTCTGCCGCTTCCTGCGTTTCTTGAGCGACCTGACCTTCCGCCGCGACTTCTGTCTCTGCCATTTCTCTCCTATAGACATCCGTGTTGTTTACGGGGTCCGCTTCCCCTTGGTCTTTCGGGCATAAAAAAAACCCCGTCAAGGCACTGTATGCCTTGACGGGGTCCTTTCTGGATTGCCCGGGTTACGACCTAATCGTCAGCGAAACATTCCGTAATGAATCGTCGCCCCGCTCAGAACTCCAAGCGGGCTGAAATGCAACTCGATTTTTCCTCCGATTTTTTGCTTCTCGAAATTGTCGATAGCGAGAGAGACGGCCATTTTCTTTTCCAACACGCCCTGCGCCTTGATCGGTTCCATCGGCAGTTTATTATGAATCCTTTTTTCGCCGCTGTCAAGACCCATTTTACAATCCTGTTCCATTCCGCTTCATTTTAGCAGAATTCAAGGCGAAATCAAGCCCCTTCTTCGCACCGTGCGCCCGCAGGTCCATCTCCTTCTTCTGTTCCAGCGCCGACAACTCGACGGCCTTCTGCTGTTGAAGACCTTGAAGCTCGACCATGACTTCCTTGAGCCTCAACTGGGCGGCTTGAAGGTGGGGATCCTGCATCTGTTGCTCCTGCATCTGCTGTTGAACCCTTTGCTGGTGATAAAGCACATGCTGAATCCAGACCTGCTGGAGTCGCGGCGCCAAGGACGC
>VFSW01012286.1_pt1 | contig 11972 bp, 8 predicted proteins | sample 5358111 | NCBI WGS metagenome assembly VFSW01 (sample SAMN11554181, study PRJNA540505) | mine drainage metagenome | isolation source: sediment from site ElyBrook_90M | place: USA: Ely Copper Mine, Vershire, VT | collected 2017 | reverse complement strand
CCCCCCCCTCGGCCGCGTTTGGTGGGGCGCGGCACGATGCAGGAGGTCCACGGCTCACGACCACGCTGGCGTTGACGGAAACCGCCGACAAGCGCCCCACCCGCGAGCGGTGGCGCTTGTTCCAAGGGTTCTTCACGAAGCTACGCACGGACCCGTGGCTGACCATCGTGCCCGTCGACGCAGCACTACTCGACCGCACCGTGGACCTTCGCCGAAAGCACCCCGCCCGGACGTGGGGCCTTGCTGACTGCGTTAGCTTCGTTGTGATGCGCGACCACGGGATCACCGAGGCCCTGTCCGCGGACAAACACTTCAACGAAGCGGGCTTCGACGTCCTCTTGCTTCGGCCGTAGCCCGTGGCTCACCCGTCCCGCGGCGTTGCCCGTGCCTCCCTTGCGCCCGCACGGCACCAGCGCCCAACGTGGTAAGCGGTACGCTGTCGTTTTCTGTCAGGGGTTCCTGGAGCACCGGAAACCAATGAAGTCGGTGCGGCGCACAGGCAAGTAGACGCCGTAGCGCGACGCGGCGCGCAGGGACGCTGGATTGCTGTAGTTCCACGCCACGCCCCGGAAACCCAGGAGAAGAACCGCTCCGGCATCAAACCACTCACCGACGTTCCGCGCGCCGCGTACTCCCACTCAGCCTCCGTCGGCAGTCTCCCGCCGTCCCACGCACAAAAGGACTGCGCCGTGTACGCGATACCGTCACCTCGTACGCATCCAGCGCGAAGGCACTCACCGTGATGAGCGGCTGTGCGGGTAGATCATTCATCGCCCTACCGTCGCCACCCATGGTGAACGTCCCGCCCGGGATCGCCACCGCGCCACAGCCGCGTTCGCTCGGGACGGGGCAACTCGGTCCAAGGCCTGGTGGAGTCATTACGGGCACGTCCACCGCGCCGTCTGCACCAACGCCCCCCGGGGGATGGACCGCAGTTCGGACCGGCCCCTTTGTTTAGTGCTGTATCAGTGGGTATAACGGCAGGGGCACGGTAACGGATTCCCGTGTGTTATGGCCCTTGCCCCCCACTGACATACCCTTTCGGTGTATCACTATCCCGGCATGGTTGCTCCCGTACTTGTAGGAGGGACGCTCTCCCTCGGGGATCTCGTTCGCGTCGCTCGATCCAACGCACCCGTCGGCATCGACCCCGACGCCCGACAACGGATGATCGCAGCCCGCACGGCCATCGAGGCCATCTCCGCGGGGGGCGACGACGCACCCAGGGTGTACGGCGTCAACACAGGCTTTGGTGCCCTCGCCGAAACAAGAATCTCTCTCGCCGACGTGCGCACGCTCCAACGCAATCTTTTGCGGAGTCACTCGTGCGGCGTGGGCGATCCCCTCCCTACGGATGCCGTACGCGCCATGATTCTCTTGCGTGCGCAGGTGCTCGCGCTTGGGTACTCAGGGGTGCGTCCGGTCATCGTCGAGACCCTCGTACAGTTTCTCAACCGGGGGGTGCATCCGGTGATTCCCTCGCAGGGGTCGGTCGGTGCGTCGGGGGACCTCGCACCGCTCGCGCACCTCGCCGTCGTCCTCATCGGAGAGGGCTCCGCAGAGTTTCAAGGAGAGGTACTCCCGGGTGCCGAAGCCCTCCGACGCGCCGGGATGACCCCGTTGACGCTCGAAGCCAAAGAGGGTTTGTCGCTTATCAACGGCACGCAGCTCATGCTCTCGGTGGGAGCCCTCGCACTGGCCGACGCAAAGTCCCTGGCCGTGCACGCCGACATCATCGGCGCGATGTCTCTCGAAGCGCTCAAGGGGAGCTCACGACCGTTTGAGTCCCGTGTCGTCGGCGCCAGACCCCATCCCGGAGCGCTTGCTTCTGCGAGCAACCTCCGCGCGGTCCTTGCCCACAGTGCCATTGCCGACAGTCACCGGGACTGCGGCAAGGTCCAGGATCCGTATTCTCTACGGTGCATGCCGCAGGTGCACGGAGCGTCTCGCGACGCGCTGGCATGGATTGAAACCGTGCTTTCGCGCGAGGCGTGTTCGGTCACGGACAATCCGTTGGTGTTTGTCGGTCCCGATGGCGCCGAGGTGATCTCCGGCGGAAACTTTCACGGTCAGCCCGTCGCGCTCGCACTCGACCTCCTGGCCATGTCCGTCGCCGAACTCGCGAACATCTCTGAACGACGGGTCGAACAGTTGGTCAACCCCGCACTCTCGTCGGGACTCCCGCCCTTTCTGGCGCCGCACACCGGGTTGGACTCTGGCTTCATGATCGCCCAGGTGACCGCAGCGGCACTGGTCAGCGAAAACAAGGTCTTGTGCCACCCCGCGAGCGTTGACTCCATCCCGTCGTCCGCCGGGCGCGAAGACCACGTCTCGATGGGCGCGACATCGGCGATGAAGGCCGCGCGGGTCGTCCGCAACGTGCGTGTGGGCCTCGCCATCGAAGCGCTTGTCGCTGCGCAGGGTCTCGATGTTCGTCTGCCCTTGCGTGCGGGCGTGGGGGTGGCCGCGGCGCACGACGCGGTTCGGTCCATCATCCCGACGCTCACGGCCGATCGCGCACTCGCGCCAGACATCTCGCGGGTGGCGGATCTGTTGCGCGACGACGGATTGCGCCGCGCGGTCGAAGCCGTCACGGGTCCGCTCGCCTGGTGATCTCTTCAGGTGTTCTTTTCGGGCTGTGCGTGGCCGCGTTTGTCGCCGGCGTCGTGGATGCCATTGCCGGCGGTGGCGGGCTCATCACCCTCCCGGCACTGCTCGCTGCGGGACTCCCGGTCAACGTTGCCATCGCCACCAATAAAGGCCAGTCGACCTTTGGCCCTGCGTCGGCCCTCGTGCGCTTCGCCCGTGCGGGTGCCGTGGACAAACACCGTGCAGCCGTGACCTTTCCTCTTGGATTGCTCGGCGCACTGGGTGGCGCAGGGGTGGTCTTGAGGGTGTCTCCCCGCGCGCTAAAGCCCGTCGTGTTGGGACTCCTGGCACTCGTCGCCCTGGTGCTCGCGTTGCGTCGCGATCTCGGCGTGCGGCCTCTGGCGCCTCCTCCCCGCGGTGCTTTTATCCTCGCAGGCGTCATTGCGTTGTCCGTGGGCTTCTACGACGGGTTCTTTGGCCCTGGAACCGGTACTTTTCTCATCATGGCCTTTGTGAGCTGGCTGCACGACCCGATGGCCCGCGCGAGCGCCAATGCCAAAGTGGTGAACCTTGCGTCAAACCTCGCGGCACTGACCTTGTTTGCGTTGCACGGCACGGTGCTTTGGCAGGTTGCACTGCCCATGGCCGGCGCCCAGGCACTCGGGAGCTTTACGGGTGCGGGTCTTGCGATTCACCGTGGGGACAGGTTTGTCCGGGGGGTGGTCCTGGGCGTCGTGGTGGTACTCGTTGGCAAGTTGGCCCACGATCTCGTTGGCAGACGGTAATCTTCGGGAGACATCCTCGCGGGGAGAGTTGGTTTCGGCGCCTGTCACATCGCACGCGAAATCATGGGATCCTAGCCTCCCTCGAACGCCACGATCCCGGCGTCCGCGCATCGTAGGAGAACCAATGGCCCTTGGCGTACGATTCATCCATACAGCCGACTGGCAGCTTGGGCTGCGGGCAGGTCACGTCCCGGGTGACCAGGGCGCAGCCGTTCGTCTTGCACGGATGGACACGGTCAAGCGCATTGCGGACTTTGCTCGGGTGTCCCAGGCGGCCTTTGTCGTCGTCGCGGGGGATGTCTTTGAGCATCACGCGCTCGACCGTGAGCCTCTGCAACGTACGTTTGAGGCTTTTCGGGCGTTTTCGTGCGAAGTGTTTCTCTTGCCGGGCAACCACGATCCGTACACGCCCGACGCGCTCTACCGCTCCGACTGGTGGCGCCGAGAGTGTCCGTCGCACATCAAGGTCCTCGGCCGACCCGTCCCGGTCGAAGTCGGCAATGCCATTCTCCTCCCGTGTCCGTTGTTGGAGAGAGACAACCGCAATGCGACGGGATGGCTCAATGCTTCCGTCGGCGCGGGAGACCGGGTGCGCGTCGGCATCGCCCATGGTGGCATCCCAGAGATTCTCCAGGCTCTCACGGGGGAGTCCGACGGAGAGTTTCATAATGACGTTCCGCTGGGCCTCGCGGACAACGCAGCGTTGGATTACCTGGCCCTCGGCGACTGGCACAGCCGACTGCAGATCAACGAACGTACGTGGTACTCGGGCACGCCTGAACCCACACGCTTTAAAGAACAGCACCCAGGGGATGTACTTCTCGTCGAAGTCGACCGACCGCGCGCGGCACCCAAAGTGACACCCCACCGTGTTGCGAGGTTCCAATGGGAGCGCCTCGATCGAAAACTTTTTACCGAAGCCGACCTGGTGAGCCTGGAGCGTGACCTCGACGCCCTGCCCGACCGAGGAAACACCCTGGTGGACCTCGTCGTCGAAGGCACGTTGGACATCACCCTTCGCAATCGCGTCCTGCAAGACATCGTCCCACGTCACCAGGGTCGCTTTCATTACCTACGCCTCCGCGAAGATAAACTCTTTGGACGGCTCTCGGACGATGACTACAACCAACTCCCCATGGACGGCTGGATCGGCGGCGTCGTCCAGGCTCTCCGCGCGGGCCTCCCGGGCCGAAGCGTCGAAGAGTGCCAGGACGCTTTGTTGGAGCTTCACGCCCTGCACCATAGCGTTGCTGCGACAGGGAGCGCGCGATGAGCGGCGCCCTTGTGTTCAAGCGGCTTCGTGTCGAAAACGTCGGGGTGATCCGGGATCAGTACGTGGACATCGGACCGCTTTCGACGGGGATCAATGTGATCTCCGGGCCCAATGAGTGTGGAAAGTCTTCGATCGTCCGCGCGCTCCGGGCGGCACTCTTCATGCGGCATGGATCCGCGCACGAGAGCATCAAGGCCCTGCGGCCGTACGGCTCCAAAGCCGGACCGTCCGTAGAACTGGCTTTTGCCGTCGACGGGCGAGACTACGTGTTGGAGAAGAATTTCTTGTCGCGGCCACGGTCGATTCTGCGCTCGGTCGACGGCGCGGTGAATCTCGCGGGAGACGAAGCAGACACCTGGCTTGTGACCACCTTCGACGCGCTTGAAGCGCCTAAGAAAGGCTTCAACCCGGATTCCATGGGCGTCTGGGGACTGCTCTGGGTGCAGCAAGATCAGTTTGCCGCGGGAGAGCCCACCAAAGGGCTGGGCGAGCACCAGCGGGGCTCACTCGCACGGGCGATTGAGCAGCAGGTGGGCAACGTGATGGGCGGAGAGCACGGGGTGCGTCTTCGGACTGCCATCGATGTGACCTGCCAGGAGTTTTGGACCGCCGCGACGGATCGCCCGACAGGCAAACTGCTAAAAGCCCGAGAGACCGTCGAGAATCTCAAGACGGAAGTCGCGCGGTTGAAACACGACGTCGACGAGACGGTCGCCCTGGGCCGCGAGCAGTCCGTGGCCGAGCAAGACATTGTTGACCGCAAGGCCAACGAAGCGCGGCTAGAGCGAGAAGGTGTGGAGTGTGAGCGCCTGGCGGAAGAAGCCCGTGAGATCGCCCGCGCGCACGACGCGGCGGTGACCGCGCGCACAGACGCTCGGGAAGCATTTGAGCGGGCAACGAAAGCACGCCAGAGACGGAGTGATCTCAAGGCGGCGGTGGCATCCACGCGAGAGCGGGAGTCGGCACGACAGGGAGAGCTCGATCGGATACGCAACCGCGAATCCGTGGCGGCACAAGAACTCGAACGGACCGAGCTCGCCCTTGGGCAGGCACAACGCGACGTTGTGGCCGCGCAGACCGATCTCGACGACGTGCTGCGGCGCCTTGATGTCGCGCGCCGACGCGCAGAACTCACCGCAAAAGAAGGCGCGCTGACCGTCGCTCGCCAGCGCGAAGAAGAGATTCGTCGTTGCGATCAGGCGATCGAGACGTTGCCTGACGCCAAGGCCTTCAAGACCGTGCAAGAGATGGCCCGGCGACGGGCGGATCACGCGGATCAGATGGCGAGGCACGCAACGAGGATAAAAGTCACGCGCAGCAACGGGGACGCCCACGAGCAGCTTGTTGCCCGGCGGATGCGGATCGACCTCGGCGACCTGGGGAGTGTCACACTCGAACCGCCCCGTGAAGGCTTTGTCCAGGCCCGTGAGGCGTACAGTAGGTCCTCGGAGGCACTACGGCAGTGGCTCGACGCGCTGCGGGTCGCGTCGGTGGCCGAGGCGAGGGCAAAGTGCGACCGCTCGTGCGAGGCCGACGCCAGGCTCACGGCACGGCGTGCCGAGCTCAAGACGGTTGCGCCCAAGGGCCTCGACGCCCTCGTGACCGAGGCGCAACGCGCGGAGACCGATGCCGCGCGCCACGACAAGGCCCTTGGCGACGCGCGAGAGCTCACCGACGCGGCGCTGCGACACGAACAGCAGATCGCTGCCCTCGGAATCACGGACGCCGCCGTCCAACGGCTCGTGGAGCTCGAAAACGGTTTGATTGCACAAGAGCGTGCAAGCGCACAGACGCGGGTCCGTGTGACGGTGCGCTCGCTGGCGGGGGTACGGGTGCAGTGGAGTGAGCACGAGGCGCCGGAGGTGCTGTCCGCGGGTGCCGAGATCCAGCGACCGGTGACACGGCCCACGAAGCTGACCGTGGACGACTGCGTAGCCGTCGTGATTGATCCCGGCGAGGCGGACGGTGACGCAGGGCTGGACCCGGATGCCGCGCGGCTGGCGCTGGCTACGGCGCTTGCGTCCATGGGGCTGGACGCTGTTGCCGACGCGCGAAGCAAGCTGTACGAGCGAGTGGGGCTTGAGAGCCTACGGGAAGACGTGCAACGGAGGCTGAACGAGTTGGCACCGTCGGGCGTCGGTGTGCTGGAGGATGCTGCCCGGCGGGGAGAGCAACGGGTCCAGAAGATAAAAAAGGCCCTGGGCGAGGCGCGGCGGATGGACGCCGAGATTGCAGCGGCAGAACGGGCGGTCGCGGCCGAGGGGATGTCACCCGAGAACTTTGCCAAACTCGACGGGATGGACCGTCGCGCGATGGAAGAAGAACGGCTACTCCATCAGGTGGGCGCACGCATCGTGGCGACGGAGGGCGCGCTCCGTGCGGTGATTCCTTCGGGCGAAGATGTTGTCGGGGCTTGTGTGTGGGCGGTTGGGGACGCGCGCATTGAGATCGTGCCCGGGGAGGTGTCACAAGATCTTGAACTCCCGGTCCTTGAGCGTGAGCTTCACCGCGCGCTAGAAAAATACGGTGTCGCGACCGTCGACGATCTAGTCCGCGCGCACGTCCGGCACGAAAGCCTCCAAGCCGAGCGTGAACAGAAAATCGCAGAGCTGCGCCGGATCGAGCCCCGGGGCGTGGACCAGTTGGAGATCGACGTGGCGCGCCTCCGTGCGGTTGATGACGGCACGAACGTGGACGAAGAGACCGCCCCGCTTGTTGTCGCAAAGGGTCACTGCGAGCGACGACTCGCCGAAGCGCGTACGCGGTTGAGGGAGACAGACGCGCACCATGCACGGGCGCGGCGGGATCTCGTGGCGGTGCAGGCCGAGCTCTCGGTCGCGCGAGATGCCGTCAGCACGTTGGCGTTAGAGCGCGTTGGCGCCGAGACGACACTGGCCGTGGACGAAAACGGCGCGGACGAGATTGCCATCGCAGAGGACCTGCGACGCGCCGTAGAGACTCTCGCGGGGGTAGAGCAACGGTGTGACCTCGCGGCGAGGGCGTTGGACGCGGCAATGCCCGAGGTGCGTCAACGCGACGTCGAACGGACGGTGCGCGCACTGGACGAGCACCGTCGAAGGTCGAGGGCGCTGCAAGACGAATACGAGCGACGGAAGGGAATGCTTGAAGCGATCATGCCGCAGGGGCGATACGACAAGCTTGCGGAAAGCGAGGCCGCGCTAGAAGACGCTGCCACGGAGCTCGCACGGGTGGAGCGGGTCGCGAACGCGGTGAAGCTCCTGCGGGACACGGCGGCGAGGGGCTACGGCGAAGCACAACAGAAGCTCTTGGCGCCGGTGTACGCCGAAGCGATGCCTTTGCTGCGGCAGATTTTACCCAAGACCACCTTCAAGATGAGCGAGGGCACGCTGGCGCTCGAAAAGATCCACCGTGAGGGCTATGAAGAAGACTTTGACATGCTGTCGGGCGGCACGCGGGAGCAGCTTGGCATGGTGATCCGCGTGGCGCTCGCGCGGGTGTTTGCAAAGCAACGGCGGGCGATGCCCCTGGTGCTGGACGACATCCTGGGGTGGACGGACGACACGCGGTTTCGGGGGATGATCAATGTGCTGGAGAGCACTGCGCAGGAGATGCAGGTGATCTTGCTGACCTGTCATCCTGACCGATTTGCGCGTTTTCTCGGCGCGACAACCTTTGACCTTGAGCGCTTGAAGACACCGGTAGCCGCGGTGAGTCGTGGCTGACCGGCCCGCCCCGAGAAAGACCTCACCACGGCGCGATCGGTCTTCTACCGGAGGTCTGCGCAGCAGCGAAAGCCCGTGCTGTAATCATGGTAGCCGGGGTAGTGCGCGCGCGTCGCGTAATCGCAGCCTTCGCCATTGATGTGCACGTCGACGTAGTATCCGCCGCGAAACACCCCACGCCCGGCGTGTACGCCCTCGACCCACTCGTGGAGGTTGCCCACCATGTCGTGGACCCCGTAACGGTTGGTGCACCGACGAAACTGTCCCGAACGGGCGATTCCTCCCGGGAGACGATTGAGCCGCGGGTCGTTCATTTGCGTGTCGTGCCAGACGTCTCCGGGGCCGTACAGCAACGGAACGGGGTTGGTGCGCCCGTCGTTGCATCGACCTTGGACGTATGTCGGACCGTACGGCCATGGGGTCGGCGTCGGACCCTTGCACGCCCGCGACCACTCCGCCTCGGTGCACAGGCGCTTTCCCCCTGCGACACACGCCGCCCGCGCCTGCACCTGCGAGATGTACCCTTGCGGGACAACCCCCGCGCGCGAAACCGCCCGGTACGTCTCCCCAGGCACCGGTGCTTCGTACGGGCTCCATGGCCGGGTTCTCCTACGATCGAGGAGTTCGACCAACGAGTCCTCGTACCGATCGATGCAGTACATCGCTTCAATCGCCGTGCTTCCCACGGGGCAATGCCGCCCACGTCGTGGAACGAGCCCGACGAGCACTCCCCACACGGCCAACGCCACCAGCCCCCTCGGCGCTCCCCATGTCCCAGCACGTACACTCACGGATAGCGCTCATTGTGGCACAGCGTGCGTCCTTCGCCATCGACGTGATCCACCCCGGCGTGCGCGTCAGTACATCCCGCATTCCTGGAGGCACGCGAGGTGCTGCCTTTGGCACACTGCCGCATCGCTGTGGCACTGACGAAACTGCTCCATGCAGCGAAGTTCACATCGCTGCGCGGGCGTCAGCCCGGGAGATGGTGCAGGCCTCGGCGGCTCGTCTGCCGCACGCTGGGCGTTGTGCCAGGGACCCGCCCAGGCCACCGACGCCACGGAGATCACCGTCACCATCACCCCGAGCCTGGGTCGCATACAAGCGCTCCTGTCGGCGATGCAATCTCCGACGTCGGGGATCCTATCTCACGCGACCTTCGCCGTCGACACGCCCAACGCCCATCGCGCGCGCGTGACCCGAATGTACCGTGCCACGACAGCCCCAACGGGTGGTATGCAGTACGCACGATGACCGAGTCGGATCTGTCGGGTCGCCGCGTCGCCGGGGTCACCATCCCCTTGTTTTCACTCCGAAGCACGGACGACTGGGGCATTGGAGAGATCCCCGCGCTAAAAAACTTTGCGCAATGGATCGCCACCGCGGGTATCCAGCTCGTCCAGATCCTCCCACTGGGAGAGATCGCCGCGGGAGAGACCTCGCCGTACTCTGCCCTCACGGCCTTTGGCATCGACCCGATCTATGTCTCCATCGCGGGCCTCGAAGACCTCCCGCCATCGCAATGGCCTGCCGTGCTGGGCGAGGATTTTTCAACGCTGGCGACGGTGCGCGCGAGCGATCGGGTGGCATACCACACGATCCGAGGGCTCAAGGTCCGCGCACTCCGCGGGGCCTACAACCTCTTTGCGCGACACCATCGTGGCCAGGGCACCGCGCGCGACCATGACTTCGCTGGCTTTTGCGCGGCGGAGCGCGATTGGCTAGACGATTACGCGCTCTTTCGCGCGCTGCGGGATGCCCATGACGGCCGGGCGTGGTGGGAGTGGCCCCAAGGGCTCCGTGACCGATCGCCCGAGGCGATGCGCGCCGCGGTCGAGACCCACCGGGACAACGTGTACTTTCATGCATACACCCAGTGGGTGGCGCACACGCAGTGGGCGGCCGCGCGGCGAGCGCTTCGAGCAATGCACTTTGAAGTGATGGGCGACCTGCCGTTCATGGTGGGACGTGACAGCGCGGACGTGTGGGCACACCAAGGAGATTTTCGCGACGATGCAATCGTCGGGGCACCCCCGGATTACTTCAACACCGACGGGCAAGACTGGGGGCTTCCGCCGTACAACTGGGCGGCCATGCAAGCCAATGGCTTTCGTTGGCTCACCCGACGAACGGCGTACAACGCCGGGCTCTATGACCGATTTCGGGTCGATCACCTCGTGGGGTTCTTTCGTACGTACATCCGCCCCGCGGCGAGGCTCCGGGACGAAAACGGTCGGCTGGTCGCAGGGAGCTTTGACCCTGCGGATGAAGCCATCCAGGCCGTCCACGGCGAACAAGTCCTCACGGCCATGCTTGCAGGTGCGCTTTCGGGAGGGGCCGGGATCATCGCCGAAGACCTCGGGGTGATCCCGACCTACGTCCGTCCCGTGCTCCAGCGCCTTGGTATTCCCGGGTACAAAGTCCTCATCTGGGAGCGGGCGTACGATACCACCGGGCAGCCCTTTCTCGATCCTCGGACGTATCCTCGGTTGAGTGTGGCCTGTTGCGGGACGCACGACACCGACCCGGTGAGCGTCTGGTGGGAGACCCGCGATGCCGTCGAACGCGCGGCTGTCCAAGCCATCCCTGGAATGTCCCTCCACGGGGAGCTCCCTTCGGTGTTTACACCCAGCGTCCACAGCGCCCTCCTGCACATACTCCTCGGCGCGGGGAGCGACCTGGCGCTTCTCTTGATCCAGGACGTCCTCGGGACGCGCGATCGGATCAACGTGCCCGCCACCGTGGGCCCGCACAACTGGACGTGGCGGCTCCCTGGTACGCCCGACGATCTCTCTCGGGATGCGTCCGTGACCGCAGCGCTCGCGCGCGTGCGCACCGCCGTCGTCGCTGGCGGCAGGGCACCGTAACGCATGGCCCGACCCCGCCGTCGTCACGCAGCACCCATGGGACATCCTTCGGGACGGCTTCGTGCGTCGACATCTCCCATCGCGCCTCCGCCACCACCACCCCCTCCGCCGTCTGTCCCTCCACAGCCCGACGCTCCGCCTCCGGGTCCGCGACTCGCCCGGGTGATCTCCGCGCTTGGGTCACGTACCACGTTCGCATTCGCGGTGTGCGTCGCGATCGCGCTCCGCGTCGCACACCTTCGGGCGTTTCAGCACTCGCCGCTCGCGGACAATCCAGTGCTGGACAACCAGGCCTATGACCGTTGGGCACAACAGATCGCCGCGGGCGACTGGCTGTCTCGCACCCGCGGGGTGTTCTGGGTCGATCCGTTGTACCCGTACGTCCTGGCGGTGTTGTTCTCGCTCTTTGGCCGACGGCTTGTGATGGTGCGGGCGCTTCAGTGTGCGCTCGGGGTGATCAACGTTTTTCTCACCCGTACCCTTGCCCGGAAAATCTCTGGGAGCGCTGCGATGGCCCACATCGCCGCGTTGCTCTCCGCGTTGTACCTCCCGGCGATTCACAACGAGATGCAGACCGAAAAGTCTGCGCTGACCACCACGTTGTTTACCGCCGCGCTGGTGTACTTCCTCGACGGTTCGTCCACAAAGCTTGTCACCTCCGGGGTGCTCCTCGGCGCCGCGGTACTCTCCCGCGGAAACCTCCTCGTGATGATCCCCGCGGGGGCCCTCTGTCTACTCTTTACCCGCCGACCCC
>VFSW01012285.1_pt1 | contig 11974 bp, 11 predicted proteins | sample 5358111 | NCBI WGS metagenome assembly VFSW01 (sample SAMN11554181, study PRJNA540505) | mine drainage metagenome | isolation source: sediment from site ElyBrook_90M | place: USA: Ely Copper Mine, Vershire, VT | collected 2017 | reverse complement strand
ATACTTATAAGCTTATAATAGATGGGCGTTAGCAATGATAAGGCAGCCGATAATAACAGTAATGGGCCATGTCGACCACGGGAAAACGACCCTCTTGGACAAGATAAGGAATACCGCGATAGCTAGTCGTGAGGCTGGAGGGATAACGCAGCACATAGGTGCAAGCGAGGTGCCCATCTCTGTGGTAAAGAAGATCTGCGGGCCGCTGCTTACAAAGATGGGCGCAGAGATAACCATACCCGGACTTCTATTCATAGACACTCCGGGGCATGAGGCCTTCACTAACCTAAGGAAGCGCGGTGGATCCATATCAGACCTTGCAATACTGGTCGTTGACATAACCAAGAACCTTGAGCCGCAGACATACGAGGCAATGGACATACTGCGCGAGTACAAGACGCCCTTCATAGTCGCCGCCAACAAGATAGACCTTATGACAGGGTGGAAGAAGCAGGAGACATATTCATTTGCCGAATCGTTTTCGAAGCAGACAAAGGAGGTGCAGGAGCAGCTCGAGGCAAAGCTCTATTCGCTTGTTGGCACTCTGAGCGAGGCGGGATTCCAAAGCGAGCGCTTCGACAGGGTAACCGACGTGAAGAAGGAACTATCGATAATACCGCTAAGCGCAAGGACCGGAGAGGGAGTAGCCGAACTGCTCATGTACGCCACAGGCCTGTCGCAGAAGTTCCTTGAGAAGAGGCTCAACATAGACATAAACGAGCCAGGAGTAGGAGGCATAATAGAGAAGAAGGAGGAGAAGGGGCTGGGAATAACGCTCGACGTGATACTCTACAACGGCACGCTTCACTCCAACGACACCGTGGCTTTCGCCACATCTGCTGGGATAGGCACGGCGAAGATACGGGCGCTGCTCAAGCCAAAGGAGCTCCAGGAGCTGCGCGAATCGTCAAGCAAGTTCTATTACGTTGATTTCGTAAGCGCAGCGTCGGGAATAAAGGTAAGCGGCAGCGGATTCGATGACGCGCTTCCTGGGTCGCTGATAATATCTACAAAGAGCCCAACCTACGAGCAGGACATAAATGCCGAGCTCAAGGAAGTCTTCACTACGGACAAGGCAGGGGTGATACTGAAAGCTGACACCATAGGCAGCATAGAGGCGATATCCAAGCTGCTGGGCAGCATAGACGTGAAGATAAGCAAAAAGAGCCTTGGGAAGATAACTAAAAGGGACGTGCTCGACGCATTCTCAATGCGAACTACGGATGCCCACAATGCGGTGATACTGGCATTCAACGTAGGCGCAGAGGATGACGCCATATCTGAGAGCCAAGCAACTGGAATAGACCTACTGCGCGCAGACATAATATACAAGCTAATAGACGACTACAAGGTCTGGATAGACGACCAGAGGAAGAGGGAGCGCGATCTCCTTGAAAAAGCCCTGGTATTCCCTGGGAAGATCAGGATACTGCCCAATTCGGCATTCAGGATATCCCATCCGGCTGTATTCGGAGTGGAGGTGGTCTCAGGCCGCGTGAAACCCGGATACAGGATGATGAAGGAGAGCGGGGAGATAGTTGGAAGCATAAAGGAGATACAGGACAACGGCGCAGGGAAGCAGGAGGCGGCTAAAGGGGACAGCGTTGCGATATCGATGGAGGAGATAACTTTCGGCAGGCAGGTCCATGAGCATGACACGCTCTACACATACATAAGCAGCGAGGACATACGCGCACTGCAGTTCAAGCATGCTGATCTGCTAAGCGACGATGACAAGGCTCTCCTTGAGGTGCTCGCTCAGATAAACAGGGATGCGAAGGCCCAGAGGTGACTGTGGTGGATGACTCGATAGAGATCGACGGGGAGCGCATACGGATCGAATTCGTGAAGAAGCCCTGGATAAGGAACAGCTATCTCAAATTCAACGATGACAGGCTTGTGGTGGTCGGGAGGAGCGAGGGGATGATGCAGAAGGTGGTGATGAAGCACAGGCCCTGGATATCAAAGCACTACAAGCAGATAAAGAGCACCATAAGGCTCTTCGACTCCAATTCCGTTTTCTACAATTCGAAGAGGTATAATGTGGGCTATGTGAGTTCCAATGCCCGGCCGAAAGCGGATATATGGGGAGACAACCTCATAATATATGCGCAGAGCACCCAAGCTGCCGAGAGGTATATAGACAGGACAATACGCGATGCGACTGCTTCATTCTCTGGTGAGCTCGCTTTGAGGAAGGGGCAGGAGATAGGGGTAAGGATCGGCGCGGTGAAGGTCAGAAGGTACAGGAAGTGGGGAGTCTGCAGGAGCGACGGCACCATAACTTTCAATTATTGCATATCGATGCTGCCCTCTGAGCTTAGGGATTACATAGTCTCGCATGAGGTCGCACACCTTAAGGAGATGAACCACTCCGAAAAGTTCTGGGCGGTGGTTTGGCAGCTGTGCCCCGATTACAAGAGGCTGCGAAAGGAGCTGAAGCAGTACGACAGCGTAAGGAGAAGTATCTATCGCGAGGGCTTGGAGAATGCGGTGTAGAAGAGCACTGCCGCTATAGTCTTCGCATCGACTATGCGATTGGACCTTATCATGCCAACGAGCCTGCTGAGCTTTATCTTCTTTATAGTTATGACTTCATCAGTGTCCAGATTGGTCTTCGTCCTTGTCAGATTCGTTGCTAGATAGAATGATGAAAACTCGGTCTTGATGCCTGGGGAAGGATACGCTTCGAAGAGGAGCCTAAGCGACCCCGCCCTGTATCCGGTCTCCTCCTCAAGCTCCCGCCTTGCAGCGCTTGCGGGCTTCTCCTTCCTGTTGAGGTGCCCGGCAGGTAGCTCGTAGAGGTATCTGCCTATTGCCGGCCTGTACTGGCGCTCTAGTATGACCCTGCCATCTTCCAGGAGAGGTATTATCACTGAGGTGTTAGGGCTGCCTATCCTGTAGAAGGTGGCTAGCTTGCCCTTTATCCTTAATGTGTGCCTCTCCAGATCAAAGAGCCTGGTCCTAAACAGCATCTTCCTCATTGCATCACTTCTGCTTCTGCTGGCTCAGGCCAAGCTGATATATCTCGGATGAAAGCTTGAACCTGGATACGCTGTGCGTTATGAGCCTGCCGTTGCCCTTGAACTTTGCCAGGAAGAGCCCGACGCCTCCGAACATTGCGGTCCTTATGTTGTCCACGAATCTCACGGTGTATGAGAGCTGCGAATCGAATCCTGCTACGTGCCCGGGATCGACCTCTATAGGAGAGTCTGGAGTTATGTCATGCTCTATTATGTCGCCAGCCACGTGAATAAAGACGTTTCCTGGCCCTATGAATTCAAGTAGGTACAGTCCGGCGCCGCCAAGGAAGGCTGCCCCAAGGTTCATTATCTGCACAGAGTATTGGACAGAAGAATCGGCGGCAAGGAAGGCGTATTTCTCAGCGGTGAACCGCTCTCCTGGCTTACGCGTGATCTGGAATAGCTTGCCTGGGAAGAGGCCGGCCACTGCCACCTCTCCGCTGGCTCCCTTTGAAGAGAACTCGGTGAGAAGCGCTTGTGCTCCAGAGGCCTTCCTCTCAAGCGCCGCCATTATTCCTCCTGCGAATCTTGGCGTCATGATTATGCTCTCGGTCTTGCTAACGAGCGTTCCAGAATCCGCGAAGATCTTCTCGCCTTCATCAAGTAGCACGTTTAGGTACTGCATGTTCGATCCTAGTATGCTGTATCTCATTTTCTACCGCCTATCAGGCTGCTGAGCTCCTCGCCGTCAACGTTTAGCCTGTATTTAGACATTATCTCGCGCATCACATCCGCCTTTGCGCCTGTTGCGAGCCTATCGACCATCTTCTTTAGCTCGTCGCCGCTTATCCTTGCAAGCGAATGCTCCTTTATTATCCTGCTGACATCTCCTGGTGATATGGGGGAGTGCCTTATGACCTCGCCTATGCCTGCCTTTGTTATCTCGCCTTTAGAATATCTCCTGAATATGTCGACAAAGACGTCCCTGTGCAGCTCCACGCCAATTCCGGCGCGCTCAAGCTCCTTGAGCTTCTCTAGCAGCGTGGCGGCAACTACAAGGTTGATGCCCTGCACCTCGGATGTGATGTGCTCATAGAGCGCAAGCCTTGTGGAGAGGGCCAGCTGCTCTGATATCTGCGCATTGCCAAGCTCCTTGCTTATCCTCCTGATCCTCTCTTCCATGTAAATGGTGTGCCTCTTTACCTCATTGTAGTAGGACTCGGTTACCTCTATCGGCTCTGAATCCGTCTCCGGATACATCCTCGATCCGCCTGGAAGAGGCCTCATGAACCTTGTGTTTCCCTTCTTTGAATCCGCAACCGCTCTGGTCTCGGGAGGCACCTGCGCCATGGCCATCCTTGCGCGCTCAAGGGCGTAACCCATGGCCTTCTCGCATGCCCCTTTCTCTGCCGCTATTATTATGAATGCGTCGCTGTCAGAGATATCGAGCTTCTCCATTACTCCAGACACGGTTTCGTCCGAGAGCTCGTACTTGCTCAGATCCTCATCGCTGTGTATTATTCCCTTCACTCCTGCCATCTTCGCATAGTCGCTTATCTCGCTGCCCAGGCGCCTATCTGGACCTATCTCTGCGCCCAGAGAGCCCCTGAATCCGCGGAGCCTTGCCCCGAGCACCACTGCGCCTGCCGAGACGGCGTCCTTGATTATCCTTCCCCTCTCATGCTTCATCAGCCCGGTGAGTTCAGTGGGCTCCTTGTCGACGCTTGCGCCTTTCTTCAGGAGATTTTGCTTTATTTCTATCAGCTTGAGCTGCCTTTCTATCTCGTTTTCTATGAAGACGTCCATTGACTCTATCTCCTGCAGGCCCTTTATCTCCACTCTTGTCCCTCCTCGTATTGAGACGTTTACATCCTGCCTTATCGTTCCTATTCCCCTTTGCACCTCGGATGCAACCGAATTGCCCTCTTTCCTGCCGGTAAGGCGCAGGATCGTCCCTATTTTTAGCGCGGCTTCCTTGGCCTCTGCAGGGGTTGATATCGATGGGTCCGTGTCGATCTCGACCAGGGGTATTCCTATCCTGTCGACGTTGTAGACTACCGCATCGCCCTTTGAGGAGACTATTCCGCTTGATTCCTCCTCTAGAAATATTGAAGTTATTGGTATGCTCCTTCCGTTTACCTCTATGCTTCCATCATAGGCAACCATCATGCTCCTCTGGAAGGCGCTTGGGTCGCTCCCGTCAACTACCTCTTTCCTCATTGGCTCTATCTCGTCAGGGAGCTTTGCATTGAATGCGGATGCGAAGCGCAAGGCAGTCTCAACCGCTCGGGCATTGACCTGATGCGGAGGCTCCTCGTCTATGTCAACTAGGCATGAACTCCTCTTGAAGACATTGTAGACAAAGCTCCTGCCCCTGCTGCTCTCGAAGCTTGTCGAGCGGTCTATCGCCCCGAGCTCTCCGGCAACCGCCCTCTGCCTCCTCTCGACCTTCCCGACCTGTGTGTCGTTCGAGGAGTCGGTGCTGCAAGAGCAGAAGAGCTTCTCCTCTGTTGAAAGGCGCTGGTGTATCTCAAGTCCGCACTTGAACCCTATGTCATTGTAGTACTTCAAATCATGCAAAAAAATCACTCCGTAGGGAAGTCGAATTCTGTCCTTTTGGTAATCTCGCCTGCGATATCCTTGTTGAGCATCTGCCTTGCCTTCTCCTGTCCGTGGACACCTATCAGGAACCCAAGCTTCACGTAGGCAACCTCAGGAAGCATGTCCTCGCAGTAGACCGCTCCTGCGTCGCTAAGCATCCTAAGGTTCCTGTATACCGTTCCATTCACCCTGCCGTACAGGCACTGGGACGTCGCTCCGACAACCATTCCGGACTCGGTTGCCTTCTTGACGTGCTCTATCCATGAATATTTCTTCTCGGCTGTTGAGCTTGGCACATGGCCAAGGCCGGTTCCCTCTATTATCATCCCCTTGTATCCCTTTGAGAGGTAGTAGTCTACTATCTCCGGATCGGATCCTGGGTATGCCTTGACCAGCGCGACCTTGGGTTCGTACCTGGTCTCTGCGACTACCTTGCCTTCGCTTTTGGCACTGACCTTCCTGTAGTCGCTCAGATATGTTATCCTTCCGTTTGCGTCGACGCTGCATATAGGAAGGTTGTTTATCGGCCTGAAGGCGTCCCTCCTCGAGGTGTGCATCTTGCGCGCCTTCGTCCCCCTTATGAATGTATTCAGACCATCAGAGCTGCTGCCGTGCATGCATATGCCCACCTCTGCAACGTCGCTCTTTGTGGCTATCTGGGACGCGCAGATGAGGTTTGTGAATGCGTCGCTTGAGCCCCTGTCGCTGCTCCTCTGCGATCCGGTTAGCACCACTGGCGCATTTAGGTTCTTGAGCATGAAGCTAAGCGCCGCAGAGGTGTAGTGCATAGTATCTGTGCCGTGCGTTATCACCACACCCTTGACTCCGCTGTTGAGCACCCTTGCGGTCTCTTCTGCAATCTTTATCCATTCTACATAGGTCATGTCCTCGCTTGCCATCCCCATGAGCTCGCTTATCTCTATGTTGGCTATGCCGTCTAGCTCAGGCACCTCATGAAGCAGCTCCGAAGGCTTTGTGAGCATATACACTCCGCCCGAGACATAGTCGACCTTGCTGCCGATCGTGCCTCCGGTGTAGATCATTGACATCCTATCAAGGGACTTGCTGCTCCCCGGCTGCGCCTTTGGAAAAGAGAAGTGGTGCTCGGATCCTGAAGATACCTTCTTTATCTCTTTCACCTTGCCGAACTTTATGCCGATGTTGTACCCGTCCTTCCTCTTTATCACGATTATGCTGCTCCCTCCTGCCGCCGTCCTTGGAAGGAGGACGCCCTCCTGCGAATCTGAATCGGTTGATATCGATACCGTATCCCCTACCTTTATCCCGAGCTTTGCAAATAGGTCCAGTATCTCTTTTGAATACATGATACAATTAGGTGGAAGTGAACTTAAAATGCTTTTGCTGGAACGCCAAGCCCATCGCATGTCCCTGCGCCCATTGGTGCGCGCCTCAATGCGAGCCGTGCGCGAGCAGGTCGACTATAAGGGAGGCCGGCAGGTATAGCATTTTTATATGCTTTATCCCATAGTTTAGCTATGGCCAATGCGTACCTGACCATCATAGTGCCCTCGGTCATAGCGTTCATAGTCACGGTGATCGGGATAGAATTCCTGATGTCCTACTTCTACAGCGCTGGGATAATAGCTGAGGACAGGAACAAGGCAAGGGCCGTGAGGATACCGAGCAGCGGCGGACTTGCGGTGGCATTCGGAATAATGGTTGGCATATTGACCTATACCTTCGGCGGGAGCTTCGGCTTCTTTAAGCCACTTCTGAGCATATCGACCCTGCTTGCAGTGGCCCTCTCGATAGTGCTTATAGCGATGGTGGGCTTCCTTGACGATATAAATGTCAAGGCGCAGCGGGTGGATACCACTGACCTAAAGGACATACGCAAGGGCCTTGAACAGTGGCAAAAACCTCTACTTACGCTTCTGGGTGCGCTTCCGCTCATGGCAATAAACGCAGGGGTCAGCTACCTTAACATCCCCTTCCTTGGAGAGATGTACCTTGGAGGAATATATCCTCTGGTGATAATACCGCTTGCTGTCATATTCATATCCAACTCCTTCAACCTGCTCGGTGGATTCGACGGATTGCAGCCGGCAATGGGACTTGTGGCAAGCCTAGGATTCGTTATCTACTCGCTCCTTTTCGGAAATTATATAGGATTGCTCCTCTCGTCACTTCTTTTCATAGCCATACTCGCATTCCTTCCGTTCAACCTCTACAAGGCAAGGATGATACCTGGCGACAGCTTCACCTACGCTGTTGGGGGAAGTCTTGCGGCAATAATGATAATGGGAAACGCCGAGGTGTTCGGCATGATAGTTATTGCACCATGGATAATCGAGTTTCTGCTGCATCTAAGGAGAAGGTTCAGGGTTACGGATCTTGGCATAAGGCAGAAGGACGGCACGTTCAGGGCGCCTTATGGGAAAAGGATATACAGCCTGACACATTGGGTGATGAACGCTGCAAAAGGAGGTGCCACCGAGACCTATGTAACGTCTTACTTGACGCTTGTTGAGGTGGGCTTCGTAGTGCTTGCGCTGCTGCTCAAGGCATACGGATTCCTGTAACGGCTCTGCGCATCGCTTTGGTATGCGTCCTTTGTAAGCAGCACGTCTGAGGTCCTGATCAGCTTCCTCCTCCCAGCGTGGCCGGCATACCTTATGGCCTTCTTTGTTATGGTATTTGCAAGCTTCTCTATCTCCTTCTCAAGGTCCCTTACCGCATCTTCAGTAACTTTCTCCGCTCCTGCCTCCCTGATGAACTGCTCAATCTCGTATAGGCTAAAAACCCTCTTTTCTACCATAAAATCCCCAGTAATTAGAAGTCAATACTGATTAAATGACAAGCTTTAAAAGGGTATAGAAATCGGCCTGAATAGTGGAATATCCCGGTTCAGATCTTGTAGCGCAGCAGCGCGCCGACGCCCTTGAATCCCATCAGGAACTCCCTACCGTAGGAGCTCTCGCTGGAGACGAATATCGTCTCTGCGCCGTTCTTGTCTGCAATGCTTATTAGCTCCTCGATCATGTCCTTGTCCTCAACGAGCTCGAGCGTTCCGCCGTCCTCGGCGTGCTTTGACTCTATATGACCCCCGTACTCTATTTTAGAGAAGACCGAGTTGTCAGCGTTGCACTTGTAGGTTATCTGGTGTATCTCAAGGCTGTCGTTAATTATCAGGGTGTGCACCTGGTTCGCCACAAGAGCGTGGTGCGTCTCATCGAAGCCATAGACCGCAAGGGCCTTCCTTACTATCTCCTGCATGAATTTTTCTATCACCTTCCTCTCCTGGTACGCCTCCTGCTCCTTGAGCAGGTCCGTTGCCTTTTCTATCATCTCATGCAGCCCGAACTCGTCAGTGTATCCAGTGTCGTAGGTTCCAAGGACCTTTATCTGATAATTAATCGTGTTTGACTTAAGGAATGACTCCTTTGCAGGGCCTGGGCCTCCGACTATAAGGCCCTTTATCTTGAAATCTGAAGACATGAATGTGGAATTTATTATCTCTGAGACACGCGTATGGTACTCGCCTATTGTCTCTTCCCTTTGCCTCACGAACCTGGCCTGTGACTGGCCGCCCTTCCCGACCTTCGCATGGACCATTGAATTGAGCCTCTTTATGATCTGTATGTGAGACCCCTTCAGCGTGGCTATCGTGGCCTCACGCCCGTCCATGACAAGCAGCGCATAGGTGTCCTTCGAGCTAACTATGTCCTCTATAGGATCGAGCAGGAAGGTAGACTCGCATCTGTATATGTTTACCTTCAGCGGCACCGGAGGCTCCATGGTGTAGAGCTCTATGTCCACCTTCCCTGAATTTGTGGAGACGTTACCGCAAAAGAGGGCCATTCCGTTCTTCGGGGTCTCGCGGTAGAGCTTTAGGTACTGCATTATCTTCTCCAGCGCGCTCTGGACGTTGTTCCTCACAGACTTAGACTTTATGTTGGATGACTGGCTGTGCTCCTCCCTGAGCTTCGATGTCTCCTCGGATAGTGGATAGCCTGCAGGTATGTATACGCTTATGAGCTCGGTGCCGTAGCCCCGTATGCCCTTTAGGCGCTTTATCTCCCTAAGAATGTTGTATTCGTTCTTCATCTTCTCTGCCCGTATGCTTTATCATTAAGTATTGAGCGCAATATATAATAGGTCGAATTCCTCCCCCTTTTTCTGTTGCCATTGGCCGTTATCGACCTTATCCCCATGCTCCTGCCCACCGAGGTGTTTGCCCTGTTGTTGTCTATGAACAGTATCTTGTCCTTCTCAGTTCCAACCATTTTGAGCATCAGCCTGAACGCGCGCGGATCGGGCTTGAGGTACCCGCCCATGTTGTTCATGTGTATTATGCTTTCCCTGTCCAGATACCTTATCACCCCGAGAGTCCTTAGTGCGCGAATGGCCCATTTAGGGTGCGCGTTGGTGAATATCCATACACCATAGCGCTTTGAGAGCCGCGCGAAAAGCGCTGCGAGCCTGCCGTCGCTTCTCATCCCCATCTCCATCGGGTCTATGTTATGCGCGTACTCGGCTAGCAGGCGCTCGGAGAGATTCATCTCCCTGCTGATATATTTTATAAGCGCGGATATCCTGCCGGCCCTTTCATATGCGGCCTTCTGTCGGTCGAAGCGCCATGTCGCTTTTTTTGAGAGGCCTTTTGCCTTGATGTACTCATCCACCTTCATTATGCTTGCGCGGTCTGCGGCGCGCTCGACGCTAAGAGGATAAAGGCATCCATCCAAATCTAAAACTAGCGTTTTGATCTCCATTCTGAAACCTTATGCTAAGCTATCCTGTCCTTGCCCATGTAAGGTACAAGGGCGTCGGGGACGGTTATTGTGCCGTCGTCGTTTAGATAGTTCTCCACTATTGCGACCATTGTCCTGTTTGTCGCGATTGCTGTAGAATTGAGCGTGTGGGCGTACTTCCTCTCCTTGCCCTCGTCGTATTTTATGTCAAGGCGCATCGACTGCCAGTCGGTGCAATTAGAGCATGAGACCATCTCTCGGTACTTTCCCTGCGCAGGCATGTATGCCTCTAGGTCATACTTCTTTGCCGCGACTATCCCTATGTCCCCTGTGCAGATGTTTACTATATGATAGGGAAGGTTGAGCTTCTTGTAGAGATCCTCGGCATTCGCTATTAGCTCGTCGAAAATCCCCCATGAATCATCCTGCCTGGAGAATACAAACTGCTCGACCTTGTAGAACTGGTGCACCCTGAAGATCCCTTTCGTGTCCTTTCCGTTGGCTCCAGCCTCCCTGCGGAAGCATGGGCTAAAACCTATGTACTTCTTTGGAAGGTCCTTGGCCGAGAAGACCTGGTTAGCGTGCATGGCTGCCACGGGGTGCTCGGATGTGCCTATCATGAACAGTTCCTCGTCTATGTGCTCCGTGTCGCCCCTTTCCTTTGCCTCCTTGGCTTCGCCTACATTATAGAGCATCTCCTCGAAATCGCCGAATGCGGTCACGCCCCTGTAGAATTCGCGCCTCATCATCAGGGGAGGGGCAATAAGAGTATATCCCTTCTTTGTCAGCTCTGATATAGAGAAATGTATGAGCGCCTGCTCAAGGAGCGCAAGATCGCCCTTTAGATAGAAGAATCTCGCACCTGAGACCTTCGCCGCCTGCTCTATATCGAGAAGGCCCAGCTTTATCAGCGCTTCTTCGTGCCCCATCTTTGGCCTCTTTGAAGGGATCTCCATGAATTTGCGTATCTCCTTGTTCTCTGCGTCGTCTTTTCCGTAAGGGACAGATTCGTGGAGTATGTTTGGCATGTTCCATAGAAGCTTGTCCATCTTTTCCTGGTGCTGCGGCAGCTGCATCTCTATCTCGTCTATCCTTGCCTTGATTTTGGCAAGTTCCGCCGTCTTCGCGCTGTCTGGAGCCTTGCCTGCCTTCTTGAGCTCGGCCACCTCCAGGCTGCCCTTATTCCTCTGGGCGCGCAGCTGCTGCGCCTCTGAGCTTATCCTCTTGATCTCTTCATCAAGCCTTAGAATCTCGTCCACTGGGTAGGCGCTCTTCCTGACCTCAAGGGACTTCCTTATCTGCGCGAGGTTCTCCCTTACGTACCTTGAATTTATCATATATCGCACTTGTTGATGATTACTAATACCTTGCTGTATTTTTTAAATCTGCTGTTCAATCTTCCTGTGCGGCTTTATATATTTTGGCGAATCAGTCTATCATTGTGCAGGGGTGGCAGAGCTTGGCCAAATGCGACGGGCTTAGGACCCGTTTCCTTTGTGGATGCAAGAGTTCAAATCTCTTCCCCTGCAGACTTTAGACCTCCCCGAATATCCTCTCATTCTTCTTAATCTGTGATTTAATAACAAACCTGCCATATGGCGTTGAGCAGGTTTTTGCGCCGGACATATTATTGGCTTTGTGAAAGATTAGTTATTTTCCATAAAAGATAAATTATGGGCTACTTTTAAAGAGTTG
>VFSW01012284.1_pt1 | contig 11974 bp, 11 predicted proteins | sample 5358111 | NCBI WGS metagenome assembly VFSW01 (sample SAMN11554181, study PRJNA540505) | mine drainage metagenome | isolation source: sediment from site ElyBrook_90M | place: USA: Ely Copper Mine, Vershire, VT | collected 2017 | reverse complement strand
CCGCCGGCCCAGCCCCGATCACCGCCACGCGCTCCGTCTTTCGCTCCCCGGGCAGCCGGCTCAGCTTCAGCCCCTCCGCCAGCCCGAAGTCCCCTACGAATTGCTCCAGCGCGTTGACCCCCACCGCGCCGTCCTTCAGCCGCCGGTTGCAGGCGTCCTCGCAAAGATGCGGGCATACCCGCCCGCACACGGCGGGGAAAGGATTGCGTTCCGCGATCGTTTCCCACGCCATGCGGTAGGCTTCCTCCGCCGTGCGGCCATAGGCTTCCGCCTGCGCAATCGTGGTCAGCCAGCCGCGTATGTCGGTTCCGCACGGACAGCCGCCTGTGCAGGGCGGAACCTTGGGCATGTACACCGGCCGTTGCGGGCTGATTTCCGCTCCCGCGGATCCGCCCGTCTTGATCACCGGTTTCTTGACTTCCTTGAACAGCGGCATAGGCGGCTCCTAGGCGTGCGGGGTAATCTTGCGCTTGAAGTCCTCGAGCTGGCTCAGCAGCCGGTCGTGCTTCTTCTCGTCTTCAATCAGGTAGGTCAGCAGGTGTTGCTGCACGAACAGGTGGCAACTGTCGCGCGCCTGTTCGGCCAGCTCGATGGTGCGCTTCTCCATCTCGGCGTGCTTCTCGATCATGTCCCAAACTTCGGCCAGCTCCTCCGGGGTCAGCGAGAAAGCCTGCTTCTCGATGCTGTCGAGCAGCACCTGCTGCACCCGGTGATGCATCGCCGAATCCTGGCGGATGATCTCCATCACCAGTTGGATCAGCGGATTGGCGGTCTTGCCGATCACCGCCGTGGTATGCGCGATGGTGGCGTTCTCCAGCGCTTGCCAGTCCTTTAGAATGGTGCTCAGCGCCGGCGGATGGTCCTTCGTCCTTGGGCTCATGGATGTCCTCTCTTCTCTAAAACCGCAGGTGCGCGCTCCGCGCGAAGGTCGTTCCCGCGTGCTTGAAATCGTCGATGTGGTAGCGCGTGAACTGGATCCCGGTCAGCTCGAAGAAGCGCGGCCAGCCGATCCGCTCGACCCACTCGCCCAACCGCTCGTACTTGCGCGCGTGCCCCGCGTACACGTCCACGATGTTCTTCACCGCGTCCACCACTTCCGGCCAGCGCGGCGGATTGTTGGGCAGGAACGGAATCGCCAGCTTGGTGAACTTCGGCGCCGTGCGCGCGTTGCTCACCTTGCCCCCCACCCAGATCGAGATGCCGTCGTTCTCCGGATCGTTCATCGGCATGGCCGGGCACACCGTGTAGCAGTTGCCGCAGTACATGCACTGTTCCTCGATCACTTCCACCGACGGCTTGCCCGCCACCGTGGCCGGCCGGATGGCCCCCGTCGGACACGAAGCGATCAGCGTGGGAACTTCGCAGATCTTGGGCAGCACGTCGTGCCGCACCTTGGGCGGCTTGCGGTGGATGCCCAGCACGGCGATGTCCGAACAATGCACCGCCCCGCACATGTTCAGGCAGCAGGCCACCGCGATGCGCAGCTTGGCCGGCAGGTTCTCCTCGACGAAGCGCGGATACAGCACGTCCATCATGCTCTTCACCAGCCCGGAGGCGTCCGTCGCCGACGAGTGGCAGTGCACCCAGCCCTGCGTGTGCACGATGTTGCTGATGGCATTGTTGGTGCCGCCCACCGGGTATCCCGCCCGGTGCAGCTCCTCCTTGAGCGGTTCGATGTTGCCCGCCTCGCTCAGCAAAAACTCCACGTTGTTGCGGCTGGTGAAACGCAGGTAGCCGCCGCAGTATTTGTCCGCCAGGTCCGCGAACAGGCGGATGGTGTGCACGCTCAGCAGCCGCGGCGAGCCCGCCCGCACCGAGTACAGCTTCTCGCCCGACTCGGCCACGTGGCACAGCACTCCCGGCGCCAGCGTCTCGTGGTACCGCCACTTCCCGTAGTTGCGCTTGATCACCGGCGGCAGGAATTTCTCGTAGTTCGGCGGACCGATGTCCGTGATCCGTTTTTTCGGCGGCGCTGTCAGGGTACTCATTGGGTTGCCTCCTCGCTGGCTTTCTCTTCCTTAAAAAAGATGTAGGGGTTGTCGCGCGGCGCGCTCACCATCTCCGGCGCCGGCTCCAGCCCGATGGCGTCCAGGAAGTTGGCCATCCCCACCCGCTGGATCAGTTCGCCCACCCGCTCGCGGTTCTTGCCGTACTCGTCCCAGAACTCCCAGATGCGCTTGATCAGTTCCTGCATGGTCTCGAAGATCTCCGCCTCCGGCACGAACGGAATCAGCACTGAGGAAAGCAGCGCCCCCGCCACGATGGGCGCCTTCGATCCGATCATGATGGTCGCGCCCTTCTCCACGCCCGGGCGCAGCGCCTTCGGCATGACGTTGATGCAGTGCATGCAGCGCACGCACTCGTGGTTCTCGATCGTCAGCTTCTTTCCATCCCAGCTCATGCAGCCCGACGGGCAGTGGCCGCACACGTCCTTCTGAATGTCCATGCCGGCTGCCGCGTACGCGCTCACCGCTTCATCGTCCTGCCGGATGTCGTCCTTCCACATCCCGATCACCGACAGGTCCGCGCGCGCCACCGCCGCCACGCAGTCGTTGGGGCAGCCCGCGCACTTTACCTTGAACTTGTACGGGAACGGCGGCCGGTGCAGCTCGTCCTGGTACGCCTGGGTCACGTCGTTGCACAGCTTCAGCGTGTCGTAGCACGCCCATTCGCAGCGCGCCGGACCCACGCACGCCGAGGGCGTCCGCATGCACGATCCCGACCCGCCCAGGTCGAATCCCGCCTCCGTCAGCTCCGCGAAGGTGGGCTCCAGCTCCGCCGTCTTGGCGCCCAGAAAAATAATGTCGCCCGTCGAGCCGTGCATGTTCGTCAGCCCCGACCCGTGCCGCTCCCAGATGCCGCATAGCGTGCGCAGCGCATCGCTCGTGTAAAACCACCCGGAGGGCTGGTTCACGCGCAGGGTGTGAAAGTGCGCCACTTGCGGAAACTGCTCGGGCACGTCGCTGTAGCGGCCGATCACGCCGCCCCCGTACCCCAGCACTCCCACGATGCCGCCGTGCTTCCAGTGCCCCTTCTTCTCCTCGTAGGAGAGTTCCAGTTGCCCCAGCAGGTCGTCGCACATCGGGCTGACATCGCTGGTCTTCTTGATTTCCGTCACGAAGCTCGGCCAGGGGCCCTTTTCCAGCTCGTCCAGCAGCTTCGTTTTCGGTTTTCCGTTTTCGGCCATAAGTCTCCTAGGAATTTCCGTTCGATTTGGCATGCGCAGCCAGCGCCACCGTCCGGTAGGCCAGGTGCGCGAACTTCGAATACGGCGCGTACAGCAACAGCGCCAGCACCAGCACCAGGTGCACGAAGTACACCGCGAACATCGCCCCGGTCTGGTACAGTCTCAGAATCTGCGAGACGATCCCGGTGAATACCACCCCCGCCAGAACCGCCACGAAGAACCAGTCGAAATAGGTGCTGCCTCGCCGCCTGTGATTGTTGCCGATGCGGCGCAACAGCAGCAGCGCCACGCCCGCCATGGCGGTGGCGGCCGCCGCGTTGGCAAAGATCTTGAGCGGGCTTTCCAGCGCCAGCGGCGTGCGCAACAGCCCGGCCATGGTCCCGATGCCGGCGATGGTCCCCACCAGCGCCAGTCCCGCGAATCCCCACAGCGTCAGCATGTGCGCCAGGCGCATGTCCGGCTCCCCGCACTTCGCGAAACGCCGGTGCGTCGCAATATCGGCCAGCGCGTCCGGCAACCCCTTCGCCGTGCTCCATGCCGCCGCTCCCTGCGCCCGCGCGAAACGCGTCAGTCCCACCGCGAACGCCAGCAGCGCGAACCCCGAAACCGCGAAGAACAGCGGCTCCATCACCGCCGCCGGAAACAGCCGCCCGAACTCGTAATGCGCCGCCTGCGCGGACCGCGGCGCCCACAACAGCACCGCCGTCAAAATCAGCGCCGGCAGCAGCAACAGCAGCGGCAGCGCCTTCGGGTTGGCCACCATGGCCCCCAGAAAACCGGGAAACGCGAAGTGCCGGATGGACTCGCTCCGCAGCGCCCCGAACACGTCCCCCGGACGCGCGCCCCGCGGACATTGCTCCGTGCACTCGCCGCAGTTGTAACACAGCCAGATGGCCGGGTCCGCCATCAGCCGGTCCTTCATGCCCCACTGCGCCTCCATCATCTGCCGGCGCGGAAAGGGCCGCTCGTCCCCGGACAACTGGCACACTACCCCGCACGTCGCGCATTGATAGCACTTCTTCAGATCCCCGCCCCCGGACTCCAGGACGCGCTTCAGAAACGCCGTATCGGGCCGCGTCGCGATCGCTTCTTCCATCGCTCAAAACCCCTTGTACGGATTCGGTCCCAATTCCCGGATCCGCTCCACGAAACCGTCGAAAATCGCCGGCAGCTTGTCCCACTCGTCCATCGCCAACTGCGTCAGTTGCAGCCGCTCCGGCTCCAGTTGCAGCCGCTGCAGCGTCTCCTTCACGTTCTCCAGCCGCCGCGCCGCCAGCTCGCTGCCCTTGGTGAAGTGGCACTGGTAGTCGTCGCCGTACTTGCAGCCCACCAGGATCACTCCGTCGATGCCCCGCGACAGCGCGTCCGCGATCCACACAATGTTCAGCGATCCCAGGCACCGCAGCGGAATCACCCGCACGCTGGGGTCGTACCGCAGGTGCTTCATCCCCGCCAGGTCCAGCGCCGGATACGCGTCGTTTTCGCACACCAGCGCCAGCACCCGCGGCTTCTCTTCGTCCTCTTCCGGCACCTCGATGGCCTTGATCATCGAAGCGATCATGTCCACCGAGTAGTTGGCGAACGAAATGATGCGCTCCGGACACGCCCCCATGCACACGCCGCAGCGCCGGCAGCGGTACAGGTTGGGCTTGGGCGTGCCCTTGGCGTCTTCGTCCAGCGCCCCGAACGGGCACTCTTCCGTGCAGCGCTTGCATTGCGTGCAGCGTTGCAGCGCGAACGACTGGTAGGACCCGTCGCCGCCCCGCGGATGCACCGCCTGTCCCCGCGCCGCCATCTCCACGCTCTGAATCGCCTTCAGCGCCGCCCCCATGGCGTCGCTCTGGGCCTGCTCCGCGCCCATCGGCGCCCGCGCCGCGCCTGCCGCGTAAATTCCCGTCCGCCGCGTCTCGTACGGAAAACACACGAAATGCGAATCCGGAAAACCGTCCCGCAGCACCGGCAGCTCCGGCCCCTGCCGGTACGCCAGGTTCAGCACCTGCTCGCTCGCCGCCGGGACCATCCCCGTCGCCAGCACCACCAGGTCCGCGCCCACCGTCATGGGTTCGCCAAACTGCGTCCCGCTCACCCGCACCGCCAACTCTTCCCCGGCCTGCGTCACACCTTCCACTTCACCTTTGGTGAAAAAGTTCAACGGGTGGTCCTGCACCTCGCGGTAGATGCGCTCGTCCAGCCCCGGCGTGCGCATGTCTTTGTACACCACGTACACCAGCGCTTCCGGATTCTGCGCCCGCAAATACCCGATCTGCCGCAGCGTTCCCATGCAGCACGCCGACGAACAGTACGGAAGATGCTCCGGGTCCCGCGACCCGGCGCACTGCGCGAACAGCACGCTGCGCACCGGCTGCCGGTTCGACGGCCGCACAATGGCCCCGGCCGCCGCCATGCGCTCCAGCTCCACGTTGGTGATCACGTCCGGACTCGCCCCGTATCCCAGGCGCCCCAGCCGCGAGGCGTCGTACGCTTTCCAGCCCGTCGCCACCACGACCGCGCCGGCCCGCACGGTCCGTTCGCCCGCGTCCGTCGCCACCAGCACATCGAACATTCCCGGCTGCCCGTCGATGCGCAGAATCTGCGCCGAAAGATACGTCCGGATGCGCGGGTGATACAGCGCCCGCTCCGCGCGTTCCTCGATATCCCCCGCCTGGCTCTTGCTCAGAATGGCGTGGCCGCCCAGTTCCTCTTCCTTCTCCACCAGCACCACGTCGTAGCCCGCCGTGGCCGCCTCCAGCGCCGCGGTGATGCCCGTCACCCCGCCGCCCACCACCAGCACCGTGCGCGAGATCTCTTCCTTCAGCGTCTGGGCCGGCTCCGTCTTCAGCGCCCGCGCGATGCCCATCCGCAGGTAATCCTCGGCCAGCATCTGCGTGTCGTCGTCCTTGGGCTTGTGGCACCAGGCCACGTGTTCCCGCAGGTTCACCCGCTCGATCACCGCCCCGTGATTGAAGTCGAACGCTTCGGCCTTGAAGCGCGGCGAGCAGGCCGCGATCACCACCGTATCGGCCGCGCCCCCGGCCAAATCCTGGCGGATGGTCTCGCGCCCTTCGGCGCCGCACAGCGCCCCGTGCACCCGGCATACCGGCGCCTTGGCTTCCTGCGCCACCTTTTCCAGGCCCCCGGCATCCAGCGCCTCGCCGATGGCGCAACCGGTGCAGATGTAGACGCCCAGTTTAGCCGGCATGGGACACGCTCCGGTTCGCGCATTGCAGCGCCTTTAAGGCCACCCCGGTGGCGTCCTGCACCGTGGAGCTGACGTCCTCGGGCCGCCGCGCGCACCCTGCCGCGTACAGGCCGCCGCTCCCGTTGGCCCCTGCCAGAAACCCGAATTCGCCCAGCTTCAGCCCGGCCGGCAGCCCCTCCGTCTGGGGCGCCATCCCGGTCGCCAGCACCACCAGCTCGAACGGCCGCGTGCTCTTGCGCCCCGCCAGCGTGTCTTCCGCCGTCACCAGCAGGTCGCCGCTCTCCGCCTTCTCTTCCACCCGCGCCACCTTCCCCTTGATCAGTTCCAGCTTGGCGTCCTCGCGCACTCCCGCGTAAAATTCCTCCAGCCGGCCCGGCGTCCGGATATCGATGTAGAAAATCGTGATGGCCGCCTCGGGATACCGCGCGCGGATATACGCGGCTTGCTTGATGGAGGCCGTGCAGCACACCGCCGAGCAGTACGGCAGGTGATTTTCGTCGCGCGATCCGGCGCACTGCACAAAAGCCACCGTGCGCGGCTCTTTACGGTCCGACGGCCGCAAGATGCGGCCCTCCGACGGCCCGTCCGGCGCCGCCATGCGCTCCAGCATGACATTGGTCACTACGTTGGGAAATCTGCCGAAGCTTAGGTTCTCCAGCCGCGTGGCGTCGTATGGCTTCCAACCCGTCGCCGCCACCACCGCCGAAACATGCAATTTCTTCAGCTCGGGCTTGGCGTTCAGGTCGATGGCCCCGTAGCCGCAAGCCTCCTCGCAGGCCTGGCAGCCGTGCGGACACAGCACCCGGTCGATCGCGTACCGCGCCGGATACGCCATGCCGTGCGGCAGGTACGCCGCCCGCGTCTCCGTCAGGCCGTAGTTGAAATCGTCCGCGCGCGCCGTCGTGCACGCTTCCGCGCAGGCCCCGCATAGCGTGCAGGATTCGTTCACGTAGCGCGGCTGCACCTCCACCGTCGCTTCGTAATCGCCCGGCGCGCCGGTCAGCGCCACCACCTCCGCCAGCGTCAGCACCGTGATCTCCCGCCGGCCCCGCAGCCGCCGGTAGTGCATCTCCAGGCCGCACGCCGGCGGGCACAGCTTCGGGAAGTATTGGTGCATGCGCGCCACCCGGCCCCCCAGGCTGGCCGATTTCTCCACGATGATCGCCGCGCACCCCGCGTCCGCCAGTTCCACCGCCGCCGTCAGCCCGGCGATGCCCCCGCCGATCACCAGCACCGGATGCGGCCCGGCCGCGTTCATTTCCCGTTCCTCCGCGGCCGCATGGTCTTTTCCCCGAACAGCGCGAAGCGCAGCCACTGCATGGCGAATTCCAGCAGCTCCCGATCGTCCGTCCGCATCGCCTCCACGCGCGCCTCGTCGACCTCGAACAGTTGCAGGAAGCGCGTCTCGAATACGAACCTGCGGAAACGGTCCAGGTCGTAGCAGGCCATGTAAAACATGCCCGCCTGCTGCTCCGTCAGTTCCTTCTCGCCGTCCCAGAAATCGTGCAGCGTCAGGTCCTTGTACCCGCCGTTCATCATTTCGAATTCTTCCGCGCCCTGGCGCGTGATCCACTCCCGCACCGTCACCGGCGCGCTCTGCCCATGCCCGTGGCACAGGTCCTCGCGCAATATGAAGTGGAACGGCCGGTCTTCCGGCGTCGGCGTCTTCGGCTCCGCCGCCCCCAGCGGGTACATGCGGCAGGCCCACGGACGGTCCCCGTACACCCCGCACCCCTGCTCGCATAAAAACGGGCACTGCTTGTCTTCATCCTTCATCCGCAGGATCGCGATCGGAAACTTCTGTCCCGCCATGCGCGGCGTCAGCGTGTGCTTCTCCAGAAATTCCGAGGAGTCCATGCGCAGCCCGCGCTTCAGCCGCAGCACGTCGTACGGCGTCAGCACGATGGTCACGTCCCGGCAGCATTGCCCGAAACAGTCCAGGTCCGCTCCGCAGCGGAACGTGAAACTGTCGTCCGGCGTCATGCGCGGGCGCCCCGTCAGGATCGTCTGCGCCGTAATTCCCGTCTCGCCCGGCGTCTCCAGGCACGCATCACAAGGCATGCTCGCTCCCTTCCTCATCCGCTAGAATCTGGTTCCTGAAATCCGCCGCCGTCCATACCGGCAGCGGCCCGCTCTCCCCCGTCTCCGGATCCAGACGGTGGCGGTAGGATCCCGTCACGTTGAATTGCGCCAGCATCCACTTCCACCCCCGCACGTAATACGGACACTCGTCGTTGAAGCATACGTATTGGAACGCCCCGCTCCAACTGCTGCCGTCGGGATTGGCCCAGCGCAGCATCGGGCTGGCGCAGTGCGGACATCGGGTTTCCAGGGCTGGTTTCATAAAAGCAAAATTACTCGGCGGGAGGCCTCCGGTTGCCTCCCGCCAGCTCGGCAGCTTCAAGCGCTCACAAGTGCGGGCTCCTTGGGCTGCGATACGAAGACGTGACGCACCGGCCGGCTCTTCATCTCCCACGTGTTGCTCTTGGGATCGAACCGGCAGTTCGCGAACACGTGCCAATTCTCTTCGTCCAGTTTGGGCTTGTCGGCGCGGAAGTAATATCCCGGCCAGCGCGTTTCCCCGCGGTACAGGATCGTCCGGACGTGCGCCTCGGCCTGCCACATGCGGTGTACGTTCTCCCAGCAGCGCATGAGCTCGTGCAGGTTGGCCGCGGCCAGTTTCGTCGAGTCCTCCCTCAGAAAGTCCAGCAGGTCCAGCGCTTTCTTCAGCAGGGCTTCGTTGGTCGTGAATTGCGAGGTGATCCCCCCGGCATACTCGTCCATGATCTTCTGCAGACGGAACATGAACATGCGGGGCTTGATGTAGTGCGGATTCACGTCCGGATCCGTGGTGGCGTTCTTGTGCTCCTCGAAATAATCGATCGGCTTCAGAATCTCCGCCTTCAGCGCTTCCATGGCGGCCTCTCCGACCGCCGGCTGCGTCTTGTTCTCCACGATGAACTTGATCGCCGCCTTGGCCGCGATGCGCCCTTCCGCGTGCGAACCCGAGCTGAATTTGTGGCTCGAAGCCCCCGACGCGTCGCCCGCGCAGAACAGCCCCTTCACCGTGGACATGTTGGCGTAGCCCCAGAAGTATTCGCTCCTGGTCTCGTCCGTCTGCAGGTCCTCCGGTCCGCTGATCCACGCGCCCGAAGCGCCCGAGTGCGACCCGATGAAGTACGGCTCGGCCGCGGCAATCTCGGAACTGCGCTCCTCCGGCTGCACGTTCGTCGCCGCCCATAGCAGCGCCTGCGATATGGTCATGTCCAGGAAGTCTTCCCACGCCTCCGACTCCAGGTCCTTCATCTTCTTCTTGTAGGCCTTGGGGTCGTCCTTGTAGGCGTTGGCGATCGCCTGGATGGCCTCTTCGGTGCGCATCGAGATGGGTCCCTTGCCTTCCATCACGTCCAGCATGCCCAGGTAGTTGCGCAGGTTCGCCGGCACCGGCTTCACCCGCCCGTAAGGGCCCCACTTCTCCAGTTCCGCCTTGCGCTCGATCATGTAGTTGCCGCCCTCGGCGTTGGTCGCGCGCGACTTGAACAGCAGGAACCAGGCGCCCACCGGACCGTACGCGTCCTTGAACCGCACCGGAATGAACCGCACTTCCTGGCACGTCATCTCCGCGCCCGCCTTGATCGTGAAGTAGGCCGAGGAACCCGCGTTCCATGGTGGATACCAGGCCCGCCCCATTCCTTCGCCGGAACTGCGCGGCTTGAACACGTGCACCGCTCCGCCCATCGCCACCAGCGTGGCCTTGGACTTGAAGATGTAGAACTTGTTCTCCCGCACCGAGAAGCCCGCCGCGCCCGCGCAACGGTCCCCGTCCATCAGCGGCCCCACGATGAATACCCGCTCGTAGATCTGCCCCACGCCGCTCTGCAGCAGCGCGTTCTTGGCCGCTTCCGCCACCACTACCTTGTACGATTCGCCGTTGATCATGAGCTGCCAGCGGCCCTCGTGCACGTAGGCGCCTTTCTCGTCCTTCCAGATCGGCAGACCCCACTTCTCGAACAGGTGCACCGACGAGTCCACGTGCCGCGCGATGTTCGCCACCAGGTCTTCCCGGGTGATCCCCATCAGGTCGTTGCGCACGTAGTCCACGTAGTCCTGCACCGTGTTCGCGCCGTCCTTCAGCCCTACGTATTGGTTGATCGCCGAAAGACCCATCGCCACCGCGCCGGAACGGTCGACCGCGGCCTTGTCCACCAGCGTCACCTTCAGGCCCTGCTGCATCGCCCAGTGCGCCGCTTCCACCGCCGCCCCGCATGCCGCCATCCCGCCGCCCAGAATCAGCAGGTCGGTTTCCACTACTACAGTTTCAAAATCCGCCATAGCCCTTTTCTCCTCTCAGTTCCTCAGTTGGAATACGCCGGGCAACCCCAGCGACGCGGGCTCGGTGAAAAGCCCTGGCGCATTCAGGTCCCCTTGCGTCGCGAATCCGCCGTCCGGGACCGCCTTGCCTTCCGGAGTCGTCCGGATGGGGAATTTGAATCGCTTGATCGTTCCATTGCGGAACTTCACCGTCCACAGAATCGAGTCCGTCGAGCGCATCGGCGTCGCCGAAGCCCCCAACGGTACAAAATCCGCGTAGCTGCGGATCTCGACCGCCTGCGTGGGACAAATCTTGACGCAGTTGTAGCACTCCCAACACATCGAGACGTCCCGGTTGTACGCCTTCATCTTCTCTTTGTCCAGGACCATCAGGTCGTTGGGGCAAATGTGCTGGCACGCGGTCTTGTCCAGCGCCTTGCACCCGTCGCACTTGTCCGGATTCACGTAACTCGGCATCAGTTCACCTTTCCTTCCGCGGGTTCCGGCGAAGTGTGTCCCCGGTCCCGCGTCTTGTGATGTTGATAAAAACAGTTGCGCCGCCCGTACTCGCCAAATTTGCAGCGCTCGCGGAAGTAAATCTCGCACTGCATGCAGATGGCGTCCGGGTGCGCGCTACCGCCTACGATGGCGCCCGCCAGATGATCCAGCAGCTCCGACGTCCTGCGTAGCTCCTCCGCCGGAAATTGCCGCAGCGCCATCTGCGCCCGGTAGTCCCGCGCGGTCTGGTACGCCTCCATCAGCTTGCGGCTCGTCTCCGTCAGCGAAAGCCGGAACGATCGCCGGTCCTCCGCCGGCGCGATCCGCCGCAACAACCGGCGCCGCACCAGCTTGTCCACCGCTTTGCTCGCGGCCCCGCAGGTTACCCCCAGAAATGCCGCCGCATCCCCGATGTTCAACACGTCCGTGTGGCCCACCAGGTACAGCAGCTTGAGCTGCGAGAAGGTCAGCGTCCCGCCCGCCACCTCGCGCAACACCGTGCGCTCGATCACTTCCCGCACCGACCAGGCGAATACGCGCGCACTCGAAAGAAACTCGTTGCTTAAGTCCGCCGTAATCGCCGTGGCCCCGGCGTTCCACTCACTTGGCATCGGCTGTGCTCACCTGTACGGAATGTTTAACCAATTAGAATGTAGAACCGGTCAACTATTGGCGCAAGATTGGTTTAAGGTATTCAGAGAAAAAGGTCTGAAATAGAGAGCCGCCATCGGTTTTATGGCTTTCTTCAATGCCCCGCGCCCCCCGCGCCTTCCCCCTAC
>VFSW01012283.1_pt1 | contig 11975 bp, 7 predicted proteins | sample 5358111 | NCBI WGS metagenome assembly VFSW01 (sample SAMN11554181, study PRJNA540505) | mine drainage metagenome | isolation source: sediment from site ElyBrook_90M | place: USA: Ely Copper Mine, Vershire, VT | collected 2017 | reverse complement strand
TGGTTCGTCATCGGCATCGCGATCTACGCGGTCTACGGCTACCGCAAGAGCCATCTGCGCACGCAAAACGACGGTTCCTTATCATCCTAACCACCCGCGCCGCCCCCTTGAAAAAAAATAACTGCATTTTGTCCTGGTAGGAAAGCATCGCGGATGGAGAATGAGGGGCGGTCGCCACGTACCCGCGTGGGACAAACCGTACTACTTCCAAGGAGCCTGCATGACCAAGATCTCCCGCGCGCGACGCAGCGCCGTCTCGCTCTTCGCCTCGGCAGCAATCCTCGGGGCGCTCGTTGCCGGATGCGCCGGCGGTGCGAATGCGACGCTACCGGCCCTTTCCGGAGTAAAATCCCCGACCACGCACGGTGGAAGCAAATTTCTCGGCACGATCGTCGTCAAGCGTTCGAACGCCGCGGCGATCGCGCAAAAGGTGCGCGGCGCACACGCCTATGCGTCCCCGATCAAAGGCGGCCACATTCGGCACCTCGGCAACGTGAAGCCGATGACTTCGGCGGCCGGTAACGATTTGACCAACAACGGCGGGCCGGTGATGAGCGGCGCAACGGTGTACAACATTCTGGTCAACGCCACCGACGAAACCGCCTGGGGCGGCATGGAGTCGAAATTCGAAACCGACCTGTTTGCCAGCGGCAACGGCGGAATGATCAACATTCTCGATCAGTACATCGGCGGCAGTGCCACCGGCGCGTTCACCTACGGCGGCGACGTTCAGGTGACGTACGATACCTCCCAGCAACTCGCCGATCAAGACATCTATAACATTGTGTATCAAGTCGCGCAGCAATATGGCACCGGCTACAACAACATCTACAACGTCTTCCTCGATAGCACGGTAACTCAGTGCAGCCAAAACGCGGGCGGATGTTACGGCCAGCAGTACTGCGCCTACCACGGCAACACGGACTACAGCGATATCGGACACGTGATTTATTCCGTCGAGCCGTATCAGGGCATTCAAGGGTGCGAAATCAGCGACCCGAGCTCGCCCAACGGCACGCTTGCCGACTCGACGGCTTCGACCTCGTCGCACGAAATGTTCGAAGCTTTCACCGACCCCGACGTTCCCAATAACGTCGCGTGGTACAACCAAACGGCCGGAGAAATCGGCGACATCTGCGCGCCGGCCAACGGCATCAGCACGGCGGTCGTCAATCTCAACGGCGACAACTGGGAAATTCAGCCCGAATACGACAACAACGTCCACGATTGCTCGTACACGCCGTAAGGCGCCGGCAAGCAATGAAATGCGGGGGCCGCGATCACGCATCGCGGCCCTCGTTTTTTACCCGCCGCCCGGTGGCGGGAGCAGTTCGAAAGCGCCGGTAGCGGCGATACTTTCACCCGGACGTAAGCCCGTGACCTCGGCGCGTTTTTCGTTCGCGAACACGACGCGCACGTCGCGTTCGTTGAACGTTACGCTGCCGTTTTTGCCTTTGCTCTCCACGAACACGAGCGTCTTGCCGCTGGCCGGATCGGCGACGATCGCATCTTTGGGGATCAAGATCCCGCGGTCGCGTGCCACGACGATCTCGGCGCTAACCGCAGCGCCGGCGAGCGCCTGCGGAACCGCGGCATGCGCCACCACTTGCGCGCTCTGCGTGTTGGGGTCCACGGCTCCGGCAACTCCGGCGACGCGCCCATCGATGACGCCCGCAATGCCGCTCACCCGAATCCGCACGGGGTCGCCCGCCGCCACACGCGCGGCGTCCGTGCCGGCAAGATCGAGCACGACCTCGGAATTCGTTCCCGCCGCAATGCTGACGACCGCGATCGTGGGATCTACCGATTCTCCCTCTTGGTGATAGATCGCCGTAACGACTCCGGCGATTGGGGACCGAAGCGTTGCGTTCGATAGATCGCGCTCTGCAAGCGCCGCCCGCGCACGCGCGGCGGTGGCATCGGCGTCGGCGGTAGCGCGGTCTGCGCGATCGAGTGCGACTTGCGCCTGCGCCGCCTCAACTTCTTTTCGAGCGATGACGCCGGCTGCAAACAAGCGATCTGCGCGAACGAGCGCGATGCGATCGACGGCCAAGCGCGTGCTCGTACGATCCACGGCGGCGGCTTGGGCGACGGCGCTTGCAGCTTGCGCGGTGAGCGCGAGCGGAGCTGCATCGAGGGCCGCCAGCGCATCGCCGGCGTTCACGCGCTCGCCGACGTGAACGAGGACGCTACCGATGCGGCCGCTCGTCGCGAACGCAAGTTTGGTTTGCGCACCCGCGCTCGCCCCGAGCCGCCCGACCGCGGGAACGGTGACGTCGATGTTTCCGTACGCCGCGCGCGCAAGCGCAACGCTGGGCGACGTTGCCTGCGCCGGAGCCGTCGCGCGCGCGCAGCCGCCCACAAGCGCGATTCCGAGAAGCGCGAGATAGGCAATGGGCAGACGGCAATCGATCACGGTATCGCTCCTTGATTTCCTAGTGTGAGCGGCCACGTTGCGAGAGCTTCGTCGAATGCGGCCTCTCTTGCGAGTTTCTCAATCGCCGCTTGCGCGTACGTGAGCCGCGCTTGCGTCACCTCGAGGCTCGACGAGGCGCCGTTACTAAATCCCAGCTCCGTGGCCTTGACGACGCTCTCCGCCTCACGGCTTGCAGCACCCGCGGCAAATTCCTCATACACGTCGGCCTTCAATGCTCGAAATGCAGCCCCAACCTCGAGCGTTACGGTTTGCGCCGTCGCGTTCAGTCGCGCGCGAGCCTGCTCGACGCGCGCGCTTTGCGCCGCGACCGTTGCCGATGCCGCGCCGCTCACAGGAAAATCCAGCGTGAGATTCGCGCTTGGGCCGTGGACGGGGATCTCGGTATCGGTTCCATACGTATAGCCCACTTGCGCCGTAAGGGCGGGAAGGCCGGCCTTGTGCGCGACGCGCAGCGCCGCTTCTTCCGCCCTCACATCGGCACGCGCGAGCGCAATTTCCGGACGATGTGCGAGCGCAAACTCCACGGCTCCGCCGACAGTCGGCATGCCCGTTGGGGATTCGCGCCACGCGAGCTTGGGCAAGCTCACCGAGCTCGGCTCTCGCCCGACTTCCATGGCAAGCGCCGCAAGCGCATCGGTTTCGTCCGCTTTTGCGGCGACGGTGTCGGCTTCCGCCAAGAGGTGCGGAATATCCGAGCGCCCTTCATCGAGACGGGACGCGTCGCCGCGGAGATATCGAACGGATACCGCGCGCGCAAACGCAAGTGTCGACGCCTCGATCGTCTCTCGCAGCACGCGCACGGCGTGCGTTCGCTGAGCTTCGACGTACAGATGTATGACCCGGATTCGTTCCGCGCGTTCGGCAGCGACTTCGCTCGCCTGCGTGCTCCGCAACGACGCTTCCGCCTGCGCGACCGCGGGGTCACGGCTCGCAAGGTCGCTAAGGGAAATCTGGCCTCCCACGGTGGTCAAGCGCTGCAGCACAGTGGTGTTGGTTGCACCAGCCTGCGGCGACTGATTGTAGTTGAGAACACCGTGCAACGCACCGTTTCCCCGAGCAACGCGCACCAGGGCTTCGGCCTCGGTCACGCGAGCGCGCGCTGCTACAACGGTCGGTGCGTGCGCCAGGGCGAGCGACTGCGCGTCGCCAAGCGAGAGTAGGGCCGCAAGCGCCACCGGGATCATTGCGTCCGCTCCTTACCGGAGAAACCCGCATAGAGCACGGGGATGGCGATCAACGTAAACAGCGTCGCCGTCGAAAGCCCGCCGATCACGGCGATCGCAAGCGGCTTCTCCATCTCGGCGCCCGAGCCCAATCCCAGTGCTAACGGCAAGAGCCCCCCGATTGCCGCGAACGTCGTCATCACGATCGGCCGTAAACGCAGTCGTCCCGCGGCGACGAGAGCGTTCACCACGCTTGCGCCTTCGAGTCGGCGTCGATTCGCAACATCGATGAGTAGGATACCGTTTTTTACGATCAACCCGACCAACAGCAGCAATCCCATGAACGACGACACGTTGAAGGGAGTGTGCGTGATGTAGAGCCCGAGTGCTACGCCGATGAGAGCCAGCGGAATCGCCGTCAGAATCACAAGCGGTAGACGGTACGAGCGAAAATTCGCGACCATGACGAAAAAGACCAGCGCTATGGCGATCGCGATAACGCCGGCGAACTCGCGAAACGAAGCCTGTTGCGCCTTGTATTGTCCGCCGATCGACCACGTATATCCGGGCGGAAACGAGGTGGAGCCAAGGGCACGACGGATTTCGTCGATGACCGATGAGAGGCTCTTTCCCCCGTAGTTTGCGGTGATGACCATCATGCGGGCACCGTTTTCTTCCGTAATGTCGCTCGACGCACCGGCATCGCTGGTTTGCGCGAGGGTCGAGAGGGGAACCGTTCCTCCCGCCGTCGGCAGCAGGCGCGAACCCAGCGGTGCGACCGACGCAATTCGCACGCGCACCGGAATCAATTGCGTCGCGCTCGGGAGTTGGGTTGCCACGTTTCCGAGGGTCGCCGCCCCGAGCGCGTGGGCAACGTCGGATGCGTTGATCCCGAGCGCCGCAAGGCGCGGGCCGTTAGGATCGATTCGCAACGTCGGATCGTCGTAGTTCACGCCCGAAAAGACGTCGCTCACGCCTTGGAGTTTTCCGAGTTTCTCGGCGAGCCCGGTCGCGAGCGAGATCAGCGTCGATTGATCGGCGCCGTGAACCGTTACCTGAATCGGTGCGGGCGCCCCGGAAACGTCGTTGATCATATCTTCGAGCATTTGATGAAAGCCGAGCGCCGCGGCCGGAACCGCGCCCTGCATAGCGACGCGCAAACGATTGCTTACGGTCTCGTACCCGCTGCGCAGATCGCGCGGTTTGAGCGTAACGCGGATCGTTCCGGTTCGCGGTGGCGTCGGGGAAAATCCGTTCGTGTCGATACCGCTGACCCGACCGACGCTCGCCACCGCCGGATCTGCGAGCGCTACCTGCTCCATTCGCGTCGCGGCAGCGTCGCTTGCCTCGAGCGTCGCGCCGATCGGCATCGTGTAGTTGATCTCGAACTGGCCTTCGTCGAGCGCGGGAAGAAAATCGCTCGGCAAACGCGCGAGCAGAATGGCCGTCACGACGAGGACCGCTCCCGAAGCCAGATACACGGTTCGGCGGTGAGCCAGCGCCCAGCGCAACAACGGTTCGTAGCGCGCGAGGATCGCTCCAACGAAGCCGGCGTGCTCTTCCCCTTCATCCGCGGGGCGCACGAGTTTTTCTGCAATGATCGGCGTGACGAAGATCGCGAGCAGCAGCGAGATGACGAGCGCCGTTCCGAGCGTAATCGCGAGCGAGCGAAAGAAAAACCCGGCCACGCCCGAGAGGAGCGCGAGCGGGATGAACACCACGACGGTCGTGATGGTAGACGCCGTCATCGGCGCTATCAACTCTTTCATCGCGCGAGCGATGACCTCGCGTCGGGAGAGACCGTGCTCCTCGTGCAAGTGCCGCGCGACGTTTTCGATCACCACGATCGCATCGTCGATGATCAGCCCCACCGCCACGGCCAGGCCACCGACGCTCATAAGGTTCAACGTTTGGTTCAACAGCCCGATTACGAAAATCACCAACGCGATCGCGATCGGGATCACGATCGCGGCAATCGCCGTCATCCGCAAGTTCCGCAAAAATAGAAGAATCACGGCAATCGCGAGTAGCGCGCCGATGCCGATGGCGTCGCGCAGGCTCTTTTGCGATTCGCGAACGAGCGTCGTTTGGTCCCAGTATTTATGTGCGACGATCCCGCCGGGCAAGTGCGACCCAAGCGTGCTCATGCGAGCTTCTATAGCATCGGCCATTTTCACCGCATCCGCACCCGTAAGCGCTAAAAAATTTATCGCGACCGCATGTTGCGCGTCGTACGACATCTGCGAAGTAAGCGGTGCGGTGCTCAGAGTAACCGTTGCAAGCGCGCGCAACGGCACCGAGGCGCGATTCCCAAGCGGAATCGCGACGTTTTCCAGCGAGCGAGCGTCGGATATCCGCGAATCGACGACCAGCACGTTGCGTTGCGCGTAGGCGTTCACGATGCCCGGCGATACCACGGCATTTGCGTCTGCGAGCGCCCGGGTCACGTCGGCCGCGGCCAAACCGCGCGCCGCAAGGGCGCTCGGATCGAGCTCGACGAGATATTCCCGCTGCGCCCCACCGACGACGAGCATCCTCGCGAGCCCCGGTATCCCGTAAAACTGCGGCACGATGTTGAGCGCGAGCAACTCGTGGACGACCGTTTGCGAGAGCTGCGGTGAGGTGAAGGCGTACGTAAGCACGGGTTCGCTGTTGGGATTGATGATCGTCGCGTCGACGTTCGTGCCGGGAGGCAGCTCCGCGCGAACGCTGGCGATACCTTGGAAAACGCGCGCAAGATCGAGATTGACGTCCGTGTGCGGGTCGAACTCAACGATCAGCTCGGCATTCCCTTGCGACGAGGTCGAGCGAACGCGCGTGACGGACGGCAGGCCGTCTAACGCGCGTTCCAGCGGCAGCGCGACTTCGATGCGCACGCGGTCCGGCGGAAGATCGCCCGCGGCAGCAACGACGTCGACACGTGCGAAACTCATGGTCGGAAAAATCGATGCGGGAATCGTACGATACGACCACACGCCGAGTGCCGTCAACGCAACGATGAGGAACACGATGCTTCGTTCGTGACGAAGCGCAAACGTCTGGTGGTTCACCAGGTGCCAGTCTGGCACGCCAAGATGACGCTACGATGAACGCAAGATGACCGTCACAATGGCGCCGCCGGACGGGCCGTTCGCGACCTCGATGCTACCGCCGTGGGCTCGCGCGATCGCTTCGGCGATGGAAAGGCCGAGCCCGGTGCCACTCCGACGACGCCCCGTATCCCCACGCCAGAAGCGACCGGTCGCATAGAGCAGACCTTCGTCGCTGAATCCCGGACCGTCATCGGTGACGCAGAGCCTGGCTTCGCCGCCGTCTGCCGCTACCTTTAAGGAGATACGCGATGCGGCAAAATCCAGCGCGTTATGCACGATGGCACCGAGTGCGCGCTCCAACGCTGCCGGATCGCCATCGATCCAGACTTCGGCGGCCTCCGCCTCGAGGGCGAGCCCGCGCGCGACCGCCGGTGGTTCAAACCGTTCCCTCGCTAAGAGTGCGAGCTCGCAGAGGTCGACGCGTTCGAACGTCAGGCGTGCCGAATCCGCTCGCGCAGTGAGGAGCAGAGCGTCCACCAACGCGTCGATGCGCTCGACTTCGCCGACGATGGTTTGTAGCGCTGCGCGATAGTCGTCGGGCGCGCGATCCCGCGCGAGCGCGACCTCCGCTTCGGCACGAATGACCGCGAGGGGCGCGCGTAACTCATGCGAGGCGTCGGCGGTGAACTGGCGCTGGCGCGAAAACGCGCCGTCCAAACGATCGAGCATGCGATCGAACGCAGACCCCAGGCGACCCAGCTCGTCTTGGCCTCCTCGCCCGACGCGCCGAACGAGATCGTGTGCCTCGATCTCCGTCGCAAGTTCGGTGAATTCGGAAAGCGGCGCGAGCGTCCGTCGTGCGAGGAACGAGGAGAACACGATAACGGCCGCTCCGCTGAGCAAAGCCGCAAGCGCCATCGCGATTGCGGCATCGCGGTCGAACTCGTCGATGAAATCGCTTCCGCGCCACGCGACGGCGCTTCCGAAAACGGTGGTGCCGCGTACGATCGGCGTGATGGCGAGTCGCAGCGCGCGTTCGCCGGAGCCCCCGTCGCGCAGTTGCGTCGCGTTCGCGCAGACGGTCGAAACGGCGTGAATGGACGAGGGTATGCTGCTCGAGGTGGCGGCAAAGGTCTTCCCGGCGCACGTGAAAACGGCCGCATCCATCGCGCCTGCAAGCGCCGCGCTCATCTGAGCCCAGTCTTCGGAGTCGATCGCCAGCCGCTCGTTACGCACGTCGACGAGCGCCGCGATCGCCGCCGAGCTCGTTCGCAACCGGGCATCGAGCGAGGTGCGTAGCGCGCGATCGATGGCCGTGACCGAGACCAGCGAAACGACAACCACCGCGACCGCGACCGAAATGCCGAGGGTCCAGGCCAGGCGCGAGCGCAGGTTCACTCTCGGGCCATCCGGTAGCCGATGCCGCGCACCGTATGCAGAAGCGTCGCTTGCGCGGGACCGTCGATTTTTTGGCGCAGGCGCCGCACGTACACATCCACTACATTCGAAGTCGTCTCGCTCGTGCGATCCCAGAGAGCGGTCTCGATCATCGGCCGAGTGAGGACCCGGCCCGCGTTGCGCAGGAAATACTCCAGGAAAACGAGTTCGCGCGCCGTCAAGCTCAACTCGTTCCCGGCCCGGGTTACGCGTCGGGTTCCCACATCGTAGCGGAGATCGTCCAATTCCAGAATGGTCGGCGCGGGAGGGGCTTCGCGCCGCATGACCGAGCGCAGGCGCGCCCCGAGCTCGCGCAGGGCAAAAGGCTTACGGATATAGTCGTCCGCGCCGGCGTCGAGCCCGGCCACGACATCCTCGGTCTCATCGCGCGATGTCGCGATGACGACCGGCGTCGCGACGCCGTTCGCGCGGAGTTCCCGCAGGACCGAGAGGCCATCCATGTGCGGCAAGTTCAAGTCCAGCACGATCGCATCGTACGGATGGTCCAATGCAAGATCGCGGGCGCCCAAACCGTCGGAAACGTGGTCGACGACGTGCCCCTGCTCCTCGAGGCCACGCCGAACGGCGTCCGCGAGGGCGTGGTCGTCTTCCACGATGAGGAGTCGCACGCCGAGGCTTTAGGAATGAAACGGCAGGAACCCTCGGTAGCCACCCGTAGTAGGCGAGTGTGGTGGACTCTAGAGCGCATCAAAACGACGCGCAATTCGATCGTTTTAATGCGAGCATCTCCGCTGCGGTCGAATCGGTTCGGCATGCCTCGGAGGCAATTGCCGCGACCGCGCAAGAGCAGACCACGCTCATGGTCGCGCTCTCCGAAACGGCCGGAACGCTCGCCGCCGCCTCGCGCGAAACGGCCGAGCGCCTGCAGTCGGCGCAAGCCTCGGCGCGCGCAGCCGCCGCCGACCTCGGCAACTCGTTCGAAGTCGTTGAAAATCTGCTCACCTCCGTGCAGCAACTTGCGGACCTTTCCGCCGACACCGCGATCGCCATGGACGATTTCGGTCGTTTGATGAGCGAAATCGGACGCATGACGGAGTTCGTCGAGGACGTCTCCGACGAAACGCAGCTTCTCGCACTCAATGCCGCCATCGAAGCGGCGCGCGCGGGACAGCACGGTCTGGGCTTCGCCGTCGTCGCGGGCGAAGTCGGGCGGCTCGCAAAGACCACGAGCGAATCGACCACCGCGATTAAAAATCTCGTGGTGGAAATTCAGCGCGAGGCCGAGGCGACGATTCAAGCCGTGCGCGCCAACGCCGAACGCTCGGCCGAATCCGCGCCGCTTGCCGACACCGCTCGCGGCTCGCTATCGGAAATTGCCGAACTCGCCGCCGACCTCAACGTCACGATCGACCGTGCGGTGATCGGCGGCAAAGAGCACAGCGCGGACGCAGCGACGATGCGCAAAGAAACCGACGGCCTCGCAAACGTTGCCGCCGCGCAGGGGCGTGAGGCGCTCGAATCCGCTTTTGCAACGCAGCGCCTCGCCTACTATGGAGCCGAGATCGCTTATATCTCGCGCGCAAAAACGGCAGCCAAGGCCGAACATACGACCATCAAGGTCGCGACGCTGCTGCCGCCCGGCTATCCGCCGTCGCGCGCCTGGGAGCACGTTGCCCAGCGCGTACTCGAGCGCTCCGAAGGGCGGCTGCGCCTCGAACTCGAGATTCCGTTTACCGGCGGCAGTGAAATGGAGGCGTTGCTACGCGTCCGTTCGGGCGAACTGGACATGGTCAGCGTCACCACCTATGTGGCGGGCGCGCTTCTTCCGCTCGCACAACTGCTCGATTTGCCGTTCGTCTTTAAGGATCGGATCGACGCTCATCGGTTGCTCGACGCCCCACTCGGAAAACACATCCTCGACTCGTTCTGGTCGTTCGGATTGCACGGCCTCGCCTTTTTCGAAAACGGCATGCGCCACTTTACCAATAGCTTGCACCCGATTCGGCGTCCGGCCGACATGCGCAAGATGCGCGTTCGCATTCAAGATTCGGTCGTCTACCTGGCGCTCATGCACGCGCTTGGAGCGTCGCCGAAAGTCGTCGCGTTTACCGACGTCTATCGGGCCCTACAGAACCACGAAGTCGACGCGCAAGAAAATCCGCTGGCCAACACCCTCGGAGCCCGCCTCTACGAAGTGCAGCGCTATCTGACGCTAAGCAATCATACCTACAATACGCAGGTCGTGCTTGCCAACAGCGAACGCTGGCGTTCGCTGCCGCACGAGGATCGCGCGATTTTCGAGAGCGCGTTTGCCGACGCGACCGATTTCCACCGCCGAATCTCGGGTGAGGACGACGTGCGCTCGCTCTCCGAACTGGAGAAACACCTCGAAGTGCACGAGCTCGAGAACGACGAACGCGAGGATTTAGTCAAAAACGCGCGCTTCGTTTGGGAACGCATGGAGCCGCTCTTCCCGACCGACGTGTTCCGTCTGCTGCTCCAACGCAACCTCGATTCGTGGCGCCCGCGAGCGGTGCTCGCCGGTCACGAACCGACCCACGGCTTCTCGCTCAACGATATCGTCGAAGCGATGGATCGTTCCGTCACGTCCGTGCGCTCGACCGGCGACACGATCGGAAACCAGGCCCGCTCGCAGGTTTCAAGCTTGAATCAGCTCGCCCAGAAATCACTGAGCCTGAGCGGCTCGAACGAAGGTTTGGCGAGCGATTTCGAAACGCTCGGCGAGCGTTTTCAACAAGTCGCGCCCCAGGTGCGGATCATGCGCGACACCGTGCATCAGTTGATCGATACGATCAACGTGCTCTCGACGATGGCCGTGCAATCGCGCAACGCGCTCGATCAGTTTGCGAAGTCGATGCACCAGATCTTCAACATCATCAACCTCGTGCGCTCGGTTTCCGACAAGACGAATCTACTCGCGCTCAACGCCGCGATCGAGGCAGCGCGCGCCGGCGAGCACGGTAAGGGCTTCAACGTCGTGGCGGGCGAAGTGCGCGGCCTCGCGGATAAGACCAAAGCGTCGACGATCGACATTCGCAAGGTCCTCAACGACCTCGAGGCGCGCGGTAAGGCGGCGGCCATCGCGATCGAAAGCGGCGTCGCCAAAGCCGAGCAAAGCGCGCGCCAAGCGCGCATGGCACAGGAGGCGTTTGGCCGCATCGAAGCCTTCGCAAGCTCGGCGCAGTTCACGCTCGAACAGGCCGAAGACGCTGCGAAGGACGAAGCGCAACGCGCCTACGCCATGTATGGCGACTACTCGCAGATGGCGGCGTTGGTGGAATTACACGCCAGCGACAGCCGCGCCGCGCTCGGTTCGACGGTCGAATTAGAGCGCCAACGACGCGCGCTCTTCTCCTAGCTTCGAGCACTCGGGGCTCGCTTCGCCCGTGATTCGGGCGACATTCGCAGCGAACGTTATCAGGTCGCCGTTGGTGACGTAGTGCGTACGGCCCGATTCGTCGAGCGCGCCGTCGCGGGCTTGCATGGCGGCAACGCGCTGCGCTTGCACGAGTGCCGGGTCGATGCGTGCGACCTTCGGGCCGAGAATCGCCGCGAAGTGCTCGTCGAGAATCGGATAGTGCGTGCACGCGAGCACCACCGCATCGAGCCCCGGCGGTAACTGCGCGCACACCTCGGCCACCGCCGCGCGTGGAACCTCGCCGGTGAGGGCTCCCGCCTCAACTAATGGAACGAGCGCGGGCGCCGGAATTTCCCACACTTCACTCGCGTGCAAGGCGTTACGAATGCGGCGCCCGTACGCACCCGAGCGCACCGTCGCGGTCGTTGCAATCACACCGATGCGCGAGGCACCGGCACGTTGAAGGGCGATCGTCGCGGAATCGATGAGGTCGAAAACCTCTGCGTGCGTGCTCGGCCAGCCATACGCATCGGCGATCGCGCACGACGTATTGCAGCCCATCACGA